>Ga0065711_1032017_pt1 | contig 28206 bp, 15 predicted proteins | sample Hoacrofraction12_FD_59098 | JGI IMG/M metagenome (GOLD analysis project Ga0065711, IMG submission 59098) | Hoatzin crop microbial communities from Cojedes, Venezuela - Epithelial fraction 12 v2 (version 2) | ecosystem: Host-associated > Birds > Digestive system > Esophagus > Crop | place...
CAAGAGACGGGATTTGTTCAGAAGCGATGAGTAGCAATGGCTTTTTCATGCTTTGTCCTGTTCAACAGCTCACTAAAACCAGTCTGCAGCAGAGTCTCCACTTCTCTGCCTAGCACGAACTGACTGTGCTTGCTGACCATGCCTGCTATTGCATCAGCTTGTAGCGGGCCTATGCTACACTACATTACAGACAGCATAGGCGAAGAACTGAGCATTTGGGTCATTGATCTGAAAGAAAAAATAGTAAGTAAATAATTAAAATAGAGAGTTGGATTTAGTTCAAAGAGACCTTGATGTGACAAAGCTCAGAAGGTCTTTGCAAGGACCTAAGCATTAATCATAGAATCACAAAACAATAGAATGGTTTGGGTTGGAAGGGACCTTAAAGATTGTCTAGTTTCAATCCCCCTGCCATGGGCTGGGACACCTTCCACTACATCATGTTGCTCAAAGCCCCGTGCAACCTGGCCCTGAACAGCTCCAGGGATGGAGCATCCACAACTTCTCTGGGCAACCTGTTCCAGTGCCTCATCACCCTCATAGTAAAGAATTTCTTCCTTATATCTAGTCTAAATCTACCCTCTTTTAGTTTAAAGCTGTTACCGCTTGTTTTATCCCTACATGTTGTTGTGAAAAGTCCCCCTCCAGCTTTCTTGCAGGCCCCCTTCAGGTACTTGAAGGCTGCTATATGGTCTCCCCAGAGCCTTCTCTTCTCCAGGCTGAGAGTTGCAGCCCCAGCCCCAGCCCCCACTCTCTCAGCCTTTCCTCACAGCAGAGCTGTTCCATCCCTTTGGTCATTTTTGTGGCCCTCCTCTGGACCCGCTCCAAAAGGTCTCTGCCTTTCCTGTGCTGAGGGCTCAAGAGCTGGACGCAGGACTCCTGGTGGGTTCTCACGAGAGCAGAGCAGAAGGGCAGAATCCCCTCCCTCGACCTGCTTGCCACGCTGCTTTTGATGCAGCCCAGGATATGGCTGGCTTTCTGGGCTGCAAGCACACATTGTTGGCTCATGTCCAGCTTTTCATCCACCAAATGTGGGGAACACTTAAAAAACTGTGCTCTGGATAGATGATGTCCCTGCAAGGCATCTCTGGACCTCTCCATGCATTGAAGGTGTGATTCTTCGGCACTCTTTCAGCAGTCTATGTGTTCCAAATGTCCCTGGAGTGAGGGGAGAAAGAGTATTTGATTGAACACTACTGGAAGAGGGAAAGCGCAAGGTAAAAACAGAAAGAAGTATTTTTCTTGGGAACACAACCGTTTTTTCCCTGAGGAAATCATTCCCATATTAGTATGATGGGCAATTCCAACCATGCTGCTACAGATCCTACAAAGACTAATCATTACAAAAAGTGTCCTGCCCCAATATTTCTTATTTTTTAACATTAGATGTGACAGTCGCTGTGTAACTAGCTTTTTATCCCAGGTGCACTTCTGTCTGTAGAAAACTGCAATTCAGCTCCTAATAAATATAAACCATTTTAATCAGTGGATTTTGAAATTTTCACTTTAGATGTGATTTATAAAGATTAGATGCTATACATCATGGTTCATAGAAACAATATAGAAAAGCCAATTATCAGAGCTAGTTGAAATTTCACACATCTGGGACTATGGAAAAACACTTCAAGATAACTGTTTATCTACCCAACTTGGTATCAGACACAGTGAGAGTACAAGAAAAACAGATGGATGTTATGTTTCTGGGAATATATACACCACTAGCTGGTAAAATGGTAGATGTGTTTTATTCATATCTTCATCTCTAGTTGGGAAAAAATGGCCCTCAGGTTCCAATATAGAATGACACGAAATGTGACTTCTGCAAATATAAAATGCTGGTGCAATTGAGAAGATCTCACTTATGTCGAATTGACTACAACATGGATTCAGCCACTCAGGGCGTTTGGTTGGTTAATGCATTTAATTTAGCACAGTAATTGCTGTATCACACCAAACAAATTGCCAAGCTATTTCTTATTCTCTGCTTAAGACTAGTTATTTTCCTTTCTTTTACCATGTACTATTTACTATTTTTATTTCCTTCTTTGTTCTCTTACATCTTCTTTATTTTAAGGAAGTTGTCTGTGACTCTAGTAAAAAAGTAGACTCCGTGCCACATTCAGACATAGGGAAGTGCTCATTTCTGAATGTAGGATTTCTAAGGCTGATGAGATTGACTGAACTGTGGTCTGATTAATCCTGCAACTTTCCCATCTAATTTGCTTCTTGACTTAGTTTGCTTATTTGTTAGGATCAAATTGGCAGATACATTTTCCTACTGCATTACTCGAGCCAAAAGAAATGCTCCAAAGTAATAACAATTTATTTCATCAATATTTGTCCCATGAAAACATTTTTCTGACATATTTATGAACAGCTGAAAGAACTGAGCAGTTCTGCAAGTGCTTCATAAGAAGGGTGTGTATATAAAGTCACCTATCTGAGCTGTCTGACTGTTTTGTATATTATCACTGTGATAAAGTATGGAAGTAAGCCATGGTATATTATGGGTTGAGCAAAGGTGGAAACATGGAAAGTTCCTACTCTAGAGTTGACTACCCAAGGAAAAAATAAAAGTAATACCTGAATCAAAATAACAGAAAATAATGGGATAAAAAGAATCAACATAGGAAGTTAATCCTCTGATCTATAATTTCCTTCACATGGTCAAAGCAAGATTCTATGGAAATTATCTTTACAGCAGAAGAGAGAGGATAGATATAAAAGGGCAAAACTGTATCTCTGAAGTGATGTTAGTATTAACTGACATTAAGGATTTTGGAATTAATTAGAAATGAAGATGTAATGAAAAGTGTCTGGACAAGAGTTTTCAGAATGTGGAACAATGAGAAAGAACACACCTTACACAGCTTAAAGATGTTCCAGGAAAGCATCCACAAGACCTAGCCGTACCCTGCATGGCAGAACATGGAGATGGGCCCAAGTGTAAAAGAACACTGAATTCTATCAGTGACAAGGAGGATGATGTCACAGTGATGAAGGAAAAAATAAGTGGATAATTAAAGAGCTAGAACTTGGTTTTTACTCAGGCTGACCTTTAAAAAGACTTGTAGGCATCCACAAAGACACAGTGCAATAGCTGAGATTTTTCTGTTGGTAGAAAAGGAGAGAAATTTGAAGGAGAGCTCTGTCTGTGAGTCACTTGCAAAGAAACAGTAGTTGGTTTTTGCATGTGTTAGTCAGAAATGCAATGCAGAAGGAAAGGAGATTGAGAAAAAAAGAGTGAGTCTTATTAAGGGATAATCAATGCAAAGAAACTATCAAAGGAAAGATTTGAGGAATCATCGGAAATGTCAGAGGAAAAACTAACAGATGTTGACGCCTCACTAGCCAGGGGATGATGGGATTTTTAAGAAGAGCATAGTTGATTATGTCAAAGACATCTGACAAGACTGAGGGAACAGGGTACTGATTATGAGATTTAGCTAAGAAGAGGGCATTTGAAATTTGGCAAGAGTGATTTCAGCTGAATGAAATTGATCCATGCTGATTTGGGGAAGAAAAATGGAATGACAGGACACAGCATACACAGGACTGAAATGCAAAGTGCGACAGTAACTGGGAAAGGAAATGGGGACAAGGGTGAATTGTTTGGAGTAGGAGATATTAACACAAGGTTCACAAGAAGAAGAAGAGAGGAGCCATCACTACCCTTGTTTCTTCAAGAGAAGAGAGAAGCTTCTGTCCCTCTACTCCCGTCTGGTCCCTTTCTACCAAATTTCTTTAGTAATAATCCCCATTTTGTTAGCCATGCAATTTTATCACAATAAAAACATAGCAAAGGGACACCCCAGTATTCCACTCTCAGATTTCCGTACCTTTCCTCCCAGAGATCTAGGCAGGGCAGTAGGGTACATTTGCCCACAGATTGCCAGCAGCACTCACTGATAGTTAAATATGTCCCTCTTTTGGGGGTTATATGAATATAACCTGTCCCTGTCCTTCAAGCCAGCAGTGTCTATCCCAGTCAGCAAGCTTCTGGTTCTCTAGCCACAGATGGTCTCTCTGGTAGCATGGCTACTGACTGATTTTTATTGATCAGCAGCAGACAAACCTTGCTGTGCACACAAGCTCAACAGCTGCTATTTCTTGAGCAGTTCATAATTCATGCTTTCTAACTTACTTTACCTATAGCACACTAACAGCTCTGCACTTAGCTTTTGTTGAAAGCAGAAGAGAGGGCAACAACACTGATGGCACTGGAAACCATGAAAGGCAGACTTACGTTATGTGAGTGGAAAGGTGAAAGGATCGTGCTGAAGTAAGACCAGGAGATGGTCAAAGACAGTGAAGTATGAAATAGACTGTTCTACAAGATAAGAGGTCAAAAAGAAACAACACTTGAAGAATGAGTCATGTGAATGGCCCTTGGGCAAGCTGGAGAGTTGTACCAAAGCTAAGGGTTGAATGAAGAGCCAAATCAAGCAACACACAACTATGACAGTAGATGGGTCATGAGTATGAAAGTTAATATCGATGATGGTGCAGACTATGAAGGAAGCAAGAAGAAGCTGTCAAAATTAAGCTGAGATGTAGATGGATAGAACGAGGTAGAGAGCAAAAGACATCAACATGTTACAGGATGGAAACTAGAGTCAAACACAGAGAAGGAAGGGAACTTAGTGGTATAAATCTATAAATCATGTACATTCTGCAGCACTGTGTTTGAGATTTGGGTTTTGTATGCTACCAGTACTAAAACATAGTACTTTATATGACGGGAGTGTATGCTATTTACATGATCTCAGTTTTCCTTCCAGGATATCAAGAATTAACGTAGCTTATTGGTTTCTGCCCTTCCACCATACACCAGCATGACTGTAAACCCATAAAGATAATAGGTTTAATAAGTTTCTGTGTTCTTCTTTTATGTCATTTTCTGCCCAGGGTTTACCTTCAGTGCACTTAGTAGTGCCTCTTCTATTGAATTAAGTCTGAATCTGCACTAATTCAAATGTGGCTGAAAATTACTACCATTCTGATGGCTGCTCAGTGCCCTTTTTGAAATGAACTGTAGTCCCAGTCCATTTCCTGGTGGATGGTCCACATCTCGCAAGCACTGTTAGAGCTGGCACTAACTGGCATCCTCATTCTCAGTCTTAGTAAGTAGGTTAAGCACTAGATTGTGCAATGAACAATTTTCCCACTCCTGGGTGTGATCTGCCCAGGTTAAAGTTGAATCAGAATACAGAGGCAGGGAAGGAAAGCCCGAGTAACTGCTGTTTTTGCTATACTTTCTCTGTGACTTGGGTCACCAGGACTTTTCAGTTTTCATGTTATCTGAGGTAAATGTAAAATAAAGTCACTTACGAGATGTCCTTGAAAAACTTAGGCCATTTTTATAATTCTGCAGTGACTGATAGAAATCAGAATGCTGACACAATAACAAGTTGGCAGAAATATTTTATTACCTTAATTGTGCTTAGAAGTAATTCTGCAAAAAGAAAGAGGGAACTTGTCATCCCATGCTTCAGTGGGATTCTCAGACATATTCACATAGAAACTGACTGCTATGAATGTCAGATGGTGGGTCCCCCAGGCTCCCTGGCAACCTGCATGTGACTAAGAAAGTGGCAACAGCTTGCTTCAAGTATCCTTCATAGAGATGACATAGTTAGATAAACCCAACTGGGAGTATAGCACGTGGAGGGAGCAGTCTGGTAAGATGAAACCATTCCCTGTGGGATTGGCTCCATATTGCCACGTGAAATGTTCAAAACACTGCTAGCCAGGAAAGTTGAATTTATTGGTTAATGAGCAGAGGACCCGGAAAAGATCATTGACAACTGCAGTGTAAACACAGCCACTTAATAGGGTGTTACTGAATGCCAAGAGGAAATTAAAAAAATCTGTCCTACAAGCAGCACTTTCTACCATATAGAATATGATTGGAATAAATACAGAACACAGAAAACAGCTCTAGAGAACAGATGAGATATTAGATATGGTGGAAAGAAGAGAAGAACTTAAATCCAGAGGGCATTTTTTTTAGACCACCTTGAGTATAAGAGTCATGAAAAAGAAATGATGAAGGAAGACAAGTTAGCATAACAGCAGCAGAGTGACAGAGGTAACACAAAATGACACTGTGACATTATTAAGAAACTCAGCAACACACTCAACCTCCATCACAATGTCATCAGGACAGATGGCAACAATTGGCAAAGACAAGGCACAGCATGACTGGAAAGCAAAAAGAGCCTATAGAAGAAAAAAATAACATGAGCAGCTATGAAAAGCACAAGAGAGTACTACAGGTTTTTCTAGAGGTAAAACAGCAATTTACCCTCCAACCTATACGTATTTGTCACAACTACCTGATGGATAGGACATCATTTCCCACTTTGTCAAAGCTTTGCAAAGAACTATGACCTTCACAGAACTCATTACTATTATTTATTATTCTTATTAATACCTGTGAGACCTATTGTGAAGGACTGCATCATGCTATGCACTTACCTAGATCGGAATTGAAAAATGGTCCCTGCAAAGTGAGTTTACAATCAAAACATACCAAGCAACAAAACATTTGGGTGCAGACATGAAAGGGTATAATGAAGGGCGTTTATCTTCTAGGAATGTCAGCAAATGTTGGAAAGAAATGACAAAAAGAGGAAAGTAAAGCTATGGAGAGTGAGGAATTATGGTTATTTGTTAATAAAGATCTCACTTTTAAAGTTTGTGGACAAAAAGACAGGACAGCCACAGCATGGGTGAAGGATATAAATGTAAGAAATAATAAAGCTCAGATAGGAAATAGAAACTCTAGGAAAAATTTGTCAAATGTACAATTATACCTGTGGTATCTAATAACTCATTAGAAAAGAGAATCATCCGAGGCAGGGAAAGCACTAAAAAAATCGTTTTGTAACAGGCAAAATACCAGTTCAGCCAGAGCTGGGGTAAGCCGAGCAGGACACATGAATCTTGTTCTTCCTCCACCACTGGTGTCAGCTGTGAAGTCGACTCAGTATCACTGAGCAATACCATCATAAATTGAGCCTCCACATGTTGTGCTCCAACTGGATGAGGAAATCAATGTCCTCTGGCTAATTGAGCTCCTGAAGGAGCTCCTTTAGCTGGTAGGGCAGTGAGTGCAATGGCATTGAAGAAGGAAATCTTTCACTAGCCAGTAATTAGAGTTTCATGGACTACAAGCCACCTTGTGGTTGGGAAGGGCTATCCACATTTTTTTCTCAGTAGAGATTCATATTGTTTATTTATGTTTCTGTGTTTTTGCACAAAGACACATTTTGAACACGAGTGAAGGGAAATTTACAGAAAGGTAGAGAGCGGCAATACATAAAAAAGCAGTGTGAGAAGCCATATGTGGCACCAGGCCCTGCTGTTCAGTTCCACGTGTGCTGGGTATTTGCTTGACCCTTCCCAGCTGTTGAGTACTTCTTGATCCCCCGGATGATATGAGCCCCTTGCCTGATCAGCTTCCAGGTGCTATACTGTTCCCAGTTCCTCCTGATCATGTCTCCACGCCAGCTCAGTTCCAGCTGCCATAACTCTCATCCTTCCTTGCTGAAGAGCTGCGTACCCAACAGTTTCCCCAAATGTCATGACCTACCTGACCCTCCCCAGCTGTTGCAATCCTCCTGATCCCACACTGTAAAACCTCTTTGATTTGTCCACTTCCCAGCTGCTCTGTTCATTACCACTGAAGGCTGTGGTCCAGAATCTATCTCCTTGAAGTGTCTTACAAGTGCAAAAATTGGCCATTGTATCTCCCAGATTCCTTGGTGCAACAGTTTTCATTATAGGATATAACTTTTAAGCCAGATTTCAGACGAACCTTCCTGCTGCCATAGCTTTCAAGTGGTTAAAATCTGACTTCATGTAGATTTATCAGCATCTGGAATATTATATAATTATATGATGTAATACATACTATATTGTATAACATGATATAAGTATTACATTATAATAATTGTATATTATATAACAAATACATAATGTTAACATTAGAAGATGATCTAGAATAAACACATAAATAAATGAAATACGATAATAATATGCACAATATAACACAACACCTTCAGGTTTTTCTTTCATATATGGCAAGTGAAAGGACACTCTGCACAAAAGGTGAGGCTCCTTTTACTTTACTTATGAGTTGACCCTAAAACATTGGCCTAATTACCTTCAGACATCTTTATTCCATTCTAACAACATATTCCAAATTCTTCTTGTTTCCACTTCACATTGTAAAAGCAATGCAAAGAAGCACTGGCATAAAGAGAATTCAGAGGTCCACAGAGTTTAGCATTGGGGTTCAGATTTTTTTTTGCATACGGATTATTACAAGTCAAGAAAAAACATCACTGATTTTTCTAACAAAATTACTAAATACATTAGGGGAACAAGCTCATTATTTGCATGATTTAGGTATATGCTGAATATACATTAAAATGTTCACAATTCACAGTTTGATACTATTTTGCGTGAATCATTTTCCTCCAGAACTGCTGAAGAGTTTGTTATACGTAATTTGTTATAGTCTCCTTTTAAAATGTTCGGTTATTTATTTCGAGGAAGAGGGAAAAACACAAAACAAGACAAAACGCGTGACATTACCACTCCTCTAACTCAAATAATCTGTTGAGTATATGGAGAAAGGATCTGCTCTTTGATCGTAGTCTAAGTCAGCTGTACACAAAGCAAATTAAGCAATCAGCATAATAAGGTCTTCAGCTTTTCAGTACTGGGCCTACTCCACCTCTATCCACAATTTCCCTGTTGCCCTGCATACACTCTTAAAGGTGCTTTGATAATATTATTAGCTGTCCTACCACGTTTCCACTCATTCCACATCCATCTTATGACCCTTAACCATATTCATTGGTTAAGTAAGCACTAGTACTGGCTGTGACTGGTCCCCAGCTGGGAATGTGAAGATTCACTGCAAAGTACGACCCACAGAAGCAGCTATAGGCATCAGGAATAGCTGTTTAGATAAAGGAATAGTGAATCAGTTCATTGTCTTACAAGCCCATCTATGCTATCACCTAGACTTTATATAGATTTGGCCACATGGAGTTAACTGAGAACTGAGAACTGAAATCATTATCAATAATTTTAACAAGAATTTTAGACAGCTCTAGATAAGAGGAACTTTTAGATCTGAAAATCTGATTTTCTATGATACGAGGGAAATACAGCAATGTATCTTTCATGGTTTTGAAGGGATTTTTGTTTGCTTTGTTTTTGAAAAGCACGTATTTGCTCAAGGTGTTGCACATCAGTGTCTATAAGTGGTAAAGGACCGGTTATGTCTTCTTTTACAGAAGAAAATGTAATCCAGAAACCATGTAGTTCTTTCTGCCTTCATGCCCCTCTGTGCATCCTGGGAAAAAATAAGAATAATCTTACCTCAGAAGGGTCCCCTTTTATTTCAAAAATCTTTCCTAATTTCACAAATCTACAAAACTGGGCTGTTATTCTCATGAAAGACATTTCTGAAGTTCTTCCATTTCTATTCCATCATCAGCACAACACAGATGAGAAAACAAAACAGGAAATTGGAAAACAAAAATGACAGCAAAACATTTTAAGAAGTCAGACACACTTAGGTTTTCTTCAAAACTGACAAGTTACTTTGTTGCACTATACTTTGGAATTAGTAGAAAACTAGAAAATAATTTGGTCAAGGTTTTTTTTGCTCTTGCAGCTTTTTTCACTAACATGCTAGGCTAAAGAAATTATATTCATTATACAAAAGAGTGAAATAGCTAATGAGGGCAGCAATGCCTCAATGTCGATTTAGAGAGGCAGTGGGGGGAATGTGAAAAACAGCTAATATTACTCTTTTGGTGAAACAGACTTTCAGACAATTTTCATGTATGTACAAATTCAAATAAGAAGTTTTCTACCGTATTCTCTAATGAGGAAAAGGGCTAGCCATTTCATTTGTAGGCAGGGTAGCCTTTAACACCTTCATTGTGTAAGGATACATTTTCCAGTGGAAGTTCTTCTCAGAAGAAAAAGTCTGACAAGGACAGTGAAAAGCGGGCAAAAAGGTGAGGGTGGAGGTGCTACAGGTACTCCTCACAAGCTTGTAGGTTAAAGGACTGCCACAGACTTGACAGCCTCTATGAGCCGCAGTACTGTTCGATGGCATTTTACAGATATGAGAATCTGAGGAGAAGCGCAGTTCAAAAATTTTAAGCACAGGTGGGAAAATGAACTTTTGCACAGAAGTCAAAAGTTAAGAAACCTCCCATTCTTCTTTAGAGCTTCTGTATGTATCTGTGTGTGTGAGAAAAAAAGAGAATCAGTAAATCATATCTCTGTGCCTCAGTTTCAAACTCAGAAAAGAGAAACAACTGAGTAATTTGTCTTCCTTTCACAAGATGTGTGATTCTTGATGCACAAATTTTTTTTCATCACTCTTCTTAGTGTATTTGTTCTGCATAAAACTGAAAAGGATTGTTCATTTCGTTAATAGAATGTATTTCTGTGGCATCAAGCACTCCAGAAATTTTAATCTCGGTTCCTGAATTTGAGTAACTGCTGAATATTTCTTGTCAGGCAAAGTGCAACGCCTTTCATTTCTGTGTTTTCCCATCCCCTATGTTTAGACAAGTTACACTGACTCCCTTGGGGTCAGAAAAGACCAGAAAGCCAGGCTGATTTGTTAGGCCCCAAGGCTTGCCCTCAGGCACAAGTATGAACAGGCTGAGAGCTTCATTTTCATCCTCAGTGCATACATAATCTCTGTTATTGTTAATGGAAGTGATGCACATGCACTGAAAGACCAGATATATTCTGCTGTTGTTCCTCCATTAAAGACTACCATAAATACACAACAAAATTGTCCAACCAGACTAGAAAATCTCTGTCCAGTGCATATTTTGCAGAGGAGGAACCTGGGATCTAACTTTTGAAGTGACAACTATCATGTTCTCTTAAGCTGAAATATTCTGCATATACACTAGTAACGAAAGCTTCTTCCAAAACCCTGAGCAGTGACAGTGGACTACTCAATGAAAACCACAGGAGCCAGCTCATGGCATGGTAGGTCTAGCTGATGTTGACACAGTGAAGTTGTTCAGCACAAGAGAGAGAAGGAAGTGCAGTTGTTTACATCTCAAGAGGAATCACTCTGAACTGGATTCAGCTCCCTTTTACAGCTCCCTTATGCTGAAGGATACATTGCCTGCAAAGAGGATGTAGTGTCCAATCCTGTACACTCAGGTGAGGCTACCTTAAGACAGCTAGTTTGCTATCAAAGGAGGAAATTTAAACAAATTACTACAGGCTGCCCAAAGTCACATTCAAAACTTGATTCACAATCCTTTAAAATCACTGGTTCCTTTTAAATCAAATCCCTGATGTCTCATGGTACAAACACTCGTATTCCATTGCTGTAAAATTTAACAAAAGGCCTAAGTTTATGTTTCAAAAACATTCAGAACAGGCGTATCAGGAGTGTTGCTGCCTCAGTTCAAATCATCCTTAACAGTCTGTTCTACTTCACACTCTCTTCTCCCCATTTTAAGGCATCCAGTTCCATACTCCCTCATTCAGTTGTGCACATTGAGACGAGGAGGAGGAAGACGGGCAGAATGGCAGTGCTGAACGCTGACTCCCCAGTGCCCATGCTGTGGGTGAAGGAAGACTGGGCTGGCCTGGGAGGTGCGATTTCACAGTGTAATTTTGCTTGTAGTAGTTCGTCCCGGACTCAGTTGGCTGTTTCCAATTCACGAGCCTGACAGGCAGCTGTATCTGTCTGGGCTGCCGTATCATGAGATGACTGGGACAGAGACTGGCTGTGCTGGTGGGTCACTAAAGATGAGACAACTGAGAACTGATCAGGATGGCATCTCCACTGAAGTGAGGAGGGCAGGCTTGGATCAACAGCTATCAGCCAGCTGCCCTAGCACAGGCATTTACTGCTAGTGATGAAAGGGAGGGAGGGGGAAGGAAGCCTGTGGTTTGACTGAAAGACGAGATCTTTTAAAGAGTATCATTCCATTAGAAATTGGATTCAGTAATTTTTTAAGTTCTTGGGTATCAAAATAACAACAAAAAACATTGTTGTCTCATTATTTCCCTGACAGAATTTAACTAATTTAAGAGCACATGCAGAAGCAATGAGGCAGACACAAGCCCTGTATTTGTATACAAGGGACCCTAAACTTTGTGTCTCCATGAGTTTCATCAGCCTCTAACAAAGTATTGCAGAAGAAAAGTCCAGCATTTTCTGGCAACTTGTCCATATAGATAAGCTACAAAAGTTATTTCTTTGCCCATTCAGGATTCAGGAAGAAAGATGCTTACCAAGGGAGAGGGCAGTTGTGTATGATTTTGGAAAGATTATTGTCACTGTTGTTGTTACTGCTATTATTATTACTATCTACATTTTGCCCCAAAGCGAATCCCCCATCACATTTGGATTATTAGGCCACATTTGGCCTACACAGCACTGGTTAGAAAAGCCTTCCTCCTTTGTATATTCAGAACAAGTTTCATGAGAAGTGTCTCAGAAACATCTGCCTTCATTATAATTATATTTCTATTTCAGCTGCACCAAGCTATTTACAGATGAGCCTGTTCATAAAGAGCTTTATAATTAAACAAACAGAAATATCTTTTTATAGGATGCAGATCTAGGGGTGATAATCACACACAAAATACACAGCAACAGTTGCAAATAGAGTGTTTAACACTAGTTATATAGTTAGTGATGTGCTCAATAAAGCCTGACATGTCTTTGTTCCTAAATGTAAGAAAATATGGTCTTTGCTACACAACTGTGTAAACTGCCTTTTTCATATACAAAAGGCCATATATTTCAGGGGGTATTGCTTGAAAGCCATCATGAAAACAAGCCCTCATGTCTCAGTGCAACATGATTACCATGCTCTTGGGTGGAAAAAGGAGCTGACAGCTTATACACGAATTTCAGAAGTGTGACATATTCCTTATGTACGAAGTGTGACCTGACACTCCCACTGATGGACATCAAAAGATAGGTAAAATGTGTGAGTTTTGCAGAAGGGGAAAAAAGACAATCTATTATTTAAAAAAATTGCTGTCTAAGGTCTTTTCACAGTATATGTGCTCCAGAAATCCAGTCTTATCTCTTCTGAAGAACATCTTTGTCACTTATTTCTCTCAAGATTGCAAACTTGCTCTTTTGCAGCACTTGCTTAGAATTTTTACAACCAATTGTAGCCCAACAAGTGGATTTGTAAACTGAACTGCTGTGATACACCATATGAAATCCAAGTGTGAGCAACATGCCAAAGAAAACCACATGAAGATTAAATTAAACTATACATGACACTTCATTTTTCAAAAACAAGGTTTTGTTTGTAGGAATTTTTATGGTGGATCTTTTTTCCTTCTTCACATTTAAATCAGGCAAAATAGATGTCTGAAAGAAGACAGCAGAGAGCAGGCCACTACATATAACCCTCAAAAAAGCTATGAACAGAAGTGATGTGAGTAGAATAACATCTTTGCTAAAATCTGCTAAACTCGTGTGAACTTTAATATATACCAGGTAAACTACATAGTCTGATTTGGCTTAGAAGTTGCTTTTAATTTATGTTATTTTAGTACCCTTGAACAGATTACAAATATTCTGGTGAGATATTCCTAGAAGGCTTTGAAAGGGAAATATGTGGAAGATTTCAATATTTGTCAATACTCTTTAATATGAACTCCTGCAAGGGTTATTTATGCTTTCTACTTCAGACTGGTTTTACACATTCAACATGGGTGCTTCGCCTCCCTGGAGGACCTTTCCTTTGTCCGTTGACTACACGGAATGCCTCTGGCAGCAGAGCTACAAGTAGGCAATGTAAATACTCCTTCTCATTCAACTGCACCACCTCTAAAGCGATTTCTTCATTGCTACACCATGGATTTCAAAAAGCGTTAAGTAGTTCTTATAATCATGTTAGACAAATAGTCTTAAACCCAGTGATGGGATTACCAAAGTGTTCTGATGCCTGATTTGTACTGCTGTTTAACTTGAAAGGGTCTTCCGGAAAACATCCAAAAATGACTGCATTACATTCCTTGAAACCAAAGATTTGAAGGCAGTTAAATACTGGGTAAGCTGTGATATTCCCTTCTTTTCCCCATCATGGCAATCACTACATTATTCTCATTTCTCAGGGTTTCTCCATCTATATCCACCCATTGCCTCTTGTCTTGTATTTCAATTGCAAGCTCTTGGAGAAAGGGATCTTCCTATTCTCTCCATGCAGTGAAGCATAATGGAGTCAAGAGCTGTCACTCTTAGGTGCCACAACAATACAAATAACAAACAAGGCAATATCTGTTCATCCACAGAACTGCACAGAGCAAGGGACTCAAACAGAGAAATGTATTATGTAAAACAAGAATATTGTTTCTCTATTATGTTTTCATGCACTAAAAGCAAGCATGTCTTTTCAGTATCAAATGGTTTCTGGTTTAAATTATAGTGGAACAAGAAATATTTCTCAGTGGGGATAAAAGACGTATGTTGCCCACCGTGTGGACAGTAAAATCTCAGAGAAAATAATGACTTAAGGGATTGGTGCTATTAAAAACGTGATAGAGAACATATCTCTGACAAGACTGGGCAAGAACCACGCGATCTCCTGATGACCAACACGATCAATCCCTGAAGCCTGGCGGAGTATGCGACACTCAGTTAAGATGTGGGAACGCGTGAAATTTGGCAAACCTGAAATCTCAAGTCTCATACACTGAAAACAAAAAGCATTATTGCTATCTATTCCAGGTTCATTCCAGTTGTAGCTTCCTAGAACCATTGTCCATGCCAGATAGACCCCAAATGAACTGATATTTTTAAAATTAGAGCTGTATTTCATTGATTTTTTAGTCTACAGCTTGTGAGGCTAAGAACATGGTCTTAGGTTTTGTGTGAAATTCCCTGTTGGATAAAGTGTGGAAAAAGAAATGTTAAAGAAGAAATTAATATTGAACTTATTGGTGGTTTCCATCATCTCTCCCCCTGCTCCAGTATGAAGTTGGAAGCAACATAAATGCAGAACATCTGATTCTTGAAGTCTTTACTCCCAGAGGTGTTGGTTCTGGGTTAAGCACTCACTTTCTGGCTCACTCCCAGCTTGCTATCAACTCACATTACTGCACTGTTCCAGACCAAAACCCAACTCCACAGAATAATGTTAAATGCTAGAAATGGGGGAATTGTAATAGAGCAGCTTTCTATCAGTTCCTTTTGATTGTGGCTGACAGCTGAATTTACAGAACTTCTGGTGAGCATCAATTACTGTTGACTATTGGATAACATTTCCAGCTGAATAAGTAATACAGATAACTGTGTACACATCAGGTAGGCTAAAGATTTCATCATAACCACAAAGCTGCACAAGAAGACCTGTCACTATTAAGCCTGAAATTCTGGTGGAGTGTGTGGGAGACTCAAGTGTCGATACTGTAAGTTAGTGCTGTCCCAGGGCCAGCAACATGGCAGGAGGTTTTAGGTGTTGTCATATTCTCACATGTCAAATCATCTGCTCCGTGTTGTCCTTATGTTGTGGTCAGAGCCTTATTATAGAACTCTTTGATGCAATTGAGTGCAGGCTGGATGAAAGAATAACTTGTAGTAGACAAATATAAAGCCTCTTAACTAGGGTTGTGATGTGTTCTGTGTGGGATATGTTTCATCAGCATATTCATAGCATGCGCCTCTGACAGATCCGAGTTTGATTCTCAAGGTGTGAAAGTGTCAAGCTATCATCAAGTTCCATTTTCCCATGCATCAAGTTTCTCATGTTTATCAGGAGAGGAGAGCCATAAAGCTTCTCAGAACGGCTATCTCCAACTGTGACTGCAAAAAGAAAAATGATGAGACTTGTAGCTGCCTGTATCAGCCTTCTCCTCAGCCAAACAAGAGGTTTTCACTTCCTTCTTCATGCAAGAAGAAAGTGGCAATGCAGCATTGCTCCCGATTTCTTGTCAGTATCAGAAGGAAAGGGACACAGTCTTCCCATCTCTCTTGAAATGACAGGAAATCCTTGCGACAGAAAAAAAGGCATGGAAGGAGTTAGCTTGGACAATGCGTGTTGTTAACAGTCTATCAGCCACATTAATAATGTGCTACGTGTGGTCTCCAGTATCTGAACTGTGGGAATATTTGTAGGAATATCTAGGAATATAGTATTGCAAAAATATTAACTTTTATCATATTAAATTCATGGAATCTTGTGAAAATAGTTTTTAAACTATCTTCACCAGAGAAAAATGAGCTAATTAAGGCTTCAGCAGCAGACTTGGAGAAGGTGAGAAGTAGGGAGAGTCAGAATCTGAAAATTAAAGATAGCCAAGTCAAAATAAATCTTAAAACCAAATATGGCTTATGAGCTGTCAAAACTACGTTGCCATTGGCTAAGAAAAAATGTGAGTTATCAAAATATGTTGCTCTCTATCTAAGGAAACTTAATTTGAAAAATGAGAGAGAGGGAGGAAGAAAAGGGCAGAGAGACTGTCATCTTGAAAGGGAAGGAAGAACTCAGAAGGGAAGTCCATCAAGCTTCTGTACTACCTTTAGAACTATATTCTGAAAAGTTCCAGCATTCAGACCACGAGGTGAACCGTGGTCTGTTGAGACACAGCTTGAGGTCAGGCAGACTAAACAAATAAGAACAGATCTCATTATGCGTGTATTCTATGATTGAACTGATGTTTTATCTACTTTTTGTAAATGTCTTCCCAACTTTTTCTTTAAGAGCTTAACCCATTGCCTGGCTAGAATAAACTTGCACTCCTTTCATTCTTAAGTGCATTTGATTTAGTAGGCAAGTCCACGTAAAACTGAAAAATAGGGTACGTAATAATAAACCACTGCAGGCAATATTCAGTTAAGCTGAGATGGCCACAGAATAAGAGAGTACAGTAGGAGGCAAGGGAATGATGACTTGTTGGCTAAAATGTCACTTCCCCTCCGACATTTGGAGTTCCATGGTTTTGGGAGTAACTATGTAGGGATCAAACTGCAGGGAAGCAATACATCTGCTCCAATACAGCCCAGATCCCTCACACCACCATCCCAGCTCCCTTTTCTGGCACTACCATAGCATGACAACAGTCAGTCCCCCACAACACTTGCTCTATACCATGGACAGAAATCTGGAGAGATGTCCAGACAGCTTCAGCCCCTAGTGAACCCTACACATGAGCAACTCATGAGCTGGAGGCAGCCCAAACCCCAGTGACATTAAGACAGAGCAAGCTGTAAGCTTAGATGACAAGGAAGAAGTTGAGGCAAGCTGGACAAAATAGCTTTCCTGGACTGCATTAGCCAGGATCCTTTGTGAAAGAATTGATTAATAACAGCTGCATCTGTACTGTAGAAAACAAAATCCTATTTTATCTATATATATTTGTTTTAAAAGAGCAGAAGGCTATTCAAAGTCGAGTCAATAGGGGCATTACTGGAACTCATTTGGAATGGACAATGTTTGGCCTATTGTGCTAAATTCCTGAGGGTTTGCCTATTTTTGTATCAGATTACAGCTTTATTAGGTACAACTGTTTTTACATTGCATTTTTGTGATTAATGATGCTAAAAGGATTTTGGCATTTCAAATGTTGTACACAAACCTAATGGGCAAAATCTTCTGTAAACTTCTTTTAAGCTCTTGGCAAACTTTTCTTAGGAGCAAATATTAACTCCAGATAGTGTTTATTAGCCTTTATAAAATAATCACTGTAATAGTGGCATGTAATTGCTGGAGGTAAGAGAACATCCAGGCCAAGAATTAATCAAGTTTGAGCTCCTTAATAGAAACAGGTCAGAAACAATTTATTTCTTGCCCAGTTTGTATTTAAAATAATATAATTTTCCTCTGATTTTGTGTCATATTCCAAGAGTGATTTCATACACAACATTCCCTGAATAAACTGTGTTCTTAACTAGAGATGGGTCTGAACAGCAAAGTTCAGGATTCACTTTATACTTTGACAAAGTATGGAGGCATTTGGACTTTAAGCTTTAATTTGCACATTACATGGGGTAAAACAAGCAAAACGTTCAGATCTGAATCCAGCCCCACGGCCTTTTTAACCCGCTACCCAAAGTTTGAAATTTCTGTAGGCAGGTTTTTATTTGAGGATGTCCTGTCAGCATCAGACAAATGGGAACCAAATATTGTTCTTCAAAGAGATGAGAGACAGTATGCCAGACTCATAAGCTTTTGCTTGTAATCAGTTATAGGCTACAGTTGATTCAACAAAAATCACAGCAGGAGGAATACAACCGTGCCTTCTTGAATATGGTAGCTTTCATGTAATAGGCATAAAAGTCTCTTTCAATTGCCCTCTAGAAAGCCAGTGAAGCCTTCCTGTTGAACCACTGTGTGTCAGGTAATTCCTTGAACAGAAGCAATGTAGAAACAGTCTTTTGACAAAAGACACGAGGAATGGTTAAAGCATGAATATAGACATATCTCTATGTCATGACTATAGACACATCTAAGACACCACCGGGTGAAAAAAAACTCGAAGTACCACAAAAAAAGAGGACTTAATCTCAGTTCAGTCCAGTATAAAGACCGCTATGTTCCCTCACAATTTGGGATACTAAGTGAGGTAGGTTTGTCACTTAGGGCTGATGTTACCTCAAGCGCCTCTGATTCCATCTCTATGAACAGAGAAGCTGTTGGTGATGCATTTTCTTCAAAGTCAAAACCATAGCGCAGGATGCATATCAGGAGATGTGATCTCGGGCGTATCAAGCTGTGTCAAGGCATCCAAGTGCAGTTTCAGCACAGGAGGTGAGTTCTACTCATTAGCTCAGCTGACATCTCTGCAAAATCAAACAAGCCCAGAATCTTTCTCTAGCGCTGAGGACAAAATACATGGAATGGTCTGTGTCCGTATTCAGCTGTCTTACTCTCCAGGGCAAGGTGGTTGCATCTAAAATGCTCTTTGCATAACGTCAATTTCCCTTTCCTATCTGGAAATTGTCTGGGAGAGTGCCGGTTAGCTCAGGCAAGTATCATGCCTGTGACCAGCCTAAAAATTTTACAGTATGAATTACTGAGTTCTGGTACCTGGTTTTGTACTCTGAAGGTGTTTAATTTGCTAGGAAATAGAGATGAAGAGGCTTCATGTAGACTAGCTCATAATGGATTTTTTGGTAAGTTCGTTTTGGGAAACAAAGACAGCCTTAGTCACAGGCCAGTCCTGAAATCTGCCATTTTTCTGTTTGTAAGACAAGTGAGAGACTTGCCATGAAGGTTTTAAGGGAAGGGTCTCATCACCAACCGCATGAAGTGCTCTGCCTCTATCAGCAGGAATCCAAAGCACAATGCCCACACTGTGGAAATTCGTCCATTCTGTAGTGTTAGAGTTCATATTTCTATTCAAAAGAGCTCACAGAAGCTAGTCCACTCTCCTTTTATAATCTGTTGAACATCAGCCATCAATCATATTTAATGTATATAAACACCTCTGCACAAAATCTTAGGGGATTCTAATTCAAATAAAACCATTAACTATAAGCTTTGAAACTCTTTCTTTTTAATCATAAGATTTGCTTTTATATTTGTCCTGATCAAATGAAAGTTATTTCAATGTTATTATTTTCCTAACCCTAACTTTCTAGCATATACTGTGAAATCACAATACTGTACAGAGGAGCACTGTAAATGGATAATGACTAACAGTTGTTATGCATTACACCATGGAAAGCAGTGTTTCCTACTTCGCAGCACTGGAGCTTCACTTAGAAAACGTGCCATTTCGGTGTCTCATGGGGCTCCCCAATTCAATGGGTGTCAGAGCCTTCTATTTATCTAAATCACTTCTGCTATCAGCTGTGGAAAAGGTAGTATTAAAACTAAATATGTAAGCCTGTCCAGACCTGGACCTCATCCAGCTCCCTGCAGACCTGTGCAGGTGTCTCTGAATGCTGGTCTCCAAGGCTCCAAGGGAATATAGAGCATAAAATCCCATGCTGACCCTGTCCAAAGCCAGCACAGGCTGCAGATTAGTTGATTTGCGTGGGCTATACATCTAAAGATTGCCTGCTAGATACACTTCACTGGACAAAATATAGTGATAATTTCAATAATCTTTCATATTGGATGGTCACTTTGGAGGACGAAACGCAGGCACCTAACTGGTGTTCAAAAACACATTCGGGAACCTACCACTTACATAGGACAAGAGTGGAATAGATCCCAGGAGCTATTCTTCAGTCTGTCTGATTCATGAAAACATACATTTGTATCTTTTAACCTTGATTCAAAATCCTGATATAAAACTCTGTGCAGTTTCCCAGGATTGATTCAGAATCTGTTGGTTCACATTTGCAACTCAGTTTCCCCCCAGCGAGAAGAACTGTGGAGTTACAAACCAAGCCGACTCCTGTGCTGGAAAGTAAACCCCAGCCAAGATGAGAAGAACCTAGTTTTGACTGGGAGTTCTAGTGCAAGCAATTTTATTATAGAGGCCCTATAGCTAGAACAAGGAAAGACAGCAAAACTCTCAAAGCTGTTAAGTGGCATTTACAAAAGTCCACAATAACTTAATTGTTCTCAGTGTTCCACAAAAAAATCTTTAACAGGCCTGTGAAGAAACAAAAGGAGTTTTCTTACTCCTCTTCACAAGTTGGCTACCCACAATTGCAGTTTAAGTAAAGAATTTACCTCCAGGTAAGGACCTCCACAAGAGAAAGGGAAATGCAAGAGAGAAAAGGGCCCTTCCCTCTGCAACTGGCCAGCAGAGAGAGCCAACCATTTTGGGCATCTGGACCACAGCAAATGCATCATGTGACAGAGATCCCAAGTTCTCGCTTTGCCATACGTATCATTATTCAAAGTTAAAAGTTCATATTCTTACAGGATTATGGCCCTAGTGAGAACGAATGCCATAGATTTTTATTGCTATGCAATTTTATATTACATATATAAAAATACAGTGCTCACTGCACAGTTGAGTAAAGCTAAAATTCCTCCCCAGAAAAACCATGTAATCTTGTGTTTGACAGGATGTGACAAATATCATTCATGAATAAATAAAAGGGAAGAAATGCAGAGAAAGGGCAAGGGAGACAATGATAACATGAGGTATTAACTTGAACAGACATTCATCAAAAATTACAGATTTCATCCATTTCTGGTCACTTATTGTAGGCTTGTGGAAAAAATAGCTTTTAGAATGAAAATACATGTCTCAGAAGTAAACATGGCTTTCTGGCTGGAACAAATGAAGGCACAGAGATGTAATTCAGCAATACTCATAGGACAAGACAAAGTTTGGTTTTAAAGACATGATCTATGGGGAATGAGAAGGCCTACTTTCAATCTGGGACCATCCCTGGTACCATTTTTGAGGGATTCTAGACAAGAGCTATGCCTGCTGGCATATGTATCTCTGCACCTTCACCGCTGGTAGTAAATTATGGGAAGAAAAAAAACGCAGCCTAACTTGATTTCCAGGCCCTAAGGAACCTGATCTGGACTTGCAGAGGTACAGTAAGAGTCTCAAGTATGATGGCCAGAGTTTCACCCCGAGCAGGCTTGCACACCAAGGTGAGAACATACACATATACTCCCCCCAAAGCCACACTTCTGGGATTGTTGTGATTCACTTCGACCAGTTGGGCAGCACTTTCGCATGTTGCCTTTGCAGCAATGGTGTCTGATATGCAAGTTTCAGATGTACAGTGAAACCTAGGATGAAAGTATAGCTAGGTTTTTATAATCACTCATCCAGAAGCCTGTTGTGTCAGTGTAACACTCCAGCAAGCATATTGTTTAGAAAATCTTTTTCTAAATGTGTATTATCAACATTGAACTGAACATTTTACTAACAACTAAGAATCAAAGTCCTTGCCACAAAAGGTTCATAATCCAAATGAAAAACACAGGCTCAAGATAGATTATGTGATGTAAAAAGTAAGGCAGTAGGCAAAAAAAATTAACACACAGCTCTTCAGGTTTGGCACTTTTTAGAAAACAATAAAAGTCAAGATTTACTAAAGAAAAAGACAGAAAAACTCCTACCTACTAAATACACATCAAGACAGCGTTTTGGAATCTTCCATGTTTCTCAGTTATGTTCTTTTTGGGTCTATTTTCATCCACTTTTTGCAGAGCTTTCAGCCTGTGACTGAACTGAAACCAGCCAATCTCTCTTTCTGGTTCATGTATATTAGCTCAGTGCTGTTAGGTTTGTTTCTCCAAAACAGCAGGGTGCTTGGATTTTTTAAAGGTTTCCACAGAAATTAAGAGGAGAGGGATATAATACCTTCAACTCAAATTTATTTCTTTTAATTCATTTTATATGCACTTGGGGCCTAAATAACTCAAGAGTAATTACTGAAAAGTAGCCTATTGTGTGACTTGCACCCCTTTGTGAGCAACTGTTGCCTTGACTCCAGATGCAGGGTATTTTGTAACATGACTACACTCCATATTCCCTTTGTGGAGCATACAGACAAGCAGCGGATCTATTTTTCACTTGCATGCCAGAACAGCTAACGATGTGTGTACAGTTACATGTGTACATAAAGGCCAGCAATCAATTACTACTACTAGAAGTTGGTACGAATCAGGAGACAGACACAACACCTCACAACAGTCTCCCCAAATAGTAGTGCCCCGTAAGCCTACCCCTATAATAGATTAAAGTTACTCCTTACAACACAATGTAGTCCTTAATATTTTGATTAAAAAGCACCAACTCTGGAAATGTGGTCTCAAATAACAATAGCAATGACAGCAAGAAATTTTAAGCATTCATTCAAGTTGCTGGTCTGTGTTCAAATTGTTACCACTCGTAGTGTGGCTTGAAAACTTTAATACACACATTTGTTTGAACAGAGTTTACTTTGTGTGGGGCAAACAAGGCATCTCACACAAAAAATATCCATCAGTTGCACAATATAAAAGTCATATCACTATTACAGGTCTCCGGGGCCTGTGTGAAATACAAATGAATGTGCAAGTGTTATCAGAATGAAAGCGCAGAAATTAGGAAAATCTGGAACCAGCTAGCCACATTTCACTGCGCTAGATAACTACATCTTTCCCCTCCTCATTTTTCCTCTCCATCACAAGCATCTGGAAAAAAGATGAATAAGGTGTGTGGGGAGAGAAGTCATGTCTGAATTTTTTTTCTTCAGTAAGCTGGAAATCTCAGGATATCTAACAAACAGCTGAGTTTTTTTGCTCCTCAGTCCAAAGAAAGAGGGCTGGGCTTTTTCCTCATTAGCATGACTATTTTCTTTTTTCATACAGAGACTGACACATCTTTAACTTAGAAATTTTCTTTGAACAGAAAAAATTTTTTATGAAATTAGATTTTAGATAAAAACATTAAACCAGTACTACTCCTGGGATGTTTTATGTTTAGATTTTCCATGTACTTGTTAAGAAAATGTAATTCTGAGTCTACATTGCATTGCTTAAAGTACATGGACACACATCTGGCTGAACACACACATGCCCAGGTGGCCAAGAAGGCCAATGGCATCCTGGCTTGTATCAGGAATAGCGTGGCCAGCAGGAGCAGGGAGGTGTATTTGGCACTGATGAGGCCGCACCTGGAGTCCTGTGTTCAGTTTTGGGCCCCTCACTACAACAAAGACATTGCGGTGCTGGAGTGTGTCCAGAGAAGAGCAACGAGGCTGGTGAGGGGTCTGGAGAACAAGTCTTACTAGGAGCAGCTGAGGGAACTGGGGCTGTTTAGTCTGGAGAAGAGGAGGCTGAGGGGAGACCTTATTGCTCTCTACAACTACCTGAAAGGAGGTTGTAGTGAGGCAGGTGTTGGTCTCTTCTCCCGAGTAACTAGTGATAGGATGAGAGGCAATGGCCTCAAGTTGCGTCAGGGGGTGTTTAGATTGGATATTAGGAAAAATTTCTTTACTGAAAGAGTATTCAGGCATTGGAATAGGCTGCCTGGGGAAGAAAAAATTTATTTACTGAAAGAGTGGTCAGGCATTGGAATAGGCTGCCTGGGGAAGTGGTTGAGTCACCATCCCTGGAGGTGTTCAAAAAATGTGTAGATGTGGCACTTCAGGACATGGTTTCGTACTCATGGTGGTGTTGGGTTGACAGTTGGACTTGATGATCTTAGGGATCTTTACCAACCTATGATTCTATGATTACATACAGTGCAATGTGTATTCAGAATTATATTTTCTTATTGATTACAGTCAAATATGTACAAAAGACATCATTACTACATAACCCACAACCAAAAAATAGGAAACCACGGAATTATCATTGTCCACAAAACCTTAATTAATCCCCCTTAGGGAATATACATCATGAGATGGTACAAGATGGTATAACAGTACTACCGCTTGTCTTTTGCGCAGTCTCTTGACTCATTCTCTCTTTCTCCTTCCCTTCTTCACTCAATATGTGATGACAGGAAGTCATGTGCTGAGTATAGGATTATTAAGATCCTTCTGGTTGTTATGTTCAGCTTGTAACCACAGTAACTGAACTGTTCCCAAACATGAGTGAATATATCTGCCTGACACCTCTAGGACATTAGCTGCTATTATCATCATCATCATTATTATCAATAATAATTTACGATTTAGGAACAAATGAGAGATTAAAGATAAAATTCTCTATTTAGAAGAATTAGCCAAAAGAAGATCCTAGTTTGAGACATCTAGAACCAGATGCCTCAGAATAATTGATGATTTTGAGACCTTCATGTATTCAAACACAGCAACAATTAGTATTAATTGTATCTGTTAGCAGCCAGCATTCCTGTAAATCTGTGACAGCATCCTATGTTAAGCTCCCTATAAATAAGGGAGGCACAGTTAGTGGCCAAGAGTAAAACTGTAGATTTAAATAATGTTTGCTTGGTCGTATAAGAACTCTGTGGAGAACTGTAATCACAGAATAAAATTACACGGCATTGCACCTCTTGAGCCAGAAGGCTGTTCATCTTTCCTGCAACTCCCCAGCTATTTGTCCGCGCACACTTGTAAGACAAGTTCCTTCAGAGTGTTCTTTACCAAACACCCTTCCAGCAACTGCATACCCTGCTTGACACGCTAAGTAAAACAGTGATTCTGAATTAAAAATAATAAAACAAATTACTTACATGCTTGTTTAAATAAAGATCAGAGGTGGCAGTGTTTTTAAAATAATAGGTACAACTAGTCTGTAATTCAACATGATCCATCATACCATATAAATTTTGGAAAAAAGAAATCTACTGCTACAGAAGCATGTTTCAATTATAAACATATTTTCTAGAATATTCTGAAATTGGGGTATTTTTGAACACCAGAACCAAAATTTCTCTTTGAAAATGTGCAAGTTTGTAAGAGACAGGCAATTGGTTTCTAGTTAGCGGTCTTACAGGCTGTCATAATTAACCTATGGAAAGAGACTGAAATAAAGTTACGTAGATAAGCTTAAAAACAGTATTTTCTTCCTTTCCAGTCCTATTCACAATGCTAATATTCTTCGTCTCTTTCCCATGTCCCACACATAAAATTACAACCAACAATAGTACCATATGGAACAAAACTGATTACCGAAGTGGTCTTTGGCAAATCCATAGTACCAACTTTATTCATTTGAGACAAACAGGTAACCAAGCATTACAGTAAATAATTGTTTTCTACATAAATGTTATACACATTTTACAACGGCATCGCAGAGCAAAAGAATATGTAGTTTCAGTAAGACTGAGCTAGGATCAAACTTTTAGAGGAAAATGTCACGTCTCTCTCATTCTGTCCAACTGCTGAAGCCTGGGTTGTTCTTGCAATCTGCTTCTACCCATGGTTCCCGAAATGGTACAAGCCAGTGCCTGAACTGGAACCAGGGCTCTGCTTCTCTCCCCAGCTACTCTGCTGGGGAGAAGAAAGGTAGTTGCACATGCCTGCCATTTACTCTGTGCTGAATATGATGTTCATTTAGAGAAAAGGCGTATATCCCTTGCTGATGTTTATAGTTCGGGTTCACATGGAGTGAGTATGTCTGCATTACATCATTCAGTTTAAGAAGAAAGGCCATCCGTGTCTCACTGTGGTACTGATGTTTCCCTTTTCTAAGCAATAGTGTCTCTGGGCTTTGTATGTCAGCTTCCTAGTGAATAAGAATTAAAAAGTCAGGAACAGTCTGGGAATATTCTAGCTTACATATTTGCATCCATACATGCACGAACACTGGAAGAGTAGAGACTGAATTGAATACAGGTACTGTACATCTCTTCTTTCAGTGTTCTTTGTCCAACAACAAAGCCTGGTTGGCAGCAAGCAACTTTGAAAACTTTAGGGCATCAGAGCAGCATAAAGCAAATGTCTCTTTTGATCCTATAAGATCCTCTAATAAAGTATAGCACTTCATGTATTTCTTCTCAAGACTGAGCATTTGCTCAAACACAGAAAAATAACTTGGCAGACTATGTATAACAGCACCACCTAGTGATTTCCTGCAAGAATCATGTGACAGCACTGGTATAAAAATAAAATTATGTGAGACAGTAGCACTATAAAATACTGAAATAGTGATGCTAATCTATATAATCTATTGTACATCATAAATTATTTGCAAATTTTTTTAAAAATAATTATTCTTAGAATAACGTGTTCCTTCAATGATTCATGAGCCAGCTCACAGGAGATGAAGAAGTGTTTGCAACAGAATTGAAAGTACTAGAAAGAAAGTTTTTACTTTACTAAAAGTTCACCGATGCCTAATCTTTTAAACTGAAGATGATATTTTGTAATTGCTTACTTGGAAATGTACCATTATTATTTAAATTAAATAATACTTGCAGCAAATTAAATTTACTTGCAGCAAAGACTCTGATTTCATTGAAAAAACATATATGCTTTAAGAGAAATTTGGCCTGTCTCTGATCAAAGAAGTATTTGCAATGACGTGCATTATGTGAATGTAAAAACTGGTAGGATTGTACACAAGACAAAGTTCCCAGCTTGGCAAATATTGCCAGGAATAAACTCCTCCCCCCCCCAAAAAAAAAACCCACATATTTTTTGAATATGTCACAACCCCCAGTATTGAAATATCTTAGCTATTCCTTGAACACTTTTTTAGTGTCTGTGTAAGGAGTTTTTACTCAATACATGATTAAATTTGAATGTGGCCTTAAGGACATAGATACTTCAGCCAAAACATGGGCATATATAGAACACACAGAGTTGAAGTTTCGAAAGAGAGGTTAGAATCAATGAACACAAAGATTATATAGGCTCTCAGTCCTCAACCTCCCCTGCTGAAGCTAACGGGAAACCTTCATTAACCAAACTAAGTTCAAAAAATGCACGTATGTATATGTGTATGTGTGTGTACACATATCCCTACATATGCATATAAATATTTATTTCCATGTGTATGAATATATCAGTGTAGATTGACCTTAGAGGAAATCAGGCCCTCTAAAAATGCTATGATGATGATTGTACGATGGTCTTATTTGCTTCTCCAAATTTATGCATATATCACAGTGTGCTAAAAAGCATAAAAAATAATTAAGATTACCCTTTTAAAAAATGGAAATGCCTAAACCCTGTTTCTCCTTGAGAGCTGTTCTAACCCTCATTAGAGATAAATCAATCTGCAGCAGTGGCAGGCAGCTACTTAAGGCCAGTGGATGGGGCCAGAGCCATTGTAAGTGCAGGACTGTAGCTGTCATATCCCCAGTCACTGCATTCCCAGGCTCAGGACTGAGTCACCCACACTATTTCTTTTGAGCAAGAACTGTCATGAGTTTGGCATTTTGTCTCTTTAACTCTGTTTGGCATCTTCCTGTACATAGATCTCAATTATTCCCCCTGCATTTGTGCATTATTTTAAATATTTAAAGTTTGTTTTGTTTTAACGTAAAGTTTTGAATCCAAAGAGTCCCTCGAAATGCCTTGAGGTAAGTAGCAGGAGCCAGAACCTGAGCTAGATAAATGGCGATCTAATGTGCATGTGATATGGTTTTTCTTCCCTGACTGGATAACATCTCTTTAATAAGACATAGGACATTCTTACATCATCCCATTAAGCCAGGACAAAGCTGCCTTGGCTAATATTGCTCTAAGGTGAAATTTCCTTTACCAGGAGGGTAAAATCCCTCCAGCTGTAAGTGAAGATTAGGTTCGGGACCTCCTGAGGAACCTAAACGTACAGAAGTCCATGGGACCTGATGAGATGCATCCCAGAGTCCTGAGGGAACTGGCTGACGTAGTTGCCA
>Ga0065711_1003695_pt1 | contig 28205 bp, 20 predicted proteins | sample Hoacrofraction12_FD_59098 | JGI IMG/M metagenome (GOLD analysis project Ga0065711, IMG submission 59098) | Hoatzin crop microbial communities from Cojedes, Venezuela - Epithelial fraction 12 v2 (version 2) | ecosystem: Host-associated > Birds > Digestive system > Esophagus > Crop | place...
TATTCAAGACCCGCCTGGACAAGGTCCTGTGCAGCCTGCTGTAGGTGACCCTGCTTCAGCAGGAGGGTTGGACTAGATGACCCACAGAGGTCCCTTCCAACCCCTACCATTCTGTGATTCTGTGATTCTGCTCAGAGCCCCATCCAACCTGGCCTGGAATGTTTCCAGGGATGGGGCCTCTACCACCTCTCTGGGCAACCTGTGCCAGTGTTTCACCACCATCATTGTAAAAAATTTCTGCCTTATATCCAGTCTAAGTCTACCCTCCCTTAGTTTAAAGCCTACCCTCCCTTAGTTTAAAGCCTACCCTCCCTTAGTTTAAAGCCATTGCTCCCTGTCACAACAGGCCTTGCTAAGAAGATTTTCCCCGTCTTCAGGTACTGAAAAGCTGCTATAAGGTTTCCCCGCAGCCTTCTCTTCTCCAGGTTGAACAATTCTAACTCTCTCAGCCTGTCCTCACAGGAGAGGTGCTCCAGCCCTCTGGTCATTTTTGTGGCCTTCCTCTGGACCCGCTCCAACAGGTCCATGTCATTCCTGTGCTGAGGGCTCCAGAGCTGGATGCAGGATTCCAGATGGGGTCTCACCAGAGCAGAGTAGAACAGCAGAATGACCTCCCTTGCCCTGCTGGCCACACTGCTTTTGATGCAGCCCAGGATATGTTTGGCCTTCTGGGCTGTGAGTGCACATTGGTGGCTTATGTCTAGCTTTTCATCCACCAGTATCCCCAAGTCCTTCTCGTCAGGGCTCCTCTCAATCCCTTCATCCCCCAGCCTGTATTGATACAGGGGTTTCCCTGACCCAGATGCAGGACCTTGCACCTCACCTTGTTGAACCTCATGAGGTTCACACAGGCCCACTTCTCCAACTTGTCTGGGTCTCTTTGGATGGCATCTCGTCCTTCTGGTGTGTCAACTTTACCACTCAGCTTGGTGTCATCTGCAGACTTGGCTGAGGGTGCACTCAGTCCCACTGTCTATGTCACTGGTGAAGATACTAAACAGCACCGGTTCCAGTATGGACTGCTGAGGGATACCACTTGACACCGGCGTCCATTTGGACATCGAGTCGTTGGTCACTACCTTCTGGCTGTATCTTCCAACCAATTCCTTATCCACTGAACAGTCCACCCATCAAATCCATATTTCTCCAATTTAGAGAGAAGGATGCTGTGGGAGACTGTGTCGAAGGCTTTACAGAAGTCCAGACAGATCACATCCGTAGCTCTTCCCTTGTCCACTGATGTAGTCATGCCATCGTAGAAAGCCACTAGGTTGATCAGGCAGGACTTGCCCTTGGTGAAACCATGCTGGTTGTCTTGAATCACCCCTCTGTCCTCCATGTGTCTTAGCAGAGCTTCTAGGAGGACCTGTTCCATGATCTTCCCAGGCACAGAGGTGAGGCTGACAGGTTGGTAATTCCCAGGGTCCTCCTTCCTACCCTTTTTAAAAATGGGCACAATGTTTCCCTTCTTCCAGTCACCAGGGACTTTGCCTGACTGCCATGACCTTTCAAATATCATGGAGAGTGGCTTGGCAACTCCATCAGCCAATTCCCTCCGAACTCTGGGATGCATCTTGTCAGATCCCATAGACTTATGTATGTTCAGATTCCTCAGGTGGTCCTGAACCTGATCTTCCCTTACAGTGGGAGTCCATTGACTTGGGAGGGGCAAGGAGAGAGGTTGCCAGTGAAGACTGAGGCAAAAAAGTGTGGAATACCTCAGCCTTCTCCTCATCTGTTGATACTAGGTCACCATTCTTGTTCCTCAGGGGGGGTATGCTTTGTTTAACCTTGCTTTTCTGGTTGACATACTTGTAGAAGCCTTCTTGTTATTCTTAGCATCCCTTGCCAAAGTCAGCTCCAACTGTGCCTTGGCCCTCCTGACCCCATCCCTACATGACTGGGCAGCATCCCTATACTCTTCCCAGGATACCTGTCCCTGCTTCCACTGCCTGTGCAGTTCCCTCTTGCCCTGTAGTTTGACCAGCAGGCCTTGACTCAGCCATGCTGGTCTCTTCATTTCCTTGGCTGATTTCTTACACCTGGGGACTGAGAGCCCCTGCACTATATGGAAAGCGTCCTTAAAAATCTGCCAGCTCTCTTCTGTCCCCCTGTCCCTGAGGACCATTTCCTAGGGGGTCCTACTGACTAACTCCTTGAAGAGCTGGAATTTGGCTTTCCTAAAATTTGGGGTTCTGACTATACTCCTCACCTTTTTCATATCCCGCAGGAGTGTGGACTCCACCAATGCATAATCACTGCAGCCCAGGCTGCCTCCAGTCTTGATGTCACTTGCATTGGTGACCATCAGGTCCAGTATTGCATCCCCTCAGGTAGGGTTGTCAATTACCTGGCTTAAGAAGTTATCCTCAATGCATTCTAGGAACCTCCTGGATTGCATACATCTCACCATGCTACTTTTCTAGCAGATGTCGGGGTGGTTGAAGTCCCCCAGTAGGACAAGAGCCTGCAAGCGCAAAGCCTCCTGGAGCTGGAGGAAGACAGCTTCGTCAGTAGGCTCCCCTTGATCAGGTGACCTGGAGTAGATACCAACTACAAGGTTCCCTTTGTTGCCTCTGTCTCTAATTCTTACCCATAAGCTTTCAACCTGCTCGTGGCTGTTCTTCAGGGACAGCTCTTCACGTTGTATTGATTTCTTAATGCAGAGGGCAATGCCTCCACCTCTTTTTCCCTGCCTGTCCCTTCTGAAGAGGCTGTAGCCATTGATAGACACACTCCAGTCATGGGATTCGTCCCATCAAGTTTCAGTAATGGCGATCAGGTCACAGCTTTCTAGCAGCACGGTAGCTTCCAACTCCTCCTGTTTATTGCCCATACCGTGTGCGTTTGTGTAGAGGCGTTTCATCTGGGCTGTTGGCTGTGTCACCTTCATAGAGGAACATCCCTTATTTCCCTTGAGGTGTTTCATGGAAGTTTCCTTGTTGGCTCCTTCTACCTTAGAAGCTCCCAGCTTATCTCTGCAAGACTTTGACTGTGCTGCAGTGTCCTCAGCACACCTCTGGGCAACAGGCTGAGGGCCCGTACTAGCACCCCGTCCCTCCAACCATTGTGTGCCATCCCACAGCTTGTCACAGGCAAGCCTGATATGTTCCCCCTCCCCCCCTTCACATCTGGTTTAAAGCCCTGTCAATGAGGCCCACAAGCTCCTGAGCAAAGACCCTCTTTCCCCTTTGAGAAGGGTGAATCCCATCTAATGCCAGCAAGCCTGGTGCCGTGTAGGCCATCCCATTGTCAAAAAAAACAAAAGTTGTGTCGGTGACACTGGCCATGGAGACATATACTAATAGGTTGGGTCCGCCTGTTCCTTGCAATGCCACCATCCACAACTGGAAGGAGGGAGGAAAAAAACACCTGTGCCCCGGATTCCCTCACGAGCTGCCCCAAGGCCCTGAAGTTGCTTTTGATCACCTTTGGGCTACGTTACTGCAACTGTGTCCCCACCCACATGGAAGAGCAGTAATGGGTAGTACTATGAGGGCTGCAATAGGCTGGGAAGTTTCCTAGTGATGTCTCGCCCGGGCTTCAGGGAGGCAGCAGACTTCCTTATGAGGAGGGTCTGCCTGGCATATTGGACCCTCTGTTCCCGTCAGAAGCGAGTCCCCTACAACTGTGACCTGTCTTCCTTGTGGAGGTGGTAGTAATACGGGGGGGGGTGGTGGGGGAGGGGGTGGTGGCATGGGTCTTTCTGGTCTCTGCAAGTCCTCGGTGTAGGTGGATCAACACCCACATCATCCACTGACTGGTCCTCCACAGCTAGAGCCTCATACCTATTGTGCAGAGGCACCTGGAGCGGTGTGGTGGGCAAGGAGAGGGTTCGCTTGCTGCCCCGGTTGTGGACTTGTTTCCACTCACCATTTCCCTTTAAGACCCTGCCTACATCCTCGTGGGGGAAGGATACTGGATCCCTTTGATCACAGCCTGTTTCTGGTGGGTGTCCCTGTTTAGGTTTCAGGGAGGTCAGAGAATGGCTCCACCAGTCTATCTCTTGCTCAGACTCCCTGATGCTCCTTAGCCTATCTACTTCATCTCTTAGCTCTGCCATCAGGCCAAGCAGACAGTCCAGCTGATCACACATTATACAGCTGTTTGCACTACTGCCATCCGCTCCAGCACAAGCTGGTGGCACTCCCTGCAGCTGGAGACCTGGACAGCTGTGTCCTTTCCTGAGAGCTCCGTCTGGGTTGATGCCTCCTTGCCAGCAAGCGCAGAGGACACAGCCTTCCGCCGAGTGGACACCGTGACAAGGCTCCCTCTCACCAGCCAAACTTCTCAAACTGACCTCTTGAGCTGGGAGACTTTGCCCTTCCCTGCACGCCCCACCTGCGCAAACTGAAAAGCAGAAAACTGGCTGCAGTGCTAACGATGGTTAAGAAAGCTGGGTGCTCTACTGAGGTGACCACGGTGCTGCAGAAGTTAGCCACCTGCTGCTGCAGTTTCATGTCAGGGAGTCAAACACCTTCTATCATTTCCAGCCTGAAGAGAGGTCTTCTGTTGTAAGCGTCTTGGAAGTCAGTCCGTGGCACTACTGATACAAGCACCTTTTTTTTCAGCTGAATGCAGACATTACTGTTGCTACACAGAGCACAGCTTTGCCCACTAAAATAAATCCTCCATATGGAAGACGTCATGAATACAGCGTGCAGTATTACATTTTGCACTGGCTTCCACGAAATGAAAGAGTTTTTGGAAAGGTTCACGTTGCCCTGGGGAGGGGAAGGAGAAAGGCAGCAAGCAACATGCTGAGACACCCTTCTAATGTTCAACATCCTGGCTGATTTAATCCCTTTCGGACATCCAAATCCTGCCATCTAGTGAATGGCCCATCAGCCCCAAAATTTCAGGCATCCAAAAGAAAGAGCCTCTTAGGCTTTCTCTACAAATCAGAGAACTGAAAAAAGAGAAACATCCTGTGGATGTACTGACCAGATGAAGTTAACTTTCTTTTCCCTCTAGTCTAGAACTGTTTCATGCCCACTGTGTGCACCCTCTCTACCTGCTGGGGTGGGACTTAGCAGTGGAGACACCTTGCACGCTCATCTTTCAGGCAATGGCAGAAAAGACCATAAAAAAGGCAAAAGCACAAAGGGATCTAGGGGATTGCTAGGGTTGTGCAGTAAGCTTCGTCTAGGAAAGTTAGTCAGATAATTTGATTTCTGCAGTTTGTGGGTTATACAGCTGAAAGCCCTCATCTTCATTTAAAAAAAACAAACAAACAGAAAAGACAGCCCTCGGAGCTTTTTAACAATTATTTCAATGGTTATACAGACCTTATAAAGCAAATGTTTAAAAAGGGGATAACATTTTTTTAATCCATCACAACTGCCCCGTGGAGTATTTTATGCAAGGGCAGCTGTTTGTTTGCAACTGATTATGGAAAATAAAGCCAAACTGAACACTAGAAATGAGTATTAGAATTCTGTGCTGACATTATGTTTTTAGGGGCTTTTTACTACGTTCTTCAATAATGCTAGAAAACAACAGTAGTAAAAAACTTCTGAAAAATAGAAATCTAGAGTGAGGTGAAGTCTCTCAGGTATTGGCAGGCTTTGTTGAGACGATCAACTCGTTGACTGAGGTAGCTCCTATGTTTAGCAGCTTCACTGTCCTCCTGAAGAAGATGGTTTATCTTCTCTTTTTCTTGCAAAAGGTGCAACATTGTGGTCTGTAAGTTGTCCCCGAAGTCATGCAGGGCAGAAGACAGGATGATCATGGGTATCTGATTGGTGAGGCGTTTACTGGCTCCCTGCAGGAAGGGGAAGAAAAGGCAGAAGACTTGTTTCACAAAAAGGAGAAAAAAGGAAGGGGCTACAATTAATCCAGGAGGAAGTGATAGCAAATTTTTAAAATATAGTATTGAGTTACTGTTCAAGAAGTGAGTGCTTCTAGGAACTAAAAAATTCTTGCCATTAGTCTCTGTGCCTAAAGATCTAAAAATTTAAAGTTACTGGAGTGTCAGCTGTTACGTTTTTCCCTCAGCTAAGAAAACCCAAGGCAAGATGTTCCCTGCTTAGCTCTGCCAGCTATCATTGGTAACAGTTATATGAGGACATGCCTGACAAATAATACTTGTTAACAATTTCTGGTGTCAAACCTTGGTCTCTGAACACTACCAATCCGTTGCGGAAATCAAACAGTGATTTTTTTTTTTCCAAATGTGGTAAATACCCATCTTTACATGGTATTCCTGAGGAGGTTGTCCTTTAAAGCGTAAGACAGCTTTAGAGTAAGCTTTAGCCTTGACAAGCCTTTCTTCTCTGAACCCTACCAATCCATTATGGAAATCAAACGGATTTTTTCCAAAGGTGGTAAATTCCTGTCTTTAGATGATGTTCCTGATACAGCTGTCCTTTTAAGCATAAGACAGCTTTAGAGTAAGATTTGGCCTTAAGGGAAAATGTCTTCAGCAATAGTGAGACCAGACTGTGCCTACACTACATCCATTGATATCCCAATGAGATAATTTTCTCCTTAACCTGACAAACTGTCTGGTCTTAGTTATCTGTGCAAACTGAAACAGATTGACCTAGAAGAGCTTGTGGGGCCCTTTCCCCAGAGACATCTGCAGGGTTTGGGGTCTTAACTGGTGCTCTTGGGCGATGGGAGGTTCAAAACCTCCCCAACAATGGGAGGGAGCTGCCTCTAGCCCTCCTGGTGCCACACAAGCGCTCATGCCTAGGAGACTGACTGCAATTGAGAGGTGCTGTCTTCCTTTCTTTTTGTGGCATCTGACTTGAAAATAGCAGTGGGAAGACCAGCTAGAGGTCCTATAGGGTTTACGAAGCCCATTTCCAGAGAAGTCTACACTGTTTCTGGCTTTAGGTACCTCTGGAGCTCGGTGGCTGCAAATCTTTCATGTACAAGGATGGGGCTAAGCTCAAGCTGAAAAATACCATAGACTAGATGTTTAGTTTTTCTTTCTGGTTTGCAGAGATCTAACCCATAGCAAGCAATTAGGCTGAGTCAGCTAAAGTACTTACTGAGCCTATAGATTCTTTAGGCACTACTGACTGTGGCAGGAGGGAGCCTAGGTGCTTTAAATATGGGTGTTTTTCTGGAGCCATGCTCCACCCAGAGTCTTGACAGTCCTGCCACAGGTGACACAGATTCATGCATGCCATTTTGAAAGGCCATGGACACTTAAGATTCCATCTCATTCAAAGTGTATATGGCCTTACATGAGTCCCATGGCGATATGATGCCCCGGTGTTTCTTATTGCTGAAAATGATGCTTAGGGCATTTACAAAAATGTGTAGCTAGCATCTAAGACATTTGTGTTATAGCAGAGAGTATAGCAAGGTGGGAGGGAAGAGCTTATGCAGTTCTGCCTTCATCTCTTGCTCTCTGATTTCTCTCCATCAGCCTGAGCATCCTGAACATTTAAGTGCAGGAATTTGTCAAAACCTTGCTATTGAAATTCAGGGTGAGATGCTACCTACCTTACTGCATTATTAATATCGAACTTGTCACTTTCTGAGGGAGTTTTACAAAACAAAGATCAAAAGCAAGTCCTGATACCGCATGCTCTCTTTGCTGCCTTTCTTTAACATGATCCTTTGTTAAAACATCCCATTTGTCTTCAGAGACTTAACGTCTATGGAACTATCTGCAATATAGCACATGCACTCTGATCTCTAGAGATAGCTGAATCCATTTTAACTTAACGTTTTATGTGTCGCTCCTCCTGCTGCATTAATTTGGGATCTGACTGCAAGCCACGGACACCACTTTCTGCTACCAGCAGGAATATGCAGAGGGCTTGGGGCTGGCCTGAGCTCTCAGCTGCTGTGCCAAACGCAGAAGTGCTGCACATGATGTTGTTAAGCTTGTGGAAACTAACATCATTTGAAAACCGTGAGACAAACTGGCAGTGGGGAACCAATCCTTGGGCTGTTGCTTCCTTTTCTGCAGAGGGGGACTTACCATCTACTGAATATCAATAACTTCTGATTGCAGGGCCAAGGGCTCTTCCCCATCCTGTCCTTTCCTCCATGCTGGTAAGTGACTGTCCTGTCCTCCCCCTGCCTCTTGTCCCCATAGGAAAGCCAGCAAGGGAGCACTGTACTGGTGAAGGGCTGTGTAGGCAGCAGGGAGTCACCCCCTTCTCCAGGAAAGGCTAGAGGAGGGTGAGAAGAGGACTCGCTTGCCAATGGTGTATTCCCCGAGCGAGGGGCAGCCACAGCAGGGAGCCATGCCAGGCTGGGGGGTCGCTAACAAGTGGTTTAGGAGCCAGCTGTCTTAACAATCTGCAGGCTTTTCTGATCACCATCTCCCACAGCATGCAACTGCTTCTCCCCAGTGACTGTGCTGACACAGCCCCTCAGACCAGCTTCGTCCTGGCGTTTTCATCACTGGTCAGAAGCTCCGATTAATCCGTAGAGAAGCTGTGTGTGTGTCTGGACAAGATACACCCTCTGGCTACTATTCCCTGCATAGTAGTAGTATTGCATGAAAGACTCATATTGACTGCAGAGAGATCTGGGCGAGAAGTATACGTTATAGCATTCCAGGTGCAGAAGAAATGCTGTATCGTAGCCTGTAAACTCACATTGAAATAGGCCTTTGTGTGAGAAACCATTTCCTGGACAAAGGAGGGTTCTTGATTCGCAATAGATACAACAAACAGCTCTTTCCCATTGCCAGCTTTGGTAGCATTTTCTGCCTTAACAGAGTTTAAATCGTTAAAGTAAATGTCATCCTGGCAGTATACAATTCTCTCCATTTTAAACTGGGTCCGGATATATCTTTCAGCCTCCACTGCTTGTTTCTCTCTAATGTCTTCAATTCTGGTCTAGGAAAGAAAAGAACAACAAGTTCTCAGACATTTTCTTGCTTTGCAAAAGGTGCTGGTGCCTGGCAGTGTCCCCAGGGAACAGCAAGGTGGGCACAGTGTTCAACAGTCCTTGCTGCAGCAGGGTCTAATCCCAGACCAGCTCTTAGGAACATGGAGTAATGCTGTAGATTCTGGCTCCTCTGTTGTGAAAGAGGAGGAAAACGAGGTGGGTTTGTCCCCTCCTTAAACATGAGTGGGATCAGTCAAAACCTGGTGCTTGGACCCCGAAGGAAAACACAAGGTTGGTGGGAACCAGCAGCAGTGGCCAGCCGTGAGTTCATCTTGCTGCCTGTCCTCGGTTTTTGCATGCATTTTGTTTGCGTCTCCCTCTCGCAGCAGGCAGTGACAGCAGGCAGTGATGTGAACTCCCTTGCCCCTCCCGCCCTTCTCAAAAACCACAGTCTCCTGTCTGTTGTCAGCAAACCAGCCCTGTCTAACTCCTCACTGTGTGGTGCTTTTATTCCAGTAATCTGATGTTTTCGGGCCTTTTTGATACTTCCACCTAAAAGTCTGTGGGGGCAGCAAAGTTCCCTCAGTCACCTTCAAATTTCCTTAAAATGCTTTCCTGGCATCCCTAAGAAAGCATTCCATCTTTTTTTCTCATCTTCAGTGTCTACCAGAACTTTCTCCCTCTTCATTCCTCTTGCTGTGTTATTCCTAAAGACCTTTCCTAAGCACCTCTGTGTTTGGCTGAAATAGCTTGTTTGCTTGCTGTCTCGTTGGCCTGGGAGCTCTGTAGGGTTTGGCCACGCAAGTCAAATAGCAAACCATCTATTTCACTCCCGTTTGCCTTGGAGTTTCCTTTTTAAGCCCTAGCCTGTGAGTGAACTCTGCTTCCTGCTGCCCAGCATTGCTTCACATCTCTTCCTCGAAGCCCTTTCTGAGAAAAGGCCTTCACTGACATCCATATCACTGAACTCCACCCCAAAACATGCAATTCTCCAAACTGTGAACAGTCATCTTCTAATCCTCTCATAGCTGAATGATTTTTGGGCTCCCTTTTATCAAAGATGAGGTTCCTGCACTGGCAAACACCCTGGCTTGTCTTTCAGAGAGGGAATAGCACTGTTTAGCACTCTGAGGCTACCCACTCTTTAAGTCCTGCAATGATGAATGAATCATGGCAGGACTTCAATTTGGAATTAATTATGAACTCTTCAAGGCAGCCATACCACATTTTCTTTGCATTGTGTTGTATGCATCAAGAATGTGACCAGAATGAATGAGGAATGTATGTTTTAGATCTTGTTGAAGTCATACCAAAAGGCAAAATGCATTTCCTTTAGAACCATTATAAACATGCTATCATTTTCAAGCTCTTCCTTATTTTATAAAAACCATAGGCCTGCAAGAAATTCCATGCTTGCAGAAGGGTAATGCAATGAGATAGGTGCCGAAAGTATGGCTGTATTTACAAATGTCATGCTGTCTTATCTCAGGTTATAGGTGGTATCTCACCTTAGCAGCTCTGTTCAGGTTGTGAAAATTAGCAAAATGCCTTTTAGCGAGTTCCATAAAGTTCTTTTCAACCAGGTCTAAGGAAAGAACAGACAAACAAAATAAAGTCCGGTAAGCAAGTGAGGTTTTTAAGCTGTTGTTAATATGACACTTGGGAAAACTACTGATTTTCTGTATTAATCCAGAAATAGCTGAGCAGCTGTACTGATGCACTATGCTTTTATGTCCAATACAAAAAAGCAGGAATTTCGATTTCTAAGTCGAAGAGTGTGAACCATTAAAGACCTCCTGTAACCACTTAACACCTGAGATACTGAACATCACTGAGATTTCTTTGATAAATCAATTACTGTGCTTACAGCTGTGTCTGACCAGATGTGTCTTCACTTGGTCATGTAAGCACATCTGCATCTCACCGCCTGATTGTCCTCCCCAGGAACAGGGAAGGATGTAACACAAAGCACTGGGTCCAGCACAGATGCTGTAGCTGCCTTCTAAGGCAAACGTGGTGAGAGGGGACCATGACATATTTTTCCTTGGGTGCTTTTTAGTGGATCAACTATGCACCCTTTCCCCCAGCCCCAGCAGTCACTGTGTAATACACAAAATGCCATGCAAAGAATTGGCAAAGAAGCTGGGTTCCCTGTTCAGGTTCGTGAATGCCACTCCCTGGGCTTGGGAATACCAAGTCTTTTGGCTGGCACCAGGTACTTCTACTATACTATTTCTTTACTATGTTATTTATTGTCATTACTTTCTAACTCCCTTCCACCAGCCAGTGGGAAAAGTATTAACAAGTGCTGGAGACCACGTGTGGAGTTTGGAGGGTGCAGAGAAGAAGCAAGCCCCCAGGCTGAATCACATTCATTTCCCCACTCTGAAGTATCCTGGCTGGAGCTTTTGTTCCAGCAGTGAGAACATCAGCTTATTCTGGAAAAAAAAAATTGTCAGGCACACCAGAGTCTCCCACGTGACAGCCTCATGTGGCCTGTAACACGTACCGATCACGTTGTTCAGTATCTCAACGGCTGGCTCCTCCAGTTCTATGATTTGCTCTTTTATAATGTCCTCAAATGTCCTGTAATTGGTAAAGCCTGGGAACTCCCGTCCACGATACTGGTCTTCGTATTTCCACACTTTATTGGGTAGATTTTTTTTTACTGTAATATTAAAATAACATTGCTTTACTACTAAAACACTCAATTCATAAATTTCAGATTTAAGAAGGAAATCTATTTCTCCTCTGTGAAATGCTCTTGAGAAGAACAGCTACTGAGATGATCTTTCAAGCAATGCTGCTACTACAAAACTGGGATAACACACATTGCTGCTCAATGAATGAGCCATCTCATGCACTGGGTCAATCATCTAACTGACAGAAAGCAATCCATAAATAATGATGGGGCTCCAAAATACCGGTTCTTCTTGGAATAGTGACCTTCACAGAAGTGGCCATTACTAGTCACATCTGAGTTTTTAAAAACCCAGAACAAAACAATACCACAAACTTACTAAACAGTCTTACTCCAGGGAATCTACTGTTCACTAGCTACTTTTTATTTAAGATATCACAGTCAAGATTTCTTTGTTGACATTATACGAATTTGCCATCTTAAATGAGGTATATCCCTTTGAACGGGTTTACACACTCAGGCAAAGCTGTGTTTTAAGGGTTTTGAAAGGTTTTGATATTGTCTTGTTTTGGGGTCAAATTTGTGAATCATGGATCAAGTGCACATGTGGCAGTAGAAGTCAAGCCATGAATGCACGAAAGTCTTAACATTCAGACATACATGTCCATGGTTGGATAATAACAGCAACAAAAAAAAAAAAGGTAAAGACAGAAGTAGATGTGGAGTATCTGATTCAGAGTCTGAAAATGTACCGTACAGTTAAGGTAGTACAAAGCTGTAACATGGTCAAAAGAGCATCTATCAGCTTTGCAACAGAAAGTTCAAGACCTCAGGTATCCAAAATATCTGCTATTTTTTAGTACATCTATTCATCATAAGAAAGTTGAAGTTAAACAGAATCATCTGACATGCAAAGATGTACCTTCAGAAATCCTAGCAGTGGCTGATAACAATGCTTTTTCATTGGGGAAGGACTTGATAAACCTAGGGCTAATTTTCAAGCTATGTAAATGAACTTACTCTGCTGCACATGCAAATACTTCACCTGAGAAGAAGTGCATATGATTTTGAGGTAGCATATTGTCAACAACAGCTGTGCTGTTGTAAAAGCTGCTGTGTGCCGCTACCCTGATCCTATTGTGAAGTTGGATGCATTAATTTAAATCAATGGGGATAACCTGGAAGTGCTCAGAGGATTCCCTGCTGTCGTTCAGCTGTCATATGATGCTGTGCGTATCTTCTGCAACTCAGTTGCCTTCTGTCATTTGAAGCAGCTGCATCCTGCTGCTAGTGCTTTCTGCTGTTTTTACATCTATTTCTTCACACCTTCATTGTCTTGATATTTTATTCCTCTCCATAAAATCACGTTGGTTGGCTTGGTACTTCATAGATGGGACATAAGAGACACTGACATACACCAAAAAAGGCTTAGCAAAGCTGTTGTTGATACTGTCTCCCACAGCATTCTCCCAGAGAAGCTGGTAGCTCATGGCTTAGATGGGTGTAGTCTTAGCTGGGCAAAAAACTATCTGGATGGCCGAACCCAGAGAGTTGTGGTGAATGGAGTTAAACCCAGCTGGCGGCTGGTCACAAGTGGTGTTCCCCACGGCTTAGTTTTGGGTCCAGTCTTGTTTAGGATCCTTACCAATGATCTGGATGAAGAGATTGACTGCTCTATCAGTAAGTTTGCAGATGACACCAAATTGGGCGGGAGTGTTGATCTGCTCAAGGGTAGGAAGGCTCTACAGAGGGATCGGGTCAGGCTGGATCGATGGGCCGAGGCCAACTGTATGAGGTTCAACAAGGCCAAATGCCGGGTCCTGCACTTCTGTCACAACAGCCCCATGCAGCTCCACAGGCTTGGGGAAGAGTGGCTGGACAGCTGCCCGCTGGAAAAGGCCCTGGGGTTGTTGGTCGACAGCCAGCTGAACATGAGCCAGCAGTGTGCCCAGGTGGCCAAGAAGGCCCACAGCATCCTGGCTCGTGTCAGGAATAATGTGGCCATCAGGAGTAGGGAGGTGATGGTGCCCCTGTACTCGGCACTGGTGAGGCCGCACCTGGAGTACTGTGTTCAGTTTTGGGCCCCTCACTACAAGAAGGACATGGAGCTGCTGGAGCATGTCCAGAGAATTGCAACGAGGCTGGTGAGTGGTCTAGAGATCAAGTCTCATGAGGAGCAGCTGAGGGAGCTAGGGCTGTTTAGTCTGGAGAAGAGGAGGCTGAGGGAAGACCTTATCCCTCTCTAAAACTACCTGAAATAAGGTTGTATTGAGGTGGGTGTTGGTCTCTTCTCCCAACTAGTTAGCGACAGGACAGGGACAAATGGCCTGAAGTTGCATCAGGTGAGGTTTAGATTGGATATTAGGAAAAATTTCTTTACTGCAGAGCAGTCAGGCATTGGAACAGGCTACCCAGGGAAGTGGTGGAGTCCCCATCCCTGTAGGTGTTCAGAAAATGTGTAGATATGGCACTTTAAGACATGGTTTGGCAGGCATGGTGGTATTGGGCTGATGGTTGACTTGATAAACTTAGAGGTCTTTTCCAACCTTAATGATTCCATGATTCTATGATTCAATGTATGTCTGTCTGTCTCTCTTCACAGATATGCATATATATACATATATTTCACTCCAGCTGATGGCACCTTTGCAACCTGTTTTTACCTATCATTTTAAAGTCACCAGTGATGTCAACATAGATGTGCATCCTTGTTTCAAGAGCTACTGCTTGAGTGGCAGCTGATGCTATTTCATCTCTAAGAGCAACCAGTGGTATCTCTCAAAGATGTGAAAAAGATGCTGCAAAAGATGCTGAATGTACAGCAGTGTTCAGTCTGTGTATATCACCCTACGCCTCAGTTCAGGAATGAGTTCAGTGAAGCAATTAGCAAGGAGGGTGATGAGCAGAAAGTGGTACTTTTTACAAGGCTGTGGTTATTTCAGACTCAGAATTGCTTTCTCCACACCTTAAACCAAAGGAAAAGTAGAACAAAAAGGACCAAAACCCCAAAACATTCCTAATAACAATAACAACAATAGTAATAGAATTATAACAAATTTATTATATAGTTTAATTTTGTCGTTATTGCTATTATTATTATGATTGTTGTTGTCGTTATTTAGTGTTGGTGTTGGTATTGCTGCTGTCATTTAGAAGAATGGTTCAGAGAATCACCAACCAATTCTGTGCCAGGCTCCACAGTCTGGATTTTATTGCTTTGCTAGGAGAAGAGAGACATTCACTGATCTCTCCATAATGACATCATTAATGCAAGTGGGGTCTTTGTTCCCAAGGACCAAAGCATAACTTGCTTAACACTACAACAAAGGAATGCTCCTACCTTCTTGTTTTTCACTTTCTTAAAAACAACCCGTTGATGATGCTGTGTCTTGTTTTAAAAGCAAGAGAATGGAATCTCAGGTCAGCTGCAAGCAATGGTTTTCTGTGCTTACCCTTTGCAGCACTCTCTGTGAGAGTCACTTCCCATGTTCGAAACTCCCTGCGGATTTTTGCAAACAGTCTGACCTCGTTTCCAATCAAATGTTCCTCTCCACGTATTGTCAGAGAGATGTCTTGATTAAAGAGTTTGATCAACTGTGATGAATCAAAGAACAAGCAAGCAATGTAGTAAAGTTTCATTTCTTCAGACTAACTTGCATATGTTAAGCAAATCTGCAGTCATTTGATGTTAAAGCAGGGACATGATTCATTGGAAACATTCCTTCCTTATATCTTCTATGCTCTTATCTCCTGGGTTGTTGTTTTCTTTTACAAAGCCAGTGCAGCTAGAGAACAAACTTGATACTCATGGTTTTTGTTTCATTTTTTTCTTGGTTTGTTTGTTTTCCTGTGGGCTCTTTGAACCATTTACTAAATTCTAATTGACTGGACTTGTATGAAGTCTTCGAAGGCTGATGAGCCTTCATAAGCACCTCTGCTGGCCTGCCATAAGCTCACTGTAAGGGATTGCCTCCCCAAGATGAGACACTTTGATGGACTTGCAAACCATATTTTAATATCAGGAATGCATTTGATCTTATGAGTGTGGTAAACAATGAAATCCCTTCAAAATGTCAGGCAGGCAGGAATGTAAGTTTTCCCTCTCTGAGATGCCTGATTTTGACCAATCAGCTGAGCTGTTGTTCAGTTATCTTGTCATGTAATCACAGATGAAAATTGCTAGAAGGGGCTATGAGCTCCTGTGGTCCATTATTTTTGTGGGTGTGATGTATTCCTGCCAGAGATTTGTCTATGTTAGTCTCAAAACACTTTGGTGACAGATACCATAAGCTCCCTGGTGGTCCATGCTGACAGCTTGCTAACTTGAGGTGGTTTCTTTTTCTCTCACATTTACCTCCTTGTTCTGTCTGTGACCAAACCAATATTGTTACTTACATCTGTGAGGAAAAACAGCTTCTCGGACTCTGTTTTGGGTGTGCCTCTTCTGTACTTTTGTAGATCCTGTAACGTTTTTTGGAGCACCTCACGTATTTGGTTCTCTAGTGTTGGCAGAGTTTTCTGGGGGTAGACAATAAAGAAGGACATTTAGGGAGGCTGAACATGTCTGGTTTTGGAAGGAAAACAAAATCCCTGTAAGAGTCACCTACATTTGCACATGATCTTTGCTGCTCTTAGGAGTCCAAGAGCTCACTGTCCTTGCATCCCATGCGTGACGGTGGAATAACATGGAAGTGCAAATACAGCCTTCATTGAGAGAAGGCACGGTGCTAGGATCTCCCTGGCAAATCAGGCTAGACCTCCACGCGAGGCGGGCAGAGTAGCTGCAGTCTAGGACAACATTTCACCTACCAAGAGTGAGCCAAGAACTATGTCCTTACAGGTTATGCCAGGGAGGTGGTAATGCAGGGAATGCACTGACCCCTCCATTCCTGATAAAGACCTGATTGAACATGGCTGTTTAGTTGCTTATTTCATGTAAGGTTACTTAAATACCTTTGTTTTTCTCCTTTGGGACTGAATTCAGAGGGTCCCTGTATCTTAGCATTTTCTCTTAATGGAGTAAGATATATTACTTACAGATACATGTATGTAAAATTAAAAATCCAATATATTTATGTTAGTATAGTAATGCAACAAAACAATTAGATCTTCCTTGAAATTCTGAAGACATTTTCAGTTAAATAGAAATTATTGTGTTTTACTAAGCTCATAGCAGTAACTTGTCATCCAGCTGCTCAACACTGTTCACAAACAGAAAGAAATATCATGTCTGCCATTGAAAAGGCAGGAGTTATGAGTCACAAGTAGATGAAATGATTTGCCTATTGCCAATCTTCAGTTTAAAGGCAAATCTGAGGACAGTTTCTTTGCCTCTAACACTCCGATCAATTTGTTCTCAGATTGCCAGATTAAAGGATAATTAAGTACTATCTATGCATATAAAGATGCAATCCAAGTGCAACCTCCGACTGCAATCTGAGGTTGAAGGGCTGACTTTATTTTTAGATATTAACTGATACAGATAGCTTATAATGGCACCTCTGTTACTTACAATAATATGTTTTACAAGTTCATTTGTGAGCTTCTCTGCCAGAAGAGGGATAGTAGCCCTTCCTTCTTCCATAAGAATGCTGCAAAAAAGAGGAAAAGGTGGATTTGGGTAGACTGTGTGTGTGCAGGGTGAGGAGGCAGCACTGATTCTCTGCTCAGTTTCACTGTTCTACTACACAAATGAGTAACAAAAGGCCCTCTGGGGAGTGCTAGTACAGATGTAGCAGCAGCCCAGGACTCACTGGGCACCATGGCTTTTATGCAAGAATTGTTTTGACTGCTACTGGATAAACGGAGGGAAATAGAGAAGGATCTGAAAATAGCAAATTCTAACAGCTGATTAATGTGCTGCTGTATTATTTCTGCATGTGTGAAGTACACTGATTCAAAACACTTTTCACTTGCTATTCTCTGTGTTATGACTGATTTGCTACCGAGTCATCTTCTGAGAAAATCTGTGCCCTCAGCACAGGCAGTAAGTATCCTTTCTTATGCTGAGTTTCACCGTGTATTCCAGTGAATAGAAATACTTCAGTGCTTGACTTCAAGTGCTCAGATGCTTCGCTTGAATTCTTTGGGACTATTGTGAAGTTCATCGCACTTCTCCCAGGGTTCAGGAGAGATATACATTGAACTTGCATCCAAAATATATTTTATAAGTATATTTGACATGTAAAATTGTTCTGACTTCCTGGAATCAAAGACTACATGGGCAATATATTTGTTTGTAACCCTAATTTAAATCTCAGCAAGTCAACAGGAAGCTTTGAAGCGACTTTAATAGTTTTTTGATTAGGTCCTTTCTGCAAGAAGTACCTGAAATGTGTGTGAGTCTCGAAGAATTTTCTCTCCTGCTGAATTGCAGCTGCCAAGGCCAATTTGTTGTGGATGTCCTGCTGCCCACGACACTTCACAATCATGTAACCTTTTTTGAGGGGGATGACCTGATTTCGTATTATGTTAATGACAGACTCTTCTGTTCCTCTATCCACCAGGTCAGGTTTCGTGAGGATCCCTGTGAAGTTACCCAAAGAGAAAGTAGACCGCGGAAGTTAAAGATGGGAGAGGTGCAGTAGGACACCCCACCATCAGAGTGGGAATGCTCTGTACCATGTTTTATGAAGCAACTTCTCATTTTGCTTTCTCTGTCCTGGAAAGCTCTCAGTTCCCAGGCTTTTCACTGTAAAACTTGCTCTACAGTTGGCCTCCCAACATGCCTTTTGCCTTGCAAACCTTTCTTAACAGGCAGCAGCAAAGTTTTTCCACCATTAACTCTGAGGTTTTCACTTTCCAATTATTCATAACATGAATGACAACAAGACTCAAAATTGAGGGATTCTTAGAGCTACTGTATCATGTCCAGATTTGTAAGTTGTTTGTTTAGACCGTTATAATTTTTTTTTCCCTTCTTATAGTAGCTAATTTCACAGACCTGGTGTGGAATACAGAACATCAGACCTTGAAGGAAAAAAAGATTTTCACTTCTCTTCAACTTGTAGCTTAAAAATGCCTCACCTAGTGTCCTTTCTCCACTGGGGTCCACATCCTGAGCCATTCTCAGTGCTTCTGTTGTTGCAATATCCACATTACAAGGCACCACTACCAAATTGAGTGTCTCTTTGCAGCAAATAATTTTTTTAAGCAGCATTTTGATCTGAAATGCAATACAGCAGTAATGAAGTTCAGTGAAATCAGATGCTTGCACGTAGGATGTGACCATTTTTAACAATATGAGCCACTGTTTGACAACATCAAATGTCACTTATACTGAGGATACTATTACATTCTAAAGGATGGCATGGAAATGGGTCAGCAGAAGAATGCAGCCTCTTTTCCTATGTCAAGATTAATCCAAACATCTAGAGTGAATGAGACCAGACTGTTGTCATGCCTGTCCTGAAAGCTATGTGAAATTTAACCTCTTGTGCATATAATTTTTCATTATGGAAATATTAAAGACATTTCCTAAATAGTCACATATCAGAAAAACAAGTTGTGATGTCTAAGTACAAACTTACAGAAAGAAAGCAGGAGAGATTATGCTGATAAATCTCAAATTTGTATCTCTGAAAGAAGAGCAAATGTCTTTGGCTTATACTTCAGTGGAGTACTTGTGAAAAAAAAAAACCCAAATCACATCTAGTTGGCATTGTTTCTATGTTGCAATGCCAAGATAAAAAAGTTTCTCATATTTTATGTTGTATTGCAAAAGGTTTGCACAGCTGTATTGTGCTTATACCCACGTAAGTTAACTCTTTTTCTTCTGAATTTTGGTAAAGGTGCCTCACTTTTGTACTTCCCATCCATCCCGATTTCTGACAAGCTACAATGCTGTAGCCTCCATCTCTGAAGCATGCAGGCAGCTGGGCATGATGGAAATGTGTGGATCATGTCACACCTGCTGCTTTCTTCTGAATACAGTAGAAAGATTACTATCTAATTGTGAAATGAAATTATTCTTCTCCCAGAGAGTAAAGTCCAGACAATCTAATCTTCCCTCATTTTTATTGATATGCCTAGTTTAGTCTGTGCTACTCTTATTCCAAGTTCCTATTTAAAAGTGTTTTAGGAGAAACAATACACCCAACACCTGCACATCACCCTCACAACTCGCCTTGTCCAGCTATAGTTTTATTTGCATTCCCTGGTATTTCTTCTAAAAGAAGCCAGAGGAAGAGTAGAGACCCCCTTCGTTTTAATGCATGTTCACCACCTTCAAAAAGGGTCTTCTGGGATGCCTTAAAGGATGAGAAAAACCAGAACAGGTCAGACTCTGATGTGCTCTGCAAGTAAGGAATGACAGAGCACCAACCCTTTATGATGTCTAATTTGCTGCCTTGCTCCAAATGAGCTGACAAGAACTCAGACCTATTCAGCTTTGCCAAATACATCCACAGAGCTGGTAAGATACAACTCATCTGGGGACGTATCTATCAGTCTAGCCAAGAGGCACAGGGGCAGCATTGTGTTCAGGGTCAGTACGGCCACGTTATTCTGTCTGTGCCAGGCATCTGAGGTGGCTCCTTCACAGCTAGCATCGGCAGCTCCCTCCTGCACGACAGGGCAGACAGGAGATCCTGTACCTCACTGTTCCTATCGGCAATTCCTTGCCTGAAAAACAGGCCTGTTTGTTGACACAGCTCTATTGTTGGCTCAGAAGCCCAGCATAACAACTCCAGCGTCCTGCAGCAAAGGCTCACATACGAGGTAGGTTACTGAAGTGATCCTGTGCACAGTTTGGTATGTGAGACTGAGTTTTACCTGTTCCCCAATGTCTTTTGGCTGATCCCCCACGGCCACTCTGGCAATTCCAGGAAGATCAATTAGCGTCAGATCTGGGACGTCTGGGGACCGAATTTCTAGGGAAATTAGTTCTCCACTAATGGCGCCTTTAGTACCAGCCACCACGTTCTGCGCTGCAAGGAGAAAAGAGCAAGACAATGAATACAAGCTTCAAGCAGTGCATCAAAGCCAAGCTGAACACAATGACTTCGAAAACGATCTACCACCACCTAGGGTTCTTATAGGTTTGGCTTTTTTCAGATCCAGCCATGCACATAATTCCATTCATGTAAAAATCTAAGGAAATTTTTGTGCAATACATGGATACGTGGAATCCTTTTGGAATGTGAACTGTAGTATTTTACAGAGCACATGCTTATGAACTCTCATATATGTAGACAAAATGCATGTAAGTGAACCACAATGAAAGTGAGCGGATAAGACACTGGTCAGTTGTAGAAATGCTTCCTCAACATCAAGACACTTTGTAGGCGTTAATTAATCCTTGGCTGCCTTGAAAGATAAATAGGTGTTATTTTATATTTTTCACATTTTGATAGAGAGGTTGAGAGATCAAGTAATTTGTACCAGATCTTATAAGGCAACGATGCTTGAACTGTGAACAGCACAGAAAAGGAAGGAAACCCATAGTCATTTTCGGCTCTGTAATTAGCTTAATTAATTCATACCACTTACCTTGCCAGTTTTGAAAGGATACATTGAAAATATCCAAAGAGTATCTTGAAAAGCTAATGCAATAACATAAGGACAAACACCAACTTTGCAGAGCTGTGCTAGTCAAGGAAATAAGGACAATCCAACTTTCACATTTAGGACAAATGCTTACTGTCCTTACATGTTTCCTTACACAGCATGGAATACCATAAAAGTAAAGCTGTGACATGGGAAGGGTAATGATTGAGGCTATGGTCGCACTAGCTGGCAGAAACTCTATATGCCCTCCAGTCTACCTTGCAATTTTCTTCAAAATTGCGAGATTTCCAGCCACAGACACCTCAAGCATTCTCTGAGCTTTTGAATTAAGGACAGGAACCATTTAGGGCTTTGCATATTTGCAATTTGACAGAAAACCTCCCCAGATAAGACAGACAACATCCAGCTGAGGACACAGCCTGGGCTTTTGTCAGACATCAAGGATCATCTTCACCACTGAAGCAGCAAGTAGTACAACTCTCTTGGTGTACTACCCCACCTTCTTCTGCTCTGAGCTCAGCTCTTGGTGTTACTCATGGCTACAATCACTGTGTTAGTCTGGGGATTGCTTCTCAGCCGAAGAAAAGTGGAGGAAGGATTCAGAGGAGACTGAGCAAGCCAAATCAGAGGGGATACATTGCAACTCACCTTCTCTTATTGCTTTCTCCACCTCAGAGGCATTCTGGAGCTCTAAGCTGGTGTTACGGTAACACATTTTCCCTTTCCATGCCTGGGTAGCAGGGATTCTTTTCAGTTTAAGTTCCAAGGGACATCGAGTAACAATACCTGCAATAGTTCCAAAGACAGAGGTAACTCTCTCAGCAGTTGTTATGCATGGTACGCAGCCATGGACGGTGTGGCATATGCAGGGTTGCCTAATACTTTGCAGAGAGACACAGAAATAGTCCAAGAAACTTGCCAAAGGGCTCTGCTCTGACTTCTTCCTCAGAGTGGGACTGTCACTGGCACTAGATAAGGTCAGCCATGGCTCTGGCCAGCCACATGTTGCCTTGCAAACCTGCAAGGGTGGACATTCACACCCCTCTGGGTGACCAGTTTCTATGCTGTACCTGCATACTCTGAAAACCTTTTCCTCAAGTCCAGCCTGAAAGACTACATGGTATTGTTGACTCCTACAGAGCTTGCAGTCATGCGCACACACACACAGAGCTGGAAAGTGAATCTTCTTGAACTGCAAAGTCTTCCAACAATCTTCTCCGACTTAAACAACATCAAAGGCACATGTTTGTAAGTAAAGATCTTGTACATTTTTCCCCCAAAACGGTATCTGTAAGAAAATCCTGTTAAAAAGCCGCAAACCAACCCCAGCAGCAAATTTCAAAACTAGTTTTTGATGTGAAACTGGTACTCTGCCGCACTACTCTTGGCTGGGAAAAGCACAGAGTCAACTGATGCTATCTTTCAATCTGTCCACAGTTTGGGGCAAGTACGCCACATTCTTACTCCTGGTCTCTTGACGACCTAGAACACGCGCCTTATTGGAGTTACCCTGCAGTGCCCCACCTGTACATACATTTCTTCTACTGGAAACCAGAGCTGAGAAGGCCTCTGGAGTCTCACAATTTAGATATAGTCTCAGTCATGGAGTTATTCATCAAAAAAACAAAAAAAAAAACCCCAAAAAAAACCACAAAAAAAAGGCACACACCCCCCCCACCTTCTACCTCATCAAAACGAAATTCAAATGAAAACCTGAGAAGGTGAATTCATACCGTTGCCCCTAGGAAGAGCAATACCAGACAGGGCTTCTAGGACAGAGCTTTTCCCAGAGCTCTGGTCTCCGATCACTGCGATCGCGGGCAAAGCCAGGTCCTTTTCTATTCCGAGAGCTCTTAGGCTGTCGACGAGATCAATGCAGGGTCGGATCTTTTCCTCATATTGGTTGTACAAGGTATGTTGTGCTGCCTGCTACAGTTAAACTTACAATTAATTTTCCATAATCTTAAAATAGGTTGTTTCCACAAAAGCCCCCACAACCTTTTAGGCATATTTTCCAGCTCATCATTCTCTAGTAAACCTTTTGTACTGGCATCAAGATGTGCTTCATATCACTGTGCATCCTCGCACCTCCATGTTACAAACAGGTGCCTGTAAACACGATAAAGTCAGTTGAGGTTGGCTCAGTGACCATCCGTAGTAAAAATACCAAACAGTGAGCTATCCTGAGAAGGTAAAGAGTAAAAGGAGACCTCATTACTAAATGTGCTTTGTTAATTTGTTTTTTTTAAGAACTGCCATTTTCTTCCACTCATCTACAGATGTACTGAAGTATGTGTATACAAATGAAGACTAATCCCAGTAATAAGAGATGTTAGTACAGAACAGCTTATTAAATCTTTGTTTTGAAGATTGAATGTTTAGTTTGTGCACAGATACCAAAAGCGTTCTGCTGTATCATCCTTAACAGATGGTTAAAATCTTTTAGATCATCATGGCTCTTCTTTCTTTGCCTTATTTTAGGCTAGGGTAAGGGATGAACAGGAGTGATTTGTTTTAAATGACTGATTATTGAAATTTTGGGGGTTTGATACACTTGCCAGATATTAACACAGGCTCTTCATGCAAACAAACTGAAGAATTTCCAGTCCTTTACAAAACTGGTCCACCTGCAGTTAAATATGTCCAGCTAAAGTGTATAAAGATCAGCTTGGTTTCTTCTGCCTACTCCTCTCTGCACTTGCCAGTCTGACTGCTGCATTTACAAATGCAATTTTGAGAACACCAATATTTTACTGACCCTAGTGGGCCAGGCACATTCATACCTGATTTTCTGAAAAGAAAAATTGAAGTTTACCACCATCACCTTTGTCTAAGAAAGCCACCTCTGAAAACAAGTCTGTCAATCAGATGTAATCAAACAGAGCAGATTTCTCTTTCAAGATGAGAAAGACAGCACACATAACTGGAAGCAGGTGTTTTAAAATCTTATAGGTAACCCCTCCCCACTATCTTCATTACAATGTTTACTAGCTAGTAAATCCTAACCATTCTCAAGGAACTTCATTAACTATGACACAGATTTAAAAACAATCTGTTTTCAGTGTCAAAGATTCAACACAGGTCATTATTAACCTTTCTTTGTATTTCTGTTGAAGGTAGCAGAGCCTTAGGTAAAAAATATCTCAGATTTTAGGATTTCTGTATAACAGTATAACAGTTGCTGATTGTTGCCAATGAAACATACAAGTTGCACGTTAAATTGGCTGCTAGGCTGCTGCCATCATACTGTTAACACCTGCATTTTTTATGCCTGCAGATTAATTGCAGGTACCTGTCTTCCTAGTTACACAAGTGACTGCTTGGCCCTGATCCCAGAAGTACTGCTCTGCTTAGACCCAACATGTGCAGATTGCCCAAAGAGACAAGGGAATTCATTTTAGGGCACAAAGTGAAACAGAGGAGTAAGAGTGAGGAGGATCTATGCCCTCTTCTGGTATTTGCCTTACCTTGTTCTGTTCTTCATGATACTGTTTCTTCAACTGGTTGTGCTCAGAGTTAGGCTTTCTCTCAATCATGTTCTCTGACATTGGAAGACCTTCATCTTCTAAGTCTGGCGGGAGAGGTACTGCAAAAGCTTCTGGAGATGGTTGTAAGGAAGGTGGTGCAAAAGCATTATTCCTCAGGCCATGTTTGGTTATTTCAGGACGTTTTATGAACCCTGTGCTGTTATTCATGGCCTGCTGATTTTTTTGGCCTACCACACAGGTTGTCCGTAAGTGCTTTGCAAACAGTGGTTACTGTCTGGTCCAAACACTCTTTCGTACAGCTTCTGAAATCAAACATAGGGCACGGAGTGACTCCAGCTTGCAACAGTGATCATTGCAGAGAAAATCAAACACCAGTTTTATTTACTGATTCAAACCCTCAGTAGATATCAAGTGCCACAGCTCTTTTCAGATCGCCAAAATTGCTCTTGAAACACTTCTCCCTACCTCTTTTATGCTTTCTTTGTGTTTTCAAAAAAAGAAGTTGTGACAGAGTAAATAAGTATTTTTTTTAAAGAAAAAAAACCCCAACAGTATTTTTTCAAAGATAGATTTTTGTAATCTCCCCCTGCCAAAAACAAGATCTGTTGAACACAAACACTTGGGAAAATGAATCAGGAGAAATAGAGTATTGCTTGAAACAACTTCTTGTTCTTTCAAATTTTTGGCTGAATTAAGTTGACATGTTTTCTAATTTGAGCAGATGTCAAAGCAGGATGATCAGACACAAAGTAAGTGATACTTCCAGTGTGTAAAACAAGTTTAGGAAAAACAGATTAATTCCACACTTGCTATTCAGTCTTTATTTTTAATAAAACAATACATTTTTTAATAGATATTCCTGTCTTCTTTTATCAAAATAAAAAATAAATGACTGTGGAGAAACTTCTCAGTTTTGACCAGCAATAGAAGATGACTGAACTACTTTAATTTGTTTATAGGTATTCATTTTACAGTTACCTCATCTTTCTCCACATGTCCCCTTTCTTTAATATTCCAGTATGAACTTTTTTCTCTTTCTGTTAGTGAATGGTAACATTTTTCTTTCTCGAATGAGGACTCAGTGCTTTATCTGCAACATACATTCCCCATTCACTGGCCACCAGATTATTTTGCTATTTTCTATTGTTACAGGAAATAATTTGCTGATGATAATGTTTCTGACAGTCTCTACCTGCCTTTCAATTTAGTGGAATGAATATTTCCTATCAATTTTTAATTTAATGTAAGTATTACCCAGGAACAATTTTCTGTCACTTTCACATTATTTTTTATATTTGTTGGGCTATGTTCAGAGTTATTGATGTACAGGTTTTAGCATCTGGCCACTTAAACATGGATGTGTTTCCTTCCAAAAGAGGTCATACAGCAAGCTTTAGCCATCCTTATAAAGAATAGGATGAAATGCAAAAGGTAATGTAGTGAAGCCACCAGTAAAAACAAAACAAAGGGAAAGATAAACTTGTGACATCTGGGAAACTGAGACTTAAAGAGTACGACAAAAAAAGTGACAACTTTGAAATATTTTAGTGCAAGGGCTATATCTTACCACATACCTAGCAGGTTTTTTAGCTAGGTCTACAGTGCAGTCCACACACACAGATATGTAGGCGAACAAAGACACTTACAGTGAGCAGTGAAGTAAATCAGCAGGCATGGATTTCTGGGGCTACCCAGCTGTTCTCCACCTGGACCTGAAAAAGGTCAGGTAAGTCAGTGCAGCCCTCCACTGGGCCATGCAAGCATAGTGATTTCTTTGTGTACTGAGCCGTGACAACATCGGATGAAAGAAAGAAGGAGAGGACAAAAAGAGAGCTGCAATTTTTAAGTGCCTTTCTGAAGCTGGCCCAAATGCACATGCAAAACGTGACACCTGGATGACGTACTGATACTGAAAGTCCGGTAACAACCCCTCACCAGATCTGCCCCTGCCTCCATCACCCGGGCAATATTGGTTTCCTTGAACCTTATCTTCAGACATTTGCCTGCCTGTGACTTCAGGATGTTTGGGTAAACTACACAGACTCAAAGCTGTACGTTTATTAATTCTAGCTGTCTTCTCAGAAAAAAATGAAGCAATGCAAAACTTATGATGCTACACATGAATACTGCCAGCTCCTACACATGAATACTGTCCATGTTGCTGAACACTGCCCCCCCCACCCCAGCACATACCTTAAACGCTGCCTCTCAGTTGCCTCCCTTTAAAAAGGAAATAATACCAACATCTTTTCTTTTTCCTCACCACAGAAAACCACAAGTCCTACTCCTGGCAACCTTGCTTAACCACACTTTCTTTAAACTCTTACGCAGCCTTCTTACATGCAACTACTGAAAGGAATGAAGATAACAGTCAAAAAAAGCATGATTATTTTTAGAAGAAGGAAAAGAGAACTTCTACCTGTGTAGTGGCCCATAGCAAGGAGAATCGGTAACTTTTTTCAACTTCTCTGCTTTTTTATTTACAGGCTCCGCCTACTCACTGTGACAAGAATCTGGAGAAATGAAACCAATTCTGACATAGAAATGGGCGTGCTTCATGGTAGCTCTGGAAAAGATAAGCAATGCCTTGTTGTTGTCCTTTCATTTCCTCTTATGCCAGCCAACTTTCGTCCTGTTGTTCAGCGGAGGGCAGAAACGAAACTCTGCACAAGCCTCCTCCTCACTTGGCTGTACTGTGCGGGGGGGGAGGGGGCAAATGACAGAGGTATTTGGAAATACTGCCCGTGAGCAACAACCCCTCTTTTCTCCCCCCAAAAGTCAGCTCACTGAGTCAGCTCATTCACATGTGGGGTGAAACCAGCTGGGTCCAGCAGAGACCAGCCAAGCAGCTGTGCCCCACTCCCACCTGGGCTTCCCATGGGGGATGCTGGCCCAGCACCATCTGGGGGACCCTTTCAGCCTCCTCATCCTTTTATGCAAAAAGCAAGCGGGCGAGGGATTATTTTTCCCACCTCACAATGAGATTTTCCAGCTGAGCCACGGGGGCAAACCATGCCACTGCTCACCCAGGCTGTGCCTTTGCTGTCAGAGGCTGCAGGGTACGGCTGAGATTGCTGAAAGCAGGTGGCCAGCAAGCAAAGTGACAGACGGTGTGATTTATCAGTGTTACAGGCTGCTTCAGGGCAGCTGAGGTCTCAAGCTGTTTCTCGGGTCCTTGCACTGTTTTCTGGATGTTGCTGAGTCAGGATGTTCCCTCTTCTGCTGTCTTTGCTCTAAGCTATTAAGCAAAATCAGCTTGCTTTGTCCAGTCAGGGGCTTTGCAAGTCTGATGGAGGATCAGCCCTTCTTTCTCACTCCCCCTGGTTCTGACTGCTGCCTCCATCAACTGCTCTCAGTTCCTGGCAGTCTTGGTGGGTTTCAAACTGTCTTACTCTAGCCCGTGGCTCCGGCGGAAGGGCAGTCGCAGTGTTCGTTAGACCCAGCCCTTCTTCCTCCTTCCTTGCCTAGCAGGCACTCAGAGGGCTGCCAGGTTGGGGTGAAGAGATCGCAGAGAGAAGTCCCAAGGCAATCAAAAGGGACTTCAGAGGTCTGAGGCGATAGGTTGAAGGATCGGGGGCACAGGCAGTATTTTCCTCAATCCCATCAGTGGCAGCAAAGAATCACAGAATCACAGAAAGGTAGGGGTTGGAAGGGACCTCTGTGGGTCATCTAGTCCAACCCTCCTGCCAAAGCAGGGTCACCTACAGCAGGCTGCACAGGACCTTGTCCAGGCGGGTCTTGAATATCTCCAGAGAAGGAGACTCCAC
>Ga0065711_1005984_pt1 | contig 28204 bp, 19 predicted proteins | sample Hoacrofraction12_FD_59098 | JGI IMG/M metagenome (GOLD analysis project Ga0065711, IMG submission 59098) | Hoatzin crop microbial communities from Cojedes, Venezuela - Epithelial fraction 12 v2 (version 2) | ecosystem: Host-associated > Birds > Digestive system > Esophagus > Crop | place...
ATACGACAAGATGAAAATCGCAATTCTGTCGGCTCCAGACAAAATATCATACGATAAACAAACTGCGCTTTTCTATTCCGACACAGGCCGTTCTATTTTCAATGGTTATGGAGCTTTGTCTCCTGCTAAAGTTTCGGAAATGGTAAAGTTCTTCGTAAGTAGCGAGGGGCAGGTATTCCCCACGAAACTCAACAAACAACTCTTCTATTCTGATTTTATTCATTATCGCAAAAGCGGTCAATCAATAAGTGGTTTACGCTACAAAGCAATCAAATTCGGACCTGTGCCATACCACTACGATACAATTTATGACAATATCGATGGGATTGAGAAAGAAATAGTAATAAGCCACAACACAGAAAGCACATTCCTGCGATGCAGCGAATATGACAGCAGTGTTTTTACAAAACAAGAATTAGAAACTCTTGAACTCGTATTGTCAAAAACAAAGGATTTGTCAACAGAAGAGATTATAGAGTTAAGTCATAAAGAAACCGCATGGCAAAATCATTTCAAAGCTAACGAGTTTATACCATATACCGAAGCTTTCGATTTGAAATATATACGTTGAAAACTTTCAATGTATATTCTGACAATCCCAAAATATGCCTATAACTCGTGGAAAATGGCAAAAAAAATGGCATTTTCCACGACTTATAAGCACTTTTTTCACAAAAAACTTGCTTGTTTCTATCTTTTTCCCTACATTTGCACAACTAAAATCATTCAATATGAAGCACCCGATTTTCCACACAGCCATCATCGCCCTGCTGCTCGCCATTCCGACGGCATCGCACAGTCAAAACCCGTTCCTGCCCCTTTGGGAGCATATCCCCGACGGAGAGCCATACGTTTTCGACGACCCCGACAAGCCCGGGCACAAGCGGGTATATCTCTACGGCTCACACGACGCGCTGCGCACAGAATACTGCGGACGCGACCAGGTGGTGTGGTCAGCGCCCGTCGATGACCTCTCGAATTGGAGATACGACGGCATCATCTTCCAGTCGAAAAAAGCTGCCGACGGCTCGCTCCTTCACGACAGCGGCAAAGGCGATGTGCTGTATGCCCCCGACGTGGTGGAAGTTACCGAAAACGGGCGAAAAGTGTATTACCTCTACCCTAACAATCAGGAGTATGGAAGACAGTCGATGGTGGCGAAATCATACCGCCCCGACGGACCTTTCGAGGTGTGCAACTGGAATGCCGACGGACGCACGACATTCGGATGCCTCGGCTTCGACCCCGCCGTGTTTCAAGACGACGACGGAAAAGTTTACGGATACTGGGGCTTCTCGCATTCCCACGGCGCAGAGCTCGACCCCTCGACGATGTGCAGTGTGAAACCCGGCACGGAAATAAAAAAGGAAATGGTGTCATCGCAAGAGGCGGAGGGAGATTTCCGCTTCTACGAGGCCTCGTCGATGAGAAAAATACAGGGCAAATATGTCTTCATCTACAGCCGTGTAACGAAGCCTGGCGAGTTCGGACTGCCAGCCAGCAACTACACCCTCGCCTATGCCTATTCCGACAGTCCGCTCGGACCTTTCACCTACGGCGGGACACTTATCGACGGAAGGGCGCGCGACATCGACGAACAAGGGCGAGTGATTTGCACTGCCACAAGCAAATGCAACACCCACGGCTCCTTGGCGCAAATAAACAATCAGTGGTATCTTTTCTACCACCGACACCATGACACCACAGAATACAGCCGGCAGGCGATGGTGGCTCCGGTAGATGTGAAAGTGGAGGGCGGCAAGGTTATCATCAGTGAGGCGGAATACAATTCGGAGGGTTTCGCCACTGGCGGCCTAAATCCCCTCGAACGGCAGCCGGCGGGAATCGCCTGCTACTACACCGGCCCCGAGGGGATGCAACACAACTACCCCAACACCACGTTCAGCGGCTCTTACGTGAAAGCGACATATAAAGACGACGAGGGTCTCGACGGAAGCATGAGCCTCAACTATCATCATGCGCCTGTAATCAACAACACGGCTGGCTCCATAATCGGGTACAAGTATTTCAATTTCGACCACCTCAACGGCATCGACGAGGCAGAGCTTCTGCTGTGTATGAAACCGCATGGTATCCAAGGTGAAATCGTCATCATGACCGACAGTCCGTGGCAAAGCAAAGGCGGAAAAGTAATCGGCTCCCTCCAACTCTCCGCCAACGACAGCATCGAAAAAGAGTATGCGATAAACCTCTACGGTCTAAAGGGCGTCAAAGGCAAGCATGCCCTCTTTATGCTATTCAAAAGCGACACGAAAGGAGCATCGCTCTGCGACCTCTATAATTTCATTTTCAAGAAAAAGAAGTAATATGACACAGATTTGAAGCTATGGAAGAGTATGATATAAAGTACGATATAAATCAAATTAAGGCGATAGAAGCGAGTTCTGGATATAACATGGTGCTTGCCTCACCGGGAAGCGGCAAGACTGAAATACTTGCAGAGCGAATCGCATACGCAATGAAAAATGGTGTGAAACCGGAAGATATGCTGTGCCTCACATTCACCAACAGAGCTGCCAAGGGCATGAACAGTCGCATAAAAGAAACGGTGAAAGATGTCGATACACAAGACATTTTCATTGGCAATATTCACCGGTTTTGCATAAATTTCCTTTTCGACAACGAAATAGTGCCTGAAAATTCTGGAATAATAGACGATGATGACAAAAGTTGTATTATCCAAAAATTTAACAAACCGCTATTCTCGAAGAAAGGCGAGCCTGACAAGACGAAAATAAAATATGTTGTTGACTTAGCAACTTATATTACACAAAAGCAGCTCCAGCAACCAGATGATTTCTTACTCGTGAACGGAGACTTTGCCGCCCTTTATAAAAAGGCAGAAGAGATAGCTTTTGATTGCGAAGGGAATACCGACAACGAGATGCTTGAGGCGGCACTAAAATATTTAAAACGCAAGGAAGAAAGGCATTATATCGACTTCAACGACATACTCATTCTTACGTATAATGAGCTTCTGAAAAATCCTGACAAACACAAAAAGTATCGGTGGATTCAAGTGGACGAGGTGCAAGATTTAAATGCCCTTCAACTTGCTGTCATCGACTGCTTGACAGATAAAAGCAGTGATTTCACTGTGATGTATCTCGGCGATGAGCAACAGGCGATTTTCTCTTTTACGGGAAGCAAGTTGGAAATACTTTATAAACTCCAAGAGCGGTGCAAAAATAATATTTTCCGATTTGCCACAAACTACAGGTCGGAAGATTATCTTACAGAAGTCTGCAACACCTACGCAGAAAAAGAGCTTGGCGTGGATCCTGCTATCCTCCCCCATTCTAATAACCACACAGAGAAAAAGAAAAACGACCTTATTCTGTGCGAATCCACAAGCGCAAACAAGGAGACTGAAAGAATCCTCGGCATGATAAAATACTATCTCGGACAATCAAAAGATGAACGGCTCGCCATTCTTGTTCCGAATAATTCGGCAGCCGATGAAATAAGCAAAAAAATTGATGAGCATAACGGGAAAATTAAGGTTTCCGACGAGAACGTCGAAAATCCGAAAGAAAAAGAAGAAAAATATAAGTATTTTAAAATCTCCGGCGACGATATGTTCCGCTCGTTAGACTATCAAGCGATAATGGCTCTGCTGAACATTGCGGTAAATGAGTTCAACTACAAGGCTTGGATTAGTCTGTTGTCGGGCATCAAATATGGAGACGGGAGACTGATGTCGAAATCGGAAGCGTGGGATTTGGTCGAAACATTGAAAGGACATGGAATGACACCCTCCGACCTCTTCAACAACAAGACATACCTGCAGCGATTTCTCGAGACCTACGACAACAAAGAAATGGTGTTTTTCGACACCGAAACCACAGGCCTCAATATATTGGAAGACGACATCGTGCAAATCGCCGCTTTCAAGGTGAAAAACGGCAAAAAAGTCGATGGCTCCGATTTCAATATCATTATGGAAACCGACAAAAAGATTCCTGAAACACTGGGCGACATCGTGAATCCGCTGGTAAAAGAATACGCAGAAAAATCGCACCTCTGCCGGGAGGAAGGACTAAAAAAATTCATCGACTATATCGGCGATGACCCTGTGCTCGGACATAATATGCAAAACTATGATTTTCCAATTCTCGGGGCAAACATAACTAATCTCAGGGCAAATACACAAAAGACTCTTGGGATGGATAAGGAATACGAAGTCTTTGACTCTCTTTATCTCATTAAATACATAAGGCCTGACTTAAAAAGCTACAAATTGAAGTCTCTGCTTGAAAAGTTGAAACTTGAAGGAGAAAATTCGCACTTGGCCGACGCCGACATCGAAGCCACATATTCCGTCGTTGATTATTGTGCAAACAAATTGAGAGCCGCAGCATCAAGCACAGAGTTTATCGTGGAAGAAATTAGAGATAAAGAAGAAATTCTACAGGAGTTCTTATCAAAAGAAGATGTAATTCAATTGAAAGAAAAGATAAGAAACAGCGATATAAAGACGATGATAGAAAATATCAGGAATTATCTTTATACCCCTGCCCCTGTCGGCGAAGAACAGGGAACCCTCAAAGATTTGCTGGAAAAAACGCACAAAGAGCTTTCTGAAAAAGGCATCATAGATCCGCTTGGAGAAAAATTCACCCTATTTTTGGATTACGTCGAAAAAGACTTAAACAAGGACGAAGATGAGAAAGAGGAAATAGAGGACAAGGAGGCGAAAAAGGATAATGAGGTGAAAGAAGAGAAAGAAAACATCGCCCTGATTGACCAACTTAGGCACAACATTAGAAACCTCACATACTCCATCAGTGAGGCCGACCTGATTAACTCTGAAAAATTAAAGGATGTGCGCACTTTCATAATGACGACATATAAGGCAAAGGGCCTCGAATTTGACAACGTCATCATCTACGGAGCTGTTGACGGCACCTACCCCTTCTATTCTCACAGCAAAGTGCTTAACGAGCCCTTCGAATATTCAAAGGCCGAAATAGAGAAAGCTGAAAAAGGCATAAAAGAAGACGCCCGCAAATTCTACGTGGCAATATCGAGAGCCAAGAAACGACTGTGCGTGAGCTATGCCGTCTCGCGTCTCACCAACTACGGACTTTTCCGCCAAGAGCTGACACCATTTATGAACAGCATCAAGCAATATTTTAAAGCCGGCAAATAAAGCCGGCTTTATTAATCCTAAAATCGCTATAGGTGAAATTGCACAGAAAGCTAATATCAGTGTCAGTTCTATGAAGAGGGTTCTATTTCAGATGAAAAATGTCGTGAAATATGTTGGCATTGGTAAAAACGGGCATTGGGAATTCATACAGGAATAAATGAACCTCACTGAACCCTCTAAATGTCCTTCTAAATATCACCATAGTGTCACCATAAACGTCTCGCTATGACCCTCGAAACGACACTCGAAATGTCCCTCGAAATGCCCCTCGAAATGCCCCATAAACTATACCGATATTACAGAAAATATAAAAAAGCATAAAAAGCATTGCAGATTGAAATTTTATTACTATCTTTGCACTGCCGTATGAAATTAGCATTAATAAACTATGGCAACTTGGCAACATACAGAGATAATAATTGATGGTCAGCGTGTTAAGGCGCAGGCATCTATAATCGTGTCAGCAAGCAGGAGCACAAACATTCTGGTAACGCAATAACAGCTTATTTATATGGAAAATTCGGAAACAAGCAATATCGTTCTTCAAAGGATTCTTAAAAACGTCTCTGTTAAAGGAAAGACAGAGGTGGATAAAATTCTGACGTTTTATAGAACCTCTGTGGAGTTGGAACGCCTCAAGGAACCCGAGATCAAGGATTTCTATAAGTATCCCATAAACTTTATCGAAAATGGAAATGATGATACCTTTTTAATAGACCTCCCTTGCAACAAGGATTTTCTTAGAATGTATTGCGATAATACGAAAGATAAATGGCCTAAGGATCTGTATGTGGGACTTAGTGTGCAAATAGAAAACACAATCTATAGACTCTTGAGTACGGTTATTAACTATGACGATTTCAAGGAGTTTCAACCAGAAGACGAATTACTGCCAATACGAATAAAAGACCTTACAGTTGACACGCGAGACATCGAAGACCTGCAATTATCACCTGACGACATCGACAAGATAAATGATTCGATAAAAAAGGTGTCGTCTTTTAAAGAACTCCAACAAACCTTAATAAACTGTTTCGGCGAAACAACTACTGCTGCCGATACGCTATCCTTGGCTCTTTGCCAAAAGAATCCTGCGTTAAGCCAAATATCATCGGAACTTAAGAGCTTGAATAGTACCCTCATAAAGAAACATCCTTTACTAAATTCATTATTGACAAGCACTCGATTTGTAAATAAAATTGACAATATCGTCCCGTTCAATTTGCTTAGGGTGTGCAATATGGATGAAAGCCAACTAAAAGTGGTTGCCCACGCATTGAATAACAGGTTGACTGTCGTAACAGGCGCTCCCGGAACAGGGAAGACCCAGGTTATTCTCAATATCTTGGCAAATGCACTGATTAGAGGGAAAAGTGTACTGGTTGCAAGCAAGAATAATAAAGCTGTGGATAATGTCAAAGACAGATTTGATAAAATCGACGAGTCGGGATATATGTTAAGATTCGGAGCTAAATCTTTAATCAGCCAACAGACTTTACCTGCGATAAATGGATTCAGAAATAAAATAAAAACATTGCAAGAATCAAATTCCAATCTTGACGAATTCTCAGAAAAATACAAAACTGCCTGTACTACAAATATATACGCTATAGGAAAACTTGTAAGAATGCAAGAGATTGAAGGGCAGATTATCCCTTCTCTGCAAAAAGAAACAGACGACCGCAAAAACGAAGTGGAAAATGAGAACAAATTCCACGAACAAAAGATAAAAGAAATACAAGAGCAGCATGCTGGATTGGAGGCATATAATGATATTACTTCCGAACAATTAGAGTCGTTTTTAAGTAACATTCGAAACATCAAAAATGACATGCAAATCAGGTATTCTGGTTTGAGTAAAATATGGCATAATTGGTTTCATGTGAAGAAAGACGCAAGAGTGCTGTTAAATTGCATTGAGCAATTCCCGCATAAGATGAAAACTCACATTTTTGAAAAAGAAGAGGTGTTTGACGATGTAAAACTTTTTCAGAACGGAGATGCTATTATCGAAAAATGCGACAAAGTTATGAATTTCATAAAAAGGATTCTTGCGTTTGTCAGATTATTACACGAGGAGGAGAAACGTCATACCAACGCATCTAAAAATCTATCCACTGCCTTTGCAAAGGCCGAAAAGAAATATAATGAGGCAAATGCAGAGCTTAGCAACATAAAAAGTGAAGAAGAGTCTTTGCACACACAAGTTCAGCAATCTTATCAGACAATAGCAGATATAAGCAAAGACTACATAAAAGCGGCTGAAATAGAATTATTGAAACAGCCTGATGCCATTCAGAATATAGCGTGTTATAGTTATTACTTGGAAGATGCTATACAATGGAAGAGGGAGAATATGGATATTTTCTCACGTGCTTCCACTTTTATTGACGTGTTTAAGTTGATTGCAGTAACAAGTCTCTCTGTGAAAGGTTCTTTTCCGATGCAAAAAGGTTTGTTCGACATTTTAATTATTGACGAGGCATCACAATGCGATATTGCCTCTGCCATACCTTTAATATATAGAGCAAAACAGGTCGTTGTCATCGGCGACCCTATGCAATTAAAACACATAACAGCAGTCAGCCTTGATGAAGAGACTGCGATAAAGAAGCATGTCGATGTAACCAAATTTCCATTTGTCAAATATGTCGAAAAATCATTATGGGATTATTGTGCGGACGCCCTCACCTTTGCCGACCAGAACAATGAAACGAAGATGTTAGAAATTCATTATCGGTGTCATCATGATATCATCAATTATTCTAACGAAATGTTTTACGGTCAGTATCTTCAACGTCTTAAAGTTGAAACAGACGAAAAATCTATGTCAATGTCTCCCCAAGGGATAGTTTGGATCGATACCATAGGCAAACAATACTCTAACAATGTGAATGTTAACTACGAAGAAGTTAATGCTTGCATTTCATTAGCAACAAGAATTCATAATCAGTATCCAACTTTGTCTATAGGCATTATAACACCTTTCCGTCAACAAGCAGAAATGCTAAATAGAAAATTACCAGGAGAACTTAAGGAAATTGTTGATGCAAATACTGTTCATAAATTTCAGGGAGATGAAAAGGATGTTATCATATATAGCCTTGTCGTAACAGACAATTCGCCGGCATCGAAAATCAATTGGATTGACAATGCTGTTCCGAATTTAGTTAATGTAGCGGTAACAAGAGCACGTCAAACTCTGTTTGTAGTTGGCAATTCCCAGTACATAAAGAAAATGTCAAAAGAGAACCAACCATTAGGCTATCTTGCAAGATGTCCACAATTAAAAAAATATAAATTATGATAGAAGAAACCATTAAACAGGCCATAGATGAAGGTTTAACACTGCAAATCCATTATATGAAACCTGATGGCACCACATCTGTCAGAGAGATAAGCGACATCTCTTATTCTGATGAGTATGGGAAGTCGCATATAAGTGCATTCTGTCATACCCGCCAAGAAAACAGAACTTTCAAAATAAGTCGTATCAGCAAAGCATCTATTGTTCCTTCAAAGGCACAGAAAATTTTTGACGCTCCTACCCCATACGTCTTTAATAAGAACAAAAAGATTTTTAATCTTTACGGTGAAATATACGATTAACCTCAAAATCAATTCATTATGACATCATTACAAAAAGAACTTGCTGACTATTCGTCGCGGAATATGAATGTGTTTATATCCTCCACTTTCGAGAATATGGCGGAGGAGAGGAGCATCTTGGCGGAATCCGCCTTCAAAATAACAAAGAAATATGCTGATGAAAGAGGTGTGTGCTTTAATGCCATCGACCTCCGTTGGGGCATCACTGAGGAGCAGTCGAAATCGGGAAAAGTATTGGAGCTGTGCCTGCATGAAATCGACAGGGCACAACCCTATTTCGTCGGACTGATATCTGATCGCTACGGCTGGCAGCCCACCTTTGAGGAGGTGGAAGGAAACAGGCTTATTGAAAGAGAGGAATATTCGTGGGTGCGACAGGCCACCGACGACTCCCTGAGTATCACCGAAATGGAAATGACGTATGGGGTGTTTAAACGCAAAGCGAAAAATAAAGCCTTCTTCTTTCTTAAACGACAGCAGTTGAAAGACAACGGTGCGGCAGCTAAACTTGAGCAGTTGTTCGGATCCGCGACTTTTGTGGGGTCCGAGGCGTCTTCTGAAAGCACCACACCGCTAGGCGGCGACGATGACAGCAAATTGGAGAAATTGAGAAGGAAAATTATCGACGGAGGCATAATGTCGGAGACGATGGATATCTCTGAGATGAACATCCCGGAGGACAAGTTCGTTTATACGTTTTATACAACCTCAGATGGGCTGAACGTCAAGATGGAGCTGCTGATGAACAGTCTGATTGAAAGGGAATTTCCTGCGGTTGGAATGACGCCACGCCAAAAGCTGAAAGATACACAAACGCATATCATAAGGAAACACACTAAGAATTTTATCGACTCTAACGAGACGGAGGATGGTTTCGAAATTTTAAACGAGGCTATCGACAATTGGGACAATGGCGACCAAATGTTGCTGTTGTTCGACCGTGGCGGTTCCGGAAAGACATCCCTTTTGGCTGAATGGCTCAAAAGGAGAAGCGATGATTTCAACTTCCCCGTGTTGTATTATTTCCTGCAAAACAACCCGGTTATCGGCAATTCAAACTATTTTGTTGATTATCTCATGCAGGGCGATTTTTTAGACACGTTCCAACTGTCGGAAAAATTTAAATATAATGAAAACTTGTGGAACGAAAAATTATGGGATGAAATATACCCTTTCATTAAGGATAAAAAATTGCTTCTCATTGTAGATGGTATCGACCAATTCTCATATAAAGAACAAGTGTCGGTAAAAGAGCATTTGGAACGTCTTGCTCAAATGATGCCTAATATGAAAATCATCGCAAGCGTGTCGGCAGAGGGATGGGAGTGTTTCGGAATTAAAGACGAAGAGCTGCCCGACGATTCCCCCTGGATTGGAGTATTTTGTGAGGTGTGGAAAGACGAGAATATCGACAGGTTTATTGCCGAATATCTTAGTCAATATGGGAAGAGCTTGTCTGACAGTCAGATGAAAATGATTGTTGACTGGTATTTGGGTCAGCACGATGAATTATATCAAGTGGAGCACTCTAAAAAGCAGCTCGTTTTCCTTTTGGAAGAACTGGCTACGTATGGCGACTTTAAGACGCTGACCTCGTATATCGAATATTATACTTCCCCCACTTTCGACAGCACTGTAGGAACATTCGAAGAGCGCATAGTCAATCATTATGAGCAGATGTTTGGCGAAGATTTTGTCAAGAAAATTCTCTTGCCACTCAGTCTTCGCGGAAATAACGGAATGACAGAAGAAGAGATAATGAAAATCGCCGGAATAAATAAATATGAATGGGAGGATTTCTATTATAGTTTTCAAAACTATATCGACCAAATAGGCAATAATTATATTTTGTTGATACACGTTGACTATTTAAGCGAAATGATTTAGGTATCAATTTTTTTGACAAAACCTTGCTCGTTTCAGCATTTCTTCTTACCTTTGCACCAAAAAATTTCAGATATGATTAATTGGATTTGTCTTCTTTTAGCGGGTTGTTGCGAGATGGGGTTTACATACTGTCTCGGCAAGCTCCGCGACGCCTCGGGCCACGAATATATCCTGTGGCTTTGCGGTTTTGCGCTGCTATTCATGGCGAGCATGCCGCTGTTAATCAAAGCCACACACACGATTCCCGTCGGCACGGCCTACACGGTGTTCACCGGCATCGGCGCAGTGGGGGCTGTGCTCATCGGCATCATCTTTTTCCACGACCCGGTGAACTTCTGGCGCCTCTTCTTCATCACCACGCTCATCGGCTCCATCGTCGGACTGAAATTAGTGTAAATACACGGCGATATGTTAAATTGTAGTTAAAAAATCTGTTATATCCGATTTTTTTTGGTTATTAACTTAAAAAACCTTACCTTTGCACCTTAAATGATTGAATAATATGAAAATAGAATTGCCCGAATTCATGTCGTATGGTGAGAAATTCACCAAGAAAGGTTTTTTGGAGAAGATTGCCAAAATAGCAAAGAGAGCTGGCGCAAAACTGGTGTATGCCGCCCTTATATTGTTTTACACGCTGCAAAGCAAGGAGGTGCCGCTGAAGGACAAAGGGATGATTGTGGCGGCATTGGGCTTCCTCATCAGCCCTATCGACGCCATACCCGACGCCATACCCATCGTGGGGCTCAGCGACGACCTCGCCGTGCTGCTCTACGTGTTGGACAAAGTGTGGGTAAACGTGCCGGAAGACGTAAAAGAGAAAGCAAGAGGGAAACTCACCAAATGGTTTGACGAAATCGAAATGGAGGAAATCAACGAAATCCTCGACGGCAAAAAGCCCTCGGCAGAAAATGCCGAAGGCTCTGAATTTACCGCAAGCTCCGAAAATTCTGCAAATCCTGAAAGTCAAACAAGCGCAGACAATTCCGGCAAAGTGGCCGAAGCCACTGTATGAACCCTATCTGTCGCCAGTGAACAGCAGTCGTGTTATCTTGAATTTCGACAACACGATGTAAAGCAATGTCGCCACGGCGATACATCCTATAATCTCATAAAGGTATAATGCCAAGATGCCGGCATGCGACGGTGGCGTGGGAATACCAACGGTATGGTATGCCAGCAGCACGAGGTCGCCCATAATCAGCGTGTGGAGGGCATATATCACAAAACTGGCTGCCGAGAGGGTGGCCATGGTCTTACTAATCTTAATACCTTTGGCATACTTGCCGCCCCAGAGGGCAGTGTTGAGTATAATCAGAATAATCATCACATCGTGGAATTTCTCACGTATCTCAGCAGAAATTGAGTCGGGATACCAACTATCATAGTGCAATATGCAAATGTCGGCAACAATGCTTATCACCATCAAAATCAGCAAGATATGACGATAGCGGTCTAAAGCCAGAATATTGATGTTATTTGCCGATACCCATGCGCCGGCGGAGAAGAAGAGGATTGACACGAGACTGAAGCCCGGCACGTATGTGGGCACTCTCCACGACATCCAGGCGATAAGTATGAGGATGAGAGCCCAAGGCACCCGCTTCACCATAAAATAGATGAACGGCGAGACGAGAACCATGCAGAAGAGGTCGCGGATAAACCACAGCGGACCGTCGGAGGGGGCGCTGAGATGCCACCAGTTGACACTCGGGTCGGCGAAGAGCCTTACGAAGAGCTGCGGCAGGCTTTTGTCAAACAGCTGTGTGTCGTAGGGGGCGTTGAGCTTCTGATGCAGCAGGGCAATGAGTATCGCCACCACGCACCAGGCGAGATAAGGTATGAAGAGGGTCTTAAACCGCTTTTTCAGCTTATACAGGTATTCGTCCTTGCCAAACTGCTTGATATTCAAGAAGAAGAGGTATCCTGATATAAAGAAGAAGAAAGGCACTGCCACACGGGAGAGTATTCCCGAGATGACCTTGATGAGGTAAAAAACGAAAGAGTGGTCGGGAGTGATGCCAATCACACTGTTGAGTGGCACGAACAGGTTGTTGCCATACACGTCGCAGTGCATTGCCACAATAAGCACTGAGAGTGGAAACCTGATTAGTCTGATGGTGTTGGAGAATCCTTCCTTGAAAGCCATGCTTTTATCTTCCATCCTAAATGTAGTTTAGTTAAGTTTTTACAGTTTTCTTAAAACGCCGATAAGCGGACGGCTTTTCAGGCCGCCCGCTCCGCGATATAAAATACGACTATGGCTTATTTGCAGAACCAGCTTACGATAGTCTCGTAGAGTTCCTGCTTGCCGCTTGTCTGTTTCGGCTCGCCGTTTTGTTTTGCATATTCCACAATCTGCTCGAGTGAGAGTTTACCCTCCTCAAACTCTTTACCCTTACCTCCGTCGAATGAGGCGTAGCGGTCTTTGAGCATCTTGGGCAGTGTGCCGTCCTCGAGGATTGCTGCAGCGTTCTCCAGTCCGCGTGCGAAAGCGTCCATACCGCTGATGTGAGCGATGAAGATGTCCTCCGGGTCGGTAGAGTTACGACGCAGTTTGCTGTCGAAGTTGCAACCGCCGTTGCCAAGGCCTCCGCCACGGATAATTTGCAGGAATGCCTGTGTGATCTCCCAGTTGTCGATGGGGAACTGGTCGGTGTCCCAGCCGTTCTGATAGTCACCTCGGTTAGCGTCCAATGAGCCGAGCATGTCGTTGTCCACAGCCACTGCAATCTCGTGGTCGAAGGTGTGGTGTGCCAGAGTAGCGTGGTTCACCTCGATGTTCACCTTGAAGTCTTTGTCAAGGCCGTTCTTGCGGAGGAAGCCGATCACAGTCTCTGTGTCCACGTCATACTGGTGTTTTGTGGGCTCCATGGGTTTCGGCTCGATGAGGAATGTTCCTTTGAAGCCTTTTGAGCGTGCGTAGTCGCGTGCAGCGGTGAGCATTTTTGCCATGTGGTCTTTCTCTCTCTGCATCTGTGTGTTGAGCAGGCTCATATATCCCTCGCGTCCGCCCCAGAACACGTAGTTCTGACCGCCGAGTTTGATTGTGGCGTCGATAGCGTTCTTAATCTGCACACAAGCACGTGCCACAACGTCGAAGTCGGGGTTGGTGCTGGCGCCGTTCATATAACGTTTGTTGCCAAACACATTGGCTGTACCCCAGAGGAGTTTGATGTTTGTGCCTTTCATCTTCTCTGCGAGATAGTCGGTAATGGCTTTCATGCGAGCCTCATACTCCTCGATGGTAGCGCCCTCGTCAACGAGGTCAACATCGTGGAAGCAGAAATACTCGATGCCGAGTTTGTCCATGATTTCGAAACCGGCGTCTGCCTTGTCCTTGGCTCTCTGCACAGCGTCCTCTGCCTTGTCCCACTCGTAGGTGCGGGTGTGTCCGCCGAACTGGTCAGCGCTGGCCGGTCCGAGAGTGTGCCACCATGCCATGGCGAACTTCAACCAGTCTTTCATTTTCTTACCCATCACCACTTTCTCTGCGTCATAATAATGAAACGCTAAAGGATTTTTGCTGTCCTTGCCCTCAAATTTGATTTTACCAATCTGAGGAAAATACTCTTTTGCCATAATCGTTTTAATTTTAATTTGTTGTTAATAAATATATAATGTTTTACTTTAAGCTGAATTTTATGCCATTTGCTTGACCACGATCTCTTTCCACCTGTTGTAGGCAGCACGGTATTCCTCCTGCTTTTGTGCGTCGGGAGCAATCACGTCGAGTTTCTCCAAAGTGGCGAAAGCCTCATCATGGTCTTTGTAGATGCCTGCTCCGATACCTGCTCCCTTGGCTGCTCCCACGCTGCCGTCGGTGTCGTAGAGCTCTATCGTCGCACCCGACACGCTTGCGAGGGTGTTGCGGAAGATCGGACTGAGGAACATATTTGCTTTTCCAGCGTGGATCTTGTTGATTTCCATGCCCATCTGCTGCATTATCTCCATACCGTAGCAGAAGCTGAACACGATGCCTTCCTGTGCCGCGCGGATAATATGCGCCTTGGTGTGTTTATTGAAGTTGATGCCGCTGATGCTGCTTCCCGGCTCACGGTTCTCAAGCACTCGCTCTGCTCCGTTGCCAAACGGTGTCACCACCACTCCTTCACTGCCGATAGGCACTCCGGCTGCCAGGTCGTTCATCTCCGCATAGCCGATGCCCTCCGGGGCCACGGTGCGGCGCACCCAGGCGTTGAGGATGCCGGTGCCGTTGATGCACAGCAGCACTCCGAGACGCTCCTGGTCGGCGGTATAATTAGCATGTGCGAAGGTGTTCACACGGCTCTTCTTGTCGTAGTTGGCGGCTCCCAGCACTCCATACACCACACCTGAGGTGCCGGCGGTGGAGGCAATCTCGCCCGGGTTGAACACGTTCAGCGACACGGCATTGTTGGGTTGGTCGCCGGCACGGTATGACACCGGTGTGCCTTCCTTGAGCCCTAATTCAGCAGCTGCCTCTTTCGACAAGGCGCACTGCACGCTGAAAGTGGACACTATCGACGGCACCATGGAGGCGTCGAAACCGTAATAGTCCATCAGGAACGATGCCACCTGCTTGTCTTTGAAATCCCAAAGCATGCCCTCCGAGAGTCCCGACACGGTGGTGTTCACCTCACCGCTCAAGCGCATGGCGATATAGTCGCCGGGCAACATAAACTTATAAATGCGGCTGTATATCTCCGGCTCATTCTCTTTCACCCACGCCAGTTTCGCGGCGGTGAAGTTGCCGGGGGAGTTGAGCAGGTGTGAGAGGCATTTCTCTCCTCCAATCTCATTGAAGGCTTTCTCGCCGTATGGCACTGCCCTTGAGTCGCACCAGATGATTGCCGGTCTCAACACTTTGAGGTCTTTGTCCACGCATACGAGTCCGTGCATCTGATAAGAGATGCCCACGGCAGCCACGTCTTCCGGTGTCGCGCCGGCGACAGACATACATTTTGCCACCGACAGTTTCATGTTGTCCCACCACATCTGTGGCTCTTGCTCTGCCCAGCCGGCCTTTAGTGCCATGATGGGCGCCTCTTTCTCCGGGAAGAAGGCGCTGGCGGCGCATTTGCCTGTGGCAGCGTCAACGAGCGACGCCTTTACCGACGAGCTGCCCACGTCTAAACCCAATAAAAATCTTTTTGCCATTGTCGTTGTATTTTATACCTTATTTATTATTTATAATATTTTTCATTCCGTCGGTTTTATGCAACAAATTGTTAATTGCCGCTCGCCGTCCAACCGCTTCGGCCAAACTTCCATTCTCTTTTTGCATGAGGATTTCAGCTTTGTTCTTGCGACTGTTCATAAATATAACGCTCATCTTCGGTTTTTCCCTAATAAAATCGCATTTTTTTTATTTTTTTTCTGTTTTAGGCTAAAGAAAAGGATTTTTTTCGTGAAATTAGGCATTTTTTTTCAATATTCCTTGCAAGTATCAGAATTTTTCCGTACATTTGCAGAAAATTTCAGAAAAGTACTTTATTTATATCGATATGAAGAAGAAAATTTTAATTCTTGACGACAAAGAGACAATAGCAAAAGTTTTGTCGATTTATTTAATGAGCGACTACGAGGTAGTGTGGCTTCCTGACGGTTTGCAAGGCGTGAAATGGCTTCAGGCCGGCAACACGCCCGACTTAATCATCTCCGACATCCGCATGCCGTCAATGCGCGGCGACGACTTCTTGGAGTGGATTAAGCAAAATGAGCTTTTCAAACACATCCCGGTAATCATGCTCAGCAGCGAGGACAGCACCTCGGAGCGTATCAGACTCTTGGAGATAGGCGCCGAGGACTACATCGTTAAACCATTCAATCCGATTGAGTTAAAGATTCGAGTTAAAAAGATTATTGAATCATAAGAGAAATGATAGGTATTGTATATTTAGGCAATAATCCCACCACTCAAACAAGGCTGAAATACATCCCCAGCCACACCGTGAACCTCACGTCTTCCTACAAGGAGACGGCATCGGTGTGCAGCACCAAACTGAAGGATGAGCATTTCATCGTCTTTTATGAGCGGACGGTGAAAAATGAGGATATTACCGCGATAACCTATCTACGGAAGAAATGCCCCGGAGTATATATCATCCTCATCACCGGGCAGCTCACCGACGAAGACCGCAAGATGTATCTCGGATGCGGCGTCAACGACACACTCGACGCCAACGCGTCGGTGGCTGACTTCAACAAGAAGATATGTTTCATCTCCGACAGGGAGGACATTCTGTTTCAAACACAAACACTTCAGAACAGGATACTCAAATTCAAAATTCCACTTTGGAAAAGGCTTTTTGACATCTTCTTCTCCCTCGGGGCCATCATCGTATTGTCGCCCATTTTCCTCATAACCATCATTGCCATAAAACTCGAAAGCAAAGGACCGGTGCTCTTCAAATCAAAGCGAGTAGGAACGAATTATAAAGTGTTCGACTTCCTGAAATTCAGAAGCATGTACACCGACGCCGAGAAAAGGCTCAAAGACGTGGCAAAAGGCAATAACCAATATGCCAAGGACGAGACGGAAGAGGACAAGGTGACACAGCATTCAGTGGCTTTGGGCGACGACGCCGAGCAGACAGCGGCACAAGACAGCGACGCCATGGCAGCGGCAATGTTCATCAGCGATGACGAGGTGATGCTCATCGGCGACGACTTCGTGATAGCAGAGGACTCGTTCAACAAAAAGAAAGAGGAAGACATAGAAAACGCCTTCGTGAAAATCGACAACGACCCGAGAGTAACAAAGGTGGGACGATTTATAAGAAAATACAGCATCGACGAACTGCCGCAGCTGTTTAACATACTCAAAGGCGACATGTCGGTGGTGGGCAACAGACCGCTGCCGGTGTATGAGGCTGAAAAGCTCACCGCCGATGAGTATATCGACCGTTTCATGGCCCCGGCGGGGCTCACAGGCCTCTGGCAGGTGGAGAAGCGAGGAGGAGCCGGAAAGATGTCGGCGGAAGAGCGCAAACAGCTCGACATCACTTACGGCAGGACCTACAACTTCGCCTTGGATATGAAGATTATCTTCCGCACGTTCACTGCTTTCGTACAGAAAGAGAACGTATAACACTAAACACTAACAGATTCAAACAAGAAAAATTCTCAGGATATGAAAAAAATATTTTTAGCAACTGCCCTGCTTGCCATCACAGGGACAACAGGAATAAAGGCCCAGGAGAACAGCCAGACAAGGGCCTACAACGACAGCGGCATCAGCGCTGGCTTCTTTGATTCCAGTGAAGGAGAAGGCAACATCAACTTCTCCAATTTCCACCTGCCCCCACTTTCAGTGCTATTGGAAAACGCAAGGCAGAACCCGTCGATCCTCTCACTCGCAAAAGCAGAGGAGCTGGCAAGGGCAGAGGTGTTAAAACAAAAGAAAAACGTGTTGTCGTTCCTCACAGGACACGCCAGCTACAGCTATGGTAAGACAGACTTGTGGGGAAACAACTCCACCACGCTGAGCAACGTGATTTACCAATACCAGGGCAACACACAAAACTACTGGAGCGTGGGCGCCACACTGCAAGTGCCGGTAGCAGACCTCTTCGACCTGGGACAGTCGGTGAGAAGGAAAAGAATTGAGGCAGAGAAACTCGAGGCTGACAAAAACAACGCCTTCGACCAGCTCAAACTGCAAATAGCCACATTATATATTAAAATCACCAACGACCTCGTGACGCTGAAAACAGCCAGCGAGAGTAGCGCCGCATACCAAGGAGCAGGAGCATTGCTCAAAGAACAGTTCGAGGACGGCAGCGAGGACATCGCAGGATACGCTTGGCACAAGATGCACGAGCTCTCAACTGTGATGTCATACCAAGAGCTGCAGTCAACTATCCTCGTGAATATCATCACTCTGGAGATACTCACGCACACTCCTATCATCACCAACTCCACCACCGACATCACACTCGTGCCTTACAGCGACAGCGACACCAAGAAGCAGGCGCTCAAAGCTAAAAAGGCAGAGGAGAAAGACCTTGAGGACAGAATCAAAGACGACATCAAGGCGGAGAAAGAGCTGATTAAGAAAGAGAAAAAAGAAGAGTCGAAAGCACAGAAAGCGCTCAAGGCCATGAATAAGAACAAATAAAAACTATCACTATGGACATTTTTAGATATATTGTCAGGTTCCTCTATAGAATACGCTGGTACCTAATTATATTGCCGCTCATTGCTCTAATCATAGCATGGTTCTTAACACGTAATATGGAGCGCATCTACAACACCGACACCACCATCTACACCGGTATGATCACCGGATACAACATCGAGGGTAGCGGTGTGGCAGGAGGTAACTCACAGGCCAACATCAACAACCTTATGATTATCATCGCCAACCCGGCGACGATACAGGAGACATCACTCAGACTCCTCGCAAGGACACTGATGTATGGAAACCCCAATAAAGACAACAACTATATCAGCGCACAGCACTTCACCGACTTCAGCGCGACAGTGCCAAGCGACGTGAAATCATTGGTAAGCCACACCAGTGAGTCGGCTACCTACGCCAACCTCAAGGCTTATTACAAACCAACGGAGAACAACTACATCTACGACCTGCTCAACTATCACGAGTGGTTTGGAATACACCAGATCTCCAACAGGCTCAAGGTGGTGCAGTATCCTTCCAGTGATATTATCAATATCGCATACTCCGCCAACGACGCCGGTATAGCCTACAACACACTCGACATCCTCAACGACGTGTTCACAAGACAATACCAGGACATTCGTTTCGGTGAGACTAACAAGGTGATCAAGTTCTTCGAGCGAGAGGTGGCACGTCTCTACAGAATACTCCTCAACGCCGAGGACGACCTCATCAGCTACAACATCGACAAGCGTATCGTGAACTACAGCGAGCAGACAAAAGCACTCGCCGGACTCGACGCGCAATACCAGGCTCACAACGGCGAGCTGCTCCAAGACTACACCACCTCGAAGAGCCTTATGGACTACCTCGAGAGAAAACTCGGAGACAGGGCGAAAATCATCAGGGCCAACAAGAACTTCACAAGCAAAATCAGCGACATCTCCAAGCTCCAGTCGCGTATCGCCAACCTCAAGCTGATGAGCAGCGAGAGCAACGGTGGCAACAGCGAGGAGTCGCAGCAGGAACTCGCAAAGGCACAGAGGGAGCTCGACGCCACCACAAGCAGCGTGAAAGACCTCACCAAAGAGATTGAGGCCGGCTCATACAGCACCGAGACCGGTGTGAAGGCAAGAGACCTCATCGACAAATGGCTCGACCAAATGATGAAATACGAGAAGGTGAAGGCAGAGATGCAGGCACAAGACCTCATCCGCAACAACCTCGACAAACAGTTCATCTACTATTCGCCTATCGGAGCTACCATAGAGCGTAAAGGAAGGCACATCGGATTTATCGAAGGTAACTACATGGAGATGCTTAAAGCCCTCAACGCCGCACGTCTCCGTCAGCGCAACCTCCAGATGACCACAGCCACCATCAGAGTGCTCAATCCCCCACTCTTCCCGCTCAACGCACAGCCCACCAACAGGCTCCTCATCCTACTGGGTGCGTTCTTCCTTACGATGATCCTCACAATGATCTACTTCCTCATCATCGAAATCCTCGACCGCACACTGCGCGACCGCATGCGCTCCGAGCGTATCACCAAGATACCGGTGATGGGATGCTATCCAAAAGAGAGCAACCTGAGGTACAGAAGATACAACAAGACCATCGCCGACATGGCACTGCATCACCTGAGCAAGTCGCTCCTGCCTCACTTCAAGACAGGGCAGCAGAACGTGCTCAACCTGCTCTCCACAGATGCCGGCAACGGAAAGAGCTTCCTCGCACAAGAGCTGGAGGAATATTGGATCAGCATCGGTCTGCAAGTGAGAAGACTCACCTACGACGAGGACTTCCTCAGCGACGACAGCAAGTTCCTCCTCGCAAAAGACATCAAGGACATCTGTCCCGACATACAGCCCAACGAGATTGCCATCATCGAATATCCTAACCTCGATGAGAACGCCATCTCACCGGCACTGCTCAACATGGGCACCATCAACCTCCTCGTTACCAGGGCAAACCGCACCTGGAAAGACGTGGACCAGAAAGCCCTTAAGGAGTTGCAGTCGCAGCTCACCGACCAGAACACCTTATATATGTATCTTACAGAGGCCAACAGATGGGCCGTGGAGGAGTTCGTGGGTCAGCTGCCGCCATATACGAAACTCAACAACCTGGCATACCGCATATCACAGCTCGGTCTGACAGCAGTGGAGAACAACAGGGCAAAATAAGCGAATGGACGCAATTACCGGCTATAGAAGCGGCGACGGAGGAATGAGCAAAGCCCTCAAGACAGGATTGATGTTACTCCTGTTTTGCATCGCCATGTATGAGTTCTACAAAATGGGACTCAGGGGCATCGCGCTCGTTTGCTGCCTCCCGCTGATAGGCTTAGTGGTGGTGGCGGCGGTGAAGAAGACGATGATGGTCTTCTGGTTCACCTTCGTGATGAACTATTTCATTATGTATTTCAACAAAATGGGATGGTTGCCGCTGCCTGTGTCGGGTATCATGGAGATCCTCGACCTTACCCTCATCTTCACCGCCATGGTGCTCAACAACCAGTTCAGCTTCCGCCGCGTGGGCAACCTGATGACCTTCTTCGTGGGTATATGGGTGCTGTTCTGTGTGCTTGAGATCTTCAACGACACCTGCGGCCTGGGCTATCAGATTGGTCCTTGGTACCGTGGTGCCCGTCTGATGTCATTCCAGGTGATGTATGCCGTTATCGTGTGCGCCTTGTATATCGACACGCCGGAGAAACTCAACAAGTATATCCGCATCTGGGCTGTTGTGAGCCTCATCTCCGCATTCTACCTGTGGAAGCAGAAGCACTTCGGCTTCAACCAGACAGAGGCAGAGTGGCTGTTCTCCGAAGGTAAGCACACCCACTTGGTGAACGGTATTCTGAGATACTGGTCCACATTCAACGACGCCGCCACCTACGGTACCTGCATGGCATCGAGCGCAGTGCTCTTCATTGCCATAGGCGCCTTGGCGAAACTCAAGCGCGACAAGATTTTCTATATCGCCACCGGTCTGCTCTGCGTATGGCAGTTCTTCGGCTCCGGTACCCGTACCGCCATCGTGGTGTTCGGTGCCGGTCTCGTGCTCTTCCTCATCCTCTCGAAGTCAGGAAAGGCGGCAATACCGATTGGCATCATAGGAACACTCTTCTTCTGCTTCCTCATCTTCACCGACAAAGGACAGGGAAACAGCCAAATCCGACGCATGCGCTCGGCATTCAAGAAAGACGATGCCTCGCTCGGTGTGCGTGAGTATAACAAACAGCAATTGGCAAAATACATCGACGAGGCCCCGTGGGGCATCGGATTAGGAATGGACTACAACACCATTCCTCCGACCAACAAATACTTCATTGCCTCCGCCATCCCTCCCGACTCAGAGTATGTGTTCATCTGGATGCACGCCGGACAGGTGGGACTGACTGTTTTTGTGATTTTGCAAGCCCTGATATTGATGGGAGGATGTTACACAGTCTTCTTCAAGCTACACAACCGGGCGCTCATAGGAATAGGGTCCGGTATCTGTAGTGCGTTCCTCACGATACAGATATCGGCATACATCAACCACATCCTCATGCAGTTCCCCAACTGTTTCCTCTGGTATGGAAGCATGGCGGTATGTTATATGCTGCCGCTAATGGAGAAAGACTACGAGGAGCTGGAGGAGAAACGTTATCAGGAATACCTTGTGAAGAAAGAGGAGAAAGAAAAGAAGAAACGTGAATCGAGAGTATGACATCGACATATCGATTATCACAGTCAACTACAATGGTCTGAAAGACACTTGCGAGCTGATTGACACTATCACTTCCTCAAGTATGAGCTTGGAAGTGATAGTGGTGGATAATGCCTCAAGGGAAAACGAGGCAGAGGTGATAAGGCAGAAATATCCGCAGGTGAAAGTGATAAGGAGCGAGAAGAACCTCGGCTTCGCCGGCGGCAACAACCTTGGCATCAAGGAGGCAAAGGGCGAATACCTGTTTTTCGTCAACAACGACACCGTGTTTAAAAAGTTCAATCCCGAGGTGTTGGTGGAAAGGATGCGCCGCGACCCTAAAGTCGGTGTCGTATGCCCGAAGATACGTTTCGCATGGGGTAACAACCCGATACAATTCACTGGCTACACGCCGTTGTCGAAAATTACAGTGCGCAATCAGAGCATAGGTTTTGGCGAGGAAGACAATGGGCAGTACGACACCCCCCACTCCACCCCCTACGCACACGGGGCGGCGATGATGGTGAGGCGCGAGGCAATAGACAAGGCCGGCATGATGCCGGAAAACTATTTCCTTTACTATGAGGAGCTCGACTGGTCGATGATGATACGCCGTGCCGGCTACGACATCTGGTACGACCCGGCATGCACGATATACCACAAGGAAAGCCAGTCAACAGGGCAAGACAGTCCGCTGCGCACTTTCTATATCACACGCAACAGACTGATGCTCGTGAAGCGCAACTACCCCTCACCGTCGAAATATGCCGCCTACGCATATCTCCTGTGCCTCGTGGTGCCGCGCGACTGCATAAAGGCGCTGCTCAGGCGGCGCACCGACCTGCTCAAAGCCACCCTGAAAGGAGTAAAGGCTTTCTTTAAAACCTGACTGCTATGGAGTTTCATGAGATATACTGGCTGCTCGTTAACGCTTTCGACATCACCCTCTTCGTCGTCAGCGCCATTACCGTAGTGTATATCCTCATCTTCTCGATAGCGTCGCTGTTCAAAAAACATTTCGACATTCCAAAAGCGAAACAGCAAAACCGCTTCGCCATCATCATACCCTCATACCGGGGCGACGAGTATATCGAAAGCACGGTGAAGGCGATACTGGCACAAAACTATCCCCAAAGACTTTTCGACATCACTGTGGTGTCAGACCACATGGACGAGATGACCAACATACGTCTCGCACAATACCCCATCACCCTTTTAGTGCCAAATTTCAAATACTCCACAAAGGCAAAGTCGATGCAGTTTGCAATGGCCAACCTGCCGGAGTTTAAAATCTACGACGCCGTGGTGATACTGGCACACAACAGTTTGGTGGAGAGCGACTTCCTTGAAAGGGTGAACGACGCCTACGAGACCGCCGGCACCAAAGCCCTGCAAATGCACCGGGTGTCGCGCAACAGAAGCGACAGCATCTCAAACCTCGGAGCCATCTTCGAGGAAATCAACAACTCCATTTTCCGGCAAGGACATATCAACCTCGGACTCTCGGCGGCACTGTGCAACACCGGCATGGTGTTCGACTTCTCCTGGTTTGAGGAGAACGTGAAAAAACTGAAAACAGCCTGGGACAACAAAGAGCTGGAAGCCCTGCTGCTGAAAGAGAAAATACATATCGACTACTTCAACGACATCTATGTGTATGATGAGAAAACCCACGACTTGAAAGACTTCAACAAACAGAGAGGCAAGTCGATGGACACACAATACTACACCTTTTTCAAAAACCTCAAGCACCTCATACCGGCATTGCTGTCGAGGCGGTGGGACTTCGCGGAGAAAATCTTCCAGTGGCTCCTGCTGCCCAAAGTGCCGCTCATGGCCATCATCGCCTTTATGAGCATTCTGTTGCCGTTTATCTACCTCACCCTCGCCATCAAATGGTGGGTATTGGGAGCCGTGGTGCTTTTCGCTTTCGCACTCGCCGTGCCAGACTATCTCGTGGATGAGAAATGGAACAAGAGCTTCGCCATGGCACCGGTGATAATGATTATGAGCGCATTCAACATCTTCAAGGTGCATCCGGGAAGGAAGAAATACGTTAACGTGAACAAAGAAAAGAACATATACAAATGATTTGGACTGTTATACATATCATCGACATCATATTATGGGCAATCACGGCCGTGTCAGTGGCATACATACTTTTCTATGCCCTGTGCTCACTGTTTTCCAAGAAAGACAAAAGCGCAAAAACCCCCGCAGGTGAAAGCGCGCCGCAAAGCACCTTCCTCGTGCTGTATCCCTCCTACAAGGAAGATGCGGTGATCAAAGAGACAGCGAAGAAATTCCTCCGCCAGACCTACCCGGCCGACAAATACACGCTCCTGGTGATTGCCGACCAGATGCAAGACAGCACCGTGGAATACCTCAAAGCCCTCCCTGCAAGAGTGCTCGTGCCGCATTTCGACAAAAGCAGCAAGGCCAAGTCAATGCAGTTTGCCATCAGCGACACAGAGCAGAGAGGCGAGAACTACGACTATGTGGTGATTCTCGACGCCGACAACGTGGTGGAGCCGGATTTCCTGACAACGCTTAACGAAGAGTGCCATAAGGGCTACAAGGCAATACAATGCCACCGATGCGCCAAAAACGCTGACAACGACGTGGCAGTGATGGACGGCGTGAGCGAGGAGATAAACAACACACTGTTCCGCAAAGCCCACAACACCATAGGCCTCTCATCGGCCCTCATCGGCTCCGGCATGTGCTTCACATACCAATGGTTTGCCGACAGCGTGAAAAAACTCACCACTGCGGGTGAGGACCGGGAGCTCGAAGTGCTGCTGCTGAAAGAGAAAATACATATCCACTATGCCGCCCACATACCCGTATATGACGAGAAAGTGAGCTGCGTGGACAATTTCCAAAGACAAAGACTGCGCTGGATGACGGCACAGGTGCAGAGCTTCCTCACCATGCTGCCGCAAACACCCAAGGCCCTGATTACCGGCAATATCAATTTCCTCGACAAATGGCTCCAGCAAGCCCTCATACCAAGGAGCATCCTCATCTTCCTCACTTTCGCCATGGCAGTGGTGATGACACTCGTCTCGTGGAGATGGGGATTGAAATGGATTGCCCTCTTCCTGCTCACCTGTCTCGCGCTCTTCATCGCCATGCCTCCTCAAATGCGCACGGCGGCAATACTCAAAAAAGCCACCGCACTGCCCAAAATGGTGTGGAGAATGGTGAGAAACATATTGAAAATCGACCATAAGAACACCGATTTCATACATACCACACACAACAAGACAGAAGAATGAAAATCGCATATATCTATACAGCAATACTCGAATACGGAGGAGTGGATCGTATCATAACGATGAAAGCCAACTATCTCGCGGATAAGTTGGGGCATGAGGTGTATATCATCACCGACAGTCAGCACGGCAAGCCTACGGCATTCCCGCTCTCCGACAAGGTGACACATATCGACCTCGACATCAGTTTCTATGAAGAGTATAAATACCACCTCTTCAGAAGATATTTCGTGTATAAAAAACTGATGAAAGAGTATGAGCAGAAAATGCGCGAGACACTCTACAAGATACGCCCCGACATCGTGTGTACCACCTGCGGACGCGACCTTGACTTCCTCACCGACCTCGACGACGGAAGCAAGAAAATCGGAGAGTCGCACATAGCAAAGAAATATTTCCGAAAATTCCACCTCCTCGAACAGAGAGGATTTCCATACAACACCGTGGCCCTCTATTGGAGGAGAAAGCAGGAAAAGTCAATCAAAAAACTTGACACTTTCGTGGTGCTCACACAAAGGGACGCGGAAAACTGGGCGGATATAACGCAGGCAACGGTCATTCCCAACCCCTACACCATAAACCCCTCCACCACAAGTCCTTGCACAAACAAGAAGATAATCAGCGTGGGAAGGCTCGTGGAGCAGAAGTCATACGAAAGACTTATCGAGGCGTGGTCGGCGATAGCATCGAAATATCCTGACTGGCAAGTGCATATCTACGGTGACGGGGAGCTGAGGGCGCAACTGATAAAAGAGGTGGACAAAAGAAACGTGGGAAAGAGCCTCTTCCTGATGCCCCCGACAAAGCACATAGAGGAGAAATATCTCAACAGCTCCTTCTTCGTGATGAGCAGCAAGTTCGAGGGACTCCCCCTCGTGCTTCTCGAGGCAATGCGCTGCGGACTGCCCTGCGTGAGTTTCGACTGTCCGTATGGCCCGAGGGAACTGATAAAAGACGGATACAACGGAATCCTTGTGGAAAACGGCAATATCAAAGCTCTCACGGAGGCCATCGAAAGACTTATCAACAACGAGAAGGAAAGGATAGAGATGGGGAAAAATGCATACGCCTTCTCCGACCAGTTCTCGTTTGACAACATAATGAAGAAATGGGAAAAACTCTTTCACGAGACCCTCAACACCGAGAAAATTCTCTTCCTCATCTACCACGGATTCTCTGACTACAGCGGCATCACGAAAAAGATACAATATCAGGTGAAAGGCCTTAGGGAATTGGGATACGATGTGAGGCTCTGCACATACGACTTCGACAAAGACGGACACCGAGTGAGGTATATCGACGGAGAGCCGATAGAAGACTACGGCAAGGGCAATATCGCAGGACTCAAGAGCAAATACAAATACGACAGCATCGTGGAATATGTGAGGAAAAACCACATCAATTTCGTCTATGCGCGCTCCTATCACAACGCCAACCCCTTCACGATAAGGATGTTCAGGGAGTTTGAGAAGATGGGAGTGAAAAGCGTCATCGAAGTGCCCACCTACCCTTACGACCAGGAGTATGACGGCTCCGACCTGAAATCGAAGGTGGAGCTGCAAACCGACAAGCTCTTCCGCCGCAGCCTCGCCAAGCATACCGATGCCATTGTTACTTTCAGCAATGCTAAGGAGATTTTCGGGCAGAGGGTAATCAACATCTCCAATGGCATCGACTTCGACGCCATGCCCCTGCGGCACCATACCAAGAGCGAGGGGGAGGTGAATTTCCTCGCCGTGGCGGAGGTACACTACTGGCACGGCTTCGACCGCTTCATCGCCGGCATCGGGGAATACTATAAGAACGGAGGCAAGCGGAAATTGAAATTCCATATCGTGGGAGGCATCAACCCCATCGACTTGGAGCGCAACAGCCATGCCCCCGGTTTCGATGAGTTGGTGAGGCAGTATGGCATCCGCGACAACATCATTTATCACGGCACGAAATTCGGCGACGAGCTGAACAAATTCTTCGATATGGCCGACTTCGCCGTGGGCAGTCTCGCACGCCACCGCAGCGGCATCACCGATATCAAAACACTGAAAAACCGTGAGTATGCGGTAAGGGGAATACCTTTCATCTATTCCGAGACCGACGATGACTTCGAGAAAATGCCATACATCCTCAAAGCCCCCGCCGACGAGACGCCCATCGACATCGAAAAAGTTTTACAATTCTACGACTCCCTCACCATCACCCCCGAGGAAATCCGCTCCACCGTCGGCTTCCTCTCCTGGAAAAACCAAATGAAAAGGGTTATCGACCAATTGTAACAAGTTTTTCCCTTTTTATTTGGCGGTTTGAAATAAAAGTCTTACTTTTGCAAAAAATTACGCGTCATCAAAAAGAGATTATGGAGAAAATAAAGGAACTTCCGAATGGAGTGTCGTCATTCAGAGAGACACGCGAGGGCAATCTTTATTATGTGGACAAGACGATGTTCTTGCCTACATTGGA
>Ga0065711_1006083_pt1 | contig 28204 bp, 18 predicted proteins | sample Hoacrofraction12_FD_59098 | JGI IMG/M metagenome (GOLD analysis project Ga0065711, IMG submission 59098) | Hoatzin crop microbial communities from Cojedes, Venezuela - Epithelial fraction 12 v2 (version 2) | ecosystem: Host-associated > Birds > Digestive system > Esophagus > Crop | place...
TGCAAATTTTTTTTTTTTTTTTTTTACAGAATTTTTTTATTACAAATACTCCAAAACAAACAGGAAAGGTGCTTGTACTATTGCCATGAATATATGTATTAAAGGGACTACCTGAAGGTGGGGTTGCCAAGGCTCTGTGGCCAGCTCCACCCAACTAGATTTCTGTACTGACCATTCCTGTGCTCATGAATAAAAACCACTTCTTAAGTGTGTTCAAAATGATTGCACAAAGTCTCTGTTCGTAGATCTTTATCTAAGGCAACTGATGACCACCGCTGAGTAACGGCCTTTCAGAGGCACTGGCAGCTCACAGAAAGCAGCACAACCCAGCTCCTTACAAACATACCTTGAACTTCATGGAGGTAAGTCTGTAGAGGATTTCGCTCATGTTCTCCCGGATGATGGACCATGTGATCTTATTGTCACTCTGGGCTGTGGTTTCTACAGCACGGCGTGCCATGTCATAAAATGCAATCATATTGGAAAGCATTCCCACTGTTTTATAGAAAGGGCAGAACCTGATGGAACACAAAAGGATCTGTCAGGCATCTTGGAACAGTTAACAGGAGAAGCCTTTGCTCCTGGCCTTCCCAACTCTGAATCCTCACCTGACAGAAAGAGTGCTAGCCTGCTCTACTCCAGGTACTTTTGAAAGATACTTTTGATAGCTACCGTCAAAGGACAGAGACTGCCTCTGACAGGCCTCACATTTTTAAATAGGCAAACCATAGGCTGAGAGTCCTCCTGAAGCAACGTTTCTGAAGCAGCAGCCAAACACTGAGCAAAGCAGGAGACAACAGGAACCATCGCTGTACAAGTCTCACATTTCAATCTGTGCCAATACTAATGAGAAAGGGAAAACACCAGAGCAGCCAACGGAATTCCTCCTTCCTGTTTTGTCCATCGCGGGAGCAAGCTTCCTCCAAGCAGCCTGGGATGACCTGACAGCTCTGCAAGTTTCTTTGCTCACAGGAAAAGGAGTGTTTCTGTGACAAGAGCACTCCATACACAGAGAGCTCCATTTTTAATGAGTAGATGACTGCCACGGAAGGTACATCGTTATTATTTACACACTACATCGTGCTACCTCCTGTGCTTCCCTGTCGCATGCAAGTACACCTGCCTTAGTACCCTAACCAAAGGCACACACCATCACAGAATGGCGTATTCTACATTTTTAGTGATGAAGTATTCAAGACCTCCTGATCTACCTGGGCTGGGGAGTGAGATGAAGTACAACAGGCCCCCTTGTCAGGCTGTTAAAACACAAGGAAGCAAAGCAGACAGGGATAATAAGAACTGCTAGGGAAAAGATCCAGTAAGTTTTTTTGATGGATCAAACTTTCTCAAGAATTATGCAACGGTAACTGAAAGAAGATTCTTGCAGTCCCCCATGCATTGCTAGAATAAACAGGAAGACTTTGGGTGTTGACTGTGAAAATAAAGTGGTCCTCTCCTCCTCCTCAGGAGGACATGCTATTGCAGAAATACTGACTAACTGAACAACAGATAAGGGCCTGAGAAACTCAAATCATATAATCATTAAGGTTGGAAGAGGCCTCTAAGATCATCCAGTCCAATTGCCAACTCAACACCACCATACCTACTAAACCATGTCCTGAAGTGCCACATCTACAAGTTCTTTTGAACACGTCCAGGGATGGTGACTCCACCACCTCCCTGGGCAGCCTGTTCCAATGCCTGAACCACTATTTCAGTAAAGAAATTTTTCCTAATATCCAATCTAAACCTCCCTTGGCACAGCTTGAGGCCATTTCCTCTCATCCTATCGCTCGTTACTGGGGAGAAGAGACCTACACCTGCCTCACTACAGCCTCCTTTCAGGCAGTTGTAGAGAGTGATAAGGGCTCCCCTCAGCCTCCTTTTCTCCAGACTAAACAACCCCAGCTCCCTCAGCCGCTCCTCATAAGACTTGTTATCTAGACCCTTCACCAGCCTCGTTGCCCTTCTCTGGACACGCTCCAGCACCTCAATGTCCTTCTTGTAGTGAGGGGCCCAAAACTGAACACAGTGTTCGAGGTGCAGCCTCACCAGTGCCGAGTACAGGGGCACGAACACCTCCCTATTCCTGCTGCCCACACTATTCCTGATACAAGCCAGGATGCTGCAGGCTTTCTTGGCCACCTGGGCACACTGCTGGCTCCTGTTCAGCCGGCTGTCAACCAGTGCCCCCCATTTTCTGCCAGGCAGCTTTCCACCCACTCTTCCCCAAGCCTGTGGCATTGCATGGCATTGCATGTTGCTCTGCAGAGCCTTCCTACCCTCAAGTAGATCAACACTCCCGCCCAATTTGGTGTCATCTGCAAACTCACCGAGGGAGCACTCAATCCACTCATCCAGTTCATTGATGAAGATATTGAACAGAACTGGCCCCAAAACTGAGGCCTGGGGAACACCACTCGTGACCGGCCACCAACTGGATTTAACTCTGTTCACCACAACTCTCTGGGCTTGGCCATCCAGCCAGTTTTTTATCCAGCAAGGAGTACACCTGTCTTAGTCATGAGCTGCCAGCTTGTCTAGGAGTAGCCACAAAGAAGTCACAAAGGGTGTGACTGCATTCGGAAAAGGTCTACATGCCTTGGGTAAGACAACATGAATGCACTGTTCAGTGGTCTACCTAAGCACAGTTCTTCCATTTGTGTATGGTGAGTAAGACTAATTTCTGCACTGATCCGCTTCCAAATAAAATAGCTGTCTAAATCCAGACAACACAGGACCAAGAAGGCAGAGTGGCCAGCAAGATCTCACCTGTCATAAGGCGTATAACCATTCTGTTGCAAGAAGTCATCTTTTATCAGCTTGGCAACCTCCAAGGTGATTTTATCTGTTTCTGCCAAGGAAGCCTAGAAAAGCAAGGTACGCTGTTAGTTTAGTACTCAAGTCCATGAGGACATGGTATGTCCTGGCCAAGAACCTTTATCTTTCAGTACCCGTTTTCTTCACACCTGCTTAAGATGGCTTCCAGCACAAGTCTGTCTTTTGGGTATTTCTCACTCCTTGCTATAGAATATATATAGCCAGTTTTACTGATTGCCAAATTAAGATGGGTGAAACAGCCAATAAGTCTACTTTAAGTCTACCTGATGATAAACAACGGAAAGGAAGTTTCCTTTAAGATAATGGAAAAGCCACCAGACATAGAAAAGGCACATGGCTCTGCTATGAGGTACGTCAAAATACCACCTTCCTACATAGGGAGATAAAATGATTTTTACCTTCCTCAATCCCTACATCCATGGAAGAAAAACTAGATCTCAGCATGGTAAATCAGCAAGTAATCTTAAGGATCTGATACTAGCTGCCACAGCTACCGCAATGGGCTTTCCCTGTCTGGCATTCAAGAAAGGTAAAAGAGTTGATGACAATGCCTGTCACACTCTGCAGGACAGCCACAACCCTGCTGCACACTGCTGCTGTTGGCACTGCAGGTCACTCTTCCTTCATTGTCCTTTTGCTAAAGGGGGAAGACTGAGTTTTAAGTACACTCCCCACCCCCCTCACTTGCTTTCTAGACAGGAAGTTTGAACCTTCTTTCACGAGGAGACTAACAGAATTCAGGGCTAAAAAGGAAAAATAAATCTGATTGTTCTTCCACAAATCCCCCTTTATAAAGGTTAGTTGCAGTTGTTAGCCAAGCCTAGACTGAAAGAAACCGTTGAAGATAACATCTTTGAGAACAAGATCACCAGCTCCAGTACTTTTATCATGTGAATAATGCCTAATTATAAGCACTGGCTTATCAATATCCCTCGCACACCAAGGAACTGATTCCACCCTGCTCTGTAAACTAGTCTTTTAGAACATGGTTTTGTAAATAGAAAAGTGCAGAAGGCCCTAAAATCCCATTTCTTTTTCTTCAAACACACATCTAGAGAAGAGAGCTCTGCTAGGCAAGATCTGGTGAAAGGCCTCATCTTGGTTGGGCCAGAACATCAGTGAATAGGGAGAGCACCAAAACCAAGCTTCATCCAAATAACTGTAGTTAATACATGTTACCACACACTGCTACCACCTTGTGAATCAGCATAGTTCATCTGAACATCGTGGGATTAAATTACTGTCAAATATGTGCTAGGCACCTGTCAATGATCATATTTACAGTGCTAAGCTGAAACACAGGGTTTTCACTGGGTCCCTTTTGAGAGCTCTCAAGGGAAATTTTCCTGTCCAAGTTCAGCTTTCTCTCAAAACAGTGAGGTGAATGAAGGAAATTAAAGAATGCCTGTAAAATGGAGCCATATGTCATGTCATGGGTTTCCACAGAGAATCAGTAATCACCAGTTTTTAGAAAAAGCAGACATCACTTCTATTTCTACAGGCCAGCTTGTAAATGCCAACACCTCTGTTCTGTGGCTGGCAACATGGTTTCTAATAAATTGAAACCCTTCAGATGACTTCAACCGTAAAGATCGGTCTGCATCATGCCTCTTACAAAGATTACTTCCAATGGAGTACTATTGTAAGCTTCAGCAAAGGGCATTTCAGCAGGACTAGAACACTGAAGCAAATGAAGTTTCTTAACTCCAGCATTAGATGCCTGGCAGTCTAATTTACATGAGAAAAGTAGCATGAAGCCAAGGTATCTGTCATTAGAAGTCAAACATCGTGCAAGAAAGATGGAACGAAGCACACCTGGAGGCAGGAGGGTCTGACACCTCCCTGTCACCATTTCCCTTTTTTTGCACAACACAGTATCCATCAAGTCTGGACAAAGACATGGCCAAAAGCCTGTGCTAGCAGTGAGGAAATGGAGGATGGCTCATTGATACCACGTTTCCTCACAGCTGGTTACTCACCTTCCCCACAAGCTGCACAATCTCTGCAAGGTCCTCTTCCTCCTGTAGGATCTCTTTGGCCTTTGTCCTGAGAGGGACAAACTCGGTAAAATGCTTGTCGTAGTACTCATCCAGGGCACGTGTGTATTTGCTGTAACTGATCAGCCAGTTGACAGAGGGGAAGTGCTTGCGTTGTGCCAGCTTCTTATCCAGGCCCCAGAAAACCTGTCAGAAGCCAGGAAGATGAACCAGTGCTCGTAATAAAAAACGAACCAAAATAATTGAAGGCACTAAAAATAACCCACCAAATCATACAGAAAGCAAATTTGAGCAAAAGCAACATGGCAAAGGCTAACACAAATGAAAGCCTGAGAGAGAAAAAGCAAGTCTTCCTTATGTTAATTTAACTATAGGAGTGACTTTCAAATACACTTCTCAAAAAAATGATGCATCTTTTAAGCTTGAGACTCCTCATGAGGGAGGAGTCAGCTGTAACAAAGACAAGACTGGAGTCTAATTAAGTGGTGCCCTATTAGATATAACTCCTTTTCCCAAAACAGGGCTGGGCAATCAGTTGCAAGACATTCTTCTGCCAGTCAGCTGCTCTGAGGGTTTTTTCGTGGTTTCAATGCACCTATTCAGAGTGATTCACCTTCCATCTCTGCTGAGAGCAGCCACATTTGAAGAACAGCTCAGTGGGCAGCAATCAGGGAGCACACAGATATTCCTGAGCAGTCAGCGTTGGAAGGAATCGCTACCTTTGTCTTTGAACTGATGTGTTTGAGATCCCTTTGGAAGAGGGAGCAATCTCATAAGGTCACCTTTTACACTGTCAGAACACTTTCCAAAGCACGCCACAAAGCTGCCGGTGTCAAACCAAAGCTCTCAGACCCCAGCCGCTGGCACAAATGCACTGAAGCACGATCAGTTCAAGTCTAACAAAGTGGACAGGGGAGCCGCAACGTCGTGGGACTGTACCTGAACAATGCCCAGAGTAGCAGACGTGACAGGATCAGAGAAGTCACCACCTGGAGGAGAGACCCTGAGCAGGAAGAGATAAGAAAAAGTTACTAGAATTGCTTTCACAGTTTAAACTGAAGTACCAAACACATGACTGCACAGCTCCATGATCACAGAAACCAGAAAAGTCAACACAATTTCAAGTAAGTAACAGATTACAAGCTTCCACTGCAGAAAGTGTTTGATGCATACCCACACAGGTGTAATATCGAGCATACCATGAAATATAGTTACATCAGTGACTGATTGACAGTATCAAGGTATTATTCCAGCCATTTTAGCTTCAGGTAGTAATTCCAGATTGGATTATCAAACCTATCTCAACTGGAACAGATTCAGTAAGTGTGCTGATAGGACACCTTGAAACACAGTGTGATGCTTATTTTGCAGAAAACAATATCCCAACTTGAAATTAGTTCAGATATTCACCTATACAATAACCACTTCAACCTCATTTGGGCTTGACACACTAATATACTCCTTCCCAGAGATTAATAATCTTTCAACCGCAAAAGCACAATGCATTTGTGTACCTATGTTGTGGACAGCATAGCTAAGCAGAGCAAAGAATGGACTCTAGGTGTTCTTGCAGATGCTAGAGGCTATCCTGAAAACACGCGGGTGGGAAATTCACTTTGCCCACAGCATGATATACAAATCTATACAGCTTAGAAGTATGTCTAGAGGACATTTCACAGCCCACCACAACTTGAGATATGCTGCTCCATGTAATTGTACTCTATTCAAGCAAGAGAATCATGATTCATTATGCCCCCAAGTGCACACACTGCTGCTCTAACTGCCCTTTCTCTTCTGCTCCGAGCATGGTTTGACGTACTTTTCAGTGACAGCTCTAACAACATTCTTCCCTGAGCCGTTTACTGCAACTGCTGCAAGCGACTGCGATTCCACACCTCACAGAACTACCTGTCCACATTCATTCTTTCTGCCCCCACGCACAATTTAGCAGTAGTTTTGGGTGAGCAGAGACTGAATATCTACCTACTCATTCACGTATCTTTAGTTCTGCTGCTGCAGAGCAACATCTTTTTGTCTGAGAAACAGGTACTTTGACGTACAAAAGCACAGCGGAAGAACTGCAGCCAACACAAAGCAAAGGAACTCAACACTCACGCTCCAACAATGCTGACGCTGCCTTCCCTCTCAGGATTTCCCAGACACTTCACTCTGCCAGCTCGCTCATAGAAAGAGGCTAGACGGGCACCAAGGTAGGCTGGATAGCCACTGTCTGCAAACACCAACACACAGAAATTGAGTCAAAGGCTCAGAGTTTAAAGGATGCATTTAGTAGACTAGACTGAGCAAAGACTACTCACCAGCTGGCATTTCAGCCAGTCGCCCTGAAATTTCTCTGAGGGCCTCAGCCCATCGGGAAGTGGAGTCTGCCATCATACTGACATGGTAGCCCATGTCCCGGAAATACTCAGACAGGGTGATTCCTAGAACGAAGACAACAGGGTGCTGCAGGATACAGTTCAGAAAGGAATTTTACGCCTGTATGTTGCCACTAAGATGCAAATAAGCCAAATTATTTAAGTTTACATTTTGATAGAAACAGACACTTAAAGTTATTCTTTTCACTAGATCATGTCCTTGCTTTGTTTTTTTGGTCATTTCTTGTCACTCTCCCCATTTTTGTTTATGAACCACTCTGGCTCATCTTCCATTCCCGTGTATTTCTTTGAGGAGTCATGGCAATGTCACTGATGCTACTATTTGCCTCACTGAAGCCAGAAACAAAGCCACCTCTTATTGTAAAATGTCTCCTTCCCTTTCAAACTACCAGAATACAACAGTGAGAAAAGGTCATGGTTTTATCTTAATTATCTGTCAACTTTTTATAAAAAGTTAATAAAAGGGATTTTTTTTTAAAATAAAAACCTTTAAGAGGCTGCAAAGGGAAGAAGACTATCCTGCCAACTCAGACAGTACTATTCCTGCCCATTTAGTGGCTGTACTTGTCAGCAAAGAGCTATTCACAAACAAAAGCTGACAAAATCGACAGATGGAGAAAAACCTACATGAGAGCTGGTGCAGTAAGTTCACCTCCTAAAGAAAATTTACTCAATATCTGGAGATTGTAATTATATACAAGCAAGCCAAATTCAGTTAAGATACTAGGACTTCATGCAGGCAAGGCCCAAAAGGGTTGACTTCTGAAACTAAGCAGGTTTCTTGGTACTGACCATCTCAGGAACTAAAAATACTAGAGCACGATGGCTTGCTCACACACACAGCCTTTTCCAGCCTCCTGTGAATCTTACCAGTATAGATAGACGCTTCTCTGGCAGCCACAGGCATGTTGGAGGTATTTGCTACCAGAGCCGTTCTCTTCATGATGCTTTCTACCTTGCCATCAACTTCCATTGTTAACTAAAATGCAAGGAAAAAAAACAAAAGGCAACAGTAGCAAGGTTTTTTTTGTTTATTTTCTGGTTTTTTTGTTTGTGTTTTTCTTTTTTTAATGTATTATTTGCCTTGTATCAGGATACGCTCCTCACAGCTACTCTAGCAAGAGCAGAGGCTAGATTCAAGATTTCAGAATCCTATGCTGGTTTGCCTTCCAGATTGCACATAGCTTAACTCTACCATACATGCCTCACCCTCATCTCATCTTCTGCAGCTGGCAAATCCCTATTGATCCCATTCAAAGGAGTAATGACAAATCCACCGCATCAGGAAGTACATTATGCTCTCAGTTTATTAGGCTGGAAGAGCAAAAAAATCTCACCCTCCTGTCATAAGTCTGTTAGGAATTGCAGAGCTTTTTTCCCCACCTACACCAACCCAAGTTAGTCTGACAACTGAACATGAAACCACATGCATAACCCACGTGAAGCCTGACAAGCAGGTGAACAACAGAATACATATCCTGACATTTGGTAGAATTCCACTTATGAATATCCTGGGATTAACCTTTTTCATGGCCACCTCAAGCCGACTTTCTCATCTTGTAATCAATCAACACACCCAAGCCTTTATCCTGTATTTCTGACAGTGGGGTTTTAACCTAACAGTTCAGTCCATCTGCCTTCTTTCCCATATTTTACAGAAGACCATGCCACTACTAATTTACTAACATACAACCACAGGTGGAGGATTGGTAAACCTGTTGCCTTTTTTTAAAAAGAAAAAAACAACAGGCATTTTCTACTTCCTTCAGAAGGTATTCCAAAGTCTAACATATCAAACTAACATCTGGTAACTGTTTGTGTCACCGCCCTGCACATACAGATGCTGCATTTGCTATGTGTGGTTAAGTTAGAAAAGTCAGAGACATTACCAGTGAAAGGTTATAACTTATAGCCTGTTTATAACTGTGCTAAATTACACCCTGACATTCATTTTGGCTTTATTTTAAACAACTTAGAAGGTACACCCAAAAACCAGTCCAGACATTTACTGAGGGGCCACCAAACTCATTCTTCCATGAGCCAAAAGAGATTCCTGTTACTAAGACAGAACTTACAGCGGGGAGGCAAGCAGATCATTTCCAGTCACTCCATCAACAGCACATTTTATTCAGTAACAATGCCAGTACAACAGCAAGCCTTCCCAGGAAGTTTTACCTCCAAGAATTCTCCATACTAACCTCAGGGAAATCTCTCAGTACTTCAGACATTTCATTTCCTCGTTCTCCACAGCCTACATAAATGATGACATCACTGTTGGAGTATTTTGAGAGAGACTGCGAGATCACAGTCTTCCCACAACCAAACGCCCCAGGAATCGCTGTTGTGCCCCCTTGTACACACCTGAGTAAAGAAAAAGGACTCTGATTTGCCAGGAACTCAAAACCAGCTCTCTCCCATCTTAGAATATGTTTTCCAATAAAAATCCCTAGTTAAAAGCAGAGCGACAGAGTCACATGCAGTGCTCTGTGTGAGAAGGACAGAGGTATTTCACTAAACCAAAAGACTGAGGGAATAAACTACCTGTTTCTTTTACTGCCCTTGAAGTACACGAGTTATGCTTGGTACAACAGCTAGACTTTCAGGCTTGATACATAGCAGTTTTCGCAGCTGGAAGCACCAATGGAATGCAAATGCTAAGAATCACAGCATCATTAAGGTTGGAAAAGACCTCTAAGATCATCAAGTCCAACNGTCAACCCAACACCACCATGCCTGCTAAACCATGTCCCAAAGTGCCACATCTACACTGTTTTGAACACCTAAGAAAAGAACAACTGCACCTAGTTGTCCACTATAAGCATAATCAGCACAATATTTTAGGACCGAAAGTACTGAATTCAGTGTCTTGGAAGTTAGCTAGTTAACTGCAACACAGAATGCTCATTTAAGTGCAGCAGTTTTCATAAGCAGTGATCCCCAAATCATTTAGAACTAATATATCCTCAAGACCATAGAAAGAGATCCTACTTATTTGTTTAAACAGAGATATCAAGATTGAACGTTCTAGCCTTTCTGTGGATTTGGCATGATTATGCTAAGTTTATGTTTGTCCATTCTTTGCTAGACTAATGCACTAGAACTATCTTCTTAAACTTCTCTTCCTTTTTCCACTAGTAGGTTCTCCTGTCAAATACAGAAATATGAGAAATTCAGCTAAATGTTTTTTGAGATTATGCTGTGATACATAGTGAAAGCTAGGGGTCTGTCTGCCCTTAAAAAAAAAAAAACCAAAAAAAATTCAAGTCTCCTCCCTCTGCTTTACCCCCCAAAAGACAGATTTCTTACACATTAGAAAATAAAAGGTCGTACTTACGGGAAGAGGGCATCCAGGACCCGTTGGCCAGTTAATAAAGGATGATTGGCTGGTAACTTCTCAGTAACAGGACGGACTTGACGTACAGGCCAGACCTGGACCATACTGAACTTCTCCTTCACACCTTCAAACTCCAGCTCCAAGACAACATCCTAACAGACAGCACCAGACATCTGAAGTAAGCAAACGGCTGCACACTGGTCCAGCACGCAAATTCTCATCCCAACTACTCTGCACAGCTAGGTCTTGGATACCACAGATTTCTCAGAACCTCAACACACTATCACACCTCCCCCCCGAGGGAAGGCTCTTTCCCATATTTGCAATGCGACTGAAGGGAAAAAAGTCCAAGATCAAGCTTCCACTAAAAATATGCTTTTGAAGAGCAACTGAATTTTACATATTCATAAGACACTGTAGATCCACACAGAGGTCAGCAAGCATGGTATGCTGAAGTGCCATTGGGAAGCCATATACATAGAAAGTACAAGATAATCATGTAATCCCTGCAGGCAGAGTAGCAGAGCAATCATTAACTCGGACGTCCTGTTGCACGAAACACTTTCTAGTCGGCATCGTGCAGATCAGAGAGAGAACATCAACTTATGAAAGAGGCACGAGCAACTGCTGTCTGGGAGACTTACTGAAGTGTCATAGTTTCCCGGCGGAGCAATGTATGTAACTGTACCCCTGTTCCGTGGGGGCAGCATGATTTTGTGCTTGATAAGAGAGTTTTCATTCACCACACCATAAATATCTCCACCAGTGATGTGGCTGCCAACCTAAAATCAGAACGAGTCTATTAGTCATAAGTGAGAAGTCCAGTTTTAAAAAAGGACCTTGACAAAGAACTGTATAAAATAACAATAGCTAGTAAGCCTAGCACTGTGATTACTCCCTTTATAAATGCATTGCTACAACACAGTTGCCCATTTACATAACTCATTACACTAACAGCACATTGCTAGCAACACTATCTGGGTTCAGGCCTATCAAGCCTCAGACAGTAGCAATTACTGACCGATGCAAGGAATTTTCCTTGTTTCTTTTATACCTCTCAGTTTAACATGTTGAGTAGAGAAAAGACAGCATATGTTAACCAGCAGTGTTGGGGGGAATAGAAAAAAAAAAGATGCCAAGGGCTAATGCAGTGACATTTTTCCAGCTCTGAGGCTATCTTCACCATTTGCTGTTATTCTTTTTTACTCAGGTAACCCCTGCTTCTTCTGATGCTTAGTGCAATTGCACTATCTTCTTCACAGTATTGAAAATACATTAAAACTTTGCAAGTTTCTCCTATGCATCAGCAACACACAGTAAGTCACACTGATTTAAGTTTTGGTGATCCTCATCCAGTCCTCACTCTCACACATCACTACCACCTTGTAGTGGCCCTTTTCACAAACTTAATACGGCGTTAACCATAGGCACTCCACTCCGGCTCCAAGCTCGGGCAGGCAGAGGAACAACTGGGTTGTCAGAACCTACCCGTAGATTTTTGGAAGGTGTGAAGTCCCATTTGACATCTCGGCTCAAAGCTGACACGTTGACACCTCTAGGGATATAGATACTTTTGGTCAGAGTGCTGATGTCCAAGAGAGGCCTCTGGATACCATCAAAAATAGCTCCCATAATGCCAGGCCCTAGTTCCACTGACAGGGGTTTGCCGGTACGGAGGACAGGATCTCCTACAGAGACACCAGCTAAAGATTTGCTGAGGAAAAATTCATCCAGAGAAAGGGAAAGAAACAGGGCAGAAGGTATCACATTCATATCACCATACTCTTAAACCACATTTCTGACTTGAAGGTAATATTTTTATTACTACATGCTTCTCAAATGATGATGTGTAATATAGGCTTTATGCTACATTCAAGCTGAAATTGCTAAAGCAAAGTTGCTCATCCTCCAGAGACGCAAAGTAGGGTCAACATTCTGCTTTACGATCATTAGTTCAAGTCAATTCTATGGATGAGCCTACTGGAGTGCCAGGCAGCAGGATGACAGAACGTCAGGCATTTCTTAAATCTTCAAACCCACAAAACAGGCTTGATTGTTAGACGATGTTATGAAATACATAATTTTTCACTTCAGAATTTGTTAGAGAGCACAACTGTTTTGACCTTGAGCCTTGCACAGCCTTTTTGACAGCAGTCTAATTCTAAAGGGACTTTGTCCAAGACCACCATTATGTCCCTCCTCTCCAATATCAAGTTGTCCAGTCTATGCACTATCTAAGCACCAAAGATGTACAATGGACTTCTCTGCAAAGGGCCAGCAGTTTGGCAAAAGGCCCTGCTAGAATACAAAAGAAACTCCCCAAACCCTATGCAAGACTCAAGAGATTAAATAGAAGTTGACTTCAGACAGTCCTCTCATCAGGAACCTAAGAGTAAACTATAACTTGTTCCATGTACTGACGGAAGGCTACTAGATATTACAATGATGACGCCACCTAAAATTATAAATTATTAGGTACAGAGAGGAGCTAGTCACCAGTTTACCATCTCACTCCTCAGAACAAAGCTTCAGGAGCCAGCACAGGCTTTTTCCAGCCTCTAAAGATATACAGAGCCAAGTCCTAAGTTTAAAAGAATGACAAAAAAAAAAAAAATCTGGCTTCAAGTTTTATGACTTTTTTTCTGACACTCTCTCATGTACATGTAATAGAAAAATAAGTTTTAACTAGATTTTAGAATACATGCTGCATTCTAGCTAGACCAAGATCGTGTAAGCACACTGCAGAAGCAAAAATGTAATCTGTTACACCTGGCAAAATACTCTGCCCAGAAGGCGGCATCTTGCTCACTTCACGTTTCCTATGTAAGCATTATACAAGCATAGTTTTCAAAATAAAAAAAAAAATACTGCTTGGTGGTTTTGCCATTTATGGTTGAAATTTGTCAGACAACTTCTTTAAAGAGCTCTAATAGTTAAATTAAAATGAACTTAAATTCTAAGGTATACATTAATTGATTTCCACTTCAAATAAAAAAAGTCTCCTCAGTACACAGCCAAGCAAGACAAGTTTTACCTCAAAACCATCAGAATTTATAGAAGCCATGCAAAACAGACATCCTGCTGGCACTGGAAATACCAAGCGATGGTCCCAGTCAGCTTCGTCCATCTTCCTGACCATAATCACCACCGTGTTCTGGACTGCACAGTGTGGCAGGCCCAGAGGGATCAGTGAAAAGGATACAAGTTTCTTCATACACCTGGACAGTTGCTGAATCTCCTTCCAGTCGGATAATCTCCCCCACCAGTTCACTGTGGCCTACTCGTACCAGCTCGTACATAGCAGCACCCGCCATGTTGCATGCCGTGACCACTGTAGAAGACAGACGCATAGGTGAATATTTTTCCTGTTAACTCAGAAAATGTACACGTCAGAAGTTGGTAAGAACTGCCCAGCATAAGTCTGGTATTCACCCAAATCAGAAGTGCATTCTTGATTTCACAACAGGGCTAACTTGGCTGCCACAAATCCTGACATTTCTAGTTTAACAGGCAAAAGAACAAGTTTCCCTGTACTTTTCACACTGTTCCTTTATGCTCAGTAAGGGAACACTATCAGAATGTAGTAACTGACAGACAATTCATGCCATAATTTCTCTTATCTATCTTAGACAGATGGTGAATGTTTTGGATTTGGAGACACAGTGAACTTTGACAGACATGTTACATAGGCACTGCTCCCTTTCAGTTACCTGGGCCACGTTCCCATCTGACTAAATTAAAAATGTGCAAGAAAATGGCAAAAGCTGACCTGGTAGTTACATAAACCTGTGGTTGGGGACCAGCATTTTCAAGCAACTCAACCTTCTGTTTACCTTGGTAGCATCTGGATGCTCACATAAACTATTTCCATGCATAGATCAAGCCAATGTGCCTGCTAAAGGCAAACACATACCCTTGTATCTAGAGCAGCAGATGCCTACAAAGCTCTTAAAGAAACACTGTTTTGATGTTCGATTTTGTAGAAAAATGATGTATATCTTACATTAACCTTCGACAGAAGACGACTGTTTTATAGCACGTTTAGGGCCTGACACCTCCACTGTTTCGAGTTACTTAGGATGGAAAGCTATACCAGTTTAAAATTGTTTTTAAGTATCAGTTCTGCAGCTAAGGAATTAGCAGTTAAAGAACAGGCATTTATTTAGGTAGACTCAAGCTAAGGGAGTTTCTTATTCATCAAATAAGCTGCGTTAACAAAAATACATGTTATTCTTCTATTCTCACATTCCCATTCTTTCCTTCATCTCTTGAAGAGAAAGCAGGAGGGAGCAGAAACACCAGGTCAGCCTGCATGTATTCAAAAGCTGTTACCATCGGAACCTAAAGAAACTATGTAAGCTGACAAAGGAGGAAGAGTCCTCCTCCTCCCAGCTGCACTACCACCACACACTGTCACCTTCTCTGACCCTTGCAGCTCCTTGCTGAGCTCCTGCAGCCCATGGTGCAGTAACACAGAACAGCCTGACACTGTCAGGGGACTGAGTGTTCCAGAGAGTACAGGGTCAAACTGCATTTCAGTGAAAATGGACTATGCATCTCACACCCTTTTAGAGAACCTTAATACACTGGGCCTGCAGATTTCTGACCAAATGGCTTTATCTCATCCAGAAAGCTTACTACCTTTTGTTTTCATTATTACTGTTGATCAGTCTGCTTCTGCTTATTATGTCTTTAAATAAGATTAACTAGCAGCAACATCTTGTTAGTATATTTCTTCACCTTTTAATCAGACTAGAAGTCTTCCTTCTTCAAAAGCCCTCCCAAAAAAGAAAGAGAAAAAGCCCCACCCAGAGCTCTACTATACTTCTCCACTTCCAAGTTCACAAGATTAACAAGACACTAGATGAAACAGAACCTAAAATTTCCTTTACAAAATAATACCTACCGGGTCCTGAGACTCCATGGACATAGCCAACAAAAGCCTCTCTGTCCTCATCACGGATTTTGGGTAGCTTGGAGAAGTCCATTTTGCCCGTTCAACTGTACAGAAGGAAAAAAGAAGAGCGTCAGTCCTGAAGAATACACACACGTAATAATTTCCTCCTCTTCCTCTCCTCTGCTCTCTCCTTGTTTCCAGTTAGAAAGAATTCTGAACTGAAGAATTCTTAACTCATATAGCCTGAAGCACCTTAACCACACTGATTTTAAAGCTATAAAAAAGTTAAAAAGTAACTCATTTAAACAAACAAAAGAACTAATATCCCTTCTTGCAGAAACACAGGGGTGGAACACCACTCCATAACACACTCCACAAAACACTGCTGAGTGAAACAGCTACACTCCAAAAAATGCTCTAAGACCACCAGACTGTTTTCAAGCCCAATAACAAGATATTTAAGCAATTGAGAATCTTTTCTGTCTTCCACATCTCATCTACCCTCCTTCAAAATACGGAGTTTTCCATGATTTTGAGTGAGCAAGAGAATGTTCTGGGGATGCTTTACTGCCACCAGTCTCTACAAAGCAAAACTACAAATATTAATTGTGAAAATCTTATTTTTGCTATCTCAAGCTGCTGAACCGGAGTGTTCAGAGGCAGAAACATACATTTTCACAAGCACCAGCACACAAACATGTGAGGCCTCTCTATATACCTCACAGCTAGGTATCATGCAGACTTTGCTCTCAGTGAAACCCGTTGAGCATTATAGAAGAGTTGTGCTGAATAATGGCAAAAAACCCCAACTTGCAACAGTTAAACAACAGACTGACATCTCACGCCAGTAACTGTTTAGGGACTTTAAAACAACTGGCATAGGAAAAGCTGTTGTAGAAACAGACCTCCTCCATCTGTTTGTCCTGCAATCGACAGTTGGGCTGTCCTGCCTCTGGTGCCGATAAGGATATTCGATGGTTTTGCTTTGTCAGCCCTTACCAGGCTTTGCGTTACCTTGGAAACTGATCAGTGTTAAGAGAACTGTAAGGCAACCCTCTCCCCATTCCTACAGTACTGACCCATTTACGGCACAGCGCTGGTGAAAGGCGCGGTGTGGCAGCCCCAGCGTACGCTGCTCTCTGCCTATCAACAGGGCCTATCCAGCAAAAGCCCACGGTTCAGTGATGTGAACCACGTGAGGCATCTCTCGACACTCACAGCCCTTGCGAGAAACTTAACCTAACCCGGCATCTTCTGCAAGGCAGCAAATACAGAGGCATACTCAGGCTTGAAAACCTGCCCCATGTACAGGGAGGAAGACGACCACTGCATTGCCAAACCTTCCACCATCGTTAAAGGATGCTTTTCCACTTGTTCTTCAGGAGCAGTAGGGAGCTGACATCTGCTATTCTTAAAATTTTATGACTGTTTTCCAGCTTTTTCATACTATACTACAGATCCTCTTTATGAAGCTAAATGTTTTAAATCTGTGGCTCTGGTCTGTAAGAAAAGGATCTCCAATGATCCCAAACTCCTATTCACCCTGAAGGAACAGCTTCTTCATGGGCCATGTCTTGCTGAAGTGGATTGTGTAACATGGCTACCACCAACTGATTTCACAACAGCTGCCACAACAGTCGATCGTGACTCAGTCACCATCAGCCTGGAGTGGAACTTCTAACTGGTCTCGAACTCAAAGACTCTGCAAGTCAGGTATCTGTTAGATCCCTCTACTCTCCATGATGACAGCGTATCCTTTAAGCTGCCTGTTGCTTAGGCCCAGAAGACAATTTTAATTTCACTGCTTATTTCTCAAAACTCTCCTCTAACAAATGGCAGAGGCGAGGTCCTTGCAAAGCAATCTGCAGTTCCTTAGCAGCTGGCAAGAGCTGGTTCTGATCAGACTACCATAACTACCTCATCTTTTTTGCTTTTAGCAATTAAAACATTGCAAAACTCAAGCACAATAACTGTTCATACCAAAATAAGCAGTTGATCTTGCAAATCCACCCAAAACATTTATTTCAACACACCATACAGAACAATCTCTAGAGTCCCACCACCACAATCTTCTACAGAAGCACAATAAAGAGAGCGTTAAACCAAATTCTCCTAACTGAATTAGTGATGCTGTCTGGCAATTAGACAGTACAGAGTCCCATATGAAAGAGTCCATTTATGAAGGCAAGGAAAAGCAGGAAGAACACTGGCCAGTTTCAATTTAAATTAACTTTTCCTCATATCCAAAACCTGCTGGTCAGCTGACCGCCACTTGAAGCGATGGTTTATCTTATAGGGAGGCAAGTAAGAACCTCAAAACAGTCATTCTGCAGTGAAAACAGCAACATCCTCACCTCCAGCACCTGGCTCTCTCGTTCCTGCGACTGCTCTGCTCCCTCCCATTTCGCACAGCCACCTTCCCCACTTACCAACCAAGTCAATTCAACAGGAATGGGACTCCTCTGCTAGACCACCTAGGAACACATCAACAAACCTTGTCTTTGTCCTCATCTTTAGCATCTGCACCAACTGCTTTTAAACACATACCTATTTAACTATTCCAAGTGTAAAATATACTTCCTCACCTTTCTTTGTTCCATCTCCTATGTACCTCCAAACAAAGTACACACAGTCTAAAAAGCCAGTGCTCACCCAGCCAAGCTGACCTCTTTTTAAGGGGCTACACATCTTTCAACATTGAATACAAATTAAGAAAAAAAAATGCTGCTATTTGTCTCTGCGTAGTTTTCTCGTGCTTGTATATCAGCAGTACAGATTTTCATTATAGATGGAAAAGTCCTTGAGGGCAGAAATGTTGCCTTACCTACCTACACTGTTAAATGTCCTCATCATTAAACAAAATTCCCTAAAGCCTGACAGAATTTGCTAAATCATGTGTTGCACACATACAGACAGTATGTACCTACCCAAGAAGCCATGGTAGCTAGCCATTTTGGAAATCTACCGAGTTCCTACAGCCTTTCAGAGGCCTCTCACCAGCACAGGGTATCAGACACTATACGCCATCCACTCCCACAAAGCCCACTAGCACACCTACATAGGGTATTAGCTTAATTTTAATTCCTTTATGAGCAAAGATGCATCTTGTATCCTTTAAAACGTACATACAGGAGTCTTCCTCACCTTAAACAGTTCAACAATTGATTTTAAACACACTTTTAAGCTCTAACATGGTCATATTCTGCCCAACAGTGCCAGAAATCAAAACATTACTTGCTGCAGAACCATCTCTGACTGAAAGGTGATTTATTAAAGCAATTTTATAGTCATAATTAAACAATGACCTGAGTTTTCTATCTTGATTTCTCCCCAGCACAGTAATGGGGCTACACAGTCACCCCAAAAATGTAACTGTCCTGCTCTCAATGCCAGAAAAACCTGCTTTCTACTACAGGTCCTTGCTTTTGCTTGAAACATTTGATCAGCCCCTGAAACTACACAATGAACTGCCTTACCAGAAAGGCCTCCTCAAAATTAAGACTCCAGTGAGATTTTTAGCAGGAGCCTTCTTGCAGCAATGAAGAAATACATGCCTATTTTATCATACAAGCACAGATTCTTACCTTATTTTGCAGAAACAAGGAGTAACAAAAATCCACAGGCCCAGTGAAGCAAAGCCAGAATTCGGCAGCTAAGCACCACCACTTAGAAAATAATTGTCCTTCTAGTGCCCCTACACAGAGGGATGAGAAAGCCTGCTGCAGAGGGGGAAGAAATTCCTGACACACAGCAGAGGCATAACCACCTGACTTGATGAGTCATCAGTCTCCCTCTCCCACCAGCACCGAGGAATGCCGCAATAGCAAATCAAGCTACCCCGAGCCCAGCTGAACGCCCATCTGTGCCCTCCCTACTGCACAGGACTGAGCAGAAGAAATTAAAGGAAGCGTTCAGCATTCGCATTAAGGGCCTCCTACAAAGCCCCTAATCCTAATGTCCCAAGTGGTACAGACTACTACATAAAAATCCTTGAGAGAGAGATGAATGCTTTCTGCTGGAATCCGTTACCTACCAGTCCTCCAGCACAGTATGTCCATGTCAGTGCGCGCTCGGTTCTGGAAGAGCTTAACAGAACAACAGTTTAACAAAGGACCACACAGGGAGGTGCTGAAGACACTGCAATACTAATTGCTTGGGGATGCAGAACAGGTACTGATTCTTGTCAAAACAGTCTTGTGGGGCTTACTTCTGCTAATACAAGAACCCCTTCCCCTAGCTAGCAGAAGCACTGATGCAACTGCACAACATCCAACACCTTAGTGAAGCAGGCTGGTGTGCCACCTCGAGTGACAGCTGCAAGAATCCATTTTCAGAGATCAACAGGCACTGACATTGTCCTGTACGTCGCACAGAAGACAAGCAGCTTTGCAGTCTCTCCCCCAAGAAGCCACATGAGCAGAAGAGCTCCTTGCAATCTTCACAACTTCTCAAGGCTATCTTCACAAGTTCTAGGATTAGCAGCACATCAAATTGGCACAAAATCTTAAATACAGTAACCAAAATGCTAGTAAATAGCATGAGACCAGCAATCCAGAGCAGCAGCATTACATTAATAAGTCACCAGTGCTAGGACTCATTCTGCTGGAGTAACTTTGAACTAAGGTCATAGATATTACTACATCTGAAACAGACTAATATGCTCTGACTTCCTAGGGTAGAAAGATAGAGTCAGAATATAAGCCCTTACATGCAATATCCAGGAAAGCTTAATAGGCATACACAGTAAAACAAAGCCAAATGTAGGTTTCCAAAGAAAATCCCTCCTCCTCTTCGTAAAAAATCTAGATGTAACAGGACAGTAAAGATCACAACCCATACTGGACAATCAGCTTCGCACCACATTTGAGTCGTGCTTTAAAATCAAGACTGCCAACATTTACTGTGTTCACCTGAGCTGACTTTGGTACAGTGCATAAATCCCACTGTCCAGCTGTATGAGGATGTCTTGCAAGGGCCTCAAATAATAGGATAATCACTGCCATAGATTTCCTGTAACTTGGACAGTTCACACTTCCCCTTCCAATAGACGATAGTAGGAAGTATTAAAAAAAAAATATAGTGCCCAAGTTACTAGACAAAAGCAGAAGTTCGGCAGCATTTCTGCACCCAGAATTCGGGATATCGTCCCAGAAGAAACAAGATGCCCAGAACCCCAACGCAGGTTACTTGGAAAGGAAGCCAAACAGTGTTCTCAGGAAATCTGCTCCTTCATACTATGCAGAGTTACAATTTTACTACAACACAGCAGGGATGATTGCTCCAGATTTCTCAGTCACCAAACAACAGAATCGCTGAGGTTGGAAGGCACCTCTGGAGATCATCTAGTTCCAACGCCCGGCTCAAAGCAAGCTAAAGCAGGCTGCTCAGGGCCACATCCAGCTGGGTTTTGATGACCTCCAAGGACAAAGACTCCCCAGCTCCCTGGGCAACTCGTTCCAGTGTTCAGACACGCTAACAGTAAAAAGTGTTTTCTTATGTTTAAAGGGAATTCTCTGTATTTCAGTTTGCGCCCATTGCTTCTTGTTACTTCAGCAGATACCCCTGAGAAGAGTCTGGCTCCATCCTCTTTGCTCCCTCCCATTAGGTATTTGTATGCTTCACAATACGATTCTTGGAGCCTTCTCTTCCTGAGGCTACACAGTCCCAGCTTTCTTACCCTCTCCTCATCCCTCCAAACCCTTAACAGTCTTTGCAGCCCTTATCTGGACCCACTCCATTAAGCCACGTCTTCCTTCTACTGAAGAATCCAGAACTAGACACAGCACTCTAGACTGGGTTTCCCCAGAGGTTAATCAAGGGAGAAAACCTCCCCCCTGAACCTGCAGGCAGCGTTCTTCCTAATGCAGCCCAGGACAGTGCTGGCCACCTTTGCCATAAGGACACATTACCAGCTCATGTTCAACTTGGTGTCCACCAGGACCTCTAGTCCTTTTCAGCAAAGCCACTTTACAGCCAGTCAGTCCCCAGCCTGCAGCAGGGCACGTGGTTATTCCTCCCCCAGTGGAGGACTTCGTATTTCCCTTTGTCAAACTTCATGAGACTTCTGTCAGCCTATTTTTCCAGCCTGTTAAGGTCCCTCTATAGAGCAGTACAGCCCTCTGCTATAGCAAACACCTTTGTACTTGATATCATCTGCACTCTAAGAAAATCAGGCAGGAGTTGCCTCCTGTGCTCAACAGAATGATGTGAGTTAGTTGAGGCCGCATCCGCTCTCCACAGGTCAGGAATCTGCTGAAGTGACACTCAGCTACACGCTGTGGATCCATCTGCAACCACACAAGACAATTCAACTTTCACGCAATTTGTTTCTTGAGTACTGTAAAGCCCCTTACTCTCACAAGGCCTGCTACTCAGCACATGTACAGGTAAACCCAGGTGTATCCAAGAAAAAAAGACAGGAAGTAGAATTATGCCATCACTGTCAGCACAGCACACAATGGCTACAAAGCGAGACTGCGCAACAAGGCAATTCATGAAGCCCATCACAAGCTCCTACTGCCTTCTTCCTCCAAACAGATGGGGACACACCTGTGGGTATGCCAATACATGCAAGCCTGATACTTCAAGCAAACATCATGCCTTGCACACAAGCTAAACATACATAAAATACACTTATATTTAATACATATATACAGCATAAGAGACTCTCCCTTACTACAAAGACGGGGTGTGACATCTGTGCATGCAAGAAGTACCAACACCACAAACTGCTATTCAAGCACCCAAACTTTTATTCAGAAGCTTGGGAGATTCTTTCAGTTAGCCCAGAACAGGACTAGAAAAAAAGCTGTGTTTGAACATGACTGAGAAGTTAGCAGCAGCGATAAAACCAGACAGAAAGGCTGGCAAGGCATTCATTGCATAACTGCTTTGACCCACTGATGATTTGATCAGCTCAGTAGATAACCGGCCTTCTGACTTCAAACGCAGTTATCATGCTGTATCTAGACTTGATAAAGATCCTGGTTTTGTCAATTAAAATACTCCTGTTACTAGAGAAACCCACATTGCTCACGTGAAAAAAAATCTTCATCAGCTGACTGGTTATATGCTGCAGAGTTTTCCATAACTGGGTTTTCTACACCAATTCTTTCCGCTCAGCCCAGAAGGCTTCTCCAGAGGAGCTCTAAAGGTGGAAACAGATGAGCCTCCCCTTATTTCTCACTTGCTACACTGCTTCACTAGTGTCCTACTGCAAAAAAATTGACATCTCTTTCAGCCTGCTACACATCCTGCCCCTTCTTTGCCTTGATAGGCTTTCACACAAAAGAAAGATCTAATGCAACTGAGATACAAGCCATAACACAGAATACGAATGCAATATTCATTTCTGTGTCCCACAGCTGCCTTCATTTCTTATCCTGATCCTGTTGTCTAGCTGCTAGGGCTGAAAAGTTCTGCAGCCATCTGCTTGGTGCAATGCTCAGTCATCTCCTCTAGACAAGCAACATTTTCATTAACGTTACTAACATTACTGCAAAACTAAAATCCACCTTTGCTTTTATTCAACAAAAGTCACTCTACTTTTAGGTGTATTTGGCATCGTTATTCGAAATACTTCTTGTTCCTCTAACCTTTAAGATGACAAGTATCAAAGTGAGATGAACACAAAGCTGAAAGCAATTATGGCAGCAAACTTTACTACAGTTCAGTAGAGTCACTTCTGAAGAGTTCAAGATTCTTACCTCAACAGACAAAAGGTGTGCAAATTCATAAAACAACTATTGCTAGTTTTGTAAGTCAGGCTCAGTTTTACATGCAGAAACATATTAGTAATTTGGGCTCATTAAAACCCATCATCTCCTCTACCAGCCTCACCCCTGCCTCACCCCTTGTCCCTAAATGTAATAGCTAAAACAGTGAGCACAAGTTTGGAATAAGCATTTCATCAGTACGCTTAATTTTCAGAGCAGTCTTTACAGGTGGGATATTATGGAATCTTCAGTTTATTATGTGAGGTATTTGACAGCTAGTTTGAAGAGCTACACCACGAGTAAGTTTGCATGAAAGTCTTTGAGACAGATCTAATACCTCAGCAGACAGAAGTGCTCTTTTACAGCACTTTTGTATAATGAAACACCTGGTTGGAATCACAACACATGTATTGGCATTGGACTCCAGTAAAAGGAAATTAAGCTGAGGTCGACTTTTCCTGTAATGGAAAACTTCATCGTTATGTTTTTAAAGCATGCTAAGCCACATTTGGAGATTTTATGTTCAATTACCTGAAGCATTTACAGCTTCTTTAGAATAGCCAGAGCCCCTCCAACATATTACATTTCAACATTGTTTAAAATATATATTGTGGTGGTTGTCTGAACATCTACCAGATGATGCAAATATATCTCATGATAACAAAACTCTCAAGATTTCAAGGATCTAGAAGAAATTCACGTAATAGAATTGCCTTTTTAGAAGTCCTTACCAGTTGCATTTAACCAGAAATACCATTTTGTTTTTTTCTCAAGAGCTCCCTTTTAAGGTATTACTTTCATAGGAAGAAACAAAATAATGATATAGTGTGACAACGACAAGGACCAAATGTTTGTCCCACTAACTGGACATCTTGGAAGATGCAGTTTCTTTGCCAGAATATTAAAAAACTGTCAAGCTTCAGGCCATTAAGGAAACTTGCATACCCGAAAGCTTTTGTCCAGCTATAATAAACTATTCTAATAAAGGCACATTCTTCTCTCTATAAAGCTAATACTCGTTCCCATAACCTTTCTATCCCTCATCACACCCGACCATCCCAGCCACACCAGGACTGCTCTTCATGCTTTGGGCACAGAACGCAGACGAGCATCATAGAGATTCAGACCACCGAATCTTTTACGTAGTCTTAAACAACAACAAACCGCTCCAGTAAGCAAGCATAGCTTATAGCGTCCTAAAGATGGGACGCAGCGCCAGGAACACTGCATCTTCACAGTGCAGATTTCGGCATTTTTCTTGGGATGCCATCTGGCAGAAAGAGCTTGTTGCACAGACTGGTCAGCTGAAACTCACCAGTGCATCAACATTTCAACTTGGCCACGAGAATCCTGACAATACGCGCACTCTTCAACCAATTAAGAGGGACAAAGATTTTCACATCACAGAGATACCCTCTAGGAACACCGCTTGTCTCAAGCATTTGCATCTGCAATGGGTCCATTTTCAGCAGACATTTTAGTTCATTGCACTGTTTGACAAGGATAAGTCTTGGTTAGCATTGGGGTAGCAATGGTCTTCAAAATTATTCTTCTAGGGATTATCCAGACGTCAGACAGCTAGTGCAGAAAGTCCAGCGCTATAAAAGCATGGCCATGATGGCAGCTTCCCATACTAGTTTTAGTACTTCCCCATTACTCCTGATCTGAACATTTTAGACACCCACAATGGACTCTCCAAAATGCTATGTAAACTATGACAAAATTAAAGAACTGTCAACAGACACCATGCATGTATTACCTCACTGTCAGACAAATTATTTCTGGAGAGAGTGAGCAGTGACACTGAAATTTGCTGTTACACAAGCTCAGAGGAGTAATCAGGCTGACGAACCAAACAAATTCAGCAGCTAAAACTGATCTTCATCTGCCATTTGGTTATGTGATAAAGTCTGTTAGACTAGGACTTTCAGGATTTATCCATGTACATCTTGCTGGTTTTCAGAGTCAGCATATCATTCCATCAAAGGCAAACCTTATAAGGCAAAGTCTGTTATAGCAGCCATACAATATATTGAAGTTGAAAAAGCTAGCATCAAACTGTCAATTTTTCTAATAAGTGGGGGTGTTTAACTTGAGAATTTGACAAAAACAGAAGAAATAAATGCACAGATGAAAACAAAGTAACCAAACCAAAAATATTTGAGATTGTAGAACTTATTGCCATGACACATGGCCAAACCCAAGAATTTAGTACAAGCTTAGCTGTCCATTTTCAAAGGGGAGGAGGGAGTGAGCACAACAAAAAGAACAAAAAAGTCTTTTCAGAACATAAAAGAAGGTACAGCAATGACAACCAGAGGATCCAGTCTAAGCCAGTTTTGCACACTGGACCGTTCGGTGATTACTGGCTTAATTTATACTGGAAGAAAAGGTTGAAAAGCTTAGATTCATGCCACTTCCTCTGCTGAAGCAGGTCCCCATTTCTCTCTGCCCAGCTGGAAGGCTAAAGAACTCACATGTTTTAAGATGGTGAGTAAGAGTGAACAAGCATGATATTCCAGCTGACTACATTGTCTGTTTTCCTTGGTACAGTTCCAATCTAAAAAAAATCATGTGGATACCATTGTTCAACAATACCTCAATATTTCCAAGTCTAAAATCCCCCACTTTTCTTTGAAACCAATGATACAACTATGGAGGAAAGAAAATCTGTTTCAGTTCTAGGCAACATAGCATTGGGTTGTTGTGTATGTTTTGGGTTTTTTTTTGGGGGGGGGTTACTTTGTTTTATTAAAAGAAAAAGAGAGAGAGAAAGAAAAAGAGGGTTTATTACTTGGCCAGCAATAGCATGCAACATTTTATGGTCAACAACAAAGCAACCAAAGACATCAACTAGATTATCCTGTAAACCTTTTACTCCTTTAAAAAGAGTAATCAGGAACATGGCCTTAGTTCACAAACAAGCAATTTAAAAGCATGAGGGAAAAAACGTCAGTAGGAATTTTCAGAGCTCAGGAACTCAAAGAGACAGTATTGCGGTATCAAAACACAAGAGGTAAAGTGCAGTGCCTCTAAATGTATCTCCAGGGGAACCATCCAGCAATCTGCTGGTCTATAGTGGCTTTGGATGACAATGTGTAATAGCAGTACCCATGCGTGTCTGGAAGATAAATGCACAAAGTCATACTGGGAAAAAATTTAGACAGGAGAAGCACAGTGAAGCCTGCAGGCTTTGCAATGTAGGCTTAAGGAGGTATAAAACAGTTAATATATACTTAGACCAAAATACAAGCTACGTTTAAGCTAATGCTGTATAAAAATTAAACGTCGTACTAATCGTTCATGCTTCAACCCTAATATTAGCACTATCTGTAGAAATTAGTTCTTGATTTGGAAAATGGAAGGGCTGCATTTACAGGAAACAGAGATCTTGTGTTACTGTTGCAACACCAGACTTCAACCCCCATTTGAACAGTCAGCTGACGCCAGCCGTCATTTTCCAGTACTGTCTTAATTTCTCCTTCCCCATCCTCTCAAGCTGACGGCCATGGTGGTTTATCATTTCTGAATGCCGTGCTCTGTCCCTTGATTATAGAATTATGACTAGTTTTTTCCCCACATAAGAAAGTAAAACTGTTTTCAGAAGACTTGATGTAATAAACTGACAAAAACATAAAAAATAATTGCAATATTTCTGGTAATTCAAAGACCTGTAGACACTGATCTCACTTCACATATTCTTAAGTAGAAAATACTAAATTGTAGAAACTCTTAAAACATTTATGCTTGCTACTCATTGAAAAGGCCTTTACGAGTACTGGATAGAGAAGCCAAACACTGAGCTGCTGCAGACCTGCAGAGTGCCAAAGTCAGCACAAATACAGCAACTTACAGTACACTGACGATCTGCCGCAGTTACTCAAACTTCCACTTGTAAATGCCAACCTACAACTGGCACGTTCTTGCCGTCACAGCAGGTTCCCCTCCTTTTCCACCCCCTCTCCACTCCACCAAGTAGTATTAGCATTTGAGATACCATGCTGGATCAAATAGCCAGTGTACTTTGCTGAAGTATTGCATTACAATGACTAAAACTATCACCAAATTGCTTCTATTCCCAGCTGGAGTGCAAATTCTCTGAGGGATGCTAGTAAAATCTTAGGAAGAAATCACTTTGGACAACCATGCCGAATGGGTAGATCTTGACACACGTGTCGCATACACCGGTATCACGGCTATCTGTAATGTGTACAGTTACCATCCACAGCCAGTCACGTAAAATTTCTTTCTTGACTTTAAGTGAATTCTAAGCGTGATGCTTGGAACACTTCTTCTAAATCAGGATTTTGTCACTGGCTACAGGGATAGGAAACACGTTCGATTTACCATTTCAACTGCAAAACAACAGGCGGGCCCTTATACGAAGTCGCGGTCAGAAGCCAGCAGCAGCGTTCCCGACCCACAGCCTTGCTGCTCGCTCCCTGCCGGGCTACACTCAGGGCACAGAAAGGTTCAGTTCCACCCGCCCAAGATGGTGGGGTGACCCGGCGCAGAAACCCCGCCGCGGCCACCGCGCCTCTTTACACAGGATCCTGGGGCATCCCCGCGACACCTTGCTGGGCGTCCTCCAGCAGGTTCCTTACCCAGGGAAACCCTGCTCAGGGGGCGGCTCCGCTTCCCAGGCCTTTCCTCCCTGAGAAACGGGACCGGGAAGGGCACGGCCGCCACCACCGGCCCGTCCTACCGGGGTACTGCTGCGCGTCGCCGGCTCCGGTCGGGAGCGAAGAGGCGGCAGGCTCGGCCCCCGCTCACCACGCAGCCTTCGGCCCGTACCGCGCCCGGGGCGGGCGGTGAAGGCCGCCGCGCAGCAGACGCTCGCTCCGCGGGGTCTCTCCTACAGGGAGGCCGGGAGGCCGCCAACAGTCCCAGGCCGGTAACGCGGGGGGACGGGACACACACACACACAGGACCCCTCCCCCCCGTCCGGCGGTTCGCACGGTGAGGGTGCGGGGGACAGGGCAAGGCAGCGCCAGGGGAGAGCGGGGGGCGGAAGGAGCGGGGAG
>Ga0065711_1032018_pt1 | contig 28203 bp, 10 predicted proteins | sample Hoacrofraction12_FD_59098 | JGI IMG/M metagenome (GOLD analysis project Ga0065711, IMG submission 59098) | Hoatzin crop microbial communities from Cojedes, Venezuela - Epithelial fraction 12 v2 (version 2) | ecosystem: Host-associated > Birds > Digestive system > Esophagus > Crop | place...
TTTTTTTAAATAAATAAAAAAAAATACTTCAAGTAACCGGAGACCTAAGAGTGAAGCGCTTGTCTGTAACAGGCTCATCGTGTCTCTGAACTAAGGAAAAAAATCAACATCTGAAGCAAGTATAAATCAAACAGAAGGAGGAAAATACAAAGCGTGAAGGATTTTCATTAGAAGATAGTGGCTGCCCACAGTCTCTACATAGCCCCAACTACACTGGCTGCCAGGCTGACATAAACTTAGCCAACTTGCCCCTTTCTTACTGCAGGTTTATTGCACAAAGCATGAAAGCTCAATGAAAAGACTGAAAATACCTGAAAGTGATGTCTGGAAATGTTTTATTTCTCTGTGTCAAATCTTATCTGAATACATCACTTCTTTCTTTTTCCTGTTAATTATCTTTTCAAACAATAACTTGGTGGTTTGCTGTAGTCAGCTGATCACTTTGTAGTGTGGACTGGCAGTTTCTTCAGAAATCTCTCCCTTGTGTGGTGCAGACACCCAATGCATGTCAAAGCTACCCTGTGAACACAGCATGGCTGCCATAACCTGTGGGAGACAAATATCTTTTCGCCTATATGTACATGGTTTTACTATTTTAAAGTGTTTGAGGAGACCTCCCGCTTGAAAGAAAGAGCTGTTGTGTTTTATTGAACCAGAAGATTATGGGAATGATGAAGCCTATCTCTGCTGGGCAATATCAGCCTTTTGGAGTCCCATCCTGTTTAGTTGTGGGAATGAAGGAATGGTGGGCTAGGGCGGGGTCACTTCTGAAGGGACAGTGGGAAGCGCAGGACAGGGACAGCCCTGAGGGGACCACAACACCCACCAATGGAAGGATGACCCTTGGGTGTTTCTGGTGCCTCAGGGCAGAAATGTCCCTGATGGGATGACGACCCATGTCAGAGTGAGGGATGGCAGCCTGTGCTGATAAGGGACCACAGCAGCAGAAAAGCTATTAAACTTCACATGGCAGAAGATACCATCCCACCCTCCAACCTCCTTTGCCACATGTTGCCTCCTTAATCTCAGGAGTCTGGCTGGACGAAGTGTAGCCCATAGCAAAAATAAAAGAAATTGAGCTTAAGGAGGGGGGAATACAGGTGTTTGTTTTGGTGTCTGTTTAAATGTCTGTCCTTAATTTTCTCAACATCTAAACCAGTTACCAGGCACTCTTATTGCCTGGCAGTAAGTTAAGTGAATTTCCCCACTCAGTACTATGTCACCTGTGATAGCAGGGCCTTAGATGGATTTCTTAGAGTCTACTGCTATCCCACTCGTCCTAATGTGGGCTTGTTGAGCTGGTTTAGGTACAGTGCGTTAATTCAAATATGAAAACACATGTGGAAATGCTGAGTATGTAATTAGAACATGGATTTCTTTCAGTGAGCAACTAGTCTTTGCAAAGATGTTGCTCTTCCCAGTAGTTAGCACTCCGCAGTTCTTATAGACTTAGTTTACTTCAAAAGAGGGTCTGATGTGTACTCCAGTATGGCTCATTTTTGTGGCTTTTTTTCTTTTCTTTCATATTTTATTATGGCTGGGGAGATAAAGGAATCATTCTCTTAAAAAAGAAAGAGAGTAGACTTTGTTCTTGTACAATACTCACTTCCTTAAATTTATCACTTACTCTTTAAACAGACATTATTACAAAGGAGTGGGGTCTTTTGTTTTCAGTGGTTTGGTTGTGTTTTTTTTTTTTTTAATCCTCTTTTCATATCACTGGTCTCTGTGCCTGAATCGCCATCAAAGGCTTCAGGGTTCTTGCTTTATGTAATGCTGTTTAGTAACTTTGTTTTTCCCTTTTTGACACAAACTTCTGGGAAGCTGGAAAAGTACTTGAGGTAAGGACTATAATCTGGGAACTTTTTTAGTACACACAGAGTGATGGGTGGGGAGGTGTCTGCACACTACTTCTCTCCTTGTATTTGAGTGTATGCCTGTAGAAATACTAATCACAACACTTGCCTTGCAGCTGGTAGTTAATTTGGTCAGTCTCATCTGATTGTAATGTGATCATCCAGTCAATGCACTTGTTCTGAATCCTGTAATCCCACAGTATTTTGTGCATGATGTTTTCCCCCACCAACCCCTGTGGCATTATTCATGCAGCAGGTATACGTGCTCCCTTCCCAAAACTTCTTTTTCCATATTATGTGTTTTTTCTATGGCTTTCTACTCACAGCTTGCAAAATGGAATAACTTTGCTTTAATGCCACTGTCAGGAGGTGTGAAGTGCTACAAATGTCTTGAGCATTCTTGGTGGTATTGTTGGGCAGGTGTGCTCATAAGAGCACACAGATATGCCACCTCTTTCAGTTCATCTCTGGTGTCCCTGAGGAAGGTGAAAGCCAGTGACGAAAAGTGCAGCTTCAATACGGATGGTAGGGGTGCCTGAAATGAATTTATGTGGTGCAAACTGTGGATGTGCATTTCCTTTTATTTGACTTGTTGCAGGATCTCATTCCTACAGGATGTAGTAGAAGCTAAGAGTTTACTCAAGGCATGAAAGAAAGCTGGAGCAGTTAATGGAAAAGCAGTCCACAAAGTGATGCTAAATGCATGAAAATATCTGAGTTGGAAAGTTGCTGAGCTCATAGTAGTAGGAAGCTGGGAGTACCAGGGAAATATGCTGCCCTTTCTCTTCCCTAGGCGTTCAACAGTGGCTTTAGGTGAAGACGAGAGTATTTAGACTAGACGGGCCCTTGGTCTGATAGATGAAGTACTTGTTATTTAAGTAACAGGTAAAGTAGTCCAAGTACAGTCTCTACAGTCAGAACAAAGTTGTTGTCTTTTGATATTTTTCTTTTAAAACACTGAATGACCAGCTAGGATGTCATAAGCTTTGGGGCTTAGGGACTTTGGTGGGAGCAGCTGCATCTGCTTCTCTTGACAATGATGGAGAACAGTGAGTTCTGTCTCCTATTTCTTCTCAAAACCAGGTTGTTTCCTTAAAATGGCTCCTCCTTTTCCACGAAGGACTGCCCTCTGAAGGAAGAGGAGGCGATAGCCAGTGGATTGCTTTTACAAAGAGGTGCTGCCAGAAAGTTCAGTGTGACAGCTCAGGTAGATGTAGAAGTAGCAACAAATGCTGTCAGGCAATGCTAAATACCAAGACTTACTCATATTTAGATCAATAATCTAGGATTTAGAAGCTAAATTACCATTTGGCTTTAGTTAACAGAGACAAAACTGCAGCGAAGAAGAAGGTTTCTTTTATTAAACTTTGAGTACATTGGGGAATAGAACAGTGTTAACTTTTGCCTTGTGAGTGTCTAATCATTATACAGTTTAGAGAATTGAATACATTACAAGGCTAAACTGTACTCCCAGTGATCCAGTTATTGGATTGGTGAATTTTTGTTATTAAACAGCAAAACTTCATAGCTTAGGTAGCAAACTGCTGTAAGAAAGTAGTAAAATAGCCTTTAATGTAAAATACAGATTGGTATGCCTAAGGGGAAAATATTCTACAACATTTTCAAGGGCTCTTAAAAGCAGAGGAGAATGTGTTTAATTCAATAGGCTGATCTGACTCTCACCCTCAATGAGCAATTCCTAAATGTCATTGGGAACTCAAGGGACTCGAATTGAACAGTGCTCTTGAACTTACCCCAAAACTCTTTCAAGTGAAGTTGAGCTGACGTATAAGCCCACAAGGAGCCAATGGAATGGCTGAATAAAAATGGAAATAGGACTTACGGGCTTAGCGCAGTAGCACTAAACATAGTAAGGACTTTTGCATCTCTCCCTTGAGTTCTTATCTTTATATGATTAAAAGAGTGTGTTGTTCTGGCACAGGCTGCAGAATGTATAGCTGTGGTGCAATGGAAAGGAAAGAAGAAACTGTGAAAGCAAATTGGCCAGTATGAAGAATACAGCTGTACAAGGGTTTATATAAATTTTCTTGGTGTCTGAATAAAAACTGCGGAGAGGATACCTCTTGTGTAAGAGGAGTCTGCTCTACAACACTGGTTAAACTGCTTCCTGCTTGGTCACTGATTTCTGTAAAGCCCAAAGGACTTTGAAAGAAAAGGCTGAATTTCCAGAGGAATTTATAGCCTCTCACAAAATAGATGAAAGCATTATTGTCTCCCTTTGTTTCTCTGTGCTTCTGTTTAAGAACGTCACTTAAACCACAGATGATGAAGTTCAATCCCTTCTCTTTTCTAGTTCCTCTGGGAAGAAACCTAAACAACAGGCCCCAGATTAGATGGTGAATGGATATGACAGAACACTCTACTTGGTATCTTGCTTAAAATGCTGTGGTTTGTTTTAGTTTTGTAACTAGAATATAACTATAGGTCAAAGGGAATCTCCAGTATGCTGTTTTCCACAATGATTTATACAGCTCCAAAGACTGTTGGGAATATATAGAAACTGAGTTTATTGCTCCCAACGTTTCTTTTTTTGATAATTGTCAGTTCAATATAAGTCACTAATAGTTTGGACTTACCTATTTTTGGTGAGAAACAATTACTAACCAGCTTCTTTGCAGTTTTTAGCCTGTGCTGCCTATAGCTTACCTTGGAAAACATATTGATCCTTTCCTGTGCAGGGAATATGACTGCTGGGAACGATGGACAAATGAAATTCGCAGGTTTGATTTCTGTTCTTCACAACTGTTTTGTCTCATGAGTTATTTCATTGAAAAGAAAATAATAATTAGGCTTTAATCCTCCTGAGACTTGTTCTGTCTCCGTACAAAATAAGAATAACTATGCCTGTGTCACTTCTGATTGGCTGTAGAATTGTAACTATGGAAGTTTATAGATAAATTTGTTACTTCCCTAAGTTTGTGAGACGACTTTTTTTTTTTATGTTCACCAGAAGAATTTCCAACAACCTATTCCAAAAAGAATCTAAACAACCTGAAAGGAGAAAAAAGTTGTGCACAATTTTAAGCTTATTCATGATGAGCAAAAGCAGTTGGCTGGGGAAGGAACTGTTTTTTTTATATCTAACAGCTGCTTTATGCTACAATGCTGTGATGTCCTTTCTTTGTTGTCTCATGCTATGTAACAGCAAGACTTTATGTATCCCTTATGCTTTTTAGACTTCTGAATGTTCATCACTCTATGAACTCCGCCCCACTAGCATTCATTTCTATTGAATGATGATGTAATAGATCTCCAGTTCTGCGCTGGGAAGGACTTAGCTAAACAAAATGATTGTGGGGTGTGTTTCTGTTTATGCATGCCATTGTGGTGCTCATCTTAGATAATGTTATGGCACTGACCTGTAGATAATGAGCCACTATCTGTCATATTTAAGAAGTTGTGGCAGTCTGGTGAAGTTTCCACTGATTGGAAAAGGGGAAACATAACCCCCATTTTTAAAAAGGGAAAAATGGAAGACCCAGGGAGCTAGAGGCTGGTCTCACCTCTGTGCCTGGCAAGATGATGGAGCAGATCCTCCTGGAAGCTATGCTAAGGCACATGGAACACAAGGAGATCATTTGTGACAGCCAGCGTGACTTCACTAATGGCAAACTGTGCCTGACAAATCTGGTGGCCTTCTGCAACAAGGTCACAGCATTGGTGGACAAAGAAAGAGTAACTGACGTCATCTACCTGGACCTGTGTGAAGCATTTGATGTTGTCCCACATGACATCTTTGTCTCTAATATGGAGACATATGGATCTGATGGATGAACCACTTGGTGGGTAAGGAACGGGCCAGATGGTTGCACTCAAACAGCTGTGGTCAATGGCTTAATGTCCAAGTGGAGCCCAGTGATGAGTGGCATCCCTCAGCGGTCAGTATTGGGACTGGTGCTGTTTAATCTCTTTGTCAGCAGCGTGGACAGTGGGATTGAGTGCACTCGCAGCAAGTTTACCGATGACACCAAACTATGTGATGCGATTGCCATGCTGGAGGGAAGGGATGCCATCCAGAGGGACCTTGACAGGCTTGACAAGTGGGTCTGTGCAAACCTCATGAAGTTCAGCAAGACCAAGTGCAAGGTCCTGCATGTGAGTTGGGGCAATCCCAAGCACAAAAAAAGGCTGAGACAGTTGGGGCTGTTCAGCCTGGAGAAGAGAAGGCTCCAGGGAGACCTTATGGCAGCCTTCCAGTACCTGAAGGGGCCTACAAGAAAGAAGGAGCGGGACTTTTTACAAGGGCATGTAGTACTAGGACAAGGGGTAATGGCTTTAAACTGAAAAAGGATAGATTTAGGTTAGATATAAGGAAGAAATTCTTTATTATGAGGGTACTGAGACACTGGAACAGATTGCACAGAGAAGCTGTGGCTGTGCCCACCCTGAAAGTGCTCAAGGCCAGGTTGGATGGGGCTTTGAGCAGCCTGGTCTAGTGGAAGGTGTCCCTGACCATGGCAGAGGAGTTGGAACAGGATGATCTAAGGTCCTTTCCAACCCAAACCATTATGACCTTTAGGTTTTTTTCTCAAGAATTGGTCTTAGCTAGCTGTTTCTCATGCTTCAACTCATAACGAGATTCTTGAACAGAAAGAAGTCTTGTGCATCCATGATTAGACTGTGTGCAAGGCCAATTTGTTCTTTCACTTTCCTACAATGCCTTATGCTATTAAACCAACATCCTTATTTATTCACGAGCTTGTGCATTATTACCAGAATTCATGAGTTCTGTAAGTGGGATTTAGGTATTTCACTTGATGCTGGTTTTAGGTTGGAACTTGAGTTTCAAGTCTGGAATGAGTTTGCAGGGCTTTGAGTAGAGCCAGTCAATTAAAGAGATTACTTAGTCATGAATGTTGTTCAGGGGCACTATGACTCACCAGAGTATTAATTATTGATGATCCTATAGGCAAGTATGTGGTGTATACGAAAAAATTGTTCCTGGAACTCTTTATTAAAAAAAAAGTTATGTTGGAAGGGGGTACTGTACACTGATTAACCAAATACTAATGTAAATTGGTTTGATAACACTGTTCAAAGAGCTGGAATATCATGCCAATTAAAACTAGTCAAAACAAATTGGTGAATATTTACCAAGTAACCACATCTGCAGAGATATTAGAGCTATGTTCAACTTAGCAGATACAAAAGAAGCTATGTTTTAAAGAAAAATCTACTTGAGAACAAACAGTAGAAGCTGACGTAGATAGTGACTTTAAAACAACACTGTGGAGCTCTCCATTACTGGAGGCATTACCACATTTCCAGGTGGTGTTTTACAGCTTCTATCTGGCACAAATGTGCTTAGTTATGCTGGTTACAGGTTAAAGTTGTGCTCAGACTTGCAGGTAAGGCTGTTTGGTTTACCTTAGACAGCGCTGTTGATTTAGACTTGACTGCAGTACTATGGATCTGACTGATGGTCTGTCTCCCAGCAGTGAGAAAGATGGAAGCTTAAGGAATACTACAAGAAACTCTGTGTGTGTGTGCACAGGGAACAGTTCATTTTCCTTCTTGGCTACTCTAGAAAGTCTCAAGTTCAAGTCTGCTCCTGTTAGGTCACTTAGTGATGGACCTGCCCTCAACAAATGAGAAGGAAGGCACACACAAGGGGCTCTTTAGTTAGTGTTTTACATACAGGGTTCAAGGTATATAAACAATGTTATATTTAGTGACCTTAAATAAATCTAGCCTGTAACATCATTCAAGAGTGTTGGAACTATTTACCATTGACTTTGATTCAAGTCTTTGTACTCAAATGCTGAGAAGTGAACACATACCTTGGGTTGTTCAAAAGTGGTTTTCACTAGTGTTAACTACACTTCTGCTGAACTCTCTCCAAAACCTCACTCTGGACTAATTATTGTACAAACAAATGATTACTTGCTGGAAAGCTGCTTGCTTATTTGCATGAAAGGAAAAAAATCAATTGGATAACTAACTGTTGTGTATCTGACAAGACATGACTATGGACGATTAGTTCTTCTATGAATATATACCTGTTTTTTCTTTATTTGTTTTTGTGACAAATAATGGGAACAGTTTTTTAATGAAATGGAATTTAAGCTTTAAACCTAGGTAATGTGCATTAGAACAAATTTATCAGAATTTATGGAAAAAAGATGTATGTTATCTGCCTGACTTTAACACATGCAGGTATATTGAAGGCCTGCAGTGACTTTAACTTTGTCATTCATTTCAAGCAGCTTAGTTCAGTGGGTGTTTCTTTTCAGCAGAAACCTTTCATTTTCTTATGAGCTCAAGCAAATGCTGCTTGCTCTGCTGCCTGTCCTTCCCACCCCCTACCTATTTCAGATAAGGTCCAGCTGAGGTCTATCTGTTAAAACCTGGGACAGGTTTCCTAGTGAGGTTGTGGATGTCCCAGGCCTGTCAGTGTTTAAGAGGCATTTGGACAATGCGCTTAGTAACATGCTTTGACTTTTAGTCAGCCCTGAAGTGCTTAGGCAGTTGGACTAGATGGTCATTGTAAGTCCGTTTCAACTGAAAGCGTCTACTCTAAATTCTTATTGCTCTCCAGGATATAAAATCCTACAAATGTCATTAAAAGCCAAGTACAGATGGCTTGGCTTTGCTCATGTGGTAGGAAAAGCTGTCCAGCTCCAGCCCCAGAGACTCAACAGCATGGTACCAGAGGAGGAACTACTTTTTGATATCTGCAGCAGAAGTATTACCAGAACAACAAATTAACAAGCTGTGCTCTTCTGTCTGTTGTGGATAACTCCAGGAAAGTGCTGGCAAGTTGGCTGGCCGCAGTATTTCAGCTGGCACAAATACCTGCTGGGTTGCTGCAGATTACCAGATTCGCGGTGTGCATGGTACCAAATAGCAATGAGTTGATTATGATTTTTTTTTTAATGATCCTAAGTGGAGTTTTTTTAACTGGCAAAATGCGTACAATTAAACTAACAAAAGAAGCACCTTGCATCTCCTTCACCCACCCTCATTACACCTTATACCTTCAAAACTCTGTTCAATTAAGTCCAGTACCCACTTGGTGATGCAATTCTTCACAGTTACTTAAGTTCACCAGAATGTGATTTCATGCATAGAAAAAAATGTAGTAGTTATTCTTCCTTGATGCAAATGCATTCCAATTTCTACAATGTGATTTCCACTTTATTTCGTGTATGCTGAAACAAGGAATTCATTTGGTCACCCTGGGTAATATTTCCTGTTATGAGTCCCTCGATGACCTCAAACTGTAACACTGAATGACCAAATACTTCTAAATTACCTCCTGTCCGTCTTCCTCTTCTCTGGCTGCTTATTCGCACCTGCTTGCCAGTAGTCTATGAGGGTTGTGCTTTTAAGCCAAAGTAAATTTTTTTTTAAGAGTTGAGCAGGTTGTTTTTCTTTTACAAAACCTAAACCAAAACACATCCCTGTTTTTCGTAGGGATAAACCCGAGACCTTACTAAGTGGAAGTGGAGTTCAGGTCAGTGTGAGAACCACGCTAGCTTAGTTAGGCATCTCAAATGTAATTAGAGGAATGGAGTTAAGCATGGGTTTCCTGATGAGTTTCCATTGTTGTGGTGTTGTGACTGCTTAAATTGTTCGAGCCAGTTAATCAGAGCTGAAGAGACGTAAGCATGAAGATGTGCGTGCTAACAGATGAGACCTGTAAGACTCCAAAATTGTTAGCAGTGCTGCTTTTCATACATGTATTTTGATGTTGTGCTATTCTGTCTCAAAACTGAATTTCAGCAGATTTAAAGGCAGATTTCCTTGGTTTGCAGGATGTTTTTCATTAGTTTTGGTATGTCTTGGTATTTATGAAGGTGACAATGTCAGTAGGAACATTAAATTACAAACATAACTCTAAAAAGGTCAGTAGGTCTGACATGCAATTTGTCTTGTTCAATTAGGCTTTATGTTAATATCCTGTCTGTCTGACCAATATGGTAATCATTTCAAATAAAAATGATGTGTGGGAAATTATTCTATGATTTTGTTTGAAAAACAATCAGAAGCCTGAACAGCTGTAATGACAAAGCTAATAAACATTTAAGCTACAGTATGTGATTCTGCTTTGGCTTTGATCATTAGCTCTTGTAGTCTACTTGATTTAGGAATTTAATAGGCAAAAGAAATGTCCAACTGTGGCATTTGTAAATAAGTTAAGAAATACTGTTGGTGTTCATTACTTAACTGCATGAACAGATATCCAGAATTAACCAGAAATGTATGAGGCATGCTCACTACATCTTCCTTAATCTAATGCCTGTTGCTATGATTCAACACCATATTGCAAAAGTTAAAATATATTGACCTGTACAATCTTCCAAAATGCTTGCTGCATGTATTTACTATGTGTCTGATGCTGTTCAGTGGAATATAAAGAACAGCTGTCTACATTGATTTGCTAGAAGAAAAGAAGGGAAGATAAGTGCCTCCAGTCTAAATAATATAGGTGTAAGCAGTAAATAATTCAGGAGAATTAGAATTTCAAATCCAATCCATTTCTGTTATCTATTGTGGCTTGCCAGTATCCGAAGATTTTCTTCATTTGCTGTAACTCTGTTCCCACAAATCTGAAGTTAAGTCGGAAATGAAGAGAAGGAGCAGGAGGTGATCTTCCTCGTGTGGTCACAGCAACCTGCCTGATTATTTCGCGGAATGGACCTTCTTCATATTAATGAAACAAGAATACTCATTTACAACTATACAGTGCAAAAGAACATTGCAGGAATTCAAGTCAATTTAAATAAAACTTGTGGAGGTATACTTCTTGCTAGTCCTAAGGCTGCTAGGACACAGAGATTAAAATTTGGAACAAACAACCATGCTTCTTAAATGTTTCAAATGATATTTGAAATTAGTGTTTGAAACTTCTTTTATGGATTATTCACTTCCATGGTTATTGTCTTCATTCACTTTTAACACTCTTTGGATCCCTTGCTATTTTCAGTGACTGAACTACTGATATTATTTACCAGGTAATAGAAATTTACATGTTTACTCTAACTTATTTTATATTTCCACATTAGATATTAAAGTATTTAAGTATTATAAATCTGTTTTAAGTATTGTCCTCTTCTACCAAAGCACTTTTAATTGCAAGTAATTTACTTCACTCTTATTTGGCTCATGAGCAAAAGAGTCTGGCTGCCAGGGGGCTGAATATCCCTTCAACCCTGGTTGTGCAACCAGTTTTTGGGAGAGTCGGTCAAGAGAAGAAAAGCAAGGTATTTTCCTCTGAGAAGAGACTCTCTAGCCTTGCCTGTAGGCGTCTGGTATGTCCCAGACAATGCAATGATATTTCCCTTGTTTTTCTTGGAATTAATGAAGTCTGAACAGTAACTCATTGATGATGCTAAAAAGGTGCTGCTTCCCTCATTGGGAACTGGCTGTAGGAATGAATAGTTTTTGTATACTGTGTCTGGAACTGAGAAAGAGGCTATTTGCTTGTACTTCAAGTGGTCCTGAAATATAGGGATGCATCCTTTATGTTCCTCCTGCTTGTAATCTTTGCAACATTAGGTAAAACTTCTTAAATTCTGTTCACATTATGGATGCCTCAGCATTAATTCCCTAAGCAGAAGTGCTGAAAGAGTCCCTCTGAATATACAATGGCAGATCAAAAGGTGAAGAATGCTTTTTAAAGCTCTTGTTATGTTTTTCTATGCTGTCCTTGTCTCTGGGAAACAAAATAAACGGGTAAGGAGGAGTGTTCATACTTCCAAGATGCGTTTGTGAAGTAGAACGTAGGTGTATTTCGTCAGCTCTATGGGTTTTGCTGCTTTGTAAGCATGTCAGAAACTTTAAGTAGATCAGAAAAGAACTACAAAAATCTTCCAACAACTGGAAGAAGTGGCCTTATGGGGATCACTGGGGGGCTGTCTGGTTTTAACCAGTCTTGAGAGAGAATCCAGGTATAAGTGCCTTTATGGAGAGAGTATATGTGAAGCTAAAGGGCTCTTACTCTAGTATAGCAAAACTTTAATGAGAACTTGTGATTGGGATGATGATCAAAGGCAAGACTTGTATGTCTAAACAAAAAAACCAACCTTGTTCTCTCTTCCTTCCGTCTTAGTCAAAAAGACAAAGATTGTTCCAAAGACTAAAATACTAAACATCAAAAGCCCTTTTGGAAGAGATTAATGGTAAACTTATTTTAATTCTTGTGCTTGGCTCTTACTGACTCTGGCATCTTCCAGGAGAAACTCTGTAAGACTTATATTATTATGCAAACTGTAAATCTATCTGAATGGTCCTTGTTTCCTCCCGTACCAGTTTCCTTTCTGTTGGGTAAATTGTTAAAGGTGTGAACACTTGTTCTGTTCCATTCAGCCTTATACAAAAGCCAACACTGTTGAAAGTAGCATTAGTGTGGAAAGGAAAATGTTTTTGACTTCCCATTAGATAGTATGAGGCTGATGAACTCTTACCATGTATTAACACAAAAAAGTTATAAAGGAAAGTGAATTATCACACCTGAAATGGAAACCAAATCTGAGCAATGTATATGTTGAGGACTTTTTTCATCTACCCAAATGTTTTACAGTATTTTAGTAGAATGAAGGGTCCATTAGCCGTCTTCAAACAGATATTACTTCAGAGGGTTTTTGCCTTATAAGGCAGAAGGAATATCTGTACTTCCTGAGATGTAATTTTTTTTAATTGAAAATATTGTATTCACATAGCTTTAATTGCACATCTTGATGGAAAAATTCACAGGGTTCTAGATATCCTGGGCATACTAGAAAGGTTTAGTGATGCCCAGATGTCTGACATTAGTCTGTCGATCTGTGCTAAAAAAAGCACTTCATGGAAACGTACTCTGTAAAAGTAATCTATATGGAACACATGATCTCATGAAAGACTTGGGAAACTGTTCAGTTTTGAATGAAGCTTATGCCCTGTATGCAAGCACTTCTGAGAAGTAGGTGATAGCATGCTCTGGAAGGATTATACTTCAACAAGAGCCCTGCTTCACCTACAAAACAGCACTTGTTTTGTTTGTAAGTTAAATACCAAATGTGTCAGCACACCAGTGCACATTGTACAAGCCTTTTTACAAAACTTGACTGTCTGTACTCATTCTCTCCCCACCAGACCATCTGCTGTTGGCCACTCTTGGGAGTGCTACGTGAACCGAGAGTATGTACCCATGAAGGATGGCAGCTTGGTGTTTGGGTGGATATTTTTTTGGCATGTTTGGGGGTGGGGGGGGGTGTGGAGGGAGCAATTTAGCATCGTTCAGCATCCCAACAAAGACAATGCATCCAGATTCTCGGCAGGACAATCTGGTGTGCGTTTTCTCTGGGAATCATGCTTTTTATATTTGAAATTATTTTGATGGGAGATAAATAACAGTGTATTTTGAAAGAATTGGAACACATAATTCTGGAAAAATGTTAAAAAGTAACAGTATTTGGAACTTTCCACAGAAAAAATTGAAATTCTGGCAAAATTGGCCACTTTTCAGCCTTAGTTCAAGGGAAGACATATTCCAGGGCATACACATTTACTGATGTCTCTAACTGAAATGGTAGTAAATGCTTCGTATTCACCCCTTGGTGAAGGTAGTTTCATCATTAAGTTTTTCACCTCTTTAGCAGTTGGCAAAGATATTACATCTCAACATTCTGTGGGATCAGCTATACCAGGAATGTGTAGTCTATGCTAATGGTAGTACTAGACAAACTCCAGCCTTAACGGTCAAGATCTTTGCATTACTTGTAATCCAAGTGATGACAATTCAAAACCTTCTGACAGTTTGATTGGCTTAACTTGGGCTACATCAAGATGATGATGATGATGAATCTGTATGGCAGCGATGGACTTCAGTGGCAATTTTTCTGTTCGTCTGTTTTTGTCTACGTAATGATTGTGCATCATGTGAGGACTAACGATGCAAACAGGTTTCTCTGCTGTGGAGACCTGAAGTCAGTGGGTCAAATGTATATGGGAAACACTTGCAATCTGTGTTCAGTTTTTGTCATTACATGGTGCAGCAGTTACACTTTTCATCAGCACAGAGGCCAAGAAAAGAGGCTAACCATTAATATTTTTCATGACTTTGCTCTTTCTACTTACACCATGGACTCTTAAATGTGGTGCTTTCCAGCAGACTACCTGTGCATTTGCATTAGTGGTCTAACATACTTGGTAGCTTCAAGCCTTTCAAACAGGAGGTCTTCCAATTTTATCACTCTTTTCGTAAGAAAATATCTTGTCTTGGTTTGGCAGTTATCTCTTCATATCATGATATGCATGCCCTAAATGGTGCAGCAGTTTAGTTAAATTAGTAAATCCTGTTTAATATCCAGAAATGTATATGGATTTTCTAAGCCTCAGTTTAAGTTGTTCTGCAAGAGATAATTCATGGCTTTTGGAATGAAGATGGTTTTGGCAGAAAGACTAGGTCTGCTGCTTAATTGATAGCTTACTGCTTGGCGTACTGTCTTGTCAAGCAATGAGTTAGTCACAGGCAATGCCTGTACTATTAAATAACATAAGCCCATGACACAGATGTAAGCACTGGATCATAACCATCAGTACTGTTCCATTTGTTAGCATGATCTCTGGTATACTCCGGGGCCTGTAACAGCACAGACTGCCATCAGAACAACTTCCACAGGCAAAGCCCTTTCACTGATAGGTTTCAAATATGAGCTCACAGATGTGAAACCAGCAGCTATGGATGAATGACAGTATATTTGAGGCACTAGAGCCTTTGTGACCCAAAGGTCAGAGTACTTTTCTCTGTCAGTGCCTCCCTCCTTTGCATATAGCTGGTGGCATCTCAGGACCAGGATGAACAATGTACAGTGCAATGGTATACCTTGAGGTATGGGAAAATAATTGCTGATTGTGCTTATACCTGCAAACTTCTGCAAATTATTCTCAGTTGGTGGTTACTTGGTCAGAAGAATACCCCTGTGTATAGCCCTGATCTATGAGGCTAGGAGCTCTAAAGAGAACATTTTGGAGCCTAGCATTGTCTACCAAAATGTCTGGGTGATGACCAAGGAGAAAGACTATCCTCCATCAGGTTAGTCCTGTCACCAGCGTTGACCTTGCCACCTAACATAGTGGCAGAACCTTGAGCAGAGCTGTAGGGAGACGTGATGGTTTCCGTGCTTGGTCTCTGACTGAAAGCATCCCCAGGTATTGACAGGAGGGAAGTAGGTCCTGGTTCCATACCTGGAGCAGCTCCTGGAGAGCCGTGGGGAAACTACTGTTCGTACTGTCATAGACCACCTCTGTGATATGACCAGGTCCTGCTCAAAGGTGGATGGCTGTTCTGGGAGCCAGAGCAGTTTGGTTAGGTGTGTGGATGTTGGCATCTCCTGAGCCATCACCAGCTTGCCTAGCTTGGCCAGGTGGGACTGAAGCTCCAGGCTGCTGAAATAGAAACTGGGAGAGATGGAATACCTTCCTTTTACTTACTTATCCCCATGCACACCTGGATTATATCTATTTAAATAGCAGCTAAAGATGTTTTTTTCCCTCCCTTGTGGTGCTGAAGTAGATTTTTAAAAGTTCATTTGCAAAGAGAACTTTCTAACAGCTGTGTTGAAGCCTTTCATCTGTGGAGTTAAAGGCTGTTGCTGGCAGGATGTTGCAAGGTGATTAGGTAGGGGCATTGTGAGTAAAAAGGTGGTAGCAGGTTTGACATGAAGAATAGAGGAAAGGAGATAAGAATGCAGACCCTCAGTTATAACAGTGGTCAGCACGACTCATGAAAAAGAAGAGTTAGCAGTAGGGACTGTCAGTCTGAATATAATCTATGTTATTTGTATAGTTTTGTGGGAAGGCAAGGCACAGACAGAGGAGGAGCAGTCTGGGGAGAGAGAGAGTGAATGCTACTAAGTGCTTGAGAGGGTTTTGATGGAAATATGCCTCATCCAAATTGCCATCTCAGGTTCTGGAATTAGATAAGGCAGACCAGTGCATGGCCATCAACACCACCGAGGCCAGGCAGTGTGTGTGGGAACTGGAGGGCCTAGCCCTGCTACGATCCCTCTGTCTTGCATGAGGATGCCAATGAGCCGTTCGCGATGTGCAGCGGGCAATGGCACGATGAGCGGTGTTGATGATATGAATTTCTAAGCTGTCCCTCAGGTTCACCACCTTGTGGTCTACTAGCTGGGCACATGTTCCACTGAGACAGTGGTTGCTGCAGACTGGACCCATGACCTATGGTCAAAGAAGGAAAATGACATTTTGTGTTTTACTGTACACAGCCAGTGTTCCCAGCAACTACCTCTAATTCCAGGAAGGAAGAGCCTGTCTTATAAATTCCAAAGGCTTAGGAGCACTGCTATTGCCCCAAACTAGAAAGTCCCATGGGAGCTGCAGATAAAAATGAAATTCATGTGCCATGGAACCCCTAACTGAGGGCAGCTTGCCTGGCTCCAGACTGAAGGAGGTGGGACTATAGATGTGCTGTAGAAAGCATCTAAAGATATCTGACAAGCTTAATGAGAAAATGCATCAATAGGCAGAATATCCATGGGAAACAGCAGGATGTTGTCACACTTGGTGCCCAGCACAGATTTGCAGCCTGCAAGCATAGTCGAAGGTGAGCTGAAAGGTTTCATACCCTGCTTTGTGCTTCATCAATGGGGTGAAGTGAGTGTGACTACCTATGGGGTTGTGAGGATTAATAAGGGCCAAAGCTAGTTAGAATTCCTCTGAGCCGGGGCTGGCTACCAATAATTTGTAACTTGGATGTAACGATTGTATTTTGGGGGTCACTTTTAGCTATGTGGATGTGAATCAGTCTGTCCCATTTGGCCTTGGAGCCCAAGAATCCTTGGCCCTCTTTTTGTCAGTATGAAAAAATTTGTTTGGGCTTACTGAGCTTTATCTCTTCTTCAGCTGGATCTCTATGTTTCCATTTTCAGATCTGTAACTGCATGTATTGGAGAAAGTGTATAGAACAGGTGGAGTAAGAAAGAATAAGGGAAAAGTAGATTATAAGGAAAGGGAATTCGTGAAATTATTGACTTGTCAGCTTCACTTAAGACAAAAATTCTGGAATGGAATAAATAAAACCATTTGTAAGCTCCTGGAAAATCATCACAGAGATGAGTGGCCACCAACATGTTCACTTGTTCAACCCAATTCCCTTCTGTGACAGAGTAATTGGCTAGTGGATAAAGGAGACACATTAGATGTCACATTTTGAGATTAGTAGAGCTTTTGCTACTCTCTTGCACCACACTTATGCAAATATGCATGTAAATTAAATTACAGGGTGAAAAGCCATACCAGTTGAATAATCATGCCCAGAAGATTAATCTGATATCTGACCGAACAAAGACATCAAATGAGGTTTCACAGGGTCTTTTGAATGGAATAGTGAGTTAGCCTATTATCTACAATTTTAATAGCAAGCTAGAAGCAAGCAGACTAGTTTTATTGCTAAGCTAGTCCCTAAGTCTAAATAAAGTCAGGATATAATCAGAAATAAGGATAGAATTTAGAGAAGGGAGTGTAAGGTGTTAGATTTGGTTGGGATGATCAATGGAGCAAATACATGATGGATGGTTCAGAAAAGGAGATGCGGAATCCTGCGATTTGGGATGTGATATGAATCAGAAGCATCATTCTGGTTTTTTTTGGCATGGGAAGGAAGCAAATGTTGTATCAATAAACATTTGTGTTGCCTGCAAAATACAGAATGTACTCCATTCTGCTCAATGTTATCAAGGCCTTAGATGCAGTGATATGTCCAGACCTCTGGCAAGTACACTTCAGAGAAAATACGGACTACCTGGCGATTTTCTGGAGGAGAGAAACTGGAGTGATCACTGGTTCTAGAATTGATGCTGTTCAATTAGAGAAGGCTGAACGCAACAGGTGGTGTAGCAAATAAAACTGTTGTGAATCTATTCATAGTCTGTGATGCATAGGATGGTAACCTTTGTTACTGGGTTCAGATCATAGCAAAGAAGGTCACTGTGTATTTTCATTTCCTTTCTTTCCTGAGCTAACTGGAAAGACTATGTGAAACACTGATGGATTGCTGGAAGAGTCTGTAGCATCTCTGCTTTGGAGATCTCACAGAAGAGGTAAGGCTGAAGAACGAAGCTTAGTGCAGCACTTTATTTTATGCAGAACTAGTTGTCTAACAATATTCATTATAATATTGCTAGCTTACCTAAGGGAGAAATTCCTAACAAGCTAAGAAAAAATTGTCTTGACTATCAGGAGTCTTCCAGGCTGCATATTAGTCTCAGTAGGGAAAGCAAGACCTTCAGCCAAAAAGAAGAAAATGAAACTGGAGAGGCAGTGAGGTAGCTAATTCTGTGAAAAGATAAGAACAACATATGTTAATCAGGTTGTAGAAAGGCTTCTGAATGTGTCCACAGACTCCTTGTTTAAGCTAAGTTTATAGCTAGGCCAGGTTTCCAAGCCAGCTGCCAGATCATTCCTGAACCCTGGCTGGAACAAACCAAGCACCAAGAGATGTTCTGGATGGACTCATGCCAACTTTGGCTTCTTTTACCCATTAAATTCTTCATACTATATGGGGCTGTTCAGCTGTTGAGGTCCAAAAAAATCTGCTGATCTCTATCATAGAGCTTTTCTCAGGACTGTATGGACTTTGCTCAGTGCAAATCAGCTAGGTAATTTGCCAGAAGGTGACCTGATGGGTTTGCATTTCATGTTAGGTGTGCAACACTGAGCAATATTGCTTCAAATGCAAGAAAATGTGTGTTGCAGCTCTAAAGGTAAGCAATGATCCAGTACAGCTTTGCTGCTGTGAAGTCGCACAAGACAGCTGCTGCTCCATTAGCCAAATCCTGAGTGTGGGGCTAGATCTGTACTTTCAGCAAAAAATTTCCTTGACACTGTTCCCCACAGCATCCTCCTGGAGAAACTGAGTGCCCATGGTTTGGGTGGGTGTACTCTCTGCTGGATAAAAAACTGGCTGAATGGCTGAGCACAGAGAGTGATGGTGAATGGAGTTAAATCCAGCTGGTGGCTGGTCACGAGTGGTGTCCTCCAGGGCTCAGTTTTGGGTCAGGTCTTGTTTACCATCTTAATCAATGATCTGGATGAGGGGATTGAGTGCTCCCTCAGTACGTTTGCAGATGACACCAAGTTGGGTAGGAGTATCTGCTTGAGGAGAGGAAGGCTCTGCAGAGGGATCTGGACAGGCTGGATTGATGGGCTGAGACCAACTGTATGAAGCTCTGCAAGGCCAAGCGCTGGGTCCTGCACTTTGGTCACAACAACCCCATGCAATGCTACAGGCTTGGGGAGGAGTGGCTGGAAAGCTGTCCGGTGGAAAAGGACCTTGGGATGTTGGTCGACAGCCGGCTGAACATGAGCCAGCAGTGTGCTCAGGTGACCAAGAAGGCCAACGGCATCATGGCTTGTATCAGGGATAGTGTGGCCAGCAGGAGCAGGGAGGTGATCGTGCCCCTGTACTTGGCACTGGTGAGGCTGCACCTGGAGTATTGTGTTCAGTTTTGGGCCGCTCGCTATATGAAGGAGATTGAGTTGCTGGAGTGTGTCCAGAGAAGAGCAACGAGGCTGGTGAAGGGTCTAGAGAACAAGTCTTACGAGGAGCGGTTGAGGGAACTGGGGTTGTTTAGCCTGGAGAAGAGGAGGCTGAGGGGGGACCTTATCACTCTCTACAGCTGCCTGAAATGAGGTTGTAGTGAGTCAGGTATTGGTCTCTTCTGCCAAGTAACTAGTGATAGGACGAGAGGCAATAGCCTCAAGTTGCATCAGGGGAGGTTTAGATTAGATAACAGGAAAAATTTCTGTACTGAAAGAGTGGTCAGGCATTGGAATAGGCTGCCCAGGGCAGTGGTGGAGTCCCCATCCCTGGAGGTGTTCAAAAAAACTTGTAGATGTGGCACTTCAGGACATGGTTTAGTAGGCATGGTGTTGCTGGGTGGATGGTTGGATTTGATGATCTTAGAGGTCTTTTCCAACCTTAACGATTCTATGAAGAGAAAGTGCTGGAAATTCTGGCATTCCAGCCTGTCTTGTGCTATTTGCCATCTTGCATGCTATCAAAATCATTCAAAGTATGACTGAAATATTGTATCCTGTCTGACTTTTGTATACAGCTGCAGAGCACATGTTAGGAGCAAGATAAGGGGCATCTGTGAGGTGTGATGCTGCTCTCAGGCCTCAGAACAACTCCTACTTGCAGGAAAAAAGGGGCTATACTGGTGGTACTACCCTCTTGCAAGTACATGATTTGAATGGTAGCTGCTCAGACCCCCACCACAATCCAGCTAATGTGAGTCTTGGCTGTCTACTGACTGGTGACAGTTCAGATGGCAAGGCTACAGAGAGAGATGAGAACTTCTTATCTGTTGACTTGGATTCTCACAAGGTGTTGAATGCTTTGGAGACACTTCCACGTCTTTCTCTTGCTGAAAGTGAAGATCTGGCCACTTCTTGCAAGCCTGCTGGGTGTCACAACGAATTTTAGAGGAACAGATAATATATGCTATGCCTGATGTGTCCATCATGCACTAGAGTGGCATGCAGATTATGTACAACAATATCTAGGCTATGCATTGAGTTAGGACTTTTTTTCTACACTACTGTGACAGTGGGGTTACAGGCATCCCACTCAAAAAAAAAATGGAGAGGGGGGGCGCAGCTAACCCTAACCTAAGCCTGCAGTACTTGGCTGGTGTGATGGAATGTTCTCCATTGCTGGTGGTCCAGAGTAAATACTGATGCTGTTTTGTTGGATTGATATAGTCCTTTCATGATTCGGTGCAAAAACTTTAAACTTTGGGGACATTGCAATGATGAACCTCTTTTCTTCCTGATAGAAGTCTGCTGAGGCATGGCCAAGTGACCAGGCTTCATGCTGCCACTGCCCTGCTCTGCTTGTGGTAAGGCAGAACAGTCTGTGCAGGTCAATGCAGAGCAGCAGCGTTTATCTCCATTGCTTTCAGCCGAGAAAATCTCTTCATTTCGATGCATCTGTCGTGGTCTGGCCTAACTACACAGTCTAGGCTGAGGCTGCGGGGTGCAAGCAGGTATATAATTGTTAATCGCTGTTAGTGCCATCACTTGGCACCAAAAGAGAGGACTGGATGTAAAGGATTCATTAACTTTTACCTAGAGCAGAACTAGAGCTTATTAAAGCTTGTCTCAGTTACAATAAGCAGCGAATGACTTTCAGAGTTTATTAGAAAAGAGCAGTCAACCAAAGTGTTCAGGGACAGAGCGCTACATTTCAAACAGACTGTCACCTGTATAAGGACCACTGTTTTCCTTCCCTGTCCACTCTTTTCTGGGCAGAAGAAACAGATCCATCCCAGGCTTATTTTGCAGAGAAGAGGGCATGGAATTTAAAAGGAGGCAAAAAAGAGAGAAAGGGGCTTTAGGAGAGGAAGAGACCTAAATGAGAGCATGCTAAAGTGAAAACCTGAGCATTTAACCAGAATTCCTGTGCTTCTGTTGCCCACTAAGGACCTGCAAAGTGCAGGGACTTGCAGCCTGTGATGTCCTGGCAGGATGTCTATCAGTTTCAGAGGTCAGAAGCACAAACTTGCATGTTAGCTGCTGGTGTGGTGTCACTTCTGCTTCTGTGGTTTGCCTTTACAGAGGATAACCCCATTACCGCCTATTTGTTAGGTCTACGGTCTGGTCCTCCAGGTCACAACATGACTAAATTCTTGTTGAAAGAAGAGATTGGCATCCTAAATCATGTGCTATATTTTGCATGATGTACTCCCTAGTTTATGTGCTTTGACCAATTTTTACTGCCTATGTGAGCAGATTACTATGCAGATTTGCAAAGCTAAGTTTGCATGAAAAGCCTCTTGAAAAGTCTCAACTTTGCAGCCTCAATGCATACATGCTTTCATTTAAAAATCAAATAATTTTTGAAGTCTGTAGAAGACATATGTAAGTGTATGTTGTGGTGTAACCAGTAAGACCATTTACTGCAACATGGCCCGCCCTTGTTCATTTCCTTGATGGCATAAGTTGGGTGATATTTATCCTGAAAAGCTACACTGACCTTCCACTGGGTGTAAGCACATGGGCTTGTGTGTATTTCGTGTGATGAAAGTAAGCAGAGACCTTGCCCCATGCTGTTTTCTGTAGCTCTGGAGTTACTCTTAGACTCTATTACTAGTGTTTGTTGAAATTCAGAGTATAGGAAGGAGACTGCTTAAGGTTCTTATGTGTCATAGCTGTGTGTTGATGAGAAGTTTTAGTGGTTTAGTTCTGCAGAGTAATCTGCTCTGCCTTTAAAGGGCATGGCTTGTACTTGTGTGAGTTCAGCCTAACACATACCATTCATGTCAGGAATTGCGTGGTTAGAGACATACTTTTTGATATGGGAGGAGTTTGGATGGATGAAAGGCTGGGAAAACTTTAAAGTTGCTTTAACAGACATTCTCTATGCATTCTTTGTTTAATATTGCACTTGATTAATCTAAACATCACTATCCAGCTCTGAGACTTGATTCTTTCTTCTCTGCGCTTTTTTTTGTTTCTTTATATCTTTGAAATGGGAGCCTCTTTATACCTCTGTATCTCAGACAGTTTGTACTTTATGGACACTTGTAGCTCATCTGTAAAACTAAAAATCTTTTAATTAGACACAAAAGCTCAACTTCCTTCTACTTTTTGTCAAACTTCTATTTTTGTAGCAGTAATAGTAGAAAAGAAGACATATTAACTCTTGCTGTAAACAAACTAGGAGAAATTGAGCTGCTCTGCTACAATTATATGATTCTAGTTGAAATTTTACTTACAGCATGGCACTTCAGCTTTCTCTTACTTTGTATAAATGCATGGAAAACCCTTGCACAGTTAGCAAAAACATCTCGCTAAATCCATTGAAAACCCTTGCACAGTTAGCAAAAACTTCTGGCTGCTGTCCTCTATAAAAGTGATTTGCTCTGTCCTGAAGCTTTTCTTTTCAGAAATCAACGGTGTTTAACAGAACAGCAGTGTTTTTATACTCTTTTTGCCTTAGGTTTGTATCTCCCCTACCTCATGAAGGAATAGAGGAAAGTTAATCACAGTAAAATTTTCCTAAAGGTATCTCATTGAGTAGTTCAAAATCCACTAAAATCTTATTTTGTGGACAAAATTTCAGCAGGGCCTGTTGCGATAGGACAAGGGGTAATGGTTTTAAACTAAAAGAGGGTAGATTTAGACTGGGTATAAGGAAGAAATGTTTTACAATGGTGGTGGTGGTGGTGAAACACTGGCACAGGTTGCCCAGAGAAGTGCTAGATGCCCCATCCCTGGAAACGTTCAAGGTCAGGTTCGACAGGATTCTGAGCAACCTGATCTAGTGGTAGATGTCCCTGCTCACTGCAGGGGGGTTGGACTAGATGACCTTTAAAGGTCCCTTCCAACCCAAACTGTTCTATCATTCTATGATTCCGTTGATTAGGCCCGCACTCCTATAGTTACTTTTATTTTGAAAGTGTTTTATAAGATTGGTTCAGCATCACAGGAATGGATTATACAATTACAGATGATGGAGGAGAGCTGAGGACTTCATGTATCTAGCATGTGTTTAGATCAATGCACTTGTTCCACCTATTGCAGAGCGAATCTTTAGTGGCAATCATATTTCGGAGTTTCTTTTAACCTAATCCTAATGGATTAACAGGTCAAGTACTAACTATCAGAAAATTAGAGTTGACTCTTTGTCATGAGGGAGCCTCAAAACTTAGAGAAGTCTTAGACTTCTCTGCTTGCAGTTCAAGGTTCAGCCTGAAAGGTGAGGGATGCTGTCACTGGAGACAGATGCTAAGTGGAGTGCTAATGTTTTCAAAAGCATTCTTCTGCTGGGAAATCCTGTGTAGGCTTTTCCTTTAGGCTTTGAAAACACATCACTTGTGGTGCTACCATAATGTCATTGAGTTGAACATATCATGTCTTCAAACATTTTAAAATGTTATTACATTTTGGTTATTTACATTTTTATTATTACATTTTACAATGTAATAAAAAGGAAGATTTTAGGCGTTTGGGGAATAAGACCAACTCAGAGGTAGCTGTGCCCTAATGCCATATTAAGCAAAGCTGTTCAAAGTAACATGGAAGCAGGTGGCCATGCTAACTTGGTGCTTTTCATAGCCTCATGTCGCTTCTCACTGTAGTCAAATGAGGTTTTCCCACTGACACTAGACAGTTACATTAGTGAAAAATTTCATGGTCTGTCATGTTTAAACACAGTAACAGTGCAAGTCTATCTACATACCAGCAATAAACATAAAAAGATGCCTCTTTCCTGCTGGTCAAGCAGCAGTGCACTTCTGTCTCTTTTGGGAGAACTTTTTTGATCTAGAGAGCTACTCTGTGACTGACCTCCTCAAGTCACTGAGACAAGAATCCAGTGTATGTTCTCTTCCTTGTGAGCTGGAAGCCAGTTTAAATCTGCCAACAGTTTTGCTTAGCTTTCCTTTTAGCGCAGAGCCAGCTCTTCTTCTGAGTCTCTGGAGTATCCGTATGTTCTCTTAAGCTCTCCTAATAGTTTTGGCTAGAAAAAAGGGACAATAGCTAGACTGTTTCCCATACCAAAATTTTAACAAGCTTGGGTATTACTACATTGCACAGATATGCCCATGGTTATAGTTCAGTCCCTGCTCCCCCTTACTTGAGGCTTCATCAGACCTGCATCCAGGCTTAGTTCACGAATCAATGCTGGCTTGTGTCGATCTCCTGACACAGCCCGCCTCCTCTTTGTCTGCGCTTTTGAGAGGCAGTAGCAGTGAAATGACAACTGGATCTTCTGCCATGACCCCCACATCTCACCCAGGAAAAAATGGAGATGATTGTGCTTTTAGAAATTAAACAAGAGTTAATGAGGCTTGTTTGAAGCCAGCAATGGGAGTCACAAAGCAGCTGGTGATTAGAAGGGCTGTGGAAAGGACTCTGCTTAGCGATTAATCAGAGGAAAATCAGAAAACAAGTAATACTGACCTACGGATTCTTTTCCTCCCTTTTCTAAGTGTGAAATTAATGTGTAGCATTAAACAAAACCTTTTTAGAAGTGAGACTGAACAGTTTTATGGAAGGTTAATGGTACCAAACAGAAGACAGAGAGAAAATAAGAGGGAAGTAAGTTCTATTCAACTTGTAGTTGTGAGACTTGGTCATTGGCCATGGACTTAATTCTATCCCCTGTTGAAGGATAGAAGAACCTATGCTGCTCATATCCCAGAATGGTAACTGTTGAGACCAAGCTGTCATCTGCCAAGTGAATACACGTAGTTACAGGCTTGTTCTTCCCCTCCTACTCTCAGCAGAATGAATAATCAAACATCTTCCCCCGAGCTGAACGACATCAAATGGAAGGTTATTTCTGCAGGCTCTCATAGCCTGCTCTGTCTGGAATGTCCACCAGAGATGATGCTGGTGTTTTTGAAGACAGAAATGAATGCAAGTGTGTGATACACTAAGCACTACCGGGCTACGCAGTAGATTCCAGCATCCCACTGGGATAGAAACATGTCATCACAAAGTGTGTTTTGAGCAAACTTGAGTATAATGTAAGGGATGGATTTTTGTGTCATTTTTGGCTATATGTGATGTGTGTGTTTGTGGTGGTTTTTTTTCTTTTCTTCCCTGAGATGACAGCTGAGTGAAGTGAATTTCCTAGAGCTATTCCCTCCCCTGCCCAGGAAACGTGGAAAGTAATTTCTGGAAAAATTTGTATAAAGAAGAATCTTGGAACTAAAGTATTCACTTGTTGTCCAGAGAGTGGATAAAAGAATTTTCATTTAGGGTTACCTATATTTGTCTTAAGCCAATGCCTCTTTTAAATGGGAAAAATTCTCAGAGTAAGTGTTTGTTCATGTTTCTGAATTCAAAAAGTCTACTTTTTTTTCTCTCAAGTGCTTAACTTGTTTGAAATAGTTCCTTCTATAAACATTCATACCCATAAATTGATGTGCTTGATGATGCAATGAAAATGGCTGCAAAGATAGCCAAAGGAAATTTAGTTTGTTTTTTTACTAATAAACATACTGAAGTATTTGTCTAGTTCAGACGGAGACATTGTCTTTCCCCATTTTTATCTTGTGGCTCTGACATTGGTTCTATTGTTTGTTGCATTGCTGCTCTATCTAACAGATCCTAACATGCAAATAGGAGAGAAGAAAAGAAGAAAGTCAATGAATGCTTTTATCTGAAAACATAATGCATATTATTATAGCCTTCCTGTGAACTACAGTTTTCAAACAGGAACTCTGGACCTGCCAGCCAACAGTGCCAAGACCTCCCTTTCCTAGACTTTATTTTTTTATTTAGTTGGACTTCAAGCAATGAACTGCATATAATATTAAAGCAGTGTTCAGTGTCATGATTTTCTGTAAATGACATTGCATTTTCAATTCTCTTTTCCTTTCTTAATGAAGCCTAATTTTTACTTTTATGCACTAAACAGGCACCTCTAGTGAGGTGCAGAGTGATAGCATGTAAGTCTCTTCAGGGAAACAGGAAATGTTGGTTGGAAATTATCCATATCTAGGTTGTTTTTTCTCCTTACCACTCTTTGCTCCACTGTATTAAATTTTTACTGCCCAGTTTATTTTGGCTTTCTTTGTAACCCTACTGTGACCTCTGTCATCAGTATGGTGTTTTTTCTCCTGTCCCTCGTGTGTCTCTTCTGTTTACTCCACAGAACCAAAAAAGACTAATGTTGATCTGAATCTGTATTCACAGCCATGTTTACTGGCAGTATTTTTCCATCACAGAATCGTTATTTTCTTTCCTCTGGCTTTTAACCAGTCCCTCATCTATAACAGGGCTTAATTTTCTAACCAGTTACCCTACTTTCTCCTCTCCGATTTTCTTTAATAGTTCTGTCTAAAACTAACATTGTGTGGAAACTGTCTTTAGACATCTGACTAATGTCTGCCATGATCTTAGACTTCTAGGGAGGATCTCTGGACCCACTGCATCCAGAAGAAGGAAAGAGATATCCATTGTAGGATATTTAAGGCAAACAGCAGTGGCCATGCCATGCCACTGTCAGTTAATCTTCCAGAGTTGAGGGTAAGGGGGAAACTTCTCCAGAAGACCAGAGATGTCCTCTTTCTAAAGAGGTAAAGCTCCCGCAGTGAGTTAGATGGTGTGAATATTTTCCACTTTCAAGGACACCAGCTTTTAAACTTTTAATTCAGCCAAGTTAATTCTACCTAAAGTGTTACCTGAAACAGGGCTTTCTCATGTGGTGAATCACCTTCAGCTTTTGTAGGACAAGAGAAGGAAGCCTTGAAAACATTGATGCAACAGTTCTCCCTCTTACTCTGATCTGATAGACCTGCAGTGTAGCAGGAGGCTGCAGAAGTTTCTTCTGCTTGGGGACTATGTGCCTCAGGGATCTCCTATAGTCTGGATCATCCATCTTGCAAGGGTAGTTCAGAAGAATTTCTAACGAGCTACCTTTTATTATGATTTCATACAAAAAGGCACAATGCTTACTCTCATTAGCAAATATCATCTCGGAGATTATACTGATACACTTATGCATTCAAGTGATACTCAACTTTTTATCTGGATTACGTAGATGTATACTGGAATACTGAGAGAATGATGATGCTTCATTAGGTGAACGGAAGATCGTGTAGAGAACAGATCATTTGAAGATGTTGACATATGGTGAATATATCTGATAACTAGGTATTACAACAGCTTTCAGGAGGGACGAATTTAGGCTCAGTGTAAAATCCTGATAGAAATGGAAAACAAGAACTATGTGAGGTCTAGAGTCACATCACTGATTTACTAGGGGTGTGTAAGTTTAACAGGGAAAAATATCTTCCTTGTTTTGTGAACATTTGTTAAAGATCCAGTTCACAGAATGGTAGGGGTTGGAAGGGACCTCTGTGGGTCATCTAGTCCAAGCTCCCTGCCAAAGCAGGGTCGCCTACAGCAGGTTGCACAGGGCCTTTTCCAGGTGGGTCTTGAATATCTCCAGAGAAGGAGACTCCACAACCTCCCTGGGCAGCCTGTTCCAGTGCTCTGTCAACCTCAGAGTGAAGAAGTTCTTCCTTATGTTCAGACGGAGCTTCCTGTGCTTCCGTTTCTGCCCGTTGCCCCTTGTCCTGTCGCTGGGCACCACTAAAAAGAGTCTGGCCCCATCCTCTTGACACCCACCCTTCAGATATTTATAAACATTTATTAGGTCCCCTCTCAGCCTTCTCTTCTTCAGGCTGAACAAGCCCAGCTCCCTCAGCCTCTCCTCATAGGAGAGACACTCCAGCCCCCTCATCATTTTTGTAGCCCTCCGCTGGACTCTCTCCAGTAGCTCCTCATCTTTCTTGAGCTGGGGAGCCCAGAACTGGACACAGTACTCCAGATGAGGCCTCACTAGGGCAGTGTAGAGGGG
>Ga0065711_1006758_pt1 | contig 28200 bp, 22 predicted proteins | sample Hoacrofraction12_FD_59098 | JGI IMG/M metagenome (GOLD analysis project Ga0065711, IMG submission 59098) | Hoatzin crop microbial communities from Cojedes, Venezuela - Epithelial fraction 12 v2 (version 2) | ecosystem: Host-associated > Birds > Digestive system > Esophagus > Crop | place...
AGCATTTCTAAGGTCCCCTCTCAGCCTTCTCTTCTCCAGGCTGAACAAGCCCAGCTCCCTCAGCCTTTCCTCATAGGACAGATGCTCCAGTACCCTCATCTTCCTCGTGGCCCTCCGCTGGACTCTCTCCAGTAGCTCTTCATCTTTCTTGAACTTGGGTCTTTAGAAATTTCTGATGTGCACAGCGGTAACAGCAGCAGTGGGTTTTTTTGACTCAGGGGAACACTGGATGAAGCAACGCACCAGATCTGTACAAAGTCATACAGAAAACCACCTCATTTTGACCAACATCTCTTACTTGGTCTCCATGCTCAGGGTCCTCCACATTTCCAGTGTTGGTGTCTCCTGTCATTTCTCTGCAGGCTCAGAAATCTCCTCCCAGGTATCTCCCAGGTTGCCATGAGGCTCCTTTATTGTTAGCCCAGATGCAGGTACTCAGCTGGTGTAAATCTCTATCACTAATTAAATTACAGTGTGTGGCAGTGACCTAGTCTAATTGGGTCATTAGCATGAAGCCAAACTCAGTGGGGAGTAAAGCCCATGTTTTAGCGGACAGGAACATTGACCTTGGAAAGAGCTTGCCTGGAGAAGTGGTGACTTCACGGTCCTTTGAATTCTTCGAAGCAAGACTGGGTAGCTTTCTAAAAGCTGGGATGTAGCCAAATAAAAACAGTAGCTACCCAGAGAAACTGGGTGCAAATAGGTGCTTTATGCCACCAGAAGTCAAAGTGAAGGTTCACAATGACCTATCCCATCCTCAGCATCTGTCTGTAGGAACAGAAGCAGCCTGAATCTTCTCTCATTCACCTCAGCAGAAGTCAGGACCTCTCCAGTGAAGGTGTATGCTATAGAGAAGGGTGGGCAAGGGTCCTTTGGTGCTCTGCTCCCACAGATGCACATCCCCACAGTTGCTGGAGCAGCCCTCCTCCCCAGTGTGATCTCAGAAAAGAAACATTTAATCACGTCAGTCATGGTCCTAGGTCCCGTGAATTACCTCTGACCGGAGAGAGAGAATTTTTCAAAAAGGCGTAGCTTAATTTGAAATTCTAAATATGCTCAGGGCATCACGTGAGGCCTGCAGGCTTCCATGCAAAATAAATATTAACACCATTAATGAATAATTGCAACATGATCATTAACATCAGCACTAATGACTGCCAATGGGTGACTGAGAGGTGAGCATAGAGTTATTCCAAAAATAACATCCGTAGGTGGATCTTTCATTACTTGAGGGCATATTAGAACTTAAAAAAATGGAATAGGAATTTTGCTCTTCAAGTTATACCAAGCAGAAACAGAATGTAAAAATTCCAGAAAAGTTTTCCATTTTGCTTTTATTTAAAGATGTCAAAAAGGAATTGGAAAAATATGGACTCCAATTTGATCCAAACTCTGTTCCAAATTTCCACGATGAATTTGCACAGTCCTTTGCACCTAAAATTTCTGATATTGGCAAGGCCAAGGGCAGACATTTTTCCATACATAGATGGGGTGAGGCAGCAAGGGATGAGATGACAAGAACTTTCTGTCACTTCTTTGCTCTTCTGATGACCAGAGACCCCAAAGGAATACATTGGGCTTCTCCATTGCTGCATTCAAAAACAAAACACAGGGCCATGGAATTAGACTTACTGGAATTCTGTTTAAAAAATATCATGAAGCGAGTGACGTCCAGAAGGCCTCTGCATGCCTCTGGAATCCACTGCTCCGCAATCTTAGTTATGATTTTTATGTTAATTGAGCACTCACTAGCTCTGAACAAGGCACCTAGCATCTCAATGTAACAGCTTTACCATATGCAAAATAAACAGAAACATACCTTTTAGGCAGTTCACAGGCATAACACAAGAATTAACTTGACATTAAAAAATTGTAAAAAATTCACAGAACATATTGATAATAACACAAAATTGAGGGGTTGGTCAAAAACCATGAGGCAAAGACTAAATAGATGAAGGCACATTCAACAAATAAGTATAGGCTTCATGCGTAAATCGTGAATTGCTGTGGGGTACCTCATTTCCGGCAGGACCATTTCGAGCTAAATAAAAGGTGTCCCTGTCCCTTTGCTCCTCACTCAACTGCACCACTCAGTTAGCACGGTAAGTGGTACCTGTTAGCAGTGTTCCTTGGTAGCAATGGTTCTCCTTCGGATTTGGTCAAGCAATGAATTGAAATGAGTCTTTGCATCTGATCTTTGTAGGGTGTTGGACTAGATGACCTTTAAAGGTCCCTTCCAACCCAAACTATTCTATGATTTTATTATTTTATGATCTCCATGTCTCTCTGAAATCCAGATTTTCCTAACCTGTTGGTCTATTTCTTATTGCAAAAGATGGTAAAGAGAGCACAGTTGAAAATAATCTTCTTGGGGTGGAAATTCAGGTAGCGATCTTCACGAATGAGCACAGGAAAGTTGGTTCCCAGGATAGTACAGAAGATGCACAAATGTCGCTGGGATAGTGCCAGGTGATTTTTGTAAGGAGATTTTTCTGCAACTCAAGACAAAGAAACAAAGCGGTGTGTGATATGGCTATCACCCATGGACCTAAACAGCAGCATTTGTACACCAAAACAAAACACACCTATGTAGTTGGAAAGTTGGGTTGTATCTGAAAGTACGATGTGTTTCAGGTCCTTGCTCCTTCCAGCTTTGACTACACTACAAATAACATGTGCTCTACCGGATGCTGCTCCGTCGTGAAGAGCAAAACGGTGTGCTGCAGCCAGCCGTGCCAGAAGACTGTCTGCTGCGACCCATGCCAGAAGACCGTCTGCTGCAGCCCATGCCAGCAGTCCATCTGCTGCGACCCATGCCAGAAGCCCTGCTGTGACCCATGCCAGCAGTCAGTCTGCTGCGACCCGTGCCAGAAGCCCTGCTGTGACCCATGCCAGCAGTCAGTCTGCTGCAACCCATGCCAGCAGTCGGTCTGCTGCGACCCTTGCCAGAAGCCCTGCTGTGACCCATGCCAGCAGTCAGTCTGCTGCGACCCATGCCAGCAGTCGGTCTGCTGCGACCCATGCCAGAAGCCCTGCTGTGACCCATGCCAGCAGTCAGTCTGCTGTGACCCATGCCAGCAGTCAGTCTGCTGTGACCCATGCCAGCAGTCGGTCTGCTGTGACCCATGCCAGCAGTCGGTCTGTTGTGACCCATGCCAGCAGTCCTGCTGTGACCCGTGCCAGAAGCCCTGCTGCGACCCATGCCAGCAGTCCTGCTGTGACCCATGCCAGAAGCCCTGCTGTGACCCGTGCCAGCAGTCCTGCTGTGACCCATGCCAGAAGCCCTGCTGTGACCCATGCCAGCAGTCCTGCTGTGACCCATGCCAGAAGTCCGTCTGCTGTACCAAGGTGTGCCAGAAGTCCTGCTGCTGCTGTGGCCAGCGCCCCTGCTGCTGCTGTGGCTGCCAGCCCTGCTGCTGTGGATGCCTGTCTTGCTGCTCCTACGTGGTGAAGAAGAAGCCCGTTGTGGTGTGTTGCAGCCCCGTGCAATACTGCTCTCCCATCAGGAAGTATTGCATACCCATCCAGCAGTGCTGCACCTCGATCAAGAAGAGCTGCTGAGCCAATTCCGGGTAGCAAAAGCAGCTCTGCTGGCTCCCATCTCTGGTGTGCAACAAGAACGAGCACAAGCAGGTGAAAACCTGCTCATTCGCTTCTGGTTCACATGATGATGGAGCAAATATCTAGCGATTTTCTTCTAGTTTTCAAATTTAAGCTGTCGTCTTCTTTCTGTCCTTTAATCGTTGAACATCTGCAATGCACTTGAATGTATCACCCCTTGTACAAGGCAAAGAGCTGTTAGATGTTAGTGTGGCTGTTAATTCTCTTCTTGGTGTATGGGACTTGGGACACCTTTGCTGTTAATGTGATCATTCTTCACTTTCTCCTTGACTTGTAGACAATAAAATTTAGCATTAAGCAAAACGCAAAATATCTTGTCTTTTGGTTCTTCTTACCTCACTTTGCCCAGACCATGTCCTCATTCTGGTGTTGTTTTCTGTGCCTTCAGCCAGCATCCTGCTGGCTAAAGGTGTGCTCCTGTGGCACAGCAGAACATTTCAGAGATGAAGAGCTGCCCAACCATACTTCACACTGGCAGAAATTAGGTCGCGTCTAAAGACAGAAAGCAAAGCGGTATGGTCCCTTCTTGCAGCTACTGATCATCTGCCTCAGCTCAATTTTTACTATGAAACTCAATGGTTAAGGTAAATAAAACTCCGAGGACACAGACTGGATGAAGCATGCATAATTGCACCATCTGAAAACACACCACTCCGTAGGAGGTACAAAACTCCATCCCTGATACTGGAGTAGGTATTTCAATAGGTACTGAGAGGAATTCACTACTCACTGAATAGCAGGCGCCATCTTCTTCCACTACCATCTTCAAAAATAAAACTTCAGAAAACAACATAAATTGGTGAATTATTTTTATGCGAGCGGAGATATTCCTATGTGGCGTTCCTGGATTACCAGCGCTGGAATGAAACCCAGGTGTTAGCATACAACTTAAAAGCTTCATTCCTAAAATAGCACACACATGAGTCAACAATACCCTTTCTACTTGGCTGGGACTTCCTTTACTATTTAAATTCAGGCCTCAGCTCTGAATTGCACATCTCAAGAAAATGCCTTGAGCACTCTCTTGATTGCTTCCCTCAGCCGAACCTTCAGAGCATACACAAAGTCTGCACTGGAATGATCTTCTCTACCACCTTAGACTCAGTTGAAAAGAGTATTCAAGTCTTTAGCAGTTTTTGATTAATAGGTAAATCGGGTAAAATACATTGGCGGAAGGATATCCTATACCATACCAGACTATATCAGAAGTGCATTCTGTTAAGGAAATCTTGTGAATATTTATTTCATCGTATGCTCGAAAAGTTGCCAGGACAGATTCCTCCCTGTTCACCAAAGTTCTGCAGCTCTCAAATTCACATAACCACCATGGAAGTTTACAAAGCCATTATGGCATGGCATGGCATGGCATGGCATGGCATGGCATGGCATGGCATGGCATGGCATGGCATGGCACGTAAAAGGGATTTAGTTTAGATGTTATTTCTGATCCAGTTACACATTAAGTGCCAGTATCTCCTCAATACTTGTGTAAGACCCTGATCAACAACAGCCTTGCAGGGTTCACATCCGTTTTCTAAGAAAGACTTGTTGGAGTGGATCCAGAGAATGCTGTGGAAGTGATCTGAGGGCTGGAACACCTCCCTTATGAGGAAAGGCTGAGACTGTTGGGGTTGTTCAGGCTGCAGAAGACAAGGCTTTGAGAAGACGTTATTGTGGCCTTTCAGTACTTCAGGAAGGCTTATGAGAAAGACGGGGACAGACTTTCTAGCAGGGCCTGGAGCAATAGGACAAGGGGCAATGGCTTTAAACTAAAGGAGGAGAGATTCAAACTAGATATAAGGAAGAGATTTTTTTATGCTGAGGGTGGTGAGACACTGGCACAGGTTGCCCAGAGAGGTGGTCGATGCCAATCCCTGGAAACATTCACGGTCAGATTGAACGAGGCTCTGAATAACCTTATCTAGTGGCAGAAGTCCCTGCTCACTGCAGGGAGGTTTGACTACATGGCCTTTAAAGGTCCCTGCCCATCCAAAACCATTCTATGATTCTAACACAGGGACCATCTTGGCCAGTATAATGACAATAAACTCCGATAAAAAGGCGATGAATGTCTTCTTCAGTGGACGGCATGACTGAGGATTTACACAAGGCCGGCATTACTTCCTGCAGGCAGGTATCTGGCTATTATCACATGACCGAAACAATGCTCCCCTAGGGACAATTCCAGAAGAGACACCCAACGTCATGGGAGGTCATGTTCACATCTTGGGAAGAAATTACGTGTTCCAGCCACGATGGATCACCTGCCTCACATTCAGTGTCTAATGAACATGATGGCAGCCTTTATTTGCCATGAATCGATGCTGCCTCAGCATCTTGGGACTCTCATCTTATATTTGATGTCTCCTCTCATCAGATGAAAACTCCGTCAGCACCTTCTTTTTCTCACGTTGGCCTGCTCTGGCTCTGCACGTGGCCACAATTCCTTCCTCCATCCCCAAGCCTCTTTCGTAACATCTGCCTTGACTCCAACCATCTTATCCATTCCCTCCTGACTGTTCGGTCAAGTTCTGCAGTCACAGCAGCCTTGGCCTTAGCACACTGCAGCCAGAACAACTCTAAGCAATTGCTGGAAAAGTCCTGTGCATCTGTGAACTCAGAGCATCCGTGAGAGACTAGCTGGGTTCCCAAGGTACACAGGACAGGCATGGAGAAATGCACTCAGGATTGGATTTCAAGTCTTGAACCTCACGCTTACCTACAGTGGCACAGAATCAAACGGTTAGTGTGAAACAGTCAAATGTGATATCACAAATACCATTAAATACCAGCTGTCTCAGTCTCACAGACCTTAGAAATAATCTCAGAAAATGGAGAGTATGGAAATGACACAGAAAAAAGCTAATGTGTGCACTACTACTTTGAAAGCTGCTTAATTTAGACTTCATCCATCCCTTCCATGCATGAAAATGAAAAAAATTCAGAATAGTTTAGCAGAAATAAAAAGCAGGGCATGTGAGGACCAAACACCATGGAGGAAGACCCAAGAACAAGACTGAGAAAGGAGAAACTCTTCAGTCTTAATTTTGACCACACAACCACTTCTCAGAGGCAGGAAAAAGGATTCACCTTGATCAATAGTTTCCATCAGTCCCCCAAAATCCCAGCCTAGTGCAGAGGGAACACGTGAGCAGCGACATTTCCAAGTTCCAGGCATGGTTCTCCCACTGCTTCAGCACCCGCGTCCCTCGGGCACATTGTGAAGTGTTTCTGTGTCTCAAGGTCGTTCCTTGGGAAGTGGATAGGAATACCTTACAGCTACCTCTGATTCCCATGAATGCAAATTCATTAGAAAACCTGTTGTTTACATGTACAAGTAATTACGGTGCAGAACCGAGGTGGTGAGCAAGCAGAAAGAGGTAAAGATTAAATACCGGAAGACACATGAGAGGCATACACTGGGTGATACACGGTGAAGTCAGAATTGCCAAAGAATGCCTCATTTACAGGGGGGTGGCGTTGAACCATATAAAAGGCTCCCCATCACAGTGGTCTTCATTCGCTCCTTTTGACTTCTCCTTCCTTGTCCTCACCGGTCAACAGGGTAAGTCAGAGCTCACTACTTGCCTTTTCATTTGCACTCTACCGGGCTTCTGTGCGTTCTTGCAGGAAGCCATCTATCATTTCCTGTATTGTCTAGTTGGGGATCAGTTTTGAGGGATTGAGTTTGGGATCCACCTGGGTGGCTTCTTTCTGATGGAACCAGTGCTGGACAATACGCCAAATGCACTGGTGGCCAGTGCGAAACTGTGGCGATCTCAGGGACAGGTTTTTATGGGTTTCTGGAGAGTGGGGACTTCCCCAGCCAGTTTGAGATGTACTTTGGGAGAAGCATGCTTTAAGCTGCATAAGCAACTGGGAATTTCACGTAGAGAAACAGACAGACTCTCTCTGTTTCTTCCAGCTTTGCCTACACCACTACCAACAACATGGCCAACGGAGGCTGTGGATGCTGCGGTGGAAATAACAACAACAGCAGCTACACCGTGTGCTGCTACAGCAGCCCAAGAAGCTGCAAGACACCAATGTGCTGCTCGCCCATGCAGTGCTGCTACCCCAGGACCTGCTGCATGCCCATGCAGGCCTGCTGCTACACCATCAGCAGTAACAACAACAACAACAACGGTGGCTGCTGCAACTGCTGCGGCAACTAAACCCACTCAGCAAAGGGCGGGCAGGGCTGCGCTGCCTGCTGCTGCCCTCCTGGCTCCTGCGGTGTTGGATGTGGATATGGATATGGATATGGATATGTATACGGCCCTGAACGCTCCTCCTCTTTTGCTTAGAGACTGTAGATCACCTTTCCTCTTCTTTGTCTGCCTTTAGTTACCAAATACCTGTAATGTGCTGTGAAGTTGCTACCCAACTATCAGTGTGATTTCCCTTAGTAGGCACTAGTCCTGCTGTTAATTTTCCTCTTGTTGTGGGGGAGGTTTAATTCTTTTCATCACTGTTTTCCTTCAATCTGTCTGAAAAATCCCAATAAAATCTGTACTTTATAACCCTGCAAAATTTCTGGTGGTTATTTTTGCTAGCTGGTGCATCCAGAGTGCATCATCACACCTGCTACGTTTTCTTTGCATTTTCTTCCAGTGTTGGGATCCTCCTATCTAGAAGGTGCTAACAGGGGAGGTTTGCCTACAAAGAAGATCAGTGCATCCCTGATGCAGCTCTAAGCCTCTACCTGGGTCTGTTCAAACACAAGCAGAGTGTCTGGCATCTCTGAGAGCAACATTTCTGCTCTCATTGTAAAACTACAAAGAAAGAGGAAGAAAATAACACACAAACTTGTAAAGTATGTGGATTTCTTCTGAAACAGTTTGACACAGGCACATCCAGACTAGGAAAGCTCCATGTATTTCAACCAGCTAGAAGTCTACTTCAGCACCTACAGACAGTCCATATAAATAGTTTGACATTTATGAGATGGAGATCTTGCCTCTGCTAAAATGTCTGGGTTACCAGATCTCAAGCTGAAGTGTTAGAACAAATGGTGAGAAACCTCCACCATCTTCAGAGCAACTGGGTCAGTGAGAGCTGTCCCAAGACATAACATGCAAGATCAGCACTGCAGGGCTCAGTCTGTGTCTAATGCACTTTACTGACTGTTTCCACACTGTTTCAGTCCCTTCTTTGCATTAGGATCTGTAGCCCGCTCACCAAAGAGCATCTGAGTACTTGGGTTACACAAATGGCTGGACACGACCGTTGTGGGTGGGAAATGCCCACCTAGATCATCACTTCTTCTGACAGCTGCAGGATTTACCGATGAGAACTTCCCCTCTGGAGGCACAAGTGAAGTGTGCGTCTTTGATTCTACCCAATTAATTCCTTATAAATAAATCATTTCTCATGGGAAGGCAAGTGTACGCCTTCTCAGAGGGGACCTGTTGGAAAGGAAATGCCATTCATGTTCTTCTACCCTGTCTGGAGAAGTTGCAATTACATATGTTGCTGCTCCTGCATTTTGCTCAAGGAATTACTCTCATTCCAGGGATTTCTGGAAAGGAGCTGCCTGCATTTACTGCAGGGGCAAAGCAGCATTAAAATCTCAATCAGCTCCCCCTTGCACTGTGCAGAAAGCAAACCAAGGCCCCTGCTAGCATCCTCAGGACTAACAGAGCTCATTTAGGAGCAGCACCCTTTGGAGCACTCCAGGGATCCCAGAGGATGTCAGGCAGCAGGCAAGGAACTCGCCAGGCAGGCTCCGCCATCCTCTTATTAGGCAGCACTCCACTGGGGATAATGTGGTGAGGTCTTCAAACAAGAGCTGCAATTTTAGGCCGTGGAAAAAATTCCTCCCAAATACCCTGTGTTCCCGCCAGCATTCAGCCCCACAGCAAAGTGCATTGGAGGCAGTGGCTGGTGTTCAACAAGTATTCATCCACCCTGGCTCAGTTGCCCAAGGCTCTGCCTTACCTTGACCTTCTTCTCTTCCTCTCTCCCTCCCAGAAAATGGTTCCACCTCAACACCGTCTCTTCCTGCATCACTTTTGAGTCCCTGCCTCCCACTTACCTCCATGACCGCAGTTAAGACCAGTTATCTGGTCGTATCTCTTCCACCTTCAGCCTCCTCTCTCCCTCTCGGTCCATGCCGGGCTCCTCATTTACCACTTCCAACACACACCAAGAGTCCTGCACAGCCTTCAACTCCACATCCCGCTTCTTCCCTGCTGAGGAGCCAGGCAGGGGTGGTCTGTTCAGTGCTAGGGCTCCAGCACACAAGGGGATTTCACCTGGTCGCAAGGAGAGCTCGCGGGAGGGAGATGTTGACTTGCAATGCATCATACCAGGCCTCAGAGCCATGGCTCCTTGCAGTGCCATTTGCACAGGCACTGCTGCCCCTTAACCTTTTAATTAAAATGCAACATATTCTGAAGTGAGGCAAATTCAATTCAGATGCTTAGGAAAGCAGTCCCAGCAGAGCAGAGCAGGAACTGAAGCACTCTCGTCCATCTAGTGATGGCTGCATGCAAACTTCATCCCTCAGATCCGAGGATTTGTAAACATTTAGGCAAGCCGAAAGACAGAGATGGTTTTGGCATCACGAAGATGCTCTTAGCATGCATGAGGGCAGGATGATCTTGCATGGAGTCACGTGTAGGTGACTGAGACCCAGGAGCAGGCATGACTCCCGACACGTCCCAGACACATGGTCTTCTTGCTCCCTCCTCACGTGCATGTCTTGTGACCGGGAACAAGCATACCTATTTCCTTGAAATTCTCCAAATATTTGTTTCAAACACGAGTCCGACGAAACAGCCCATCACCTGCCCGAAAGAGACAACCCAGGGGTTCAGTTTCGGCTCTTACACTGATTCAGCACCAGCCGCTGCTGAGTAAGTCACTTAGCATCTTTGGCCGTCACTGTCTGCGTTCGTCAAACAGATACGAGGACGCATTTTTTGGCTCCCTGGCAAGATTGCGGAGAGGACAAATTCATTAGTATTCACAGAAGCCCTTTGATTATCTGCAGGTTAAACAATTATGAGGCAAAACAAAGGTAGTGATCACAGGTAATAAGGCAAAGAGTAAATACCAGAAGACACGTATAGCTAAAAAGTATGGGTTTGGGTTAGTAAGCAGTGAAGCACGAATGGTCAATGGCTGTCTCACTTCCATGAGGAAGATGTCTAGGACTATAAAAGGTCTCCAGGCCCAGCTCACTTCATTCGCTCATCCTCTCTTCCCTTCACCTCTCCTCACTCTTCACCAGGGTAAGTGAGAACATTTAAATCTTCCTTCATTTTCACAAAACAAAAAAAAACGCTATGGATACTTTAGAATAGTATCCACATATAACCAGGTATCTGGACTGGGACTTTCACTGACGTTGGGCTTTTATCAACTGTATACTTGGAATTATGGGCACAAGCTATAAGCATAAAAGAATGGAGAGGCTACAGGAGTATCAGGAGGGCCATGCAGAGAAAGGGGACCAAGGACGTTTCAGGAGGGCCCAGACCAAGGGCTGTGTGCACTGTGCTGTGTGATTCTTGCTGAGATATTAGGGATGCCCTGGGACAAGTAGGTGGGCATCTACATTGCAGGAGAAAGACAGAGAGAAGAGTTATGAGCAAGTTCTTCACAAACACCTGGTTTCAACTCCTTGAATCTCCAAATTTAGCACAAACAGAGCTTTGAATTAACTCTGTATTTCCAAATGTCCTGCTCCCAGTCACAGACAGACTCTCTCTGTTCCTTCCAGCTTCGCCTACACCACTACCAACAACATGGCCAACGGAGGCTGTGGATGCTGCGGTGGAAATAACAACAACGGCGGCTACACCGTGTGCTGCTACGGCAGCCCAAAGGGATGCAAGACACCGATGTGCTGCTCGCCCATGCAGTGCTGCTACCCCAGGACCTGCTGCATGCCCATGCAGGCCTGCTGCTACACCATCAGCAGTAACAACAACAACAACGGTGGCTGCTGCAACTGCTGCGGCAACTAAACCTACTCGGCAAAGGGCGGGCAGGGCTGCGCTGCCTGCTGCTGCCCTCCTGGCTCCTGCGGTGTTGGATGTGGATATGGATATGGATATGGATACGGCCCTGAATGCACCTCCTCTTTTGCTTAGAGACTGTAGATCACCTTTCCTCTTCTTTGTCTGCCTTTAGTTACCAAATACCTGTAATGTGCTGTGAAGTTGCTACCCAACTATCAGTGTGATTTCCCTTAGTAGGCACTAGTCCTGCTGTTACTTTTCCTCTTGGTGTGGGGGACGTTTAAGGCTGTCAATGTATCATACTGCCTTTTCTTGCTTTAATCTCCAATTAATCATGAAAGACAATAAAAGTTGTAAGTTATGACACTGCAGACTTCTGGTAGATGTTTATTCATTTATCTTTGTCTTTTAAACTATAGCTCTTGTCTGGGACTTTTTTATTTCTCAACATAATGAATTTTTCAACTATTACTCATGCTACTGGTGACAGCACCCCAGCTCATACACTGAACTTCTTGGATCAGTCTCTCATCCAGGGAAAGATCGTGCTTGCTAGTGTCAGTACATTATCTAAGCTCCAGGAGTATCCTCTTGGCCATGCATTTTAATGCTGTCTTTCCCCTACCTACTACCTCGAAGGTGCACAGTCTGCAATCGAAGCATCTGTACAGTCGTAAAGGTCTTTTTTGTTAACGGAAATCACAAAAAAGAAAGATAATTTGCTGAACTTTAAAGTAGGCTTCTTAAAAGGCTTGATATCTTGTCAGTAAGATTAAACACACCAGCAAGCATGGTCTTCATGCTGCAGGGAGGGAGAGAGTAATTGAAATATGTGGAGATACAAGTCTAGCCTGAAGGATTCAGGAATACCATCTAATTTCACCAGGAACTCTATTAAAATGTGCCAAATTTTAAGAGATCAGATTCAGAAATTAAATATTTGCACTTTGCGATTTCTAAAATCCTCCAGAAGGGAAGTGACTCCAAAATATCTCTTCTTACATGAAAAAAAATCAAAACCAGCATAATCCTGGGATTTCGGTAACGAGTCATAAATCTAAAATCCTTGTTGGCCCTTAACAGATACCAAGTTTTTCTTTTTTTCTGTCCTTACATGCAAGTCCTGTGGCTTCCTGCAAGGCAATGAAGTTTTTCCTGTAGCTAAAGAATAAATTACCTCAGCTGCAGCGAAGTCAGGTCCAAGCGCGTGCCCTGGAGTCACACCCCTGAATTCTGCACATGCTTTTCCCAGTGATTCAAACGCAAACGCCACTGCACAAACCTCTGAGCATCCCTACAGAGGTTCTACCACGAAGTGAATGCATGGAAATGCCTTTTGTGCTGACAGCCCCGGGGCTGCTGTGAGGGATACTTTGCTGGTACTTAAAAAATGCCATGACCGTCCACGTAAATGCAAAATGGAGCAGCTACACAGAAAATGAGTCAAAGCAGAAATGTCAGAAAAGTGGATATGGTGCTTGACGAAGCCTGAAATTGTTAGTTCGTGAGATCAGCACACCCTCGTGGCATCCTCATTCCAGATTTGCAGCGCATAAAAGGGCTTTCGGTGTTGTACCCACTCACTCGACCAAGGTCATTTGGAAGGGAATTAATTAATTTAAATAGGGGAATATATATTCCATCCACTGCCTGACGCAGTCCACCCCTGTGCTTGTTGTGCTGGTGTCCGTAGGGACCCTGTACTCAGAGTTCACCTCCTCCAGTCATCCGTACTACACATAGGGCAACATCTGCCATTCATCATGGTCCTGATGTCACCCTTGATTCTCTCACCATCTCACTGACCATCAGCTTTCTCTGGAAGGTGATGAGATCATGTCCAGATATCACAGACCTTCTCTGACAAACCAGGTCCAACCCGCAGCCCCATCCGTGAAGCCAGCTGGAAAACCTCCTGTGATTTCTCACAGAAAATTTCAACTTCCCGCCAGCAAATCAAAAGCCGGATTTTTGTGATGGAAGCTTATGCAAGAAGAAAAAGTCCCTGTTGACTGGTAACATTTTCCATGTCAGAAGATGGCTTTGTTTCGCGGAAATTGCAGTTTTTAAAGAATTGTGCTCTCCACGCTTTTTTAGATTTCTTCTGCAACTTCAGTGCCGAGGTACTCCATGAAGAAAGGTCATCATATCAGGAAAATGTTGTTAATTAAAACCTGAAGTCTGTTTTTAAAGAACAGGAGCATTAAAATCTAAGTTTCAGATGATGCTATTCCTGAACCTTGCTAATCCAGACTTCAGAATATTTCATACATGATAAAAAAAGTCCACTTAGAGTCCAGCTTTATGAAAGAAAAACACAATTTCGCAAAGCTAGCATAATGAAAAGAGGTTTTCCCATTTCTGATTGTATGTAAGTACAAAAGGTAACTGAGTGTAGCCCCTGCTCTATCATCAGTTGCTTCCAGCTGCAGACCATGGTCCATTGGCACAAAGAATGGGCAAGAAGAGGCAGTAAAATCATCTCATCTCTGCTGAGCATCAGGCTGGGCTTCCAGCTGTGCGTAAAACACCAAGAGAGCAATTTGCGGAAAAAAACCCAGCTCCGCGGAACACACCACAAACACAGCAGTTCCTGGTTTAGGGTGGGTCAGGGTCTTGTTAAGCTGAAATAGAGTTCAAAAATCCATCACTTCTGTTGAAAACAGTATCTCACTGTTCTACTAGTTTTTTGTTTTTTTAAAAAAATTACTGTTTATTTCAGCAGGAAGCTTGCTTGCTTTCAATGATAGATTTTTCTCTGTTTTCTTTCAGCCCTATGAAAAACCATTGCCATTTGCACACCTCTGCCTCAACTGCCTGTGTCAAGGAATGAGCCGCTGGGTACCGGGGCATGGGACTGAACACCAGGACTTCTGGGCTTTTCTGTGGTTTTCCCACTGCCTTGACAGACTCCTTTTAGGCACATCACTCAGCATCACGGCATTCCAGGTATCCTTATCCCAGGATCCCATCTGACTAACATTAGGTAATAGCGTATTTGAACATGACCGGTGGGAGAACTAATTCGATAATGGCCGCTGCATATGCAAAGAGCTAAGCTGATATTGCATCAAGAGACATGCTAATTGCAGCTGATTAATCCAATAGCAAGTGCCAGAAAAAATATACGTACAGACGTGGCACTCACTGCTCAGCTATTAATTCCCGTGGCATGCCTCATTTCTAAGAGAGCGCAGCCGCATATAAAAGCTTTCGGCCCCAGCACTGTCCTCAGGATTTGGAATCCCCACACTGCCTGTCTGTCACCGGTCACTGGGTGAGTTGGATTCTCTCAGCTGTCTCGGATTCCTCAATTTTTTTCATAGAAAGAGCGAAAAAAAGAAGTTAGTGGGTTTTTTTCTTTTTCCCAGACTGTTTATCCCCAAGGGCTTGGCCATCTCTGCCACAGGATGCACTACTGTAAAGGCGACAGTGACCAGGACTTGTGCCATGAAGGCTCGGTCTGCGGTGAGAAGGGCTGGACGTGGCACAGTTCCACAGGGTGCTGCCACGAAAGCCCTGTGGACCTTTCCCCTTGCCACGACCCCGGCAGCCTCAGCCGCGACATCGAGGGGTCCTGCCAGAGCAAGCCGCAAGCCTGCCAGCCCATGGAGCCATGCCCACCCCGGAGCTGCTGCCCGCCACAGCAAAGCTGCGATTTCGGCAAGCCCCGGCGGCGGGTGGAGGTGAGCCATGTGCAGCCCGTCTGCCCCCCACCCGTGAAAATCCATCGCCGGCCGCTGCAGCAGTACCGGCCACCCCTGCACTGCGAGGAGCCGGGTTGCTGTGGTAAACCCCGGCAGCGAGTGGACCAGTGCCCCGTGGAGGATGTCTGTCCCCCCGTGATGCTGCATCCCCGGCATCTTCAGCATCGCTGCCCCTGCATCCCTTGCTGCTGCCCACCCGTCCAGCGCTGCTGCCCGGCCACTGTGCCCCTGCCGCCGCAGCCCGTTCAGCACCAGCAGAAGCAGGTTCCTCTCTTGCCACCCTGTTTGCAGAAGAAATAAGCACGGGGCCAGCGAGGCGCTGGGACCTCTCCCCAGCATGTGCCCACACGCTGCTCAGAGTGGGAGATGCTTCGCTCCGCTTTCAGCATGATGCAATGCTGCCGTGGCTAAAGGCTCGTTGTTGCTCTTCGCACACTGGATTCAGGGTCCACAGTCCCCTGCTTGACCCCAGCACTGGCACTTTAAATTCCCTGCAAGGGAATAGCCTTTAATCTTCCAAACATGACCTCTCTCTTCCTTAGGGTAGAGCAGCCGCTTCTCCCCTCTTCTGAGAAGATGAGCAGCCTGGGGATGGAGAAACCAAACAGAAAGAGCCTGAGCAAGGACAAGGAATCCACCTACCTTGGATTCACCATGTCCTGTGGGCTCACCCGACTGTGATTTCAAGATTGTTTGAAAACAGAGACAGGACCGTACTGCAAAAAAAGTACACACTGTGACTGCAAGAGCATCAAGGACTCCTGCAATTTTATTTTCTCCCTGTGTATTCAAGAATAAAGTTGAAAAAATTTAGTTGACACTTGGTTCCTGTATTTTTACCCACAAATATATTACCCACGTTACAATAGGAAGATGTTAAAAGTCATTAAAATTCTCACCAGGAATCTTGCAAATTTAAAATCAAAATAAAAGTTCACACATCGGGATTTCAGCTCTGGCTGTAGCAGTTTCACCAGGCTGAACTTCACCCGCGTGCTGGAAAACCCTCTCCACTGTGGTTACCCACCGCAGAATCAACGGATGGATTTCACCATGGTCCATCAGCCAGGATCTGGCTACAAACAGTTTGTTCCATCATGTGTGCCATCACCTTCATCAGCCGGATAGTAACACTGCACCGGGAGGCCATCCGTCATACAAACATTAATCACAGTAATGAGCGTGTGCCCCAGCACGTGAGGTGTGTCTGTGCGTGCCGGGAATGCCTTTTCACTCCGTGCAGGAACGTACAGGCAGGCTCTTCCCCCGCAGCTCCCCGTTGCTTGGCTCTTGCAGGCTCACTGGGAATGAGCTGTTTCTCTCTCAATTTGGAAAAATCCCTCCTTTTGGTGCGTTAAAATACATACTGCTGTTTCTTTGTGTTGCCTAAGCATAGCCCCAGCGTGTCCTTGCAGCCGATAGCAACCACCAAGGAAAACCAGAAAGAAAAAAACAAATTCATTCTTGTTTCCTTAATGCAGAAAACCACAACAATTTATTTCTCTCACATCCAATTTTAACCAAACAAAAAGTCACTTACTTATGAACTTTAACTGTAGAAATCCCTTATTTTATTAGCTGTTCTCTTCCCAGCCCCTTCTCGCCAAAGCCAGTTCCCAGGCACGGTCCCAGCGTGGTGTCTGAAGGTCTGACCCAGAGCCCACAGACCAAGGCCCAGCTTAGCCCTCACGCCAGCGCTTACAGGTCAGCTTGGGTCCATCTTTTCTTCCCAGATGCTTTTCACCAGCCACCCCAGCCCTCGCATCCCAGTTAGCCCATCCCAGCCACAGGACTATTTTTCCAGCCTGCCCAGGTCCAGTCCTCTGGCAATTTCAGCTGCTCACCTCAATTTGGTGGCACTTGTAGATTTTCCAAGTCCACACCATGATCCGGGGCATTAAGGAAGATGTTAAACAGCTCCCTCGCCAGTATCAGCCAGTTTTTCACCCACCATGTAGTTTACCCACCCAGTCCATACCTCTACCAGTTTAACTACTAGGCTGTCATGGGAGACTGTGCCAAAAGGCTTGCAAAGGTTGAGGTAGCACCATCCATCGCACTCCACTATCTGCGGAGCAAACCTCTTCATCACTGAAACCCGTCAGCACAATTTGCTTTTGGTGACTGAGCTGGGTCTTCTCAATCACCTGTTTGTGCTTCAGGCACCTGGAAATGCTCCTCACGGGTAGCAGAAGGGGAAGGCCAGGACATTACCACTGTGCACATCATGGCTCCTGACTCACAGGTCACCCAGCAGTGTCCACTCAGTGTCTCCGTCCTCTGAAGATGGTGAATAAGCACGTTATTACCCGCCTCACGTAGCCAATGTGTGGCTTAAACAGTGCGAATCCTTTATGTGCACCACTCGGTAACTCCATTATAATTAAGAGATGCTTATCAGGAATCATGAGTCAAGCAGAACATGTCAAGTGCTGGGAACAGCATCCAAATGGAGAAGATGTTTTGTCAATAAATAATTTAGTCCTCGTTCCTGCAACGTGTTTCATTTACAAGCGGAACACTTGGAACCATATAAAAGGTCTGCGTCTCTTTGCCTCTCACAATCTGCTCTCCCGGCCAGCATCTGCCTTCCCTCGTGAATTGGGTAAGACACATCCTGGAGCAGCCAGGTTCACTTTTGGATGGGTGTCTGGATTCAGGAGATCACGGACCTTGCACGCTTGCACTGTCCTTCAGGCGATGTCTACACAGAAGGGCTAGAGGACAGTGCGCTAAGCCAAGAAAGAAGCTGTTGGGGGACTTGGGTGTGGGATTTACTGTAGTGTCACTGTGTGTTGCAGTGCCTTATGTCATTTCTGTTCTTGGAGGGGAAAAAAATCACGGGTAAGGTCAAAAAAAGGGTTTGGGCGTAATATGACCAGTACTGGGCAACAGCAAAAATTTCCTTTAGATTCAGGCTTTCAGGATAAGCAAGGTTGACCTCTGAATGGCTCTCTAGAGCAGCTTTATGGGAAATGAGCAGAAAACAGAGGAGATGGAATTGCAAGACTATCTGGCCATGTGTTTTCTAGGTTTCTCCCTACAACTCAAACATGACATACTCTTCTGGAAGAGAATCATACTTCAACTTGAATTCAACCTGGTATGATCCTTCGGGGTCCTGGCTGGACACCCGGCGCACACCCTTCTGCTACGGCTACAACACCTGCTCCTCGGGGTGTGAAGGCGAAGGTGTTGAAGGCATGAGAGGGCACAACTACCGGCATTACGGTTATCGGCAGCCAGTCTGCTCCGAGAGATGCCATGGCTATGCTGCATCTGACTCATGCCATGGAGGCGGGGGCTCAAGCTGTGCCAGGAGGCCCACGTACAGCTATGGGTCATCAGAAGGATGCAACAGCTACGGGAGGTCGGTCTGCTCCGAGAGATGCCATGGGTCCTCAGGTTCTTGCTCTGGAGGTGGTTCAAGCTGTGTCAGGAGACCAACATACAGCTATGGGTCATCAGGAGGATGCAACAGCTATGGGAGGTCAGTCTGCTCTGAGAGATGCCATGGGTCCTCAGGTTCTTGCTCTGGAGGTGGTTCAAGCTGTGTCAGGAGACCAACATACAGCTATGGATCATCAGGGGGATGCCACAGCTACGGGAGGTCGGTCTGCTCCGAGACGTGCCACGGATCAGGGTACCAGGGGGGCAAGCCGTGCTACAGCAAGCCAAGACAGCAAATCCCACAGTGCTGCCCGGTCCAGACCTGTCCCCCTCCAGTGCAGAGCTGTCCCCCTCCGGTGCAGACCTGTCCCCCTCCAGTGCAGCAAGGCTGCGTGCCCGTGACAAAGTGCATCCCAAGCCAGCAGCAGAAGCAGGTCTGCAAAGTGCCAGCCCAGAAGATAAAGTAGAGGACATGAGGAGTGGGGAGGAATGACAGAAACTTCTCACTCTTGCCTTGATAGTCAACGCGTCCCATGTTCCTCACAGATCTCCACTCTTCCTGTCCTTTTGCTTGTAATGTGCTTTGAAGGTGTAACCCATTGTCTCTGTGAAATATTAAGTGCTGTTCATCTCCTTATTTCACAGCAGATGTGGAGGCAATAAAAAATTATGGTTCATAATGCACTTGTATCAGTGTTTTCCACTTCATCCCTTCGAATTGCTGCAGTTCCTTCTTGTGGCCAACGCTGGTGTTTGCAGCATCCCCATTCACTCTCACACTGAGGTTCTTGGTTGATTCAACCTGGTGTCTTACTACTCCTACTTCAGACAACTTCCTCACTGAGAAGTAACTAACAGTTTTCACCACGGACTCTTTATACAACGCACCAATTAAATACTAATACACAATGTGAAAAAACCCACACAATTCATCCGGGAGTCATAAATGAGACGGTCTGCTTGACACATCATTTCATCCACTGACGAGGCAATGAGTGCAGTTTGACTTGTATCAGAAGTCTCCAAAACAAGCCCTGGGGAGAAAAGGCAGGAAGAGGATTTGGGAATAGGAATGGGCACAGCTCGTGCAGAGCAAGAGGGGATACCAAAGCTGGTGGAAGAGAAATGAAGGTCTATGGTCCATTAGACCTTCAGAGATCCCAAGTATGACAGATGTTGTCTCACCCCAAGGTAGGCAGCTCCTGCAGGACCTATGTGTCTTCAGCAACTGATACTCAGTGATGCTCAGTGCCATTCTGATGGCTGAGAGGTGTTGGTTAAGACCAGAGAGGGGTGAGACCTCTCAGAGCTGAAGACTTGACCCAGGGAGAAATGGGGATCATCTCACCAGGAATACATTTCAAATGGAAGTTAGAAGTGGGCTTGTAGACATCAGGTGGACATTTGGCTGGATCCGCTGTCTCTAGCAGGGTGAAAGGCCCCTAACTCCTTGTGAGTTTTGGCCTGGTAGGGTTAGAAGAGGAATCACTTGGAAGGATTGTTGCAGCAAAGCAGGGATCTGGAGTCAACGACTCACAGCATCATGTCCCCGGTGGCTCCCCACACCTCACCTAGCCCAGGTGAGAGCCTCCATCACCTCTATCTCCTGGTGTCCTGTCTGGCCCAGCCTGCAGGATGTGACACATCGCAGAACCAGCCACTTTGCAACATTAATGGCGGAGATATCTCCTGCAGCACAGTCTGGATAAGGAAAAGAAGTAACAAGAGGCACAGGGTGCACCTTCCTGGGATGGAGGTTTTATAGGTGGACACACGGGTCTGCCGAGATGCTCTGCCATGACAATGCAGCAAGCCTTCCTTGCCAGCCTCTTCCTCACCCATGTGCAGAGGCCAACGCCGGCGCACATTGCAGAGTACACAGTTCCCATCCCATGCACAGTTCAGTGGGGTGGCCCAGCCCCGGGGCAGCCGAAATGTCCACCCCACAGGCTGTGCAGTGGACTGCAGTGGCTCAGCTACCCCAGTGCATGCAACACCACTTGTGCAAGGTTTGGGGACCTCTGTGGAAAGAAAAATGTCAGCAAAACTATCACAGCAAAGGATGAGGGGATGGCAAAGGCATCCAAATCTGCTTTTGAATCTCTTCTGGAGCTTCCTGAGCTGTGGAAGAGAGGGTTGGAGGACACCTCCAGAGGGCAGCTCCCGCTTCCCACACCCAGCAGCAGGAGTTGTTCTGCTTAAGCTATTTTGACATAGATTTGGCTAACCTCTAACAAGAGGGACTTCACATGAGCAATCTAGCTGAAAAAAAAAAAAAAAAAGGAGAGATCTTATTTGTATTTAAATCAACTATCAGGGATTTGGAGGTTTGAACTTGTACCTGAGGTGTCCCCCAGATCCTTCTATGATCTTGGGTTTCTTCTGTGTTTCATTTATATCCTTCATAAATACGAAATCAATAACTGAGATATGGAAGAATCATGACCACATATCAGCCACCCAGAAACTATGATCCAAACTGGGGAACAAATACTACTTGTATTAGGACAATTCCTTCCAAAAAACTAACAAAATACCCAAAGAAAAAAACAGCCATCCATTCAGAACAGGATCAAGGGATGCAGGGAAGACTATCTCAAAAAGTAGGAGCTTTGCAGGAGATATGCGGGGCTCAGAGACCAGCTGTAGGGTCAGTACGGTCCTGTCTTGAACATGGGTCCAGGTCTCTGACACGTGAGAGCATCCTCCCCACCAGGCCGTGCTCAGGTGGATGTTTCTATCGCAGAGAGAAATGATAAACGTGTTTGTCACCATCCCTGTGATCTGGGGTGTAATTAGTGCATCGTGAATAATAGTTTCACAAGAGTTTTCATTCTTCTGATGTTTGTGAAATATCACCAGACACATTCTGATTTCCTCATGTATCAATTGTTCGAGTGATTCAGCTCCATCGGTTAGCAACAAATCTCCTTGACTCTGAATTTTATTTTAATTTAATCTGTGCTATTATTAATATTATAGTGGCCTCTAGAGTCCTGGATGAGATCAGGCCTGGTGTGCTCAGTGGGCAGAAAGACACTTTTCTCCCCAAAGCAGAGCGTTAGATCAGTGGAGACACAGATCCTGATGCCCTCCCCAATATAGACATGGGGACAGAGGCACAGACAGAGGAAAGATCTCAAAGAGTCACGACACTTTCTTCCCTACGTTTTTTTCCAATCAAAGCCTGATAAAGGCTATCGATAGCAGATATTAGGAACAGATATTGTGGGAATGGGACACTGTTGGAGACCTTTTGTCCTTCCGAGCTTCCTGCCTGGATGCTCTCTGTCTCCTATAGGGTTTTAAATTTCATCTGTTTGGGTTAAAAGTCTCTTTTTGAGCAAAGAAAGGAGTGACGTGAAATACTGCAATACTCCTTGTAGTGTTTCTTTGCTGCTTTACTCAGAAATAGGTTTCTCTCTGATACTTCTCTTCTGCCATGTCCCACTACCTGCGTTTGCCCACTCCCATCATTCCAACTGAACACGTCCAGCAGGAGTTTGCTTCAAAGTCTCATGTTGCCGTCTCCCACCTCTAAAACCCAACCCCAAATCTCAGGGACAGATTTAGACCCCAGAGGTGACATGACCCCTTTTGTAACCTACCAGGGCCAAGCCACATCTGCCCGGTGCAGGCGGAAGGCCAGTGCTGGCCCCGGGGCTCAGCAGAGGATGCTCACACTCTTTCTTTTCAGAGCACCCCCCACATAGACCAGCCCCAGGCTCTGTGCTCGGCTTCTGCCGCCCCATTATGTGCTCATACCTGCATCCTTAATTCCTTTCGACTCCTTCGCCCACTCACAACCTAGATTTTTTTTCCCAAGCTGCCCAAATGCATTGATTTTTCTTACTCATCAACACGGCCTTATTTGTTCTCTTTCTTGCCCCTTTTATTTCACGATGCTTTTATTTTCTGGATCACTTTTCAACCCAATCCACCAGCCCACCCCACGCTCCCACTTTCCCGTCCGCTAATATTTTTGCATTGCCAACTTGGGCTCACGGCTGCTTTGCATTAGGCACAAGAAGCAGGTAGATGCTTTAGTCAAAGGCAGCAAGACCATCCATAAACCTCTCCATCCATGCACATGAACCACACCAGGCGTGGTGGGCAATTAACATTTTTATGGAGTAACGAGAGGAATGGCGATCCCAAAGGCGGGATATTGATCTGCTCATAACACCATGAGTCAAAACAACAGTGTAAAAACTCTCCAATTAACAAAGTGCTCAGGGTGGTGAACAATCAAGTCCCTCCAGTGGGAGCTCATCTTGTTTCCGGAGGAAAAACACTCGGCGCCCTATAAAAGATCTCGCACCTCAGTTCTCCTCATCGTTTCAGCTTCACGTCTCCTCTCGAATTCCTGCTGAACGAGGTGAGTCCAGCTTGATCAAACTTTTTCACTTTTAATTAAGACCAGCTTTGTCCTGATCGTGAGGTCTTGACCACTTCTCTTCTACACCTCATCTCTGTGACTGTCTCTGGCCACAGCTGTTCAGTCCTTCTGCCTAGGTTGTCTTCTTCATCCACATCTATACATAAATAGTAGAAAGCAACTTAAAACTTACTGGTTCAAATGTCTGAGGACAGGACTCTTCAGGTTTAGCTTTGGACTCTGTCTGGTCACCACTTCTCACTAATCTCTAAGTGCTTTAACTTCTATCTTACATATTTGCTAAACACAAAAGAGAAATTAAAGACTTGCTCAAAGGAAGAGAGCAGAGTCCTCTGTACAGGTCAAGGACCGCTACAGGCAGATGTGCATTGCTGATTTTTCTCTCTTCTTCAAGAACCTGACTTCTAACGAGAATTTATTCTTTATATATAATCCCATCTAACTAGACATCTATTACTGCTAGCTGACAGACATCACAGTGTCTCTTGCCTTTGCACCCACTCAAAGATGACAGTCTTTCCAGTAGGTCTGCAAAGATGTGCTCCCGCCAAGACAAAGACCAGTGTCACCGGCAAGAACGATCCTCATGCCACAGCAGTGAAGGGTGCCACAGGAGCAGCGGTGGATCTGGATGCCATGGGAGCAGTGGTGGATCTGGATGCCATGGGAGCAGCGGTGGATACGGTTGCCATGGGAGCAGAGGGTCCGGATGCCATGGGAGCAGTGGTGGATCTGGATGCCATGGGAGCAGCGGTGGATACAGTTGCCATGGGAGCAGAGGGTCCGGATGCCATGGGAGCAGCGGTGGATCCGGATGCCATGGGAGCAGCGGTGGATCTGGATGCCATGGGAGCAGTGGTGGATCCTGTCATGGAAAGCCACAGGATTGCCAGCAGCAAATTTATCAAGTATCCTCAAAGATGAAGTGATCAGGACATTATATGCATGTCATACACATGCATGTCCTTGATCTCATGCTGAGTTCAGAAAGCATTGCATGTCTCCCAGCAGTCTCCAAAGAAAATGTCTCCTCTCCCTCCCCTGGTGAATCCTGTACCTCTGCTGAGCTTATCTGTGGGTGCTAAAATAAACTGTGTACATCACATTGGCGCTATTTTCTGTGTGTCAGTCTGTGTCTATACAAGAGCCATTATACAAGAGCCATTACAATTTGGAGTTCGTGAGAGTTTTGTGTTCACAATTTTTCTTTCACCTTGTATTTCACGTCATAGTACAAGACACCTTGTTCTTGTTTAACAGCCCTGAAGTTACCCTGCCCCAACACGGGCAACAGGGGTAGGCACTGCCACAATCTCCCCTCTGGACTCCAAAGGAAAAGAGTGAGAATACAGATTTTTAAATGTTGACATTTTAGGAGGCCACCTGAGGCCTCTGCAGTGCAGGCAGCTCTCCTCCACACCACCTTCCCACAGAGCTGGAGACCCAAACCCCCCGACCAAGCACCCATGGGCTGCACTGCACAAGTCCTCAGGGCTGGCTATGGACACAACCGTGGGGCAGAAAATGTCTTATAGGCAAAGGCAGAACCCCCTTTTTTTGCCATCTAACCCCAAAGCACCATTCTCCAGGTAGGTATCTCCACATGCTTGAGACAAACCCCCCAACAAGCCTTTCTAGAAACCCTCTGCCCAGCATTTCAAGAGCCCTGGGTCAAGCCAGGGGCGATCCAAGATGCTAGCATTACACAATGAACTGATAGATTTCTTCTTGGCTTGTAATTAAAATTAATTGTGTAATTTATTGGTCGGGTATTGCCATTCATGAAATGGAAGTTGTTCTGATAAGATTATTCTCAAGTGTGTCACAATGATCAGAAATATCTGGCATTGCTGAAAAGGGCGCAGGCAGCGGCGAACTCCCTGAACAGGCTGCCTGCTTTCGGTGTAGGAATCGTTTGGAAATGCTGGTTGTGTGTCTGGTATTTGCCTTAAGCCCCCATTTTCAAGGCATGTTAAGGCAGACAGCCACAAAATTTAGAGGTGCCCAGGACTGCTGGTTGGGTGCTGCTGATCTTTAACGAACTCAGAATAATTAAAACACGAGGAACTGAATACAGTGCAATGCTGAGAGCCAAAAAATATTTTAAGTCTTTTTTCGCGGAGCTTACTTCCCACATTTCTTCTGAAGCCAGAACAAAACACAATTAAACAGAAGTGATCAAACCTGGGTACAGTTTGCCCTGATGCTGTTCTAGTTCACAGTGGCAATTAAGCAATACAAAAGAAACATTTAGGTTGCGTACCTGATTCATTAACCCTGCCCTGTCCACCTGCCTTTCCAAAAATCCTCCATGCTTCAGTAACAGCAAATGTGTCAAAAGTTTTTAGGGCTGCGGGAACCCCTCGGGGCTTGCAGAGGCTTTGTGATGGTTCAGGCACAGGCATTCAAAGCAGGAGCTCACCAGAGGCTGTTTAGTTTTCCAGCCACTTCCCCAAGGATACCGGGTCTCTCAAACAGGAATAGCAAAGGCAGGAGGGGGCGAAGCCTTCCTCTCACTGTGGTCTTCATCTGGGAATAGCATAAATACTGCATCAGCGTGAAGAAAGAAAAATGAAAGGCAAGAGAGGTGGACCAAAAACGTCAAATTCTTGAGCATCTCTGTGGGTAAGTGGTATATTTTTCAGCCAGTATTTTCCAAAGACTTTTGCACTGACAAAATCACAGCAGTTCCCTATTTCAGCTAGCAACACTGATTTTAGTCTTTTATTTGCTGCCTGTTTAATTACTGAAATGTCTTTCACAAGTAATGGCAGAAAAGGGCAAAACAAGACCCATGGTCCTAAGCACTTCCTAGCCCATGCAGCAGAGCTACAGGAAAGGTACAGGGAGTCTCTCAAATTACTGCTTGCAATTACCTCTCACTTCCAACGTGGTACCTGGCCTGGCCCGAAGGCTTGTGTGGGTCTGTGCGTTCATCCCAAGAACACCCAGATTTGTTGGCCAATTATGAGCTAATTGGGGAGTAGGGAAAATTGCTCCAAAAAGGATGTTCCCATAAGTTTGGAGAAAGTCCCCGGGGTCTGCCAGCTCCCCGCAGTGTGGCAGCTGCCCCAGGCCACCGTGCGTCACCGAAGGCAGCACCCATGGGAGCCCTTCTCCGCCACACGGCAGCACCGGAACTGCCTCACAACCTGGAAAAAAACCATCGGCACTGCCGCTCCAGCGTCACTCACCGGCTGAAAGTTCACCACATAATTATGTACCTCACTAATCCTGGATTACTACCTAGGGCAGCTCTTCCCCCTTCCAAAAATAAGAATCCCAACTGCTTTTGGTCCTACCAACGACAGCGGGAAACTTTTGACCAAAAAAAGCTTCTTAAGGGCTGTCTTTTCTCTCTCTTCACCACTCCCCTGGATTTCAGCTGGTGTTAAGAGAATCGAGCTGACAGTGGTACCAGTCAAACTGCAGCTAAGGAAGAGTTGTCTACCATGCCAGAGGCGTTATTCGTACTTACAGGCACATCTTGGGGTTTATGGGTATTTGCAGGACTAAAGCACCTCCGGATGTTTCAAAAGGATGGTGTGATTTAGGTATACGACATAATTCCCCCCCCTAAACGCAAAGCACTCTCCGTCTGTGATCAACACCAAAAACAAACTGGCGAAGCTGTGGAAACAGGGGCCACCCACGCTACTCCCCCATTGGAGCTAAACACAGGTAGAGCTGGCAATTAAATGTTTCTGCAGCACGGGAAAGACAACCGATAGCAAGAGGCGATAGCCGGTGCGGATGCAGTGAGTCACGCAAGCAACCTGAAGAGTGGGGAGGCAAAAAAAAACAAAGCCATCATCAAATTAAATGAACAGGTAGACCTCTGCAACAGGGAGGTGCTTCGTTTCCAGATGGGGTGCGCAGAGAGGGTATAAAAGCTCTCCCGTCCCGGAAAGGCTCACTCACTCCTTGCCCCTTCTCTACAAGAGCATCTCGGGTAAGAGCAGCGATGCTGCAGGGCTTTGGAGCTCGGCACAGCTTTGAAACTCTCTGGGAGGTGGATGGGTTTTGAGTGGGCTGAGCCCCGCGTCTTGTACTGGGTTGGGGCTTGTTCTGCAGGCGCTTGCGAGAAGGGAGGTGGGGTAAGGAGGGAGCGCAGAGGATGCCGAAAGAGAGCAGAGAGATTTGGACTTGGAGGGAGGCTCTGGGTTGTTGCTCTCCTCCCTTCGGCAGAAAGATCTCTCTGCTTTGGAAAGCCAGGTGTGGTCAGCCTGCCCAGCTGCTCTGGATGCTCCCAGAGTCTTCGTCTATGGCTTTGGGGGGCCGGTCCCGCGGGTGGTAGGAGAAGCTGGTGCAAGGTTTAAAGATGATTGTGGGATCTTGCACAGACTGGATAAATGTACTTCCAGATTTCTCTTCCCTGGAAGAGAAGAAGAGGGAAAGGAAAGTCCCTGGCAGCTCCTCTCTCTCAGCAGGTCAACCCAACACACGACGATGTGCTCCCGCCAGGACAAGGACCAGTGCCACCGGCAGGAGCGTTACACCCGCCAGAGCAGCGGCGGCTGTCACAGCTCCGGTGGCGGCGGCTGTCACAGCTCCGGCGGCGGCGGCTGTCACGGCTCTGGAGGTGGTGGTGGTTGCCATAGCTCCGGCGGTGGTGGCGGCTGTCACAGCTCCGGTGGTGGCGGTGGCTGTCACAGCTCCGGCGGCGGTGGCAGCTGTCACAGCTCTGGCAGCGGTGGTGGCTGTCACAGCTCCGGTGGCTCCAGCTGCCACGGGAAGCCACAGATCCAGTGCCAGCAGCAGCAGCAGCAGCAGCAGCAGGTCCACCAGCTGCCCTCGCAGAAGCTCAAGTGATGGCGTGTCCCGCACTCCCCAGCTCCAGCAGCAAAGGCCACACATGGACCATCTCCTTCCGGCCTCCCCAAAGCTTTGCAAGCCCCGGGGCTGCCCGGCTGCAAACCCTCTCCTCTGCCCTCCAGGACCATCGGTCCCTGGGGAAGGGGCATCACTTGTGCTTCCCTGCTGTCTCCGCCTGATGCACCAGGCTGTGCTTTGGCCCCGTGAGGTGCCCATGAGACAATAAAGCATGAAGTTCCTGAGATCTCTCTTGTGTTGGCATTTCCTTAAACTCCTCGTCCTTATTTTCCACGCACAC
>Ga0065711_1032019_pt1 | contig 28200 bp, 10 predicted proteins | sample Hoacrofraction12_FD_59098 | JGI IMG/M metagenome (GOLD analysis project Ga0065711, IMG submission 59098) | Hoatzin crop microbial communities from Cojedes, Venezuela - Epithelial fraction 12 v2 (version 2) | ecosystem: Host-associated > Birds > Digestive system > Esophagus > Crop | place...
CAGGTGCAGGACCCTGCATTTGCCTTTGTTGAACCTCATCAGGTTCCTCTCTGCCCAACTTTCCAGCCTGTCCAGGTCACGCTGAATGGCAGCACAGCCTTCCGGTGTATAACTTCAAAAGTTTGAACAGCTTGTATAGAACCAAGATACAGAACAGTACATTCTCTCCAAATAACACATAGAAACTACCTGTTGCTTCTCAGGTTTATAGCTTTCCCCCCCACTACCTTAAAAGGTTAACATCAGCTGGTTTAGTATGTTTTATATGTATATATCAACATTTTCCTCTCCAGTTTCCAAGTGGGAGTGCAACAGGTTTCATTATAGCCTTAGATCAGAGCGCGGATTCTAACAATATTTCTTAATGCAAATTTCCAGGGCAAATAGAAGTAAACCAAGCCTGTCTACTTTGAATGAGATGCAGGTAGCAAATACATGTAAATGAGGAAAATAAATGAGTAGGAATGTTTTCAGATAATTCTCATTGTCCTAGAGCTTTAAATGGGTTGAATCTTTAAAAGTAAGTTAGTTAATGTAAACTCAGGTTGCATCACTGAATTTGAAGTAGTGACACAGACTTGCATCATTTCAGAGCCTCAGTCATGGTTTATATTGGCACTGCTTCTAACTTCGCAAGCGTGAAAGAGAGAAGCATATCTTTCTGCTTTGTTTCTGTCTTAGGGCAATGAATGTCACTAACAGGAATTTCTCCTTTTGGCTGTTCCTCCTGGATGGCACTATGCCAGCACAAAGCAAAAGCCTTGGAAATAGTTTTGTATGCCTTAGTGGGTGGGGATGAGTTATGCTAACACAGGCTACACACAGTGCAGCCATAGGTAGATGTTTCCTTGCTGTGCTCACAGTGACGAGTAGGAAGACAGCTTTTGTAACACAAGAATTTATGTTATGAGGTTCCTTCAAATACATTTTTCCTTTTTGGTCTTTCAAATGATCAAATCTTTCCTGGCTGCTGGCCTTCATAGATACACAAGCACAAACATCCACTTTGAATCCAGCCAGCTATATATATCAGTTCTGTCCATCTCAAAAAGAGAGAAAGAACCAGGCAGACAGTGGAAGGGATGCTGTATTAATGAGAAATTACATCTAGCTTGCTTTTATTATTTTTCTGTTTGTTTTGTTGAAAGCAGTAATGTCTTTTTTTGTCCTAATTTCAAGAACAGCTTCCGCATATGCAAGCCCTTCTCTATGTGTAACACAGGGCTCCGGACAACACTGGTCATAACATTTCGCATCCTTCACCTGTTACAGTAAAATATATGGCCAGATAGGGGCTTTCACAGTCCAGTCATACCAAGGACAGCAGTGAATTCCTTCAGTAGCTTTAACGTGAAGAATTCAGTCACGAACTACACAACAACTTTAACTGTTGAGACACTGAAGGTAGTATGGATGCACTCTATCCTCAGCAGATTCCATTACTGTAGCAAAAAAAAAAAAAATCCCTCCAAATTTGGGGATGATTAGTACCTTAGTTCATGCACCTACTTTGTTCTCTAAGAATATCTGTTTCCCTTGTCATTTCGCCTTCTCTTTAGGCATGCAAAAGTTCCCTTGCCTCCAACAAAAATAGCCCTGCAATCACAGAGGGGAAAAGCCATAGCTTACGCTCTTTCCTGTAAATTCCCACTTCAGCTCCTTTTATTCTTTATGAGTCATCATCACTTATTACTTCAGTTGCCCTACAGCTCCTGGAACTCATGCAAAAAACTTCCCAAAGTTACACTTAGGTCGTTTGCTGATATCATAAACAGTTTAACAACCACTTTAAGCAGGAATTCGCTTGGCCCATGTGTATATCAAAATAAAAACAGCTACTGGTGGGACTTAGGAAAAAAAAAAGTTGTTTAAATTAAAAAGCATTGTTTTCTACTAGGATGTTTCACCAAATATGTAATATTTAGTAGCAACCAGACTACAAAAGAAAGGCAAGACAAAACGTCTCCTGGAACTAGCACGGACTTCATTTTATTTATATTGTCAAGGGGATAATTGACAGGACCACCCACAGCCTGCAACAATTTAAATGCCTGGCCCGACTCACCCCTGTGACAGCATATCACTTTAGCGAATGCAGTCACTCTCAAAACACGACAGCTTGTGGTACAGTACTGAGTACTGAAAGCCTTAAGACCAGGTAGCACTGGACTTGACTGAGAAGGGAAGACAGCTAGTCTCATTAGATCGTCATGTAACACTTCTGGCCAAAACAAGGATCCCTCAGGCTCCTTCAAGAAAGGAAACTCAGGTTTTAGCCTGAAGCAATTGTTTGTAGAGACAGGCTGGGAACTAGTTCTTTTTAACCCAGAGTCCAATTTAGCAACTTTAAAGCTAAAGAAATGGTTGACTGCTCTCTTGAATCACATTCTAGGAGGAAAAACGCTTGCTTGTGTCAAAATAAAAAGTATGTAAAAATGTAAGTAACAACCAACAAACTTTATGTCTCCTCTTAATGGAGAGATGGAGGGAGGGCAGGAAGCAAGACAACCTCAAAAAATACATTACATTATGCCCAAACTGTGGCTTAGGATATGCTGTGCACCACAGAATTTCTGCTTCATAAGATACCTTGTTTGGGAAATATGGACTCTGTGGTCACCTGATTTTTACTCTCCAAGTTCCCACCTCAACCTCTATGTTGGGTTTAATTTCTTGGTTTCAGAATAGACAGTCCTAGGCAGGCCCAAAGACTCAATCATCACAGAGGTTTTGCTGAGGCCGCCAATTTTAATAATGAGTTGCAAGAACAAATTTGCTTCTGTTGTTGAGGTGTTTAGGAGACAAGCTTTCAAGATGTTTCTTTGCTGTTGTGACAGTTAGGATCTTCTTTTAAAACGCGAATTCAGGGGTTCCTGAGGGAATAACCTGAATCAGCACAGCTGACCCTTGAGCACAGGTAACTACATCAGGCAATATAAAAGATGTAATAAAATTGAGAGCTGACAATGCTGTTCCCTGTATAGCAGGGATTTTCTTCCAAAATCACACAGGATTCCTTATCCTGAGGAAGTGTGGTATAAGACGACTTCTACTGGGTAAGGAAGAGTGCTTCATGTGTTGCTGTTTCCTTCCTCTTTCCACACAAACTAATAGCTATGGTTTCTGACAATCCATTAGAGTTCCTTGCAATGGACAGTGTAATATGGTCCTTAGATTTTTAAATGGCAAAAAGCAGAACTATGGAGTCACTGTCCGACAAAGGATGATTCGGGGGATTTCATCTTTTTTTAAAAACTTTTTTAATATATTTTTTAAATCCTTTGAGTTTAGGGCAAAGAAGAAATATTACAAGGGTGGAGAGAAACTCCCCAAAATGGTATACAGTTGCTGGGCTGTTGCTAAACAACTGCTGTATTAGAGGACAGAATGGCATTTAAGTAATCAAAACCTTTATTATTTATTACATTGATGGAATTAATTCAGATGGAAAACTTTAATTATAAAGGCATTATTATTGATACTTGTTGAAGTACATTTTTAAAATTTTGAAATAAAGTAAAACTTGAAATAATCACTGAATATGAACTGAAGTGGCAGCCTAACATAAAATTTATCTACACAGTTCTAGCATAGTAAATAATTATTCATAAATAAGTGATGATGTAATTCACTAGGTTTTTTCACTAACTAAAATCTAACACATCTTAGAAATCAACCTTTTAAACTCCATCCCAGCTTGACTGTTTTGCTTTACAGAGATAGTGATAAAATACTCCTGCTGAAAATTTAGAGAGCAAACTGGATCTGTAACAGAATAGGAATAAAGTCAAACAGATTAGAAGCAGCCCAATTCCTCTCTGTACAAAGAAGTGCTGTGGAAAAAGTATAAAGTTGTTAAACTTGAATGTTCCGAGAGACAGAAATAAAATTCCCTACTAGCAAAAACTTATTGCTCAACAAGAAAGAACTCCTGCCCTTATACGGTGCTGCAAGTAACTTCTTTTTCAAGAAGGTAAAGCTTTTCAAACTGCCAAGTGACATACTCACTCTCATGGCTAGGAGCTCTGTCTGGAAAAAAAACAAAAATCCAGGCTCAGAGTAGTAATAGCATTGTCGCTTCCTGTTCCTGTAAACATTAAGGAGGAACCAAAACATACTCATTCACAAAAAAAGGAACAGAAATATGCACCACTTGGGTATTAACCACATTTCAGGACAATTCCAAACCCTTAAAAGTTTCAGAAATTACGCAGCTGTCTACATAAATGGAAGTTTTATATGTTCAGAATGAATTGTTAACAGCTGGTATAGATACAGGGTTACTTATACACTAGTATGGCTTATAATGAAGGGACTCCAGAGGGAAGAGGATTACAGTAAACCCTTAATTTCACCTGTCTTCATACATTATTGTCCAGGAGCTCTTAAAACCTAAATACTGGTCAAATACGTTCAATTACATTCTTTATTTAATAAATTAAATGTTCACATAGTATCATAAGTGTATATACCACTTTACTATGTGTTTAGGACCAGATTCTGACTAAGATCCTGCACTTCAATAAAAGTGGAATAATGTTGCCTAAACTGTATAAAAATATGCCAGTATCTATACAAATGTTTAAATATCTTCCAGTCCTCAAGGGCTTACAGCCGAAGTAACTGCCCATTTACTGACTGCAAAGGAGTTAAAGTGCTGACAGGTAGGTACTCAATGACTTCTTTATGCTGTCTCTTCACTCACAAGCATCAGAGACTCGCACAGTGCACATATTTAGGAGGATTAATCTACTTATGAATTCTTTGTTCTTTGTTTGAATTCAGAAAACTAAATTTATGAGACCAACTCCCCCCTTCACTTGAGAGAAATAGGCACCTAACTTAACTATCAACATTAAGCATGAAATTACCTCCCTACACTGCTGCCACCAATTATATTCTAACAAAATTAGCTTTTAGCGAAGCACATCAATACTGGCATACCAAGTATTTCTACCCACAGGCCACTAGCTCCAATCTGTACAAGTCTGAAAGAAAAAGCTGCTGTATGTACAAATGGTGGTCAGTGTTTGGTTTCAAGTGAGTGGTGGTTGCTATGACAATGCTGCCACAACATTTTGCATAACCTGAGGAAACAGCCCAAGGATTGAACAAATATTCACACCAAATTCTCCACTCTCCCAAGCAAATGGTCCCGAAAGGTTGGGAGACGTCTTACTTGTGAAAGTCTCAAGAAAATGCAACTGCAGCTGTCCATTATATCTGCTCTGTGAATAACCAGAGGTTGAATTTCAGCATCCAAGTCTGTCATCAGCATTAAAAATCATACAGCAGCAAAAGAAAAAGCAGCCCTTTGTAAGCAGCTTCATGAAGAGTGCTACAGACTGAACACAAATCTTAAAATGCCTTGATGTTTGTCTTGTTAGCTTAAAAAAGACATGCATTGATGCCTGAAGTTCCCATCCCCTTTGTGTGGGTACATAGGAAACATGAGTTCTCTCTTGCTGTCATTTCAATGCCAGCTACAGAATTAAAAAAACAAAGGGAGGGGAGGGAGGAAAGGAAGGTTTGCACTTAATTGAATCCTTGTATATAAACATGTACTTCTCTTCCTGCTTAAATTTGGAAGGAAGTCCTTTTATATACAGCATGCTTCCTTACAACATTCCCAAAGAAGAGACAATGAGACATTTTATCAGAAAAGCATCAGTTACATTCTCCAGCTCCTATTACACTTAAGGTGACACTAGAGCCGTAAGTACTCCTTGAAAGAAGCAAGGACTTTAGCAATAGGAATGACCATTACAATGTTGCAGTTGGATTGGGTTTGGTGGCACAGGCTGCTAAGTTCCTTCACTCACCTCTCAGTCATACAAACAGACACGCTTTGTTTTACTGGATGACCAGGAGAAACTGGCAACACTCACTTCACTGTAAATCACACTGACATATGATTCTTTAACAGGAACTATCTAGCAACGAACTAGAACTATGTTCACCACGTTTCCAGTATTTGTTTCCTCTAGATGTCAATTCTGCAAACATCAGTGATGACCTGCATGTATGTGGCCCAGCCTAGCCTTTAATGTGTATATCATAAAATTGTTTCATAAGGTTAGCTTGTAACACCTACTCATGACTTACTAAAAATAACGTAACAGAAAGGACTCAACTGGGGCTCCTAACTCCTGTTTGTAAAGGGAACTTGTGGCCCCAAAAGTTTAAGTCACTCTTGAAAACTGACCACAAGGATCTTTCAAAGTCTGAGTCAAGATCTTCCTGAAGCCACATTGCCAGAGACTGATGAAATTCTTTAGAACATGAATGTGCAACGACTAAAATCTTTATTAGGGGTACAGAGCAACGTATGTGGTTATAGAAATCATAAAATTTCCATAGCTGTCAGAGATTTTACATTTTTCAGAGTCTGCAAAAAACTACATATACATCATTTCTATATAAACTATGAGCCACACTTACTTTCAATGTATTATTGCCACTCTCTGTTATTCAATGTCATGAGTCATTCACCCTCACCACGTATTAGATTTCCAAATGAAATAAAATTAAGAGCTTTTAAGCGTTTGCATGCTAAGTTGTATATCGCTATCCTGAAAACGATGTATCCATGATGAAATATTTTCTAGCAGGCAGAAGTCTGACCTAAATATTTGGTGGCCCAATTCATCGAGAAAACCACACACAAGCTCATGCCAAAAGCATATAAATAAATAATAGAAATCAAAATGCAAGCAGAAAAACATGCTTGGGCATTGAAAGTATGCTTTGAACACTTGGTAGAATAAAAATATGTTCGTATTCAGCTGCGACCATTTCCTGCTTCTGAAAATAATTCCTCCATCTGTTAATGGTCTATGTAATGTTAAGCATCCCAGGACCTGGAGCTCATCTGAAAGTAGACTGGCCAGACGGAAGTCAAAAACTTTTAACTGAGGTGCTTATCAAATGTATAAATTAGTGGTAAATGTCCCAAAAAGAGGAAGAGAGAAGAGACTATCAAACCCACTCCTGCTGCTGGCTGATGCAGACTCTTACTCAGTTTAACAGAGGGTATGAATTCCGGTGTAGAGATGGACTGTTAATAATACAAACAGCAACAACATAGAAAATAAACTATTACAAATGGCTTTCTAAAGGAATATTAAATATCTTTATGAATATCCAAGTAAAATGTACTCCTTAATATAATGTACCTCCTTTTAACTGAACCACATTCATGGCTTATGCTGCGCTTACCACAATTCTTGCAAACTGCTAACTCATCTGACAGAAAAAGTTCTTTGGAAGAGTTCATAGATGATAATTATTTGTTACTAGGGAGCTTCATGTCAGTTGCCCTCAATATTTCCACCTACAATTGGAGATTCAGTATATTAGTTTTCAAATTAAATGCAAGGTAGTTGAAATGAGGAGGAAAAAAACCCCAAGATAAAAAGAGAGTAATGACTACTCTGTTTCTTCCCAAGTTCAGTTCTGTTTCACACTTTTCATGTAGCTTTCCTAGGACACTGTTATGGCTTATGGCAAAAAAACCCAAACAAATCACTTTCAATTACATGCAAAACTAGGTGCTTAAGAAAAGACTTTTTGCAAATGCTAGCAGCTTCTTGGTTACAAATGCCCACTTTCATCACAGAAGATAACTGGAGGATGGCCAGCATCGTCCAAAGAAAATTCACAAAAAAATGCATATACACACACGAAAAAACCAAAATTAGGTCTCGCATCCTAAAAGAGGCAAATACACAAATATCTGGTAGAGAACTTAAATGAAACAAAGATCAAAATTCCGTCCCAAGATGGAAAGACAGCAAATTATATATAACAAAGACCAGTGACCAATGCATTTTTCTTGCTGCAGTGCAAAGATAATATGCTCAAAGCCTGTTACCATTAGCACAGTTGCTGATCTTTTGTTAGTAATCAGATTAAGAGGCTTCTTCTTTGAAAGCTGTCATTAAACTTCATACAGATGTGACACATATCCACTGACAGAGCTCTATACGTGTAGACATTGCGTTGCATTACAGAAGCTACTTTTGCACTGGGATTCCTAATGGCTAACTCTTTTGGTCTTTTTACCTTAAGAACTTAGTAGCTTTGGCCTATTTCTCTTCAGCCTCCTCCGTGTGGGTCATTGGTGAGTGGGTTGCGTTCACTTACTGCAAAGTCTCTTGCACGCTGATGATGATGCCAAGTAAGCAAAGAATCTAGCAACTGCTCAGGAAGACAAGCCTTTGAAGGTGAGAAGTCCTGAATGAATACCGATTCAGGCAGACCGTCTCTCAACCTAGCAGAACATCCCAAAGCATTGTTTGCTGAGCAATGACAAACTTTTCAAACTTTTAAGAGTGAAGGGTTTACAAAGAAAAATAGTTGGAGGTTTTATTAGTAAATCCTTGCAGGGAAGGATTCTCTACAAAGGGAAAGCGCAGTTCCATATACTGAATTTGAAAATTTAAACAGGATGTTTTTGTACGCAAAAAGTTAATGCGCAATGAAATGGCCATACCTTGTGAAAGCACTGGGATGTGGCATGAAGGGAAAATAACGACTCCACTTATCGAATAATGAATAAGCTGTTCAAAATGAAAAATCTGCCATGGATGTACTCTCTTAATCTGTATTTTGAACAACAGCCAAATTCAGACTTGATATTGAAACAGGATCAGAGCTGTTTCAGTTCTGCCAGGGCGAAGCTCTTCAACTATAATCACTAGATTTTGGGTTAGATAATAAAAGTAATGATTTTTTTTTTTTTAAAAAAAAAAAAGCTTTCTGCTCTCTCAATCTGACTCAAAATCAGATCCATAAGACACACCTATTTTAGTTCTGGTTCCCTCTCAAATTTAAATTTCTGTGTATAATTTAGAATGCAAACCATGCTGAATTTTAAAGGAACCAAAACTTGTACAAGATTCTCTGATTCTGTCCCACAATTCCCATAAAGCAAAAAGCTCTTAGCATTTTAACACTGTTACTTCTTGTTCCAGTATTCCCCAACTAAAAGCAGGTTATGCATAACAAAAGGGAAGCAAAGACAACTTCTGAACAAGGTTTGTTAGTTATGCTACATATGCTATGTTTTATTATAAAGTACTTTTTACTGAAAATTTAAATCTCCAAGAAGTTTCAGCAGCTGTACTTCTGAACATTTAGTCTGACGGTCATTGTTCAAACAAAACCATCTTTGTTGTATTTCCTTTTTGTGAGCAGAACAATCACAGGACTGGAATAAAAACTGGCAAAGGAAAATGATCAGCAGTGGATGTTCCTACTACTGTTGCTTAGGGGCTGTCCCCGTCACATTTGAATAAGCCTTCTAAAACTTGACGATTGCTTTTTTGTAGCAAAGGAAGTGATCGAAATAACCACAGACCATTTGTTGCTCCTGTTGTTAACTCATTTCTTACTGATGTCTAAATATATTGTAGAGTGGGGTGGTTTTTCTACTTATTAGTAAAATAAAAAATTAGTAAAAATTTACTTGCATGCCCAAGTAGGTAATCTACTGTTACAATTATCAATGTAAAGACATAATTTTTCTTCCTAAATATCTCTTATTTCAGATGCCCAACTTCAAATGTCTTGGCAAAACAGACAATTCAGCATTTCTATCAGACTCTTCAGAGGAACTAAGGCAGACAACCAAAAAGTGAAGCACCAAAATAAATGGATCATGTTTTAAAAAAAATAAACTGAAAGAGTAGGTATTTTTAAGAGGAGGTGAAAAATCAATAGCAAATTATGTGCTGGAAAGTAAAAGTGTAATGCAACAACAGAGGCTCAGTTGACAGCACAACTGCCTGCAAAACAAGAGGAAAGAAAACTAATTTAAATAAACCACACAGCCATACTTCAGAGAAACTGCTCGTGTAAGAGTCTCCACTGCATTTTAGAAACATTGTGACCTTTGATTTTCTTCAGTCCAGTTCCTGTTGATGTAGCTTATGACTTGGTTACTTATAAGTTCAGGGAAAAAGAGAAGTCCCTTTGTAATTCTTTACTCTCTACCCCAATTTTGTGCTCAAGCACAGAGGAACAGAGTACTTTTCCAACTGTTTGCTCTCTTTTCAGAATAGATGTGTTGGAAGACAACAGTAAGAGATAGCTTAATTTCACTTCTGCTGCCTCTTCAGATTAAGTGAGACAATGCAGAGGTTGAGAACAGCAGTAAAGGTTACAGTTGAAATGAGAGGCAAATTACTGCTACCAGGCAGCAGGAAGGAAACAAGAGGAATTCTGACTCACAGGTGTGTCTGAGTCAGTGTTTCTTGTGACGACAGCTGGGAGAGGTGGTAAAATTATGCATTTCCCTTTGCTTGGGCTATGATTTCAAAACAGCCAGTCATGAACAGACATCAGCATTACGACGTCTCTCCCCCAGCTGCAGTGGGAAGACTTCGAAGCACCAGGACTGCATTCCAAGTACTTTACAAATGTGTAGGACAGAAGAACAAACAACCTCCTTCCTCCAAGCCCTATATTAACCATTTAAAATTCAGTGGAAGGAAAACTTGATGTTAATAATATTTACGAACAACAACCCATCGTTAGCTTCCGGCTGTATACAGACCCATCCCATTTTCACTGTTTTTGCATCCCAAATGACTTTCCAATTACTGCCTCACACCCAACCTTGCTCTTAAACTCTAAATTTCGATCACAAGAGCATGTGTGTTTCTTTCAAAGAGATAATTACCACATGCATTCCAGTGTCAGTTCTCTCTGAAGGGAACCACCTATAAATTTGGGAAGCTTGTTAAACTGAGTCATTTCCACTTCTGGTATGCACTACTTATAGCACAGCCTTATTTTCTGGCTGTAGCCGAAAGCAGATTTTTAAATGTTACTGTGAGGGATTCTTGTAGTCTTTTGAGGACAGGACTGTGAGAACTACACCTTCCTCTCAGAAGATGGAGACCAACAAAAAAGTTCTCCTAGAACAACAAAAGCCAAGTGATTACAACCCTTATACCCCATTTCCTACGCACACACAGAGTTAAATTGTTCACATCACCGTAGAGATGCTCCACATTCTAATAATCAGATCCTTCTGAAAAATTAAGGAACACTTTCTTGTTACTAACGACCTTCACTTCATTCAAATTTGATCCAGAACTATTATACATATAAATATTCCAAAGCTTTTACAGCTTCGTCTAAAGCCTCATGCACGGCAAGAAAAGCTTTGGGCCATTCATTACAAAAGATTTCTCCCATCAAAGGGGCACGAGTTCATCCTGAATATCAGATTCTTTCAGGTCATTTGGAATCTACCTTTGACTGACAAGTAGCCAAGGACACTCTCAATACTTAGTGACTACCAAGCAGAATAACTTTGACCTTCCCCTTTTCCTCCATATGATAGGGTACCAGACAGTCTAGGTATTGTCATGCACTCTCCAGGTAGGGAACTGCCTCTTACAAATTACTGGGGTGGTTTCCTAAATAAAGAAGGGTGGCTTGCCCTTTATTTATTTACGAATTGTTAGCTGCATGCTCATTCTTTTTTTTGAAGGAGAGTCACATGAACACACAGGAAATACATCTGGAGCAAATGAAAAGGTCTGCTCCTGGAACTGGGCCTGATGCTAAAACAAAGCATCAGAACTTGAACTGAGGATGTGAGAACAAAGCAGGAGCAGAGATGTCCAGTAACACTAGTACTATGTGCTCACCTTACAAGGAACAGCACTTCATTCTTGGAAGTAATGCTGCTTTCATACTGAAGAATGATAGTTAACCAGAATACTCAAACCCACTTTTGCCATGCTATGTGACATACAGTCTGACCAAAAAAAAAATTCAGAGGCACATGAACCATCTGACTACACACAATAAGACATTAAATAGGGATACCATAAAAATCATACTAATCATACTGAAGCCACTCTGGAAAAGAATTCTATGGACAAGGAAGCAGCAAATGCTGATGAGCTGAGCTATACCAGTAACTATTAGTGATTTCTTACAAAACAGCTGCATTGGGATGTTTAAACTACTTTTTTTCCCCCCCTATTGCCAGCTGTCGGTTGCTAGCTGGAAACAGACTCTCAGTTCTACTTGTCTGCTTGGCATTTAGCACCATTCTCCACCCACACGGCCTACTCAAAATGGCACCCACACTGGAAATTTTATGCTTTTCAACTTCTATTTTCCATCTGTATCAAATTCCACAACATTCCAGCTGCAATTCCAGAAGTCAGCTAAGCTTGTTGTCTTCATGTTTGTTCTGCTGTTCACATTCATCCTCCTTTCTCTTCTCTTGCCCTCCTGTTAAGTAAGCTGGGCAGTTTAAGCTGTAGCATACCCCATGTAGGTTAAAAGTTGAACAGATTGCATCCAGTATGAAATATTTGAAGGAATAAATAAAAAGACCAAACACTGAAAAAGTGAATGTTGGCTAGTTCCTGCATTCACCTCTTACTTTATGAAATCTCAACTTCAGTAAGTGTCCCAAAGCATTTAAAAATGTTTACAGCCCTGGAACAAGCACTGAATTCCTTTAGTTTGGCAATGCACTCTATCCTTATCTATAGGCATCATAGAAAAAGACAACTGAAATGAAAGATAGCTGTTCAGTTTGGTATGCATACCCCAAGAAAAAGCAGCTCTCTCAGGACCATCTTCTGTTCTATTCCTGCATCAACTGGCGGAGACACTTCTCCTAATTCCCCACTGTCTACCTGCGTTTGGTGCTGACTCCTGTCAGGGACGAAGTCTGCCACGAATGCCTCCCAGGGGCATCCAGCTGAAAGCACATCCATGCAGTTACCAACCCAGGGGCTGCTTCCCTCTGCACAGAAGTCAGCCGCCCACACACCTGCCTTTGTCACAGAGCAGTGTGCTGAGGACAGTAACTTAGGAAACCTCTTGCCAGCCCAGAGGGAATGCAGAAAAAGCTCTCTTGAAAGTGAACTTTATCACAGCTAAGCGAACAGAAGGCACTAACATTTTTCGAAAGTGTAGGAACAGAAACACAGCAGACTGGCAATAGGACGGTAAGTATCTGGGCTTTCTCCTTTTTCATTATCACTTACGGTTTGTTCAAAGATCCATCACTTAAAATATATGGATGATTTTTGAAATGAGCAAAGAAATTTTGTTCCAGGAAATACTGAACTCACGCTGGTGGAGGATTGCAAAGAGTTTTAGAGGAACAGTTCCCTGTCGCTTTTCTCAATGGACAAGGCTGTGTTGGCTTTGGAGGGGGACACACCGCAGAATTGCAGACATGAGCGCCCTTTTTCGTTGCTGTTTTTCAAAAAGTCATAGGGTTACAACCAAACTGTCCAGTGACAGCAGCAAGTAAGAATACACAAGACAAGCACCCCAGCTCAGGCAAACTATTTACAAGCTCTTTCAAAGTCATGCAGCCAGCAAATGGAGACAGACCTGTTCGAAAATAGCTTGGGAACAGTACAACTGTACTATCCATTTCTATTAATAACCACATGTGTTAATATGGTTACATTAAACGAATTTCAATAGGCCTTGCCTTCAACATGAAGGTAATTAGTTTCTAACTTCATTTTCTGGTCTCCAACAGATGAATACTGTGACAGTTTGCATTCATGTTTATAGCATTTCTTTCCAACGCCTAAGTGCCTAACAAGCAGGCTCATAGCTCAGAAGGAAAGTGATACATCCAGTCTCACACAACAACAAGAAACCATCTCATCACAATCCACAGTGGCCATGCTCTACTACCCATTCTAGCGGACTTCTATGGTTCCAGATACCTCTGTATGACACAACACCTCAGCTTTGCACACTCAATTGTACAAAAATATCTCCCACAAAAGCGAAAGAGGCCTTTCAGTGCCTCTGAAGCTGCAACATTTGCATTGACACTAGGAAATCATGAATAGAAGTATATGTCCACTTAACAGACCCATGTATTTTGGAAACTCTGACTAGGCACAAAAGGGAAGCAGTAAGTGTCGGGCATTGAGAGGACTCCCAGGATGTTACAGTAAACATCTTTTGCAGATTAGATTTCCATTTGAGTTGCCCTGAATAGCCAGTTGTGCAATACCAAACTGACCTGAAATAATCAGAGATGGCAAGTTTTTGCACAAAGTTCTCACATGACGGCTGACCACTACTGCTTCTCAGTCCACTACTAGCATGTATTCTAGCAGCTGCAAGTCCACAGCTGTGCTATACCCAAGAAAGGTGCTCCAGATGAATGCTCTGTAGAAAAGTGAGCTCAGCTCTCCTGTTTATTTTTCTTCTCCATTAGACATACTGCTACGGAATCCAAGCCCATCCACAGAGATGTTCCTAATCGTAGTCAAGTCTTTCGCTTCCTATTCAACGTCAATACAGTTCTCGTCTATTCAGCAGGTGAATAATTTCATAACCTAGTTCACTGAATAGAGCGCCCAGCATTTCTGCCTGTGACTGACATGGGAGGTCGGGGGGGCTAGGCAGGAAGACAACAGACAGAGAAAGCAGAAGTAAAATCTTACCCAGAACATTTCTCCAGGAAACAGCAGCATGAACCTGGCAGGAACCATTTCAACTCTCTAATCTGTTTTATGGGGCTGAAATTTTGTTACCTACAAAACCCAAGGAATAACAGAAGGTCAATATGGTACATAACTTTCTTTTCTATCTTCTTTGTCCTTCCAAGCTTCTCAATTACCAACATGCAAGGTTAAGAGAAGAGAGTTCATGAATCTGTGTGGGTAGTAGGAGCTAAGATTACAACTGAACTACTGTATTTGCTTGTTTGCGATACACACAAGGTCACTATCACACTGTAAGCAAAGGCCTCAGGGGAGTTGAAAAGTGGAACAAACAGTGACAGAAACAAAGGGCAGACCTTCCTTCTACACCTTTTCCAATACTTCAAAGTGGATTTAGAATTTCACTGAAGATCTCTTCTAAATCGTTTAATTCTTTATTGGTGAGTCTATCAGATTCTTTTCTCAAAATAAACAGTAAGAACATCCATTAATTTAAAAAAAAGTTCTCTGAGAGGCAATTATTTTCCCCTTGTCCCTCAGATAGTCATGTAAAACAGGTTGTACTAAAATAATGTGTAAGACAAACTAAGAATGCTGGCAGGAATTTGACAGAGACTCAAGATTGTAGTTAACTGTGCAGATTAAAAGCAGGTAGGAAAATTAGATGCCACTTTGAACAAGATATTTTCTGATCTGTGTGAAAACTAGACGTGATCCTGTAATCGGTGAAGTCATTACAGAAAAGACTGGGCAAATACAGGAATACAGCACCTTCAGAATACAAGTAAACCTCCTCACCTTAAAAAAAATAAAATGTAAAACTCTGCATAGTGATGATTTCCATTCTTACATGATTTATAAATTTGTAAAACAGGTTTATTCATCTCACAGCATTTCAAAAGGTTTCAATGATTTGATGTTAAGTCTATGTCCTGGTTTCGTTTTAACCAAAACCAGGACAGTCTAATAAGGGTTTTTTTAAAATTTAATTTTAACAGTGAATTCACAGACTTGAGTTCTCCCAGTCAGCATGCCAGTGTAATGCAGAGAAAGGACAGAATGTAGGGCACTGGCACTATGAGTTTTTATAAATACACAGCTTTCATGCCATGGTTTAAATAATTTTCTCTTTACTGTAAATTATCACACTACTAGTCATCATTGGCCTAGACTTTTTCCCAATTAACTTTTTCATTTTCCTCCCCCATTCACCCTTTTGCAATAACTATGACTGTCATGGCTATTTAAAAAGACCATTTCTTTCCATCACACCAGCTGTACATGGAGAAGATGAAACTGACTCATTTGGCTGTATGGGTAAGTTTTAACTCAAAAAGAGAAAAAACTCAAAGAAATTGAGCCAGTTTTATTTTTAGGCAGCCCTCGGTGTCCAGTTTAAAAAAAGTCCTTTGATAATTACAACCAAGCAGTCAAAATTTAAAGTTGCATTTAAGCAAGATCATCTATGAAAAAACTCTGAAACCAAACACGTCCAATTTCTTCAGGATAAAATTCTGTCTGTATGAATAAGATTTTAGAAGTTGCCTACGTTTGTTTCTCTAGTCCTCACAGACATACATACACACACAGAGACACCAAACAATGGAAAATTTCTCCATTCCAAAGTCACACACATTTTGCAAATACACATTTTTACATCTATGCTGCTAACCACTCCTGAAAAGCCACAGTGAAAATTCAGCCTTATTTTAGCAAAACGCTTGGACACAGATGTTGCTTAACCATATATAAGTACTTTAAAAATGAGAGCATGAATACAGCAGTAAACAGAGAAAGTGATTAAGCACAACTGAAGACACAAATCCACAAAAGCAAGTAAACGTCACAATTTAGAAGACAAGCTGTAGAGCCACGTTTTACTTTCTGGTTTAAACCAAGACGGTCCCACTGATGTCAATTTACTCTAATTTTACATCTCTCCTGAAAAAGGCTCAGTATATTTTAAAAATACCATACTACCATTACATTATAAGACGACCATTTAGAAAAACAGCTTCGAGAGCATGTCTAATGGAATATCTCAGACTACACAATGCTTAAATGCTTCATGCAACACAGTTAAACCTTAGTCATAACTAGTGCCAATAAAGCTTATCAATCTGAAATTAACATCAGCTGAGTGAAAACCAAACCTACCTAATGTTACTCACACTCCTATGAGCCTGTAGTAACCTCACTGGAAAGAATAGTCCTGCATTTTTCTACTGCTTGTACGGGCTAATCTGACAGCATTATTTCCTAGATTATATTAAAATTCCACTAAAATACAATAAAACTGCACAAGCAAGATCAAACGAGGATCATACAACAACTGCATTTGTGGGTACACTACTTCACAGAAGAGCTGCAACTGCAGCAAATTTATTACACCAAATTATTGCCAAAGTTCTGACTAATTCTTATCCTACTCCTTACTCACAAGCAACTTATAAAGAGTATTTTAGTATTCGAAATTCTGTCTTGCAGGCCCAATTAAAAAAAAAAAAAGTCTCCTGGCATTTTTTCCTGTTCCACTCAGTGGATGCAGGAGTTGCATTCAAATATTCTAAAGAATATCAAATGTTTTGAGCTCAAAACTCACTTCCCAGGCATTGCCTCCAGTATTCAGTCAAGTTTCACTGTTTCAGCAAATAAGCATTCTTTCAAAGTAAATTGCGACTTCTGTAACACCAAACAGATAAGCCGGTCAAAGTGAAAATGCAGAAAACCTGAGTGAGCATCAGTGTACAGTACCTTGTAAAAGAAGCTGAATTATAAACTGACAGATAAGCTATGCATGTAACTGGGAATAGATCAAGTGCTATTTGCATCAACAGTGAAGAAGATCCCACATTTCTTTCTAATAAAAATAAGTATCTTAGATACCACAACTAAAACTGTATTTACTAAGGTGCTATTTTACTATCAGGAAGGGTTCAGAAACTGGAAAATGTGATAAACAAATGCATTTGATTTAACCATATGGAGTCTTCCACAACATTTTGCTTTCACACCGTTGCTGCTATCAGCACAACGCTGAGCTGTAATAAACTGTTCACCTACACTCTTATAAGGAACTCAGTATAATTTTCTGTTTGTTTGAAGACAACTCTACTCATTTAGTCTGGCTGAGGAAGGGGTACCTCAGCTCATCCAAAATGGTGAGCATCTGGGAGCACTTCTGTTTGAATGACATCCAAAGGTGATGTTTATATGATGTCAGTGAAACCAGGCCATTTCACTAGAAATCTGTTTAAAAATACGGGCTTGTGGCTCAATCTCAATTTACTGTTTACAGCATCTTCTCTCTGGCTGGTCTCTATAATTTTATAATTTTGCCTCCTCTTCGATTTCTTTCTTCCTCCTTCAGAGGCCATTGGTACAATTGCATAAGAAGATATTACACCCTTCTGCTAGTTCTGCCTTTACACAGCAGCACAAGAGGACCTGGAACTGAACACCTTTTCCATTAGGGTGTTTATGTAATCACTGCATTCCTTGCATATTTTTAAAAGGTTTTATTTACTGTCCAAATTGTCTTATTCCAAGTACCCTTCCAGAACTTTAGTTATTTAGCATTCATCCATAACAAATTCTACAAATCTGCCCCATTCATCCTAAGGAGATTTCAGAATAGTTTACATACTATATTTCTGCTTTTTGGCTCAACCAACTACACTCTTCATAAGCTTCACTGCTTGGTAATCATGTTTGATAGATTTAAAATCCAACTGGCATAATTTAGTCAAGTGGAAAGAAAAGATACAGCAAGCCAGTGAGTCAAGGGAAGCAAGTTCACAAGTGAATATTTTCAGCCTCGGCCAAAGGAAAAAAGTGATGCATCTTAATTTTTTTCCCCTTTACAAAGTATTTCACATTTTTAAAATATTTGAACTGGCATGCACTCCGTAACATACACCCCAGTACCTACCACACTCTGCTTTCTAAAAGTGCAGATCTGCCTGGTTTCCATAAATGTCACAACCACCTACAATCCCAGTGCCAGTAAGTTAAAACAGATATTCTGCACGGGCAGGAGACATGGCAGATGTACAGGAACAGACACTCAGCTGAACTAAGTCAAGGTGACTGTGGACTTTATTATGCCACGAGGCTGTGCAAGGTTATGAAATTGGGTTGCAAAGCTTTGGGAGTCATGTCTCATTGAATTTAAGAGTAGCAGAATGTGCCTTTATTCAGGGTGTACAAAGTGAATTACTCCTGCCATAACGCTGCTTTAGCTGACCACTGGGTTACGAAGAAGTTAGTAAGAAACCCCACGCTTCTCTAGACATTGCACTGAGATTGTACAAAAAGAGTGCAAAATTATAACATTAGCCTCTGTACATCACCAAATGGAGAAAGCTCTCTAAGTATATTCATTTTTCTATTTTAAAGCGTTCATCTCCTTCAGAAGATGCCTTTAAAAATTTTCTCTTGGAAGTCCTGAGCCAAGCTTCAATCTATTCTTCCAGCATATGGACTTCGTCCCCTGGAAGCTATTCAGTCTCTTTGCCTGTATTAGACTGTGAAGCCGAGGAGCACGCACATCGTATCCACATGAACAGCACAGGGAGAGCCCTGCCGAGGCTCCGTATGCATTGACCCAACCACCCTAGCGCCATCTCACACGTCAGCAAAGCAACTGAGCCTTCCCCGAGCACATCACCATTTACCAGTCAGAGCCATGGGTTAGAAAGAATAATCCAAAAGCATATTGATGGAAGCCATCCAAACCCAATTTATATAGCACAGAAGAATTGAGGAGTTAACAAACCCATTTTACTCCCCTTTAATCTGAGAAAATTTAAGTATGCTGTACATGGAAAATAAATGGCCTGAGCCACGTATCTATAGCAAAAGTGGAATGTTTGTTCCAAAACAACTTCCGAAAAATAGGCACAAGCAGATGAAAGCATCCAAGGTTTTTAGAATCACCTAGCAACCCTGCACCTCAGTGTACCTTCAAAGAGAGAAACCTTCACATTCATTAAGTTTTCAGAAATCACCAAATATCTGCTTTTATAGGATCAGCCTTCTTTTTCAAGGATTTATGAATGGGCATCTAAGCAGATCATTATTTACTTTTCAAAAACCTGGATACATTGCCTGTACGTAAAAGAAAAATACATGAAAAAAAATTCCAAGACATAGGACTTGCCTGCTCCTTCCTCCAACCTTCCTCTGTAGGCTTGCAGAATGACATTAAACATTAAAAATTCAGTAGCTGATATTCCCTTCTATCAAGACTGAGTTAAGCACAACACATTCTCCAAGCTGCTAACACACAAGAATATAAACAATATTTCGTATGAAAACCTGTAGCATTGAGAAAAGCACAAAAATAAGTCAAACTTCAAAATTAGGGACTATCTAGGAAATACTCTGAAAGCTGTCTTTTATTCATATGTACATTTAAAAACGGCAGAGAAATTTTCACTTAATGTGACAGACTCTTTACTGAGCACCAACCATGTATTGTACCTGGTGCCAAAATTATACAGCTGTTCAAAGGACAGGCGGCTTTAATCATTAATACTTCACTCCCTAAGAAGTGACCACCGAGATGCAGTCAGGCTAATTTGTGCGTGAGCATGATAAAGCCCGTGAGAAGCTGTCATTGAGCACAGATGACTGCTGGCTAGGTAGAGAAATTGCCTTAGATTATTTATTAATCTTCAGCTCTGATGAAGTAAGAGTTTCAGAAGAGCTGAACTACAACAGAAGAAATTTTTGGTTATGCCCTGTAGTGCTATGCTATTTAAAGAAAAGATGTAAAATAACAGATACTTAAAAAAAAAACCAAAACAAAAATATCAGAAAGGAGAGGAAAATATCAGCACAACAGGCTCATAAACCAGTATAGCTGGTCTTGCATTTACCAGCAAGTGGCTGGTAACTGAATAAAATAAAAACACTGGGAAATAGACCTGCAGGGGGGCAGGGGGGGGATAAGATCACATTCTTAGTAACTAAAGCCACTTTTATGCTGTTTGATACAAGGATGACAACGTTCTGCTGGAGATTTGCTGACTGCCCAGACAATGGAGGTGTCCATGTAGAAAAAGGTACACTGAAAACTGGACAGGAAAATTACAGAAATTCGGCAAAAAAGGGTTAATTCAAGCTTCACTTCATTACTAGCTTTACTTTGACCTCTTTCTATTTTATTTGACACAACATGCCTTAATCTGAAACTGAACGGAAACAAGTATTATACTCTCCCATACAATTACTAGAATAATGAAAAAGCACATCTTGATGTAGTATTTGCTGTTCTAAATATGACTGCTTAATGCACTAAAATGAACATTTCATAAAGAAAAAAATCACTTCTTCCTCTCCCCAGAAGTCTGATTCAGTATTTTTCATTTTCCTCTTAAAAAATAGCAGTCTTGTAATGAAGCAGAAAAATACAATCACCAATTGCATTATGTAGAATGAGCAACTGAATGCAAAAATCTTGTAAACTCAGTCTGAGAATAACTGAATGCTCTGAAGCATTCAGCAAATAATTGCAAATATCATATGCATTCAGTTTGTGTTTGCAAATGACCCATGCAAAAGGTCAAAAAATACTCAGTCCTATTAAAATAGTGACTCGCCTTACAAAACATATGGTTTACTTTCAGTTTGGAAAAAATAACTTATTTTAAATGAAGGTAAGTAGGCAGAGGAAAAAAAACGCAACATGTTTACTACACCAGTAAAAGACAAAAGATTCCTGTCTTTGCTCACAAACAAAAATATTGGTAGAGCTTGAAGCATACAGGAAACAAAAGATACGCCAAAAGTTCATAGTCGAGGAGTCAAGCAGATTATATCACAAGTTGCCTTCTCTTAGAAGGATGGACAGAACATTAGAAGCTACAATAATGAGTGGCACAGAAGAAGAAATTTAAGCAAATAAATCGTAATGCTTAAGTTCTGTTTCCCTAGCATGGCATGATTTCCCTGTTTAACTGAGACACTAGCTTACTAACCTGAAAACCTTGCTGCTTCCTGAAAAAAAAAAGTCTATATGACAGCATCTCATTCACATATTTCAATTAAAGCTGCTAGTAATATAGTTCAAATCTCCACTAATTGAGATTATTTTGTCTTGCAGAAGCACAGAGGAAGTCTTCTCTATGCTAAACTGTGTTCAAAAGACACAGGCTTATTTCCTGTCAAAGTACAACTCCTACTCCAGAGAAAGATGGCAATGGAAAGTCCCTAGGTGCATATTTTACAACCACTTACCACAATTTGAAAAATCTTAAAAATTCAGGTGAAAGCAGAGATATTTGAATGGAAGAGAATGAAAGCTCTTAACTCTCAAGTCAGACAAGAAATCTCCGTTGTGTTTGGGCAGGATATTAAATAGGATGTTGGAGTTAAATATTGCTCCTATTGTTTTATCAGACCGAAATTAGGAAGAACTAAGATCATGGCACTAGGCAGGAAACAAATGAAAAAAAAAAAAGATACTGACATTGATTATTTTTATGTTATTGCACAGATGGAGTAAATTCAAGAGGTAGTGCTAAAATGATAGGACTTGGTTAAAGCCTTTGCACCTGCTCTGGCAGATGGATGCAATTAATAACAGAAAAGAAACAGAAGTAGTCAAGTAAAATTGCTCCCTGAGGGTTAGGTTGTTTTAAAATTAAGCTGACACGCGTTTTTAATACAATATATTAAGGCAGAGACGTGTTTTGAAGTGGGCTGTCTAGTTTACAGCAAACAAACTCATTAGCGAGGTGTATAGAGAAACACAGGACTGGCCCCACAATTAGTTTTCATACTCATTCTGCAAACAGATAATGTATTTTCTAATTGCTCATAGTCAAGCAAATTGTTCTGCTGTATTTTGCATGGGAAACAATATCATACTTCAGTTGATTTCCTCTTAGTGCAAATGAACGATTTGAAAATGTAAGCTGGAGAGCCTTAGTCAGTAAAATTCTTGCCAATGAACTTCCAACATGCCCTTTAAGGAGTTCACTGCTCGAGAAGCCAGCTGAAAGTAAATTTCATTATTTGAAGTCCAACCAAAACTAACAAAGATGAAAGGCCCCGTATTACTATGCGTGCGCACGTGTGTATATTTCTACGCACACACGCTCCAACTGTGCACAGTTACTACAGTCATAATGACCTAGGCACACGACTATCTCTGGTGTTGAACTATTAGGATACTCCCTAGTAAGGTGCATGTCAGCTGGTGTCTTCCCAAACATATCCCAGAGAGGCTCAGGGTTAGCAGAGGTCAGAGATCACTCCCTGGATGCAGGTATTTTGGGTGTGGGGGTGTGAGGGGGTGGCAGTGCAATTTGAGTAAGAATGGTGGCAACCGGCCCTGCCGTGCCATGCTGTCTGGCCTCAGGGAGGGAGAACAGTGCCTGGCCCATTTTATTTACAGGTACAGACAGAGCCAAATTTAGCTTGTCCTTCCAAATCAAGGATAAACAGGGGATTTAAATCCTCAGCAGAGAGAACTAATGCAGGAAACATCGTATTATCACAAATTGTACTCCAATAGCCTGCTGGAGCAACGATGGATTTCTACAGTGCACAGAAACTTTGAAAAGCAGCCTTTTTTTTTTTTTTACAGTAGTTCAACAGCAAAGTGGGTTAAACTGTTACATTGTTCATATTTCATGTGTGAAAATGATCTTTTTTTCATTAGTAGAAACCAGTAACAAAATACAAAAAAAAGTAGCCTTGAGCACTCAATGACCATGAAAAACATGGTCTCTAAGTAACTAGAGAAAAAATAGTCAGAGGTAGATTAATTGACTAGATAATAATCTAACAACAAACAGCCATTGCTATCATCAATTTTCTCTAAATAATTACCTACTAAGACAGGAAAAGCATCTATTATTATACCAACTTAAATCATCAGTCGAGAATTCTGAGTGCCACAGGTGATTGGTTTTGCTTTCTGTCTCTGAGTTTGCTATAATCAAACAGGTAAATATGTTGCAGTCTACTTTAAAATTACCTACAACAGTGGCTTGCAGCTTAACAACCCTCAGAATCATAAATAAATGGCGTAATTTTTTTTGTAGATCTGAAGAGCCTAGCATCCTTGAGGGCACTGTAAAATAATAACATGAAAGGATTTTCCTTTTGCTCCACTTCAATATTCTTAACAGCTATTACAGCTGACTACGTAATAACTGGATACTCGGGGGGGCTGGGGTATGCATAAGACATGTAGGATAATGAAAATGCATTTAAGCAAATAGTCCTGCAACTTAAAGGTATCTGTTGTTACAATAGTTATCTTTTATCTTTTTTTGTTTGTTTGTTTGGGTTGTGTTGTGGGTTTTGTTTTTGTTTGTTTGCTCAGCTGGTTTTGGTTTGTTTGGTGTTTTTACAGAACAGATGGAAGGAGGGCACCAAAACAACAGCAGGTTCTAGCGGCCCTTAGAGCCTCAGCTTCCCCACAAAGAGGGACCAGCTGCTTTCTGCTGGGGCACTGCACACTGCAGAGAGCGTGACCTTGTCGGAGCTCAGCCACTGCCTGACAGTGCACTGCAGAACGCTACAACCCTATGAACAGTTGCCTTCTCATAATATTGTACGCATCCAGTCAAAAGACCAAGAGATCACTTTGAAAGTGTAAGGATGCTGGAATAGCCAGGCTATTGTGTTACAATTAGCAAGAAGTCACTTCACATTCAACTTTTGAAAGAGCTGACTTCAGCTTTTACAAGCATTTCTACTATATCACTTAACTCAGCATATTGTAAGCTTTATTAACCTTTTAAAGATTATTCCATACATGAGGACAATATGTTATGTTATTTACGTGGCTATAAATAAAACCTACATCTGACCTCTTCATTGTTCTCATGTTTCAGCATATTTGGGCAAAAAGTCACTTCAAACATGGCAAAAAACCCACACAAACGAAAACAACTTCCAAACCACATATATTGGCTGACTGCAGAAAATCAATAATATTTTAATAGCTGGTGAACAAAGAAAACCAAAACAAAACTTCTCTCTTGCTTCCAACTACTGTCAATGGCTCTTTGATGGAATTCATTCATGAGTAGCAACATAAAGTTTCATTCACAAGGCTGTCTAACAACTCTAACAACTCCAGAGGAATAAGAGTCACCAGCAAAGAAAAAAAAAAAACCAACCAACAAACAAAACCAAAACCAGTTAACAGAGGAAAATACTGAAACAGGTAACTGTAACTGTTAGTTTAATTTTAATTTCTTGTATCTCTTTTTCCTCTGTCTACCAAACAGCTGGGCTTTTCAAGCAGCCACATGACTTTGCCTTTCAGCAAAATGCTTAGGTCTGAAATCCTTACCTTACAAAGGGATTTAAGAGTTTAAAACAAGGCTTCTTTCCCACTGTCTTGATTCCTTTATCATATCTTAACTTGCACTCACCTTTACTCCTTCCATTTCCTTACAGAATTTCACCAAATCCTTACAGCAGTCATCCAGACATCATTACATGACTGGTTATAGTACCTTCACGAGGCTGAGGATCAGTGTCACATGATGTGGAATTCTCAAAATTCGTCACCTCAGATTTACCTTATTTCCATTCTGTGGTGTTTTCATGCAGTGATTAAAACACTTAAAAGCAGCAGATCCAAACTGTCACGTTCTTTAGTATATCAAGTAAAATAAATATTTGGTTGGAGAGCTTATGAGTAAGAGAGATCTGTGGAGGCATTTTAATCGTATGTGCATAACTTGGGGCCCTTAATTAGACATCAGACTTACCTATGCACCTCATTTATAGCCCAAACTAAAAAATGCTCTTTCCCACAGAAAATCCCAGTGTCTGACTTAGCTTTCTACTTTGACTCACCCTGTGGTCTCTCAATGCACCTATGTACAGCAGACTAGCTTCTTAACTTACGCTGCCGGAGAGACTGAAGTCTGGCAGCGGGAATACCCTCTCACATGTCCCTCGGGATGGCTACATTAACATACTGCTGCTGGCCTGCATGAAAATATTCCAGGTGACCAGTGCCTTCAGCCACCACCCTTTCAAGGGCGTTTTATCCCTATGCACCCCATAGATCCAGCAGGCAAGAGAAGTCCTTATGTTCTCCACTGCTAACACACACATGCCTTGAACTTGAAACACACAGCAGCTGTTTGCTTCTCCTTTCTCAGCTGTTCTCTACCAAACAGTCCCTTCACTCTGCACGCTTGAAACCACAAAAGCAATGATGCAGCTTCTACTCCTTTCACAGCATAGCACGCAAAAGCTTGACCCATCTTTAACACCCCAGATACTGAAGCCATAGGTATCTCTTTCACCTGCTCCTCCCAGCTGGCTTGCTTCCAACATACATTCATACAACCCTCTGAGGACTGTAATTCCCAAAATATCTGTACTTATTGTACAGCACAGGCAATAAAAAAAGGCTGTGTGAAAACCACCCACTTTCCCCACAGAGCTGGCTATTCTCTTAATAACACAAAACACAAACACAGGGATGCAGGGAACCAAGCTGCTGGCTCCTGCTGGCTCTGCACTCAGATGAACTGCAAGACAACACGACTCAGCCCCAGCTACCAAGTGCAACTCACACATCATAGCTCTCGGCAGTGTGTGGAATAGGAAGAGAATGACATAACAACAATGAAAACAAAACAATCAAGAAACAGAAGCAAAGATTTAACAAGTTCAGAAAAAATGTCTGATCCTCTGCTTTACGCACGACCAAACAAGAGAGAGCACCAAGAAAAAGCGAGCAGTCACTACCAACCTAATCTTCCACAAGCTGAGCTCTATGAGTAGGGAAAGCTGCCAGAAAAGAGTTTTAAACCAGCATTTAAAACATCTCAGGAAAGAGAATAATTTACAGTGCCTACAGTGAAATGAGAAGCTTCCCATACACTTAAGGCAAGTACCTGCCAATTCGTATTTTAAAGCTACAGAGGAACAATGACCTTTGAGGAAGACATTATTGATACGATTTTATCGCTGCATGTGTGCCCAGAAGAGTAACTTGACACATTTTGAATCAACGGGGAGATACTGGCAATATAAATAATAAAAATACCTGTAACTGACAATATAAATACAAGGAACACTGAAACAGTCTACAACTTTTTCTACTGTTTTTCCTGACTCTCATATCATTAAAAGCTAGAGACCAGAAAAACAGGAAAAAATCAAGAGCAAACCATTTTTTAAAAATCTTTACCAAAGAAACTGCCACAGAAAATACACTCGCTGATGTTCAGAAAAGCAGAACTTGAAAACACTTCTCTATACAATTGTCTTCAGAAAACAGCCTCAAACTTATTAAGTGTTGTACTTTTATTTCTTTGTATGATAATTAATTACAAGATTAATGCTTGCAAAGCATAATTACTCCCTGGAACGTCTTCAAAAGACTCTGAAGTCAAACGCTTTGTACCCTATGCAGGTAAGCCTCACTCTTTCTTCTCCAGGATTCACACGCAACATACAAGTTTAGGAGGAAAACTTGCCCTAAAACAAAAGCGTAACATACTAATCAGTTGGGATTTAGTTACCATAGCCCCACAGAAAGCACTCAAATCAAAATAAATGTACACGCAGGGGCATTTTTAACTAGAATGCACTAACGTACTCCCTCACCGCCTTTCGGAGGGGCAGCGCAAGCCTTACAGGCCTCGCCGCTCCGTGCGGCTCTCCGGCCCATTTCCACAGGGGAAATCTCAGCTCTTGCTTCACAACAAACTTCCCCACGCCCTCACAAACCGAGGAAATAAACCTGACGTACAGAAGGAAAAGAAATTCCCGGTTTTTGTGGCCACAAAAAAAAAAACCCTAACAAACTCTCAAAGGCATGAAGGAGAAGCGCAAAGGTGGAACGCTCAAGGCGGCGGCACCGATAATGACTATATTGATCTTTAACGCACACCCAGTGCTCCAACAGGCAGCGGCACCGCTGCCTCAACAGAGGCGGGACAGACACGCTGCCACAGCCCCGGGCCGCGTCCCTAACCCCTCGACACGCCGCAGCCAGGGCCGGATTCGGACTCCCCGCGCATCCCGTCGCCCCCCGGCCCCCGAGAGGCCTCAAACTGCCCCCTCAGCCCCAAAACAGGCGGGCCAGCGTGATGAGGCGGGACCGGAAGCTCCACCTCCCTCCCTCTGAGCTCAACCACTGGTCAGTTCTCCTATCACTCTCAGCCCCTCCAGCCCACCCACTCCCGTCGCCGAAGCCTTCTCTCGACCTCCACCCCGCCCCGCTCCCAGCTCCATGCTCACTTGCTGGCGGGCACGTCAAGCAAACACAATTCCCTCTTCTGATTGGCTGTTCTGAGGGGGCTGCTCCCGCCTGCGAGCAGGGGGCTCGGCTCCCCAGCGTTGCCGCCCGCCCTCCCCCGCTCCCGCGGTGGGGCGCATGCGCGGGGCCGAGTGTTGTCCTGGGGGTGGGCATGTTCCGCGGAGAGGAGCGGCCGCCACAGCGCCGCGGGGAGGGGGTGGAGGCGGCAGCGGGGCCGCCGCCGCCGGGGAGCCAGCCTCACTCTGCGGGAGTGAGGGGAGACCTGCCGGGGGCTGCGAGCGGTGCCGCGTACGGACCTGTGCGTGTGCCTGTATCTATACTCTCTCTTGCATGTGTCTGTAGGGCGCTCTCTCTCTCTCTCCGCACGCAGCCACCCGCCGGGCGGGCTGGGCTGTGGCGCCGGCAGGGCGATGCGGGCGGCGGGGCGGTAGCACTCCCCGTGCTGCCCCCGCGGGCCAGCGGCCGCTTGCCCCCGGCAGCAGCAGC
>Ga0065711_1003390_pt1 | contig 28198 bp, 16 predicted proteins | sample Hoacrofraction12_FD_59098 | JGI IMG/M metagenome (GOLD analysis project Ga0065711, IMG submission 59098) | Hoatzin crop microbial communities from Cojedes, Venezuela - Epithelial fraction 12 v2 (version 2) | ecosystem: Host-associated > Birds > Digestive system > Esophagus > Crop | place...
GGCCCCATCCCTGGAAACATTCAAGACCAGGTTGGACAGGGCTCTGAGCAACCTGATCTAGTTAGTGGTGTCCCTGCTCTCTGCGGGGGGGTTGGACTAGATGACCTCTAAAGGTCCCTTCCAACCCAAAACTTTCTATGATTCTATTACTAAAAAAAAGAAAGGATTAAGGAGCAATCTGATCACGGTCACATATTTATAAGAAAGACCTTGCTCTAGGATCATCTGATTAACAGTTTGAAAATGATGAAAATATATCATTCCTGTCAAAATAATGTTGTTTTTTATATGCATTTTCCCAAAATCACTCCATACTGCTCGAAATTGTTGGGTTTTTTTGTTCAAATCCATTTATAACTCATTCAGAACAGTGGATAGTGGAATATCTACAGAATACAGAGTAATCAGCAACAGGAAGGTTTGCTGAGCAACTTCCAGCAAACTGCCTAGTGGTAGTGTGATAAGCAGAAGGTGGGAGTGTCCACAGTAGGTTATTGTGGAATTTTTTTCATAATACTTTTCAGCCAGGAAATGAGAATCAACAGCTTCAGTGTGGTTTGTTTTGAGGTTTTGTTTGGTTTTGTGGTTTTTTTTTTAGATCATTTAGTTTAACCAAGACTGGCATGATCTCTGTCCTAAGTTTACTTCAGCTAATAAAATGGCTGTTACATTGAATGCCTCAGGAAAACTCATAAAAATGGGTAAGCTGGCACTCTGTCAAAGTCGTTATTGACTGGTTTTGAAATGATCAAAGTAGCATCACAGTGCCTGTAAAATACAAGCAGTTACAATAATATCTTTCTCAAAGGTCCATAAATTGATTATAGAATTCCAGAAGAATGTGCTTTGATAATATTGGTTGTAACTGGTTAGAATATTTATTCATGAGTTTTCAAAATGTCTTTGACATGGTCAGCGTTAGCTCTTTCACCTTTTGTTGCCTTCAGTGTGCAGTTAGAATATGCTGTATCCTACTTATATGTTGCTACTAGTTTATGTTGCTAGATAGTTCTAAGATGTCCTATCTCCCATTTAAGATCTTATAATCAGAAAGGTGTGCCATGAGTTTGTTTCCTGAAGAAAACATGAAACTTTCTAATACCTTATCGCTTCTTATTTGTATTGTATTCTCCACTTTCTCACCCATGTAGCAACTGCTAACATGGTATGCTGCATATGTACTAAATGCCTTTCACTTAATAATCGCTAGTTAAATGTATTAGAAGTAGGTCAAGAACTGAGATTTGATCAGATGTGCAAACACTTCTTGATGTCAAATGTTCTCGACTTAAAAAACTCATAACTGACAAGCACAGGGCGAGATAAAGAAATGTGTTTGTATCTTTTTCACTTTTCAGTGGGAGAAAGATGATACAGAGATGTCAAGTCACTCATGACCACACAGTCCTTTCCTTTGTTGGAAGCTGAATTTGGATCTACTTTTTCTTAAACAGACACTCCTCTCATTGTCTGGTTTATTTTAAATAAAAGTTGTGTTGTTTTACTTGAATGTGCAATAGCAATGCTTAGAAGGTTCATTGCCATACTGATATTCACTGTTCTGCACATTAATAATTCTGTTCCACTCGTTTTTGCTACTTGGGTTCATGCTGACACAGCGCACGCAGCAGTACTGGCTGCACAGTTTAAGCCGGTTTCCGTCACGCATGCTGCCAAACTGGTGCGTACGCTGCCTGGGGGTTGGTGAACGGTCCTCCCTCAACATCAGACTGAATAAAGCCCTCTTTTGCTTTCTTACTGTTTTGCTGCCTAGGGGAGAAGGTTGCTCCTGATGTCCTCTTTCTCTGTAAAAATTTGCTGCTACAGTGATATTATCAGCAGATTTGTAGACAATTGCTTTAATTGTAGTTAGACATTTCTGTTGCATAGATAAACACCATTTGCCATGTGAAGATGCTGCTTGAATTCATTCTTAAAGTGTGCTAGTACCCGTCAGACCACTGCTCTGCTGTCTGTTTTCAGTCTTGTGCAGTGGAAGTGGCCCAAGAGGTGCTGCCAAGTAGAGGGCTATTCATAGGATTGTTTTTCCCCCCTTAAACTGCCTTGCTGTGTTCTGTAAGATACTCTTTTGTGTTCTCATTGCAGCTTACTTCCTTCTGCTCTTTCCTGAAGGGAAATTTATGTTGTTTCATGAAGCCCTGCGGGTGGATATGGCCTTAAGCTTCATGCTTACTTTGCTCTACAGAAGTATTAGAGTGTTTTTCTTGACCAAAGTTATTGTCTGTCTGGTTGTGATTTGTATAGTTTTAATCTGGTTGATTAACGGTCAGTAAAATTGACAAGGCAACATGGCATACAGCAAAGCTTTGCCTCGTAAGTATGTTGGTCTGTATGGTGTAGTGCCTGATGTGTACACACATGTAATTATAGCCAAAAATGCACTAAACACAGGAATTGGTGCATTCTGTCACATTGTTGTTTTATTGTGTGACTTAACTGAATTTTAAAAAATGACTTACAAACTCCACAAATTTTTTTACAACACAAGAAACAATTTTGGGAGTACTTTACTTCTGTATCTCTATGGTTTCCAATTGTTCTGCATGCTCTGACTGGCCATTAAAATTTATGTAAAAGACTTGAGGTCTTCATGTTCTGTCTTGCCTTGTAGCTTTACTATCTTCAGGTGAAGATACTTGTTTGTAGATGAAAATTTTACTGAGGTAGGAGCACTGGGAAAATTTGATCACTTCATATAATGTGATCGAGGTATTGTTCTTGCTGATTCAGGGAGGATAATGGAACTTGAGTGTACTAGCATTTATCAAATCATACACTTTCTCACTTTCAGACAACAAGTATTCACTGGTGAGAGGGTGCTGAGCAAACGCATAACACAGTAGTCTAGAAAGGTATTTGTAGTCTTAGCTGATTTTCTTTTAATTATTTTGTGCCAGAGGTATCTCAACTTCTATGTTTTCAGTCCCAAAGGCAATTGTTCTTCTGCTGTCACGAAGAATCTTTCTCCGTGCAGCACAATAGGAATAACAAAACTCATTTCAGTCTCAATTTGAGTTTAATTCCAAGGTAAAACTTGAAATGAGGTGGTAATGAACTTGAACTCACAGTTTTGATTATCTGCTGCATGCTTATACAAGTGCTGAGACACAGTACAGATATTTTCCAGCTATAGTTCTGTTCTGAGAGTGTTTGTCTCTTGAGCAGATTAAAACCTGAAATTTTCTGCTTTGCTTTCTGTTACAGCCAATATAGTGAGAACGTTTGGAATTCAGCTCTTAGGTTTGAATCAGAGACACCTAAACACATACCCAAAAGAACAAAAGAAAATCGTTGTGACTATCATGATGTGATAATTCTAGGAAATAATAAGTTAGTGAGACAGAGACTGATCGAACCAATTAAAACCCTTTGGAAAACAAACCTCGCAAAAGTGTTTCACCATCACAGCTGTGCAGTCCAGTGGGTACTGTGGTGGTAACAGCCGTGATCTCCCTCAAAATCTCTGAATTTGGAGATCTGTGTCTTTTCTAAAATACTGGTTTGTGCCACATACATTTAATATATGCATTGACAAGCAGCCTTTGCCTGAAATCAAGCTGGAATAGTTCTAGCAAAGTCAAAGGAACTGCACCAATAAACACTAGTGAGAAATTTGCCATCGGAGGTCTCCAGTGGGTTCTGTCCCGTCCCCCATTCCAAGCAACCACACCGACCCTATCGCAAGCACGGAAGGCAATGCAGATCTTTATGATGCTGTGATCGGCCCTTTCTGGCCAGTCCGTTCTACACTAACAGTCCACGCAATTAGTTAAATTGAAATGCATCCCCTCTCCATGCAATTGGCTTTTCTAGCCACAGATGAGGTAAAAAACTTTCCAAAATACAGTGCTCTCTAATGTGGACTTCACTGATCTCTATGATAATATATAACGAGATGGACTAATGAGCCCACACTGGGCTAGCAGAAGTCAAAAGACCTTTTCCCAGACAGGACCAACACCTGCTGTTGCGGTGGGCTGCTTTATGCAAATACTACCACTGCGTTATTACTGAATTACAAAATGCATTAGGCATCCAATTTCCTTTGTAAATGAAGCAATTATTGAGATAATTCTCAATAGCTACTTCTGAAGATATCTGCAACTTAAAACACAGATGTTAAAACTAATGGAACTAAATGAACCCTCTCTGAATTGTAATCCTTGAATAGAGAAGTAGTTTTAGTAGGGTTTTCTTAATTATAAAGTTTATTAAATGAAATACATATTACAATGGAGAGGAAAAAGTCAAATGATATTTTACAGCAAAAATAAAAACTTTAAACTTGCTATCCATACTCCATTGGGTGTGAAATGCCAAAAGAGAAATAAAAAGACATTTAATCTTGTTGCAAAGCTTAATGTTCTGTACCACATTGTAACATAGCCCAAACCAGACAATTGCTTGCTCATAAATCTTTTTTTTTTCCTTTTAGTCATGTTACAGAGAAAAATCAAGACTGTCCTTTAAAAATAGTCTGTAGTCAAGTGAGCTTGAAAGTTTATGTTGTTAGCTGTCCTGTTCAACCATATTTATGGTGCTGGAAAGAAAATCTGAGGCTTGTGTGGTTCATTTTGTAAGTGATGTAGTGGTAGTGTAGGTATGGGCTGGAGTTCATAATGCTCTGTAAAAGATGAGGGGGGGGAAATATTGGGCAATTAACCATTGGAGAATTTTTTTCCAAAGCTCACTGAATTCAGTGCAACGCTTGTAGTCAAGCTGTTTCTGTCATAAAACTTCAGATATCTATTGTATGAATGTCTAGGTTAAGAATTCATGTTCCCTGTACACACCTTGGAGGATGGTTAACTGCCTGACTGAGGGGCTCTTAATCATCCTGTGGGTGTTCTGTAGACATTGGGAAGCCTGGGCGGTTAAATTTGGCACCTAGAGACTTGCCGCGCCGGGTTAGGGGGTGTACGACGTGGCCTTTTGAAGGATTTGGGTCAGAGCTTGGAATTGTATTTTGTAGGCAACCTAGTAAACAACTGAGGGTAAAATGAAGGTAGGAATGCAAAACTTAGCATGGGGGAGATTTTACTGGCATCAGCACACTCCCTGTTGTGTTTTAAACACAAATTTGTCACTAGACATCAATTTATTTGTTATCATGGGATCAGGGAAGCCAGAAGTTATATAAAAAAAAAAATTAAAAGAAGGTAAAAGTGCACTATTAAATTGCTGTTTAATCATCAGCCGTTAGGCTGCTTCCTTTGTTTAACTGCTTAGTTCATATGATAAAATAACTACTGCATGCCTTCATATTCTGGGGGTAAAAGTCCACTTTTGCTAGTTACCTTGCTTATATAGAGAGCAGTAGCCATTAAGCAGTGTACTTAAAGTGCCGTTATCCTAAATTGCTGTTTATGTATATTTCTACATATAAACTTTTTAATTGGATGGCTCTGCTGGACGCAGTTACTTTTGCCTGTGTAATTTTGGGAACACTGAATTCTGCAAATATTTAGCCATTTTAAGTAGATCGATATGTAAAAGTTGTTTTTTCAAAACCTTTTTCAGTGTTTCAGTACATGTTCTAATTTTTTTACTCTTGTGATTTGAGGTATTTATTTTTGAAAAAGAACTTATTTATAGCTAGTATTCCTTAGTAAAAATATGCAGCTAGTTATTTGAATAAATGGGAGGGAGAGGAAGCTTTATGAGTAAATATCTCCTCTTTAGGGAAGTGAATGTTTGGTAGATAACTCTTGCCTTGCCCTCAGGTTGTCTGTTACTTCTTCAGTTGTTAATTATTCTGAACTCCACAGAACATTATTGGGCCAATGTAAAACTGTTATTTTTCCGCTGAAATTTCCATTAGCTGTGAGTAATTCCAGTTTAGGATAGATTATCATGTTTTAAATTTTATACAGTGTTCTGCATGTATTTTCTTACTACATACCATACCTGGGAAAATGTCGTTTATTAATTCATACACCAAATATTCCATCTGCACTGATGTACATGCTCACCTGACAAGTGCAATTGCTGGCCTGCACTCACATGCCTTTAGCGTTGAATCTCATATCTGCCATCCTTAAGTATTCATGCAAAGAGCAAAACTGAACAGAAGTAGTTTAGAGCATTTCTGCTACTTGTTTGCTTTAACCATATTGTAAGAGAGAAGGAAGGCTATTATTAACCTAGTGGTACATGAAGAGTGCACAAGCCAACTCTGACCCCTATGGATATTAATGAGACAACAAGAGATGCCGGTAGCTTGGCAGTGTTAATTTTTAAAAAATACTTTTGCTGTTTAATTGCAGCTTTTGTGTTTTACTGATCTTATTTAAGCTGTCAGTAGCAGCACATTAATAGCACATTACAGAATTTATTTTTAACTAACACAGAATTAAATACTAATAAAATGAGACAAGCATGATTCCAGCATCCTTTCCATGTGTTGGCTGGGCTCCAGTGAGATGATGTGAAGCTAATTTAGTTTTTAGTAAAGGTTAATTGAGAGTAAAACTGTGAGAATGGTTGAGGTCTTTTAAAAAAGAACATTGTATACCTGTCCATGTATATTTATGTTGATGGCAGAGGATAGTCTAAGCAGTTTAGAAGTCTTGGTCTCTGCTGTGTTCTTACCAGTGCAGTAAATGTATGCTAAAAGGGGAAAATGGTTAGTTACTAGAAGCCTGTAAGTGCTGTCGAACAGCCACAGAAACACAGCATTCACCAAAAGACAAGGTGAGCAGCAGCCCCCGCGGACTAGAGCGGGTGGCTGCACTTTTTCCTACTTCACTGGCCGTGAGCAGGTGCTGAAGAGGACTGTGAATGCTGATGCATCTCACCGGGCCCGGCCCGGAAAGGCAGTATCGTTCACGGTGAGGTTAATGTGGGATGTGTTACAAATAATTGAAGGGCATTAGCATTTATTAGAAATTAAAAGGGAAGCAGAATTCGTAAGGCTGGCCATTGTAACAGGCATTTGGGGAGGATGAAGTGTTTCTGATTAACAACACATGTGCTTTTTGGCTGTGCTGTAGATCTTTCTTTTTGACCAGCTGGCCTCTGGCTCACAGTTACTCAAGCCAAACACTTTCAGCATGTGAATAAATGTTGCTGTTTTTCTTAGTGATTAAAGAAGAACATGACCAGAAACATGAGTAATACCAGGATTAATGTCTCTCAGACTTGACTGGGTTGAGAAATGCATTCTTATAAAGAGAGTGTAAAATAGGAGGTGCTGAAATTGCCCCCAGCACAATCTTATTCAGTGTTGTCTTCTAGGGACACTGAAGTTATTTCAAAAGATGGGTTTTCAGGAAAATTGGTGCGGTATTTATCTAAAGTGGGAGCATTGTGAGATGGTGTCTTACTGAAATGTTTCTTAAACTGTTTTACTTCCAGCATGTAAAATAACCAGCACACATAACAGAGTAGAAAAATGCACAGTAGACAGACATAACTCTCCACCATCTCAATGAGGGAAGATTTATACCTCCTGTTACCTTACGTGTCCCATTCTGGGGAGGAAAGGAAGGAAATACTCAAACATTGCTACTGGCTTTAGAAGAAAATAATAATAGATTATAGGTGGATGACTTTTCCATAAAATCTTGAGTGTTTCCAATTTTATGTTATCTTTTGAAATTTTCATAGTAATACACCCTCTTTTCCCCAGTTACAAGCATTTTTAAAGAGTGTACATTCTGCTTACTGGTAAGTGATGGCAATTAGCCTCATTAGTGGAAAGCCCCACTGCTGCACTCCTCTGTACTTCCACGTGCAGCTTGCTGCAGATGTGCTTGGGGACATTTGTTCTTTACATATCTCTATCCCAGAGACTCCAAAGTTACAAGAACTGGCAGATTTTGGTAGCTTTCTGCAAGCTGCAGGTCGCAGGGCATTGCAGTGATAATTCCGGTGAGAGAGTTTGTTCACTAGTGGTTGTGTGTTTAAGAGAATACAGTCTGCAGTACAGTATGCCTCTGGTAGTTCAATCCAGGTCAAGAAGTAAAGCGGAATTTTTTTGATCTGTCAGTGACTTACCTCATCATTAAGTCATACTGCCAATGTAGTGAACTCTTCATTTTCTGTGCAGAGGGTCCTGAAAGTAGTTCATAGAGCATATCCTGAGAGCTGCATCTTTGAGCTTTGCCAAACTGTGAATTACTGTCATTGCACTGAGCCAAACCATGTCCTTCATTTCTTTGTAGCAGTAAGGAAAATGTAGCGTTATTATAGACACGAAGATATTTACACCTGTGTTAGAATTTGTGTGTTTACTCCTTGCTGCTAGCATAGGCTTAGGGATGCAGGAGGTAAATACTCTGCTTATGGAATCTTTAGTCTATAGTGATGTCAAATCTTCAAAAGGTCATTTTTTCTAGAAATTGTAGGAGCCAAACTGTACGGGTTTTTATCTCTTCACTCCTCTGCATCAGTGCAGTGGTATTTTTGCTTAAAAAGTGATGTCTGTGCTAATATTCACTTTTTGAGATGTGATAAAGGGAGCTGGAAGAGTATGTCTGAAACTTCCTGAGAAACCCGCAGCAGCATTCAACATACCAATTTCCTTACAAATGTGAGTAGTAACAACAAAGAAAGAGAAAAAGCTCATAAAATATACAAATATGTTGTTTAAAAGATTTCAGCTTCAGTTGTCCTCCTTGCTACTTGGGGAAGAGAACTACTTCCTTCTGAGAACAGGCTCCAAAAAACTTTGGCCATCTTCTAAATAGATGCTAAAACGAAATAACTAAAGAAAAAACAGTCACATCCACTCTCTTAATTTTCTGTAGAAAGGGGTTGTTCTTCAAAGTCTCCACACGTTGCCAGAAAAGACAACAAATGCTTTCAAGGCACTTCATGAGAATTTCAGCCCGGCTCTGTCATTTGCTCTAAAGGAATTGGATGGAAAACGTAGTGCACTTGGGTTGAGACAGGATGTTGCTTGCATCTTATAGAACTCTCTTAGTTATGACTAAAATCACACTGCTAAAGAAAAGAGAGTGGGGTTTATTGGTAGGACTGTTGGGGTGCCTTCTCCAGACTGCTACAATCTGCATCCCAGCCTATGCATTTTTGGGTAGGTTGTTTTGGTTAGCCACCTACGTAGCCCACGAAGGGGAGCTTTCTTTGTTGCATTTAGTTCTCCTGGTACCAGCACTTGTGCACCAGCTAAAATCTGGTGTAGGTGTGTAGGTGCATTTTTCAAGTTCGGGGAATCTACAAGTGCGCTAATTCCCCTTGCATAAATACACCCAAGTACTGTGTGTGGTACCAGTGCTCAAAGAGTGGTCGGGGTCAGAACAGATCACATCTCAAACTCTTACTGTGTTTTAAAAAACAGTATCAGTATGTTGTTTGAAAGTACTTAATGAACTGGCATTATTTACTTGAAATGAAAGACCATATTTCAGATCTTTCCTCTGATTTATTTTATGACTCACACATGGGTTAATCCCATGAAGAGATTATGTGAATTGGTGTCATTAATCAGAAGCAGTCACGTTCCTGCTTTTGTGTATTTCAAACTGAAGTTGCAGGTGTAAAACACTGTTACAATATTCAGATTTATACTTATTGCTGTTCAAGACCCTCCTCACTTAAAATGACCTGAATTACAATTGCAACATAGATTGTGATCATTGTTTACACCAACAGTTCTTTCTGACCTTGATTTTGTCATCCTACCCATAGATTTGAACATCTAGAAGCTAATGTCAGCTCTTAAACATCGTTGTTCATGCATGACTGTTTAGTTGTACAGCCAGTCTTTTCTGCCTCTTAAATCAGCTTTGCCACTTGTCCTTGCCATGGGGAAAAAAGGCTAAAAAAAGCTTTGCCAAGAGAAAAGGGATGATTCATGAAGATTTTTCGTGGTCAACAGAAAGTATTTAAAACTTGATTAGATACATGGAAGAGAGAATTTGTCATGGGTTTACGTTTCACTGTGCTATGTGAGCTAAATGTATAATCACATCTGCGGTAAAAATCCCTCGCTGTGACGGAAACAGACTGGAAATAAGTTTGACTCACTAGCCAATTATATAAGTGCCATAACCTTATGGAAGGGAAATGTCTTATGTTCAGAACTTGAAGGATGTAGTTGTCATCATTTCACACATGCTTGGCTCACTAAGAAACCTGAGATTCGGCTTATGGGTTGCCTATGGGTTTTTTTTTGGTTGTTTTCCTGCGCAAAGACATAGATCACATTTGCTTTAGTATTAGTTTTACGTTAGATTGAATTTCAAACTTCACAAGAGAAGTTTGTCAGGAAAGTTTTTTGCAATTTTGTCCTGAGAATTTCCCATAAATGTAATCCAAATACTTTATAGAAGAGTGTCTGGGAAGATTATTAGAACCATATATTTTGATGCAAAGAGAAACCTTTGTAGAATTGATGTGTAGTACTGCACAGCAGTATTGGTAAATAGGAGAATGAAAGAGCAAATCCTTTGCTTGGAGTATAATAGAGGTGAAAATCATGTTTCAAAAACCACTCAGCTGTCTTGACAGGTGAAGAAGAATCTCTCCTGCAAACCCATCACTTTTCAGTTCTGAAGCTAATCTCTCACGCAGTTACCAGAATGACTTTGCAGGACTTGAAGCCTCTGCCTGTACTTGCAAATTAAAAACCACCAGGTAACTTTTCTAGAACATGATCTCAGTGATTTTTATACAGTGAAATTATTAAATGTTTCCTAGCGCAATTTGGGCTGATTTTAGCACTCTCCTAGATGGTTCCTGGGCAATCTTGGAGTTGGCATGACCAAGGGGCTGTTCCCACGTGGCAGCCTCTGGGCAGCAATCTCTTCTGGCACGTAAAGGGACATAGGCACGTAGCATGAACTTGGTTTTGCTGTCCGGCTGCAGCCTCAGGGAACTGCTGCGGCTGGGTTTAAACTGCTAATGTAGATGTCTTCAAAGCAGCAGTGAGGAAAATGGGTTATGATTTTAACCAGAATGTTTTGTTTATTTTTGTTATATTTTCATGGTATGAATGTTGTCAATCTTACTGTTTTACCACATAGTTACTCTAGAATGTTGGGGGGGAAACATTCTTGCAGGTGTACTGTATCAGTCACAGAGGAAAATATCATTTCTTCTACAATCAGTAGAGATTTCTGAAGTGCTGGGATTAACACTGATGGAGATGTATATTATCAAATAGCTTGAAGCTGCCCTTTCATCTATTCTTCGCAGTTAATGGTATGTTAAAAGTAAAGAGGGACAAACTGTAGGGGTTTTTTTCTTTGGTGAGCCAGCAATTTTGGGACAGAATGAACAAAGCTGGAAACTTCTGTTTTTCAGATCTATCTGAACAAACTAAAAATGTTTAACCTAGCATTTAATATCTCAGCGTTTTGTCTTTGACTAGTGTAGGACAATATTGACACAGAAGTTGCATTCATAAACAAGAAGTCAAAATATTTCTCTTAGACCTTCCCCCTTCTTGGGCTGAAAGTGTCAGATACGGTCTGATGTCGTGACTAGGTCTCAGTTAACCTGTGCTGTATTTTCAGGAAATTTATAATACGCCAAACAATAATCAAGCTCTAGCTATATTCTCTAATTTTGGTAAATAACAAACTACCTAACTTGGGAACTATTTTTGTTGTTTAACTGTAATCATGTGAATAAACAAATGGTGCTCTGATGTTTTATCATTGCGCACTAGTAAACAATAGATGAGCTCGTGCATTTGTGCAGGTTTTTTTTCAAGTACAGGTATTTACCTAAAATTTATCTCAGAATTAACTTGTCTTCCTCTTACTCTAGAGGAGACACAGGATCAGTTAATAAATTGTTAATTCCTGGTTCAAACTATAAGACTCCACAGCCTTCAGGAAGGATGGTGCAGAGCAGGATTGCAGGGAGGTGTTTCCATAGCCCAAAGCAGACAGGAGTTGTGTTTTATTCCCTGCAGGTGTGGGGCATACCTCTCTTTCACTTGCCCTGGGAAATTCAAAAACAGCTAAGCTGATAAAACTTGGTGGGAAATTTGGACATTTATAATTAGTTTGACTTTAATGAGAACATGTACACAGCAGAGGGAATGAGAGTAACTGTGTAAATTGAATTTTTACTTCACCATTCTTTCCAAAGTATCTGTGTCTGTCAGTGTGATCACATAAGACAACAGCGTTTTCCTGGATGTGGTTGTGTGAATGTAAGACCAAGTGTCTCCTTGCCTCTCATTAAGTACTGCTGCAAGATAGTGTGTTGATTAATCTGTTACTCTTTACTGAACCGTGACTTGTCCATAATGGTGTTTAAAAATTATACCATGGCCATAGCTGAGCCTCCAGTACTCTGCTGTTTCTGGCCAGCTCTTCAAAATGGAATCTTTTTCTCTGGATAGACTGAGAACCTATAGTAGCATGATAGAGTTTTGAGAGTACAAAAACTGAATTACTGGATATTAACTGTTTTTTCAAGATCTACATGCCATATCATCATGATTACATCATGAATCTCCTGCTTGGTCAAACTCAGTGGACAAGCCTCATGTTACATGATCCTTTTCATTTCCTAAATAACAGCATTGGAAAAGTAATGGGTTGTAGCCAAACGAGGGAGAGAGAAAAGGAGTGGCAAAATAGAGGATGCTGGCAAAAGCAAAAAGAATAGGGGGAAAAAGTTGCAGTACAAAAGATAAAACAAAGAGAGGAGGCGTTAGTGTGGTAATTTGATAAACATATTCCATTTTTTGTATTGTTGGTGTGTGTTTAAATAGGAGCTGTCTCAAATGCCTGACTGAATCCATCAGTATTCGTAGATCTGAGACTGCTCATCTGTTTCAGTAATACCAATTGTTTGTGATAAGCCAGAGTAGAGATTATGGGATCACATAAGCAGCAGAAATTGATTTCTAGCATCTTTAATACCATCTAGATTTGAGGAAAAATTTGTAAGTTATTGACAACAGTATGCATCAGAAAAATAATTATTGTGAAGATCATTGATACAGAAAATGTCTCTGATGGATCCCTTCCTATATCTTCCATTTTGAAACAATGCAGAAACGTTTTTTATTTTTTACAAATAGTTGGAGGTTTTATTGTATTAACTTTATCTTTCAACATAAAGGGTTGTTGCCCCATATTCCTTGATATGTTTTGTCTGAGTTCTGCTCTGATTCAGCAATCCTCCAGGACTAGGCTGATATCTATTTATTTCCTTCCGAATCACGTTTTATTCTTCCAGATGTTACAATGCAGCATCTTTGTAATGGCCAGGAGATGTTCACAAGGATCCCATCTTTCCCCTTTGAAAAAGTTAAGGCTGCCTTCTAGAACTGTAGTGCTGCATTTTGAAACAGTTGATTTTTCTCTGAAGCATCAGTGAGTCACAGTAATATGTATAATGTAGAAATTAAGCTGCTTTCACTCCAAAAACTTCTTAAAAAAAACCAAAAAAACTAAGCAGACAGTATTACTGTTTAAAATCTTTGAGAGGGACCAAAACATTCTTAAGAGAAATTGCTTCTTACAAGTTCTGGACTGTGATAGTCTTAAGTAAAAGGAATAGGTAAGTAAGCAAAATTATGTAAGATCAAGAGTTGTTAGCAATCCCTTCTATCTGAAGAAACGTCTGTCCTGCTGTTGTTGGATGGGATTAACAAGAAACATCTCACTTTTGCCATTTCCTGTGTCAGCACTGGAGTTTGACAAGAAAAACCCAGCAGGCCCAGAAACTGCTTGCTTGAGTCTGCCTGCAAAAAAGGAAAATTCCCCCAAAGCAAGCGTGTTGTAAGACATGAATTCAGGCTGAAGTCACTGCTAGCACATGGGATCCTTGTGTTGATAGAAAGCTGTCTATCTAGTCTACCTGAAGCACTGCTTTAGGACAATTTAGCATTTCCTTTATCATTAATAGCTGGAGCTGGAAAAGCTCGAACAAGAGAAGCATATATCCCAAAGTGTAAAATATGTCTCCTCCAAAAACCTTGCACAGGAAAGTCAGTGTGACTGAAAATCAGAAGCAGAGTGTGCCCTTGTACGTGTGCTTGACTTTGTAAGGACTCTTGAGAGGCTGCTTCTTTCCCCACGCTGTCTGCATTGTCTCTGCTCCACTGCTTAGAGGCTCAAACAATTTGTCATCTGAATTTAAAAGCAACAGAAAATACCCGCTGTTTTGCCTTTGTCTCATCTGGTAGGCATGCAGCATTATCCCAATAGGAGTTTAAGATGATAAAACACCAAGTGAGATAGAAGGCAGACTGAAATGTTATATCGTCATTAAACTTACAGCACCCTTGGCTGTTGTGATGCATTTCTGCTATGTCGTAATCCTCAAATGAACACTTTGAAAGTAAATGAATGAAAATAGTACTATAGGTTAGAGAGGTGTTCGTTACCGCGGATGTTACAGATTTAGAAGCTTTCATTATTCCCCTTAAAATTGTATGTGTGCGTGTAGTAAAAACTCACTGGATATTTTCAGTTGTCTTCCTTCCCTTCAGACTGTGTGACTTCAGAGCTGTTAGAGTACGGTTTGTGATGGAGAGAACATCCAAAACTAAGGCTGTACCTTCACACCATAATGGGGTCAGATATCGCTCCATTCTCATTGTGCTGAGTGTTAGTCAGAAGCCAAATAAATCCAGCTGTCACGGCACTAGCTGGATTCGTGCTGTTTGCAGTAAAACTTCTACAGATTTTGATGAGCCAGGGGAAGCAGTGTTGTCATGCTGCTGACAGTTGGATGTAGGGCCTCGCTTTGTTTAACTAGATACATTAGTCACTGTGGAGAACGCTTTAAGATGTGTTAGAAGACATTGTCACCTCAGTGCATTGAAAAGTATTAGCAGAGCTTAGCAAGGCATCTGACGGTGATCAAATATTCGTCTTAAATTAAAAGCATGTTTAGGTATTCCGCTCAGCCTGTTCTTAGGTAGCTAATAATGGAGTTGGGTCCTCTTGCTTTATTTTCAGGATGACTTACTGAATCATGCATAGAATGATGTGACTAATTTGTGGAACAGAAGTCCCTGTGCATCATCTGTTCACTGTGGTTTTCCTGGGGGGGAAGATAGGACTTCTTATGTTGAAAGACACTGATCATTCTTTTCAGCATATCAAAGAGCAAATGTACTGTAGGCTTCTCCATTGGAAAAAAATAATAGAACAAATGGCTTTTATCTGTATTTCTATCATTACATCTGCATAAATCTCACTGATGCTTATGGGACTCCTAGCAACATAGCTAAAAGGCAGTCACACTGTCGATGAGATATGGAGCAAACCAGAACAAGGCACGATGCAGAAGTATGAGGGTTCATCCCTGTAGGGGCAACCTGCTGAGTTACACGCTTGCCTGCTTAGAATAAGCTATTGGCATGCAAAGCTAAGGCTCTCCAAAGTGAAGTACCTGACAGCAGCTGATGCAGTGGCTGTGCAGACTTACTGAGCTTTCTTGCTGCCCAGATGGATCTTTCCAGAGAAAAAATAGTTTGGTCTCTTCATCCTCCCTGCCATAGGTGCACATATGAAGTCTGTGGTGGAAGACACCCAGAAGGACAGTCCAAAATCCCCCGGGCTCTGTGACTGGGAAGGAATAGATGGGACTATGAGGGTTGGTCTAGAACTCTCAATTGTGGGCATAATGGGGTAAGCTGAAACCAGCGGGCTCACCTCAAAGAGTAGAAAAGAGGTGAGGGGACAGTGCAAAAGGGTCAGAAGCAGACTTGTAGGATCCTGTGGAGATTAAGAACGGAAAAGGAAAAACAGCAAGCAGCATGTTTTTAAAAGTATGTAGAAATACATGATAAAGGAGAAAAATAACAAAGAGCAATACAGTTAGTCTGCGCAACTGATCACAAATGGTAACATTATCGCTGTGAGCAGAAGAGGAAGGAAGTTTTAGGGGTGGACTCTAGGACAAAGGCGTTAACTGGAGTGGTCTGATACAGAACACAGGATTATTTATTCCAGTGTAAGCCATGGTGTTGACAAAGTCAGCATAGCATTCAGTTAGCTTTGTTCCTTGACAGTTTGAGATGATTTTGTCTAAAATACTGTTTGAGTTCTGCCCGAAGTTCTGTCCACAGACACTTGAAAACTGTAGACTAAAAACAGCAGACACACTGACACCAGTAATTGCTTTGACCTGTATTCAAATCTTAGGGGTTTTATTTTTTATCTTCTATTTTGCTACTTAAAATAGTATGGGTGTCCTCTTTATTAGTGTAACATACAGATTGTATGTTCAAAGTAAATAAAGAAATTAAGAACTTGTTCTGCAAGGGTACTTTAAAAGAAAAATTTTGCAAGGAATGGTTTTCATCAGCCCCTTTCCTAGGATTCCACCTGTAAATGCAGTTCTTGGACCCCTCTTGCTATCCAAGCTCAAGAAACTCAACATTGCCTTTTAAGACATAAGTCAGAAAGGCAGGCTTTCTGTAACATGAAGTGACTGCTGCTGTCTTTGATGTACCCTTCTTATTTTACCTGGGGCTGTGTGATACTACCTTTACTGTCCTACAGCCTCTTTAAGGTCTGCCAGCACGTTCTTTCTTGGGGAAAAAAAGCATATTGGGACATGTGCTTCTGAAAAAGCACTGTCTTGTAGTGTGATGTACTTGGATATTCTGAAGTCCACAGAGAAAAATAGCAAGTTGTCTTTTCATCCCAGAATATTCATAGTAAATAGAAAAATAAAAATCTTACTCCCCAAAGAATCCTTACTCCCCAGAGAAGTTCCTAAACAGGACTCCTGAGTGTATGCAAATAAAGATAAGTTCAGAGGGGTTCAGAGGGGTTGAAGAGGTATAGTTGAAGTATGCATAATTCTGCTTGTAGAGAAGCTGCCGAGACTACAGTAGAGAAGACTGGCAGTGATCTGAAAGTATCCCTGCTTCTCTGGTAGGAAAGTGACCACGCAACCTATGGTGATTCAGTAGAACTTTGCCATAAGCAGATTAGCTCCTAGCTGAGTTGACTGAACAAGGTAGAAGCTAATTTCCTTGCAGGAATGTAGGTGTGAGTCTTTAAATAAAAAGAACTGCTTTTGACTTCAAAACTGAGTCACCAGCAGTGATTAATTTTTGAAGAAGTCAATTTATCATAATTTAAAACTGTTTTGGAATAGTTGTTAATTCTTTCAAAAAGAGTATGTGCCCTTTCTATTTCTGCCTATATATTTCCTAATAGATAGTGAAACAGGGCTGAAAAGCCTATGAACACCATGGAGACTATTTCGTCAGCGTTGCATTGTGACACATTTGTGATCTTTTTTTTCTTTGCTTCCTTAACTTTTTTTTAACTTTCTTATTTCATTTCTGTTCAGCATGTGTGTTCATTTTAGTGACAATATAGTTCACCTTGTAAGTTTTTTAGTGTTAACTTGCGAATACTACTCCGAGGCGCCTAACAGGCCTAATAACATATTAGCCACGTAGTCATCGTGCTTCCCACGTCAGCTGTAGAACACAGTAAATCTGTTGGAAGTACTTAGCATAAATCTGTTTCATTGAAATGACTATATAGTTTCACTTTGTCAAAATACCTACATGTTGGCTTTCTTTGCTGTTTAAATGCTGTTCTATTTGTTCCTAACTTCCCCTGTTTAACAGCAGACAGACCCAGGGAGCACTGAATGAATCGGATGATCCCGAAACAGGCTGTCTAACTGATAACAAGCCAACTTCTCGACACTTCTATCCTGTCGCCTTGCTGCTTGTCAGCTCACACTTGCTGGTTGTGTGGCTTATTTTAAGTCTTGCTTTGCTATTAGCCAAATATCAATGAACTTCACTTGTGTTCCTTTCTTTTCTACAAACAGCAACAAACTAACTTTAGAAAAAGGAATTATGCTGTAATATTTCTACAGTCTCAGACCCCAAGGATTCGTCTTTAAGATACAAATGTCTGAAATGTACTGTTTTTGTTACTTTTTTTCTGAACTTCTAAGATGTACACTATGCATTGAGTGAATTGATTTGCTCTTTCTGTTCATGGTGAAGCTTTCCCACTGTAATTAGCTCAAAGAAAGCCCGCTTACAATGCTGTCACTGTATAGAAGATGATGTGGAATCCTGAATGCTTGAACCCCTCTTTCCAAAGTAATTAGTCTGACAAAAAACGATTAAAAATGAATTTGCACAACACAAACTAACCCCTAGTCAAATATTACAGAGCGGTGGTTTGTGAGACTCAACTTTCATTGTGTTATTTCCATTGTTACTAGTTGATCGGATCTTTTTTGTTTAACAAATAATTATTACTTTGCTACAGCTAACCCTTTTTTGTCAAGTAACTAAATGGAATAGAGTATGTTCTGTTTTGTAATGAAATTAACCTGTTTGTAACTGTTGCTTTAGTTGCTTTTGCTTTCAAGACACTTTTATATTCTTTTTAACAAAGTCTTGTTTATGTCTTGATGCACCACTTTGGCACTTGTGACTTTTGTACTGTATGTGAACAAATCCTTCCTTTATAAAGTAGAGAGTTGGATTGGGTTGTTTGAAAAGCCATTCTCTCTTTTTTTTCATTGCAAAGCTGAAGACACAGGAAATGCAGCAGAGGTGAAACTTTTCATCACAAATCTTTAGGGCCAGACTTAATAAAATGCCTTATTCCTAGAATTTTTAGGGCAACATGTACTCTCGCGCATATAGCAAACAATTTGAAAAAAAGTATGAGACGATCTAAAAGGCAGATATATTTCTGGAATTAGAACAAAGTGTATCATTAAAGTATTTAAATTTTTTTTACTAAACTTGAAACCTCAAGGGCAAATATATTGGGGGGGGGAATCTTTATCACCTATTTCTGAGGGCAATAACTGTACTGGGCCTGGCCTTGGATTTAATTTTGTAAGATGTATCATCACTTGTGGAAAACAAAAATGTAGAACTGAATCTTTGTTATTTTTACTTCAACTGTTGCTGAAACTCTGCAATGAACAAATAAAGCATATTTATTTATTCTGTGTTTCATGAAGTTGTACTTTTTCCCCCCTTTCACTAGAGAAGGATGCCGCATAGAGAATGTACTGAAGAATGTCAAATGCAGAAAGTATGCATTCAACATGATACAGCTGATGGCTTTCCCAAAGTACTACAGACCTCCAGAAGGGACATATGGAAAAGCTGACACCTAAGCTTAACAAAAACGTAATCAGGAATATACATCATGCTAATTAGTGAAGATAAAAATCACTGTGTATGACTTATTAATTGGGAATGTGTAACCAGTTGAGGTGTTATTTTTATCAGGTTTTATCATTTTACATTAAAATAACTCCAGTTAGTCACTATGAAATAAAATATCATGAAAAACCAATGGATTGAATATTCTCAAAACCAAATATATTCAACTTTTCTTTGTGAAGTTGAAGCTTAGTATGATTCATAAGCCAGCTGGAATTAGTTTTTTGGATTGTTTGATTGAAGATTAGAAAGGGATATGTCAATTGCTGTAGGAACTGAGGTTAGCAGTCTGGAAGGTGGTATTCCGACTCTGAATCAAAACCTGAGATTTGATTTAGGGGGTCTCTTACTGCTGGAAATGGTGTTTTCTGGAACCAGTGTAGCACCAAGGTCTTGATCACTAATGATTAAATGCTTCAGAGAAGTGTTTATGAAAGATCCTAATGCTAATACCTGGGCTAAATATAATTTTGGTAATTACGTTTAGCTTCTTTACTTAAGCATGGTAACTTCATAATATGTTTTTAGTAATTACAGCATGTAATTTCAGTAATTCCGTTCTGATTCCTTGCAGTTCATTTGGATGTATCATTCTTGGCTTTCTGTGCCACAGCCAAATACCACTTATTTCACTTTCACATAAATCACATTGAAATCAGGTGGATTAATTCTTCAAGTAAGGTGACCTGAATTTGACCTGTCATATTCCCATTTACTGTAAACCCTTAAAACTAAATTTTCTTTAGTGGTAGGGAAAGTGAGTTGTATATACGGGAGCTGATGTATCTTTAGGCTATAAAAACATGTATATTTTTACACAGCCTAAGATAAATGTTATAATTATGAGTAACCTGCTGTACTAGGACTAGTTAGCCACTGCAGCTGATTTATATCAAATTTGTAATGCTGCATGTAGACACTCTAGAATGAAGAACTATCAGCTATAAAAATGAATGTCAGTGCTTCTGCCAGCTTGTGTTAGTCCTGAAATTTGTCTTGCAAAGAACATTTGTGTTTTCTAATTGTATCTATTTATTGCCTCCTTGTGCCTCCGAGAGAAACACAATTAAAAAACCCCAAGTATTCACTGGTTACTGACCTTTATGTAATGCATTCATTTTAAGAAAAAAATATCTGCAGTAGAAGTGTGAGAATTTTATCCTAATGAAACAGCACTAGGAATGTAAGCATCTGTAGGAAATTATAATTGTGATGGATAAAGAAGTTAATGTTTGCCTGCTCCTATGGAAGTCAAAGAAATCTTGATGCACCGTGAGTTATAATTTGTTCTTTTTAATCCTTTAATGCCCATTACTGAATATAAATCTGTAATTATATTAGCAAAAATATATATTTAAAAGCCTGATTCTGCAAACTCTAACTGGGTGATTACATGGAAATGATCCATTGTGTGAATAACATTAAAGCCATCTTATATATTTGCAAGATAAGGCTTTGGGGCTCATAGGAGAACATCAGGGAGAGATTCTCGTTCCAATATTCATTGACTTCAGTGAAGCCAGGAATTCACTTATGCAATATATTTACCCAACTAATTAGAACTTTTTTCCAAAGTAGGTCATTTAAATAGTATTTTGATGCATTTGTGGTTTATTTCTATTATGTAATGTGGTTTCACAAATGACTTCTTTGTTATTCTGGAATGTATTACTTCCGCAATAGATGTCAGAAGGGTTGGCATTGCATCATAGATAAGCTCAAGCAGATGGAAATATAATGCCTTGATTTTTTCTGTCGTGTACCAGTAGAAGTGGGCACTGCTCATTGGGTGGGTGGACGTGTGCACAAATTTGTGTTTGAGTCTCTAAGTATAACATAGCTGATCTGTACAAAACTTTTTTTGTGGATTTATGGAACGTAAATCTTACTAAAAAAGTAATGTTTTGTTCTGTCAGACTGCCACACTAGCCCTCATGCCATGTTTATTGTTAGCTTAAAAATACCCTAAGTGTGCAGTTTAGAAATAGTAATAAATTCCTCATGCACCTCTGAAATAATCCCACAGAAGTATAAAAGAGAATGCTGGCCTTCCTACAGTGATTCGTGGTGGGCCCTATAGATTCCTATAGTTCTTTATCTTAGTCCCATGGGTATTCTGTCAAGTTCAAAATATGAAATTCTATAGATTTACTTCTTATCAGGAAAATCTTTCAAGATCTCACCTCAGCATCTTAATCCCACTTGGGTTCTAAATTGCGGTTGTGACTATCATGTTACTTTTGTATTTAAGATGTTTTCCACATTGAAGCCATGTTTTTGGAGGAGGGGGAGAAGAAACAATGGCATTAGATTACTGTCCTTTTTGTTTACACAGCCACTCCCAATATGTTCTTGTGAAATTAAATAATTTGTTACTTGTTAAAGATAATTCAGAAAAACCCCAAAACCCACATCAGGGTGCTGCAGTGAAACTTCATTGGGCTTGAGCCATTATAGAAGAGTACTCTGGGTTTTGTGCTAAATAAGGCTGAACTTTTTCAAGCCAATTTTTTGATTGGAACATCTTTTTGTAGGTCATGAGAACCTTGTAAAATCCAGTGATATGGTTCCAAGTCTAGTGGAAGAGCCTTGTTGATTCAGTACTGAAACAGGCTCAAATTTTTCCTTCTTTTGGTCATTGCCTACTGTGCATTACGGCAGCCCATATATGCAAAGGCTATGTCATTAAAACGGGGTTGTCAGCTAAGCATGGATTCAAAACTAGTGTTTTTTCTGGTTTGCCTTGTATGAAGAAACAAAGGGGGTTTTGCTGCAGGTTGATGGCTACGTTACCTGGAGTGCATTTACTCTTTGTAGAAGCTGCTTCAAGCCTTGTGCATTGTTTGAATTCCTAACAGAGAAGTTAAATGATCCCTGAGGTCTTGTACATATCCTTGTAGTTCACTGTTAATATCAGAGGAGTAGAATTACACAAATGAATTTTTATGAGCAAGCTACGCCCTTTGTTTTGCAAAGTGTTAAGGGAAACATACTGACCTTGGTGGTGGATTCACAGAAGATGTTCCATATCTGCTCTCTTAAAATTTCTGTAAGGTACAAAATTTGCTTTGAGGGGAGAGCAATTCTGAAGGGCTAGAAGATAAACATTCAAAAATATAGCTGGCATCTAAAGCCAAATCCTGTCGTACTCATAGAAGATATTATTTGTAGAAATAAAGTCATCAGGATCTGCCTTGAGGAATCCTGAAATAAAGGCTTCTAGCTTTGAATATTTGTACAATGTGTTATATGCTTATATGGTGGTTTTGTATCACAGACTAGTATCTAAATGGAGAGCTAGTATAAAATGTCTAAAAATATAAGGAAAGGAAAGTTAAAGTAATTTTTTCCTCAGAGATTATTTTAATACTGCTATACTACATGACACGCATAGGCCTGACATTATTAAGCAGGCAGGTCTGTTTTTCTGAAGTCTTCTTTTAGGATATTTAAAGTATGTTCTTGTCAGTGTTTAAACTTTGGCTTTTATGGAGCAATTAGGAAACAGAAATTTTTAATTACGTTATCAGATTTTTGTCTGTGTGAATCTGTGTATTTTGAGGGAATGCTAGCAATGTGTGTGTTATAAAGAAAAAATAAGTTCAGAGGACAGCTGAAGCAAAATATTAACTGAGAAAGAGCCTTAATGAAGTCCTTTGCAATGTTAATTTTTGTACTGTCTGAATTTTGGGATTACGTAAGTGAAATAAGGAAATTAACGAACATTTTCTGTGTCTAAATCAATCAGTCCTGATGAAAATTCACTTATTTGCAATGAAATAAAATGTAATGGTATTCTAAATTATCACTACTCATTTAGGTGTAAAGAAGTGCAACATATAATTTTGAAGCCCAATGTACAATATGCCTATCATGATCTTCAGAACATAAGCTTATTCTTATTTATAGTTTAAACACAAGTTCCAGGAAATCCTATGGTCCACTTATAAAAAGCAGAAAATGCACTGAACTTCAACTGGTGTAATAAATAAAGAAATTGCATTAAAAACTATGCAGCAAAATTACTTGCTTGAATTAATGCATGTAATCAGTTAACAGTCTTAAACGTATATTGTGTCAGTTGGCTATGTTGTAAACTTGAAACCATTAATATCTATATTTATGCTTTTTTATTGTAAATAAGTGTACTGTAAAGGCAATGCCATGAGACATGAATTTGCATCTTGCTTTTCAATTATTTGCAGCTTAAAAGCAGGTGTGTACAGTCAAAGTGCTTTAAAATAATTTACCGTCTTTCGAAACACAAGCTTGCCTTGTAAACTGCATGTTTTAAACAAAAAAATCACACAAGTATTTTTTTAAAGCAAAAAGGGAAAAAAAAAGAAAATTCCCAGACTTCAGTCTCTTGAACATTGCTTTTTTTCCTTAGTCACGCAACACATTGAACTGTTGTATTGCCAGAGCATTCAGCTTACCCTCTGCAGCACTCAAACATTTATTTTCTCTTTCTGTCATAGCATCTACCAAATAAGTGATAAGACGATTAATTTCAACATGATACTCATCATCCAAGATTAAAAACTTGCATTTGCTCAAATAAACATGAAACCTAATACTTCAGAATAATTAAAATAGAGGACACTTGTGAACCATTCCAAAGAGCTGAAACATAAAGCGTGGGGTTTGTGTGCTGACAGGGAGAGTTATGGTAGAAATCTGGCTGTGATAACAGAGCGCTCTGGACCTGTGGGGTTTGGTGAGATTTGGACCATACTGCTCTTACTTAGATCTCCAGCTATTGGCAGTGGTGTTTTGTGTTCTTTCCATGCATGCAAAGTACTTTAACAATTTTCAGCACTTCTGTTTTGTTTACAAATGGTCTGACTTCAAAATTTCTAAAATCCCAAGTTACTTTGGTACTTGTTTTCATTTTGTGTAGCTGTTCCTTGTAATGTTCCTGTCTCTCACGCTGGAGCACNCGGGGCTATGTCTAAGTGACATTAACAGGACTTCAGTCCTTAGTGTGTGTTTGTTCAGAAAAATGAAGCACAACTATAGCAATTCAACTCTCTTTATATTTCAGGATTTAGCTTTTTTGTTTCATTGCTGTCTGTAAGCCATGTCCATTGTACACTGTGTGTATGGTTTTATTTAAATAAATGTGATGTCTATTTTTTATGTTTCTGACTTTTTTGTTTGTTATTCATTTTTCATTTTTCATTATGGTGGCCTTGCCCAGAGGGCAGATTGTGCATGATGCCGAGAGTGGGTTCCCTCCTGAGGAGGTGGTGGAAGCCCACCCACGGGTCTCGTCACTGCTAGGAGCAAGTATTTAAGAAAAGCTGCGATACAACAGTAAAAAGTCTGCAATGCCCATAAATTAATTGTTCCTACTGTTCCTAGTCTTAATACAGCTTTCATTTCAGAACCAGGTGGGTCCCTTTTCACATAACTGTTGATCTGTAGAGAGTTATTCAGTGTAACAGAGGAGAATCAATATCTTTCAGAATGAAGACTATTAAAAAGGTGACGTGGCAGGCTGTGGCTGCTATTTTGTCTCTGCCATCTTGCTGGATGCTAGACCTTGGGAAGTAAATAAGGGTTGCTTCTGTGCTTTTATTTTTATGTTGTTGTTGATAACTAGATTTATTATATGATCCATTATCACAGTGAAAGGTAAGTTCTCCATGGTTGGCTGAAATGTAGTAAATACACCTTCTTTTTCGGTATATGAAAAAATGTGGCTCATCTTCTGTATTATTAGTACTACGATTAAAAGCTTGTTGTATCATTTACTTTGTATATTAGTATGTTTAGCTGTTCTACTGTGATATATTCAGTGAGATGTTAATCATCTGCAAGGTTCTTGATAACCTTTAGAAAGCACCAGGAACTAAGGGTTATTATGATAGTAAGTTAACAAGCTGTTAGCAGTCAGCCTAGAAATTTTGTCTCTTAGTAATAAAAGGGACAGTCTTTAAAAAATACTTTGTCTCCTTTTGCATGCTTACGGATTTTATCTTCTGTGTCACCTGGGAACCACCTTTTCTCGTGACAATGTAAGACAGAAAAGCAGAAAGAACCTACAGCTGTAATGAGATGATAGAGTAGTATGATAGTAAAAATATGTTTTCACCAATTCCCGTTCCAAAAGGGAATACAGTCCTAACCCAGTATATGAATGAGCAGTACACTTGCTCTGCTGCAGGGAAAATTTGGTGCATTGTTAGTGGAGAGGGGAGGAAAAGGGGGAAGGAAGGGACGAATTCTGTGCCAGTGGCAATCAGTTTCCCGGGCTACAGGTGCAAGGCTGTGAGAATAACAGCAGAAGAACAAGGGAAGAATACTGCTGTGTTCGGTTTATCTTTCACCAGCAAAGTCCATGTGGACATTCATTTTTTTATGCAAGAATAATTTGTGACTGCTGTAATTTACAGGACAAAGCAGTTTAAACTGCTGACTTGAACAAAATTAGAACAACTGTCATACATAAGGACTGATTGCCACAGCAGAATTTGCCCCTTGGGTGATACTACATGGAGATTTTCTTTCAGTGTAAAGCTTAACATATTTTGAAACAGAAGAGTTTAAGGTCTGACCCTGAAGTCATTATTCACAAATGAAGGATCAGAAAGGGGGCAGTCAGGTTGGAAACTAACTCCAAGGACCAGATTTTGAGAGAGGATTCAGAAGCATTCACATTCCTGGACTTTGATTCAGAACTGTGAATGGCAAAAACATTCTGTTTGTACAACGCCCCACACAAGAAGAGCTTGTTCATGTTTGTGGTCCGTGAATACTCTTTTAGTACACATAAAAGCTGATGGTAGTTTGCTGTAAATGGTTATAATGAATAGCTAACTCTCTAATGAACTAGTATGCAGAATCTAAAGTATGCCTTTAACACGGTCTCCTTAGAAGGAAAATGGGCAGTAAAATATTAAAAAGCGTCTGAATGGGGTCTGGTTTTGTTAGTAAGACGTAAGTTTTCAGCTTGTCTGGGAACTTACAAAAGAAAAAATACATTGCATAAATAACAGCTTAATTCTATTTTCCCTGGTGCTGCTTAAATCAAGGTAGTTTCTCAACACTTTCTATGTGAATTTAGTTTCTCTCTGGTCTGGCAGATAGTAAGGGAAAGGCTAGACAAGGCCTAGTTAATGAAATATCATAGTCTGGCTCTTAGTATTTTTCAGACAAGACCAGAATATCAGGTAATAGTGACAAGGATGTGTCAGAAGGATGTTCATATATTGGGTCGTCTGACTTGTTGACTTGTTTCTGTTTTGAGATGGAGACTTAAAGTCTTTGTGACAAAGATGAGACTGATGTTATTGTGTGACGCACACAGGACTGGTTTCCAGCAGCCAAATTCTGCTGCCTGCTCTGTAATAAGTGCTCTCAACCAGGCTCAAGTGGGGCTTGGTAATCAAAAAAAACACAACTTCTCAATGAATCACAGCCTTCTTGCCATTCAGTTCCATGCACAATATTTCAGTGTTGGGGAGCAAAGGGCAAGCACAACTGCCCCCACCCCAATAGTGCACCGTGGCACCTGGGTTCTCATTAAGTACAGCAGTTTTATGGCTAGGTGGTTATGTGATGGAACTCCGTTAAGTTTATGGGATGTATATCAAACACCCAGCACACTTCTGCTCATCCTGGTGGCAGAGCTCAAAGAGGAGGTAGAAAGGTTAAGGAGCATCAGGGAGTGCAACAGGGAAATAGACTGGTGGAGCCATGCCCTGCCATCTCCGAAACAAGTGCAGAGGATGGACGTTCCACAAGAAGCAGTAGATCCCCTCCCCTCTCACCACCAGGCAGAAGGAGAGGACCTGAGAGAGGGGGGAATGGTAACGGGTCCCTGCTCGAGGTGGCAGGTGAATCCCCTCCCGGCCTCCCTCTCCATCCCAGGTGCCCCTACGCAATAGGTATGAAGCTCTGGAACCGGAGGGCCAGGCAATTGGTGAGGCGGACGAAGGCCCACGCACGGGGTTGCCCAGAACTAGGCAGTCAGCCCCATGCATCATGAGTGCCTCCACGAAGAAAAAAAGAAGGATAATTGTCATAGGTGATTCCCTTCTTAGAGGAACAGAGGGTCCGATATGCCGACCGGACCCATCCCACGGAGAAGTCTGCTGCCTCCCTGGGGCCCGGGTGAGAGATATCACTAGGAAACTCCCTGGTCTGGTACGGCCTTCTGATTATTACCCGCTCTTAGTTGTTCAGGTTGGCAGTGATGAGGTTAGGACAAAAAGCGTACAGGAAATCAAAAGGGACTTCAGGGCTCTGGGGCAACAGGTGAAGGGATCAGGAGCACAAGTAGTGTTCTCCTCTATCCCTCCAACTGCAGGGAAAGATGAGGGAAGAAACAGGAAGAGTCAACAGATCAATACCTGGCTCCAAGCCTGGTGTCAAAGGCAAAATTTGGGGTTCTTTCATCATGGCTCCGTTTACATGGCAGCAGGCATGCTGGCAACAGATGGGGTACGCCTGTCACAAAAGGGGAAGAGGATCCTAGCTCAGTATTTAGCACGGCTCATTGATAGGGCTTTAAACTAGATTTGAAGTGGGGAGGGGATAAAACCAGTTGCCTGGGGGTGGCAACTCAGCTGCTAGTGGACGGTGTGTGGTGTGAGGCTATGGAACAGGGGGCTGTGCAGCAGCAACGGTGCAGCTTCATGGGGGGCTCAGCTCAAGTGCCTTTATGCAAATGAACGTAACATGGGGAATAAACAAGAGGAGCTAGAGATGTGCGCACATCTGCAGGGCTGTGAGATCATCGGCATCACGGAGACGTGGTGGGACAGCTCCTATGACTGGAGTATTGGGATGGGAGGATACAGGCTCTTTAGGCAAGACAGACAGGGGAGACGAGGAGGAGGTGTCACCCTCTGTGTCAAAGATCAGCTGGAGTGCATGGAGCTCCGACTAGGGATGAGGAGCCCACGGAGAGCTTATGGGTCAAGATCAAAGGCAGAGCAGGGACTGGCAACATTACAGTGGGAGTCTGCTGCAGGCCACCTGACCAGGACGAGCGAGCGGATGAGGCCCTCTATAGGCAGATAGAAGAAGCCTCATGTTCAAAAGCCCTGCTCCTCATGG
>Ga0065711_1007481_pt1 | contig 28197 bp, 22 predicted proteins | sample Hoacrofraction12_FD_59098 | JGI IMG/M metagenome (GOLD analysis project Ga0065711, IMG submission 59098) | Hoatzin crop microbial communities from Cojedes, Venezuela - Epithelial fraction 12 v2 (version 2) | ecosystem: Host-associated > Birds > Digestive system > Esophagus > Crop | place...
AATGGGTTAAACCCCCCCCCCCCCGAAACTTTAAGCAACATGCTTAGGTCAATCCTGGAAAGCATCAGCCTGAGATATAAATGCTTCCAAAAGTTATGACTGTGTGAAATGGAATTATAATTGAGACCATTTTGTAAACCTTAGCTGTAGCTGGGCCTATGGAGGATCTGCCAGATACGCAAGGCTCTGGTTGAATGATGTGCTGCCCGAGCTCTAATATTGCAAAGTGATTATGAGCGCTCATTCCGTGATGCAGGAGAAAATCGTATTTCTTAAATAGCTCATAAACAGTGTTGAAACTAGGACCTTAAGCTGGGTATGCACTATTTGTCCCACTCACGAACACGTACCACGTTAAACGCGGACCACGCTTCTGTCAAAGTTAGGAGTATGTTACACAACTTTATGTAGGTCGCTGAATCTGTTGGGATGGAAAGTCAAATTATGCCTTCAGCTTATTAGTGAACTGCGCATATAAAACACTAGACCAAAAAAGCAACAGCCTGTAATAGAGGCCAGCTTGAAAGTTATTTTATGGGGAAGATTAAAGAGTAAAGAAAGAAAACCTTTGAAAGTTGTGGGGTTTTTTCCAATAATGTTGGCCTTTTCTCAGCTTCAAGACTTAACCATTTTGACTCCCCCCAAAAATTACCAATTGGTTATATCTGCTGCCTACACCCTTGTCATATACTCCTCAAAACCTTACCCTTGTTTTTGGCCACAGCCAAAACCGTTTCCCCCCTTTTCACACCTTTGCCCAGCGCTGCACTGGGCAGCATTAGCGAGCAGTCTCCAGTGCTGCTCTGCCTCGGTCGCAGCCGTTGTCATCCCGAAATACTGCACGCAGGTTTACAGTGCTGAGCCTCCCTCTGCACAGGATTGGCACAAGTGGTGGAAGAGGGGGAAGGAGAGGGAAGAAGGAAAATTGGGATCAGCTCTGAGGCGTCTGAGATGCAGCACGGGGTAGTTTGAAGAAAGTAATACTGCTTGCGTTAGCAAGCAAGATGATATAACTGGCCCTGGAGGTGCTGTAGCCGTGCATCCAACAGTAAATATTTACCATAACACTGTTTCCTGCACTTCTCTACTGTATAATAGCATTTCTGCGTGCTGTGAAATGGCTGTGGCATAATGATTTTTTACTTTTCTCGAAGGGGAAGCAGAGACAATGTGGCAGTAGCAATGTCGATGCGAGTTTTGTATTAATTCTCTTTGTTCCTTCAGCAGTGCCCTGTTGAATTGTAGGTGGTCTTTGGTCCGTTTCTTCACTCTTTCTACTGATGATTGATGTCTGTGCTTTGAGAGTATTTATGATGTTTCTTTTATTGTTCCTCATCCATTTGGCTGCTATTTATGCTGCAGTTTGTATAATCCTCCATTTTTATTTTTTGACTGGAGTGTGAAATGTGCTGGTCATCTTAAAACATACAAAACCATAATGGAGTACAAAATATGGATGGCCTCAAACTGGAAGAATAATGTTCCTGGAACTTTTTTATGCAGTTGCAGGCACCAACCCTAAACAACTCCTCATCTCCCTTGTTTTTTTTTTTTTTTAAAGGATTTTTTTACCTTTAGTGAAATTAATGATGTTACTGTGCTCCTGTTACATACTGACTGTATTCAGTTGCACAGACACCAGGTAATTGATGTTTCACCTCAGAAAGGATAGGTGCTTGTCTTTTTGATTGCTAGTACCCATCCTGGCACTTGTTTTGCTGCTTCCTGGTACAAACCAGATGTGGGACTGGTGGCCGGTGAAGGGAGGGTGGGAGTGTGCAGGCTTCTAAAGAGCTGGGTAACTCTTGTCTCCCTGACCGCTGGGTAACGACCAGGGGAGAGATGCATGTCAGGAGATAGCTGGGGGTGCTCTGAGAAGAGAAGGGAATGAAACTCAAGGAGGAGAGCAAATTTAACCATAGGGAGGGCTATTGCAAATAGCAAAATATGATCTACTGAACGTATTAATCTAGCAAAACAGTGGCATGCACCTCTCTTCAGCAGGAGGTGTATGAGATAGGGACAGTCCTGCTTCAGTGCCCAGGTGACCAGAGCTGTATGGGTGGCACATCCCTCATGTGCCCAGCCTGGTTGCGTGCTTGACACGAGCCGCCCGCAGCTTTCCTAACCTGCTCCTGTGTTTCCCTTTCCCCTCCTCTGCTGCCTGGCACACGTGGAACCCAGGAGGCTGCGAGCTCGACCTGGCCTGCTTCGTCCAGCTGATCAACGAGATGGGGGGGATGCAGCAAGTGACTGACCTCAAGAAATGGAACAAGCTGGCAGACATGCTGCGCATCCCCAAAACTGCACAGGACAGGCTGGCCAAGCTGCAAGAAGCCTACTGCCAGTACTTGCTCTCCTATGACTCCCTCTCCCCCGAGGAGCACAAGAAACTGGAGAAGGAGGTCTTGCTGGAAAAGGAAATCTTGGAGAAGAGGAAAGGACCTTTGGAGGGACATTCGGAGAATGCCTACAAGTTCCATTCCTTGCCCCGGTTTGAGCCCAAAAATGGACTCATCAACGGTGTGGTTCACAAAAATGGCTTCCGCAACAAGTTAAAAGAGGTCGATGTCCCACTGAAGACGGGCAGGCGGCGGCTCTTCGCTCAGGAAAAGGAGACCACGAAGGAGGATGAGGAGGAGGAGGAGGGAGTTCTTAGCGACTTACACAAGTGTATATACAAGGTAATGAGGCGGGCTCTGCTGATTTTGTTTTGCAGAACTGATGATGTTGCTGTCTGGGTGGCATCTGGGTGCAAGCCCAGCTGGCTGCGGGGAGGGCTGATGGGCGGCAGGGCCACCCCAAGGCAGCAGCACAGCTGGGCAGTCTGGTGGCTTTATCCTGATCTGCCTGGCTCTCACAGGATGTCTGGAAAAGCTGGAAGGCTTTATTGTCATAAGGAGATGCACTGGGCTCTGCCCCCCTTCGTCTCCTTGTGAGAGGTTCCCTGAATAGCTCTGCCCAATTATCCTTGCAGACAGTTTTTATTTTCATTTTCTAGTGACATTTAAAGTAATGTTCTGCTTCCTCATTCCTGCTTCTTGCAAGTCTCTGTTGAGTGAAGTAGTGCTCCACATCAAAACTAACATCACTAGAAATACTACTACATTTAGAAAGGGCAAATTGAAATGCAAACAGTATTTTCGTCCACGATGCCAGATTTTGTTCAGCACTAACAGTCACATGGACGCTGAGTCCTCCACATGTCAAGTACATCCATTTACGAAGGAATGCTGACTCTTTCACTGTATTTTATTTGGCAGTCTCCTACTTTGGAGCAGGACTTGGCACTGCAACTTGCAGTGCAATTTTGAGTTGTGTTGAATTGTGTAGCTGTTTTGAGAGAAATACAGCATTGAGTGTGTGTGCCCAGTGAAGGAATAGGCTGTTCTTCCCCTTCCAATCTCGCTTCCATCACCAGGAAATGAAGCCAGATAGCCCAAAGTGGCGTATTGTTAAGCTATTTAGGGACTGCATGAGCTCATGACTTTAGCTTTAAAAGCTTGCTTCAGGTTTCTTTTGCAGCCTGTTATGATTTGTCAGCCCAAAAATTCTTTTATGCGGGGACTCTGGCCTCAATCCCACCTTTGAAAGGCAACCTCTGCCATGCTGCTGTTGGAGAGAAGCTTATCTAATGACAGCAGCATTTGTGAATAGTGAAAGTGGCACTTCGGTGCTTAATAGTCTGTGCTTAATGATGTTAAATGAAAAATTTGATACAACTTACCCTGACAGCTGTATCAACAACCTTAAAGTTAGTGGGGAAATGCCTCCATCTTCTTTTCCAGTGCAAGTCCCAAATTAAGGTTTAGAAGATACAAAATAACTCAGAAACAAGATTGGGATTGGTGATAACTGTCCTAATCAGACTGAGAAAATAAAAAAAGGCAAGCAAGCAAAACGTNAGNCTGCTGAGCCCCAGGCCTTCACCCCAAAAGGCTGAGAGCTCCCCAGTTGCTGCTGCCCAAAAATCACTGCCAGTACCAGCAGCATCAGACCACGTCTGAGTCCACCAATAACCGGTAGAAATAGTTTTGTTCTGAGCGTAGCAGCTGTTAGAGACGAGAATCGCTGAGCCTGCGGGCCAGTGCTCTCCCCACCCGCCGAAACAGCTGCAGCACATGGAGCTGCTCAGGCAGCGCCTCGGGTTGTCTGCCGTGGTGCTGGCAGCTTCCCGGGCGCTGGGGCTGGCCCAGTTGAATCCCATCCCATGCCTGTCTGCAGTGCAGATACTGGGGACTGCTGTCACAGGCGATGGACCGGGGAGAAAACAGCAGGAAGCAAATCTGTGGTGGGCTTCTGGGGAGATCCCTGCTGTGGAGTGCCCTGCGGAACGCCCGGTCCGTCTGAGTGCGGAGAGGGGCACGTACCTTCGCCTTCGCAGCGCTTTGGGGAAAGCCCTGTAGAAGGAATGGTGCATGAGAACTGGTAATGTCACTTAGAGCAAGCGTTAAGATGTAGAAATAAGAAATTATGCAACAATCTCGATGCACCAGAGTAACTCACAAGACTTGTAAAATGACTATAGTTCATCACTATGCTTTGTAATAAGACTGAGGTGAGGTGATGCTGGCTTACAGATTTAAGCAGAGGGTACTTCGTGGCACTTTACTGAAACAAGCCTTTTAATCCTGCGTTCTGTTTTTCTTGAATGATGGTATCCTCCTGTGCCTGTGTCTGGAGGGGGTAGTGTTCTTTACGTGTTAACGCGTTTCTGAGAAAATCTGACATTTGTTTAATGGAACATGTCCTTATGTTACAGTTCCCACACGTGATGGGCTTCTAATGGTTTCTTTCTAAAGCACATTGCTAATTCTAATAAAAAATAAAAACCACAAACAAACAAACAAACCACCCTTTTGATAAAGGTCAATAGGTTGAGGGCTGGAGGAGAACATTGTACTCATGGCTGTAGTCTAGTTTAGGCCAGAGAAGTCTATGCTTCAGACTGTGAAGAGGCCGTACATTCAGGATATCGCACAGTAATTTCTGCAGTCAGCATCTGCTTGAGCTGGAACAAGTTTTTAGAAAGAGACATCCAGTCTTCCAGGAGCAGTTACCACCATATCGCCTGTCAAGGTTAAAGTAAATCTCCTTTGTGTTTGGCTGACTTTCTGCCAGGGATCCCAAATTATTTTCAGTGTCGCTCTTCCCCAGGCTGTAAGGCCTGCTGGGTGTTTGAAGTGCGTGCTGCAGGCTGCTGCGCTTGCTTTCTTTACTCCTAAACGCATGACTTTTCTACCTGACCAATAAAATGTCCTTGTTTGTAAGTACGTGAAGTAAACTGCTGTCATCAAAGAAGGATGTGCTGCAAGGTTTTCGCTCTTCTTTCCCCAATTTTAGCTCTGAAAATATTTTAAAAATCTGTACTGGAGCTGACTGAAAATAGGACTTGTTTCTGTACAGAACAAACTGAAGGCTAATTAGCAGCCCCGTTAGAGGGACCCGCAGAAGAAATCACCAAGTTTTGCCAGCCCTCACATGAAACTGTCCTGGAAATCCCATGCTGAGCTCTCCTCAGCCATGGACTTGGCCTTTTTGGATTCTGCTTAACAGGAGTCCTTCCTTCCCACCTGTCACTATTGTGAAATCTGTTTTCTGCTCATTTTTGTGGTTGCTTTAACATCTTTGACATTTGTAGGGTTGCAGTATCCTCCTCTGTGCCTTCCCTCCAGGCTTGCTGCTGGTGGTGGTGCTGTGGGTTGGCTCTCCCAGCAGCCACGGAGGCCGTGGAGAAGAACTAGGAGAGGAAATAGGAAATGTTGTCCCTTACACCTTCCTCTGTCGTAGTGTCGCAGCAACGGCGACTCTGCTTAGTAGCTTGAAGCTCCCAGTTGTTGAACTGTTGAGACGTTTGTGAGGATCTTGAATTGGATTTTACTCTTCAGCAATTCGTTTTGTGTTCGGGTTAAAATGCTCAGTTACAGCATGTAAAATTATTTTCTCAGCTGGCATTAGAAAATTTTACAAGATCCCTCAGATTAAATACTAAAATAAAACCAGACAACAAAAACCCCTCAACAGTTCCATTTGTGTTACAACTTTCAGGAGACTAAAAATATACCAAAGTATTGATAGAGGAAGAAATGGATAAATGCAATTTTAAAGGGCTAAACTGCTCAGTTTTTCTACTTTCTTTTTCTTTGCTTGCTGCATATCTGAAAACTGGAAGGACACAGTTAATCTTGGAAGATGAGTCCTTATTCTTGTTTTTCTGTGCAAGATGAGAGGAAGAGGCAAGTAGCTGAAAGGAGGAAGCTGCTGCAGAGCGTGTGTTGGTTTGCAAGCGGTGAAGTCTGTGCTCGAGTGTGACGACTGTTGGTGCAGGCCCTGCGTTTTACGAGAGGTTTTGTTGTAAAAGGCTGCCTCAATAAATGATTCATGAGGGCATTAAAAGATGAAGGAAATTGCTTATTGCATCGCAGAGCATCCAACTCTGAAGTTTACGGGAATCGGAGGGCTCCAGGCCCTGGGCATTTCACAAACTTTTTTGTTACAGCTAATTATGCTGCATTCAATTAAAAAAGTGACAATGTTACAACCATAGGAGCATGGCAAAGTGATAGACTTGGCCTCTGGGGGGAAAGCTGCTTGTATGGTTGTTTCTAATTTACTCTTGGGCATAGTTCTTAAATAAATTAAGCACAAGAAAAGACTGAGGTGGTTTGGCAGATCTGTTTCATAATTGGAAAACTAGAAAGGTAATAGTCCAAGTAATAAAATGTTCATTTATGTGGAGTTTTTAAGTTTGTGGTTGCTCAGATGGGCAACCAGTAGACATGATGGGAATTAGAGGAAGGAGTGGTAGATCTGGCGAGGGGGCAAAGATATTTTCAACTTCACGTTTGCAGAGGAGTTCTAGTCTCCAGCCTGCAGCGATGCCCACAAACCAGTATGGCCACAGCAGTTAGTGTGGTGCCTGCCAGCTCTCGTGGCTGACAGCTTCCCAGGATATTTCTTCTGCCCTGGAGCAGAGAAGGCAATAGGAGTGTCCCTGTCTGGGCATACCAGTATGTCTGGGCTGAAAGGAGCAAGCGGGTTCTTGTGCTCCTGCCTTCAAAGCCTTCAGAGGATGCTTCCCAGAGCATCTGGTGTTACAGGTATGTGTGAAAGTAGGTATCCAGAAACTGAAGTTTAGCTCAAGCAGAAGACCAAGTCAGATCCTCTTGTACAGCTGTTGCAGCAGTGCCAAGAGAGAGTGCACTCATTTGGCACTTTTACTGCGTTTTACTTTTCTCAGCCTTGCAAGAACAGGTCCTGATTCCTTGCATTTGAACTGCTTTTATTGAATTGAGCATAACTAGTTTTTGTAAGGAAGTGATTACAGTAATCTTGGTAAACTCTACTGTTTGTGACCCCCTTCCATCACATACAGTACTAGTTTGATGCTGAACATTTCTGTGAATTCCCTTTTTCACCTTTTTCTCTGTATGTAAAGAGCATAGATATATGGTTCTTTGATCACGTATTGGATTTGATTGTAAAATGCAGGTAGGGTTGCCTACAGTGTCCGTTGCAACTTGTCGTAGAAAGCTGGGCCATGTCTGTCTGCTGGATTTATCAAACACAGAGTGTCGTGCTGGAAAAAGCAGTGTATGTGACCTTCTGGGAGTGTTCAGTTGGCCTTTTAGGTGGTTGGTTTGGTGATTCGACTTGGTAAAATTTCTGTACTTTCTGAGGTATTTTCCCTCAGATAAGAAATGAGCTTTAGACCCATATGTGTTTTGGAGGTGACGTCCTCTTTCCCCATGTCGTGATCTAGGATTGAACACATAAGGAAAAGAGTGAGGCCAGGGGGAATGGAGGAACACTTTTTTATTTTCACTTTTAATTTTATTTTCTTTTTCCACAGGGTAGGTCTGTTTCTTTAACAACCTTCTACCGAACAGCAAGAAATATTATGAACATGTGCTTCACGAAGGAGCCTACAGTACCGGAAGTAGAGGTGAGGCCAACGCAAGGGATGGTAAAAGCTTTTATTTCAGGGGATTGAGTATGGGTATTCAGTATAGTTGACATTCAGGCATTACCATAAGCAGTTTAAGGCTGTCTAGTGTGGGAGAAAAACAAGTGTTTGGATAGACATGGTACTGATTCTTCCTTTTAAAATTTTTTGACATTTTTAATAGAAGTGTTGATGAAGTGAGGGAGTGAAAGAAGTCTTAATTTGTCACGTGCTGAAGCACAGGAGCCAAGAGGATCTACATTGTCTTCCCAATTCATTGCTACTTTTAAGGATTTACGTTCTTATTTTTAAGCAATGTTTTATGTTGAGTTACATTGAGGTCATGAAAGCCCTGTACATTTCTGGGGTTTACATTTTAATGAGAGATACCTTGTTCAGTGAATTAAAAATGCATTACTGCTTTCTCTTACCACAGCAAGAATATTGGCGGATAGTGGAACAGAAAGATTGCCATGTAGCAGTCCATTGTGGAAAAGTAGATACCAACACCCATGGGAGTGGCTTTCCCGTGGGAAAATCTGAACCATTTTCAAGGTAAGATCACCAAATCCACCCACTTTGTCAACTCATGCCAGCTGCCCTGTTGTGCTGAGTGGAGATGGGGGCGCGAGGTGGGCAGGGCAGCTTGGTGCTGGGGATGTTGGCACCAGGAACATGCACTGACATTTGTCTGCCTCTGTGTCACCCCTCGAACAGGCATGGGTGGAACCTCACAGTCCTTCCTAATAATACAGGATCCATCCTGCGACATCTTGGTGCTGTGCCTGGTAAGCAAGTCTCTGTTCCATGTTTCCAGCTGATACAAGCGTCCTCTAAATGTGGTGGTGTAGTCACCAAAGTCTTCTCCCTCTTTCTGGCCCCTCTGTTCACCAGCTGACCCGGTAGACACACAATTGTACGTAGCAGGTGATATTCAAAGGAATGAAGGCAGGTGTGCAGATAAAGAATTAATGAATAGTTGAGACCGTGTACCTGGGAGGAACCAGTTGTACTTGCAGTATCGCTTTCTGTTGTTGCTAGTGCGTCGGTGTTCTTGCTTTGTGTCGGGGTGATAAAGGACAGAGCCATGTAACTTCCTTACTTGCAAACCCAGTCTGTAGCACTGGGCAAAGCAGCACACAAGCTTTCTAGATGAATTGTCACGAGTGCTCCAGCTGCATATGTGCCATTGCCATTCACTGGTGGAAACATTATTTGAAAGCGTAATTCAGTCTCCTGTGCAGGTGTTGAGCCTGAACAAACCAGTTGGAACAGGATACTTGTTTACAAGTGCAGGTACACTTCACAACGTGAAGCAGCCTCCTCTGATCAATGGCACTGAGCTTGAATTATGGGTATTTGTGCATTCTCTAAAGAATACAATTTTTTTACAGCTATTTTTCAAGGGCACCGTAACAGCTGGTAGGTATTTTGTTAGTGGAAAATACTGAATTTGTTAAATGATTCTCTGTGAATTGCTCAGTCTAGTAGGAAGACTTAAAACTTAAGGGTCAGCTCGTGGGTAGAAGATGATTTTCAACTGAAATGCCCTCTCAAACTCTATTTTAATTAGAAACTGCAGTTACTCAAAACTCATTTTCAATCTCTCTCTTTTAGGAGTGACAATTCCTTGGCTAAATATTGGCATGGTCTTTTCTACCTCATGCTGGTCTCGAGACCAAAATCACCTTCCATACATTGACTACTTACACACTGGTGCTGATTGCATTTGGTAGGTATCCCTGTGTTTTGTTTTCTTCGCATTGACCACGGTGGGCGTCTGTAGGCTGGCGTTAACAGCAGCTTGTGTAGTACCTTTTGCATGAATTCGTGAGAATCTCACCTGGAATGTCCAGTGTGTATGATTACGATTTTAATGGGAAAATGTAATATAAGCTGAAGTGATTTTCCTGGAAGGAAAGTTTCATTTTATCTTCCACGCTCTATTCTGAGATAGCAATAAGCTGTTTCTGCTTGACATAGGGTTTAATCTATAAAAAGTTTTCATGATATGGAAGCCAAATGACAGCTAGTCAAGGTAGGCTTTCCTTAGGCTGACAGAAAGACACTTGTCAAGCTAGCTCCGTATCGTCACTTGTAAAAGGGTTGAATCCACGCTCTGACTAAATAGGCACTGCTTTCTTATTTCATGCAAAATGTCTTGAACTCTGTATCTACCATGTCCCTAGTATTTTCTCTCACGAATTTTTTACCATTATCATATGATGATAATTTTTCATGTGATTACACACATGATTCTAGGGTCTCAGTGTGGATATCACCAGTTAGCTGCTAGCTACACTTCATATTTTGTAGACGCTTTCTGCAAATAGACTTATCACTCAGCTTATCAATGGTTTGGAACATGGTGAATCCTTCTTGAATTCAGTGCATACATACTACTACAGATGATGAGGAGCTGGATTGCAATGGAAGTACAACAGCTGATGGAGGGGTCAGAGGCAGCAGGTGCTGTGGCATGTCTTGTGCCTTTCTGCCAGGTTCCTGCGATATCAGTGTTACTTACTACCCAAGAGGATGGTCAGTGAGAACAATGAATGTTAAGCAATGTAACTGTTTCTTGATCAGAGAAAACGCAATAAATCCAGAAGAAAAGTTGTTCAAATGGTGCCTCCCTGCAAAGGTGAGAAGCTGGTTCGCTTTCAGCAGTTTCCCTTTTGAACCCTGAGCTACAGAAGCCTTTGGCTCCTCATGTGGTGTGACGGGAGGAGGCCTGCAGGACCCCTTTTGCATCCAGGAGTCCCCGTGGTGGCAGTGACAGTGTCAAATGCACTTTATTCACCTGCAAAGTGTGTACTTCAGCCCTTACCTTTAGCTCCCGTATTTCGCAGCTGGTGCTGATGTCAGTGGTGCTGACCCAGCTGTCACTAGGAAAGCACGTGGGCCGGGGAAAAAAGGTCTGAAAGCTTGGAGGAAACCATTAAAGCAGGAGCTCCTGTCTGTAAATGGAGAAATGTATGTGATCATACCAAGGGGTAAACACTGCATTATGCTGCAGATCTGGAAGTTTCTGTCACTTTCTGCCATAGGTATTTCATGGCTCTTCCCCCTCTTCTGTGAATCAGGAGTCTGTAATTTTTTATAATAATGTACTGTCAGAACAAATGACTAAGCAAGCTACGTTGTCCTCAAGTCTTAGGCAAGTCTGGTTCTCTCTCTGACAGTCATCTAGTCTTAAATGACAACAAATTCCAAACAGAAGATGTTCAGGATTCCCGTAATTAAGTTCTGAGGCCACTCTTCGTACTGTGCATGTCAAAACATGTGCCTTTTGGGATTGAAAAGGCTTGAATGGAGCCAGCCAGACTTTTAGGAAAGGCTACTCTTTCTGGTTTTCCAAGCCAAGAAGAATAAAATCAAAGAACCCATTTGCTTTTTCTTGATGGGCTGGCTTATACACATAAGTGCATAGCTTCAGGTGTACGTATGGTTACCTTGGTGAAACACAGGTAGTAAGCAGGAGTAACTCCTAAGAAGGAAGAAGCAAAACTCCATTGCCTGTAAAAGCTATTCTTTGTCAAGGCTGCCAGGCTGAAGTGTCAGGCTTACATGCATTATTAACTCATCACAACTTTTAATATTGCAGTAAAGTACTTGATTTTATTGAGGAAATGATTAATTTAATAACTAGGTCTGGTGTAATATCTGGAGTAGCCCTGACAGCGTTGCATTCAGTGGCTGCTCCAGTGAGAACAAAGCAGGCAACCGGGCACCAAAGCTCTTCTCTGTCTTGCCAAGTCCACCCAGCATCCAGAATTCTTCTCTTCCGAGGACAGATCCCTGTGGTGCTAAAGTCCATGGTGCTTCATTTACCTGTAGATTGCTCAGGTCACTGTCTAATCTCTCAGCTTTACCTCCTGAAGAGGAAGCACAGAAGAACTCTGTTTTCATGGAGGGCAGAGATCAGTGACATAACCTTTCTATTCAGGAAGGATCCTCAGTGCCCATTAAAAGAAGAAAATCTTGTTCTGCCCAAGACACTCAGAAGTCTGTGCTGGCTGCTCACTTCCCCTTTTTATAGGCACATGAAGAATTGTGAGTGAAATGGCAGCGTATGCCTCGATCCTGCCAGTAGTCAGGTCGTCCCATGCACTTCTGTGCTGCCCCTCCCCTGCATGCTTCCTTCCCGTGATTTTTCCGGGGCCCATCTTCTGAGGGACTGCGTGCTTGCACCTTTCAGCTGTTCCAGCTATATTTTCTGATTCTGAAAGAAAAGAGTGGGTTCTGACATGTTCTGGATTTGAATTTAAAATATTTTCATCACCATTTAAAATCTGTTATTATAGTGTTATTACAGTGTAACTAGGGCAATGCTCTACACACATGCTGCTGTTCTGCAGCTGTCACTGTTAGCAGTGCAGGTACTGCAAAGTATTTGATACACAGCATGCATTTAAAATTGCTCTCGGGACTTGAGCCTTGTCAAGGTGAGGTTCTTCCACTTCGCATGTCTATAACGCTAGGATTTCTTAGCAAGGTCCTAATCATTGTCAATATGTATATGTAAGGAGTCAGTCTATGTACACCTGGCCAACCAGCTCATTAGAGCCCTTACTGTAGCTGCAATTAGCTGTACGAGTAGATGCTGTCATCTCTTCTCTTTCTTATCTTGAAGATCAGCAAAGACAAAGTCATCATCAGTACAGTGAACAGTAACGAGATGTTCAAGTCATAGGAAGTACAGCCTCCTACAGACTCATCAAGCAGGATAACTCTGTGTGATGCATACGGAGTTAATATTAGTGCGTATTATAAGCAAATATCCTGACAAGGTCTGTGAGGCCAGCAGAACGCTTGACAAAATCGGTGGAGAGACCGAGTGGATGACAAGAAAACTGCACACTTTTCCCAAAATCTTTCCAAATTCTTTCTCTTCTCTTCTCTTGTTGCCAAGTTTGGAAAAACATCTGTCTGCATGTGGCATGGGCACAGATGATCAAGGTCTTACTGCTTAAAGTGAACTGAGATAAGTCATGAGAAATCTGGAGATGCTTTTTATTTGCCTGAGCCTAACAAATCCAGATAAAGTAATGTCACAGCATGGCAGTGACTCAAGGCAGCTTTGGGAATCCCAGGATTTGCACCGAGTTTCCCACCAACCTGCACCTCTCAGTTCACAGTTGTCAGGTACCAACTACGGGATCGTGGGAACAGGTGTCTCCTGGGTGGGCATAACCCATTACCCTTCTGGCAGGGTGCAAGCAAGAGTGGCGGCTAATTGTCACCATATTGCCTCGCTGCCCGGCAGAGCAGCAGTTCTCTGAATGCGTGAAGCTAAGACCTGAAACTCCTACGTTATTTCTCGTCGCTTCTGCGTAGGGAGCGCTGCTGGCAGTGAGCACAGAGAGGACAGCTGCTTCGTCGACTCGGAAAGGAGAGGAGGATGTACAACTTGGCATACACCCAGCAGTGTTTTCAACCTTTCTTGCTGCTTTGGTTGATCTTAGTCATGTCTTTCTTTGGTTGCAAGGGAGAGGAGGGATCTGGGATTTGTTTAGCAAGGCAAGAAGGTCTTGGGCTACTTTGTGTACTAACAGAAAGGGTGATTTGTGGTTTCTTGATTGTTATGAACAGAAAACGTTATTAAATAAAAAGATCCTTTGGTTGATGCATAGGTAATAAATGCAACCATGTATGATAAAGAGAACATACATTGGTGCTCACGAGATGCAAACTTCAGCCCACGATTAGCTGTTTTGGTGCCATTAAAATGGACATCATTCTATTGCTGATTTCTCTCCTCTGATTCTACAGAGCACCGAGTTTTCACATTTGTGTTTTGGGGATTTTGCATCCTTTGGCATCTAGTGAACGCGATCAGAATAATAAACAGCTTTCCATGAATCCGCAGTGTTTTACCAAAAAGAACTGTGTGGGAAAGCCCGTGTTTAATTTCTTTCTTTTAATCAATGTCCTGGTCTGAATTGGCTGTTACTGTGTAGCTGTGGACCATTATTTACTCGACAGTAAATCTTTCTCTTTTTTCCTCTGACAAAACAACAGGTATTGCATTCCTGCTGCGGAGGAGAACAAACTTGATGATGTGGTACATACCCTGCTGCAAGCCAATGGCACTCCAGGGCTGGAAATGCTTGAAAGTAATGTGATGGTAGGTTAACACTGGGAGAGGTATTCCCATTTGAGAACCCAAGGCTAATCAGAAGGCTGGTTGTGTGGGGATTTATTTTGGTTTTTTCTTACACTACAATGATGCAGAGGCTGTTGTTAAAATGTGGCTACTTGCAGTGTTTACTCACATGGCATTTTTCTAACAAGGCTCACCTGTTAATTTGTTGAAATAAAAGTAAATGTGACAGTGCAGTACATGCCCGTGTTTAATACTGTCCATAACCTCAGAAAGGGGGTGTCTTGTAATCAATTAATCTGCCATGATTGACATTTTATGATGCCAGCATGGGTATGAGAAGCCTAATACTTCAAAGAATTTCAGAGTATTTTTGGCTCCCTTATTTATTTTGTGGATAACAATTTCCATTTAGTGCATTGGAGTATAAATTTGGGAGCCCACAACAAAAACAACTCCCTCATCTATCCATGTTAGCATCTCTGACAGAAGTGCAGTAGCAAGGTGCATTCAATGCCATGTCAAAAAACCGAACGGCCTGGGTTACTTTCTGTAGTAGTAGATAGTATTGTTTTGAGGCTTTGTGTTTGAGATTGTTTGGCCAGTGAAAGTTTAAAGTGTTGGTTTCAGAAGAGCCACTTCTGTAATTCTCACTCCAAACACTCAGCTTCAGCAGTGCAGAAGGGAAGAGAGAACACGAACAGAGCTGAGCTGTTGGCAGAGCGCAGCTTTGCTCCACAACGAGTAGCCTGTGGCAGCACTCAGCAAGGAAGGGGATCTGGCTACAAAAGAAAGTCCTGATTTTTTTCTCTCTTTTTTTCGTTGTCGTTTGTTTTGCTTTCCTGCCCTTCTAGATCTCCCCGGAAATCTTGTGTAAGGAGGGGATCAGGGTGCACCGTACTGTACAGCAGAGCGGGCAGTTTGTCGTCTGTTTTCCTGGCTCCTTTGTGTCGAAGGTCTGTTGTGGCTACAGCGTGTCGGAAACGGTGCACTTCGCTACCACCCAGTGGACAAGCATGGGCTTTCAGACAGCCAAGGTAAGTTGAGGACAGGAGTTAGAATGGATTCGCGGCCCTGCCATCTGAAACGACAGCAAGCCAGACATTCCAGGATTGATAGCGTTGTGAGACTAGTACGACTATGGCTGTTTGTGTGGACTACTAAATAAGAAAAGGAAACAGTTCTGCAAGGCATACGATGATCCAGTGTTTTCAGAAAAGCAACAGAGGTAATAACTGATAGCTAAAAACTTCTGTATAATTGAAAAATCCAGAAGATTGTTATGCCTGCAGACCGGTTTGCAAGGAAGCTTTTCAAAAATCCCTTCAGAGCTAATGATAATATATTGTATTATGCTTACTAATTTTTTTTTAAGTGATGTTTTCTAGAACCATTAGAATCTCAGGTGCAAATATCTGAATAACTGTGCTTGTTAGCTCCTATGATAGGCAGAGTCAATTAATACTCACAGCTGTATTGCTTGTCTTTCTCTGCCCTTTCATTCAGGAAAAGCTGTTGATCAGGGCAATTTCAATTTTAATCAACTTGAAAATCCCTAGGTTCACTGACCAGCCCATCTGATACTGAGCTGTAAAAAAAACAAACTTCCCATTCCCTTTTCCCACAGCTCCCATTCCCTTTTCCCACAGCTGAGGCAGGTTGTCTGCAGAAACAGACAGGTGAATTGCCCAGTCATCATGATTTTGGCTACATTTCTCTGTTCTTGGACAAAGAATATATGTCACTAATTGTGTTCCCAGCCTCATCAAATACACTATGGGTTACAGATGCTATTTTGGTCGTGTTTTATAGCTAAGCCACTAGTAAATCATCAGTTACAGCTTCAGACCAAGTGGTTAGTAAGTAATTAAGTGTATGATGTCCACAGTTAGGTTTTGGTTCTTTAGGGTAAATGAAATTCTTCCCAGCCTGGTTATACTGACTGTATATTAACTTAGTTTAAAATAAAAGGTTATTTTATTACAGATTTATTTTGGGGGAAGGTGGGAATTGTATATGTGTGTAGGTAAGGAATGAGAATTCTGAGCTAACCTTTTCTGTCTGAAGGTACACAATTATATTAACTCCATATGCTGTATTTATTGCTCTACTGAACACTTGTTTGATATTGTGAAAATGCCACTCCTGTATGAGACAGAAGTCACTATGCAGCAATTAAAAAGCTCTTCTTGGTGCCTCAAATTCTGAAGAACAGTTTCTTTTGATTAATTTTTAAGAGCTTTGCACTGGGTAAATATAAGCTGACTGAAAATCCAGCAGATTCCAATCTATGACAACCTACCTTGGAAATTGAAGTCACAGCCCTCACAGACTTTGCAAGAACCACAGATATGTGTTTATAGCAAAATAACTCTAGAAACACCTACTGCATTGTTGTTTTCCTTCTTTTTGTGGGCTCCTTCCCCCTCTTCTTTCCTTAAACTATCCTATGTTCTTAACTTCCTTAAATTTTGGAAATTCTTCCTTGGTTTCTTCCCTTTGACAAGGCACTTTGCCGTTTTCAAAGGCTGGCCGGGTTTGTGCTTTTCAGAGGTTGAGAGAAGTTCTGTGTAACGAGCAAGATTCCCTTGCTGGACTGTTCCTGAACTCTCTGACAAACATCTGTACCTTTCTGTCTGTCCGTTCTCAACAGCAATATTGACAATTTTCAGCTGTTTGATGCGTTAACTTTGTTTTCATTCTGTGATACCGTGACCTGATTTTTTATAGTGACTCTCTTTATATTACTAAACAATGTTGTTTCACTTCATGTATTGAATGACTGCTCAGTCTCCTTTAATATATGGAAAAATGAAATTCTGCATCTGAAATTGCGTTGATTCGGGTTTATAAGGAGTTGGGATCATTGTTGGAATAAAGGAGCTTGTATAAAGCCTGTGTAAAGGGACAGACAGGTTTCATTTAAACCATACATGGAACCAAGTTGCTGGCTTTTAAAAAAACACCCTAAGAGCTCTAGAAATTTTAAACTAAGGATGAGAAGGTTTGCAGGTGTGGTGGAAGAGTTTGTGTTTGGGATGGCAAAGGGGTAACTCCGTATCCTCAAATAAGACACTGGGCAAAGTCAGTAAAACTCATTTAGGAAAAAGAAAACAGAATATTGGACTAAACAAATGCGCACTGGTCTAGAGGTTTAGAAATAAGAAGGAATGCCTGATTTTAAAGGAGGGCTTTGGTGGTATAGGGCCTACCAGAAACCTGGTGGGAAGAAGAGACTTGGCCGGTAATACAAGAGGAAGATGGAGTTAGTCATCCTGTTGGAGCAGCACTGCTGCACACAGAAGAGAGTTTACGGCCAAACAAGCCAGGTTTAACTCTGTCGCTAGTGACAGAATCTCTGTGCACTGATGTTCCTGTCCTGAACAGGAAAAGCATGGTATTAGCACTGGACTCCCGACTGTCCAACCAAGATGCTGGCAGGGGCTTTATAGGTATCTCCCCCCCAAGGTTTAGTTTGGGTGAGGAATTTGCTTTTAACTCCCCCCTCCCCCCCAATTATCACTCCTTGGTAAAAAACACGGAGGTGTCTTAGCAGTCAGAGCAAACCGGGTTGCTTTCAGGTGAAACCAAATGGGAACAGGCACTCCAGAAACGCGCCTGATGTCCTCCAAACACCGGTGGTGCAGTGGCCACAGGACCGGGCTAGACTGCTTTGACATAAAGCCACCGGCTTTACACACGCACATCGTGTAGGTGTTTGGGTCCTCAGCATCAGCTGCATCGCTCTGCACATCCGATCCTCCTGCTTTGCCTTACTGGATGGTCTGTAGACGTAGCCTGTGTCATGCTAAAGGAGATGAAGGAAGCTGCGAGGACAGGACATAGGATGATAATGGGGAATGCTGGTCTCCTCCCCCTGGCTAGGGTAGCGGCTGCTGGGGGTGTGATGCCAGAACTGAGATGGCTTCAGGGAGCCAGCCAGGAAATCCGCACGAGGAGAAGAAACTGTCGTGTTGCTTCTCGGCAGTGGTAGAGCCCAGTTCGAAACATCACTAGCAAACAGCTGCGCTGTGATGATAAGCGGAGATGAAGAACCTTGAAAGAGCAGTAAAACGCAAAATACCCACTACTGGGGTGTTTCATTTCAAAAGACAGCCTTGCATAAACCCAAGGAAGGTTGTTAAATTGAGAATGCAGAAAGAAGGGTTAAGTGTTCGCGTGCAGCATAGAAATTGTTTAAAGATGCTGTCTTGGAGGCTCACAACACATGTACAGTGGCTAGTGAAAATAAAATTTCAAAAGGCAAGCCCCCACTAAACTTGGCACGGCTAAACACCAGCAGAAAGGAATCTGTTTGAAATGAGACCGAAAAATCCCTTTTGTGTCCAGAAGGTGAAAATGCAAATAAAACAACCACTCTAGCAAGATGCATGTAAATACACACAAATGCAGACCAAAAAGAGGTTTCAAAGAACAGCTTGCTGAAGGCCAAAAGACAAAGTAAATGTAGAGAAGAATGAGACTGGGGCTATCAACATGGCTTTTGCAGCGAGGTCATGGCCTACAAGCCTGGAAACTTGCGGAATGATGTCTGGACAAAAGAGGTCCAGGTGGCAGAGTCGGTGAGCATTTCTGGAAGACGGTCGGTGAGGTTTCTCAGAAAAGGCTGTTAAAGAAATGAACCTTCCACAGGTTGAGGGGGGAAGTTCACCCACCAGATAACCAACTGATTTGAAGAGAAGCAGAGGATAGGAATGAATGGTCAGTTTTTATCATGGAGGGAGGTTTTTTTTCCGCATTATTCAGGAATTTGTACTAAGACCAGTACAGTTCAACGTATCCATAAATAACCTAGAAAGAGAAGTGAATAGCAAAACTAATCCTTTATGCCGAGGATATTAATGGTAATGACAGCAAAAATAAAAGCTATGAGGTGTTACAGAAAGATTTCATGATATTGAGTGATCTGAGCGAGAAAATGGTAGATGAACTTCAGTCTTGATAAATTTTAAATTTTAAAAAATAATTCTAATTTGACAGACACCGCGATGGGCTCCGAACGAGCCCTTGCTACTGAGAGAAGAGGTCTTTGGATTCCTATGGAGCTGCCAGCCAAGTGCTCTGGAGAGGTTTAATAAAAAAATTTTAAATGTGAGGAATTGCATGGAGAGAATAGACAGAACAGAGCAGAAGCATCTCCATGGCACTGTGTAGGCTCTTGGTGTGGCCATGGCTGAATACTTGTGCAATTCTGAGTCCCTAATTGCAAAAGGAATAGAGGAACTAGGAAAAGCGTGGCAGATACTGATGATTAAAGGTATGACTTAGCTTCTGCATTAAATATAAGAGGACTACTCGTCCTCTAAATTAATGACCAAGAGATGTATAGGATAGTAAGAACAGATCACAAGCAGCAGGGTGATGATAATTATGATATGAATGTTCGCAGACTTTCATAACATTGCAAGATGTGTCATTAAAAGAACTTGTTGGGCAACAGGTCAAAAGCAAACAAAAGTCTGTTTTAAAATACTTATATGTGTATTTCAGTACTGCGTGGAAGAGGAAAATGTACATGGATTCAGATAAATGCACAGATCCAGCGAGCTGCACCAAACACACACACAGACCTGTCCCGAGCTGCCAGCCAGCAGCAGCGTACCTTGCTTTTTCCTCCTGCCACCCGCTGTGGCCTTTTATCCTGGTTGCACGTGTTGCCGGTGTGGGCTTTTGGTCCGGCTTGGAGTGGCTGTTCTCATGCAGCCTCGGACAGTGTGCTCAGCAAATCTAACACGCAAAAAACTTCTAATGCTACTCCTCAAAGTACAGTTGTTCCCCCCACGCAGGGCCTAGCGGAGCAGATAGCTTCTGAGGAATGCTTTTCTTACCTGTGGACCCTTTTTTGAACGCTTTTTGGTCAACAAAGATTACTAATCCATTTTATGATGTTCTCACTTCAATGCATGAAATCTGTGCTACTAAAAGTGATGAATTTTATGATATATTGGTTCTGATAAATACCAAGAGTGTATAATTAGGGTTATAAAATAGTGTGGAAAAAAATTACGGTTAAAGATGAATCTTCAGTTTTGCTTGTGCCAAGTAGGTATTTGGTGGGCTTAACCCCTAAACAAAATGGCACTCTGACATTACACTCCGGTGTTGGCGTCATTTGAAAACTCTATTGACTCTATATAAAATAAAACATACCTCTTCAGAGACTGGAAAAACTGTAGACTTTTCCCAACTGCACAGTAAATTAAGGAATTTGCCTATATAAGAATTATTGCAAGAGTTTAAGATACCAAAATCACTCGGCTCGTATTGACAGGAATGAAAGAGGGAGCTTTAAAGGCTTATGCAGAGAGGAGCCAGTAACAGGTGAAACTGAGCAGCACTGAAACCCCCTCTTTTGCCCGTTGTCTCTTTTCCCTGACAGCTGCCTGTTTTGCTAGTTGTTGTCTTTTTGATGTTTTAAAAGCTGCAAAATAACAGAAGTCCTGGGCTTTCAGGCAGGTCAGAAGAATAGACCTTACTGGACAGCCGAGAGGGCAAGTAATACTGCATTCCTGAGCTGAAGTGATTGGGTTACTCATCTGGGCCTCCACAAGGAGAATGAATTTTTAGGGACAGAATTTTGAGGTGTTTGTTGGTTCCTCCACTTCAGTGAACTGCATGCCAATCTATGCCTGGGCATCCCTTTGATTTTTCTCATTTTCTTGACATGTCTCCCATCCTTGTCTTCTCTGATGAAGTTTAATTTTCTCTTCTGAAAAAAAGGGTGTACCTGAAATGTGGTGACACTGGAGTACTTCCATTTTGCTTCATTCTCTTTGCATACGCAGACTTTGCCTATCTTTTCTCTGCATTAAATTTCCCAGTGAAGCATATGAAGCTAGCATACAGATGGATTTCTTAGCATGTATGCCATCGTGCACTGCAGATACTTCTTTGCTGTCTACTGGTGACTTTCAAAGAAAACACCACCTTCGCTGTAAGAGGCAGCAAATCTTCCCTGGGAAGGCGGTTCCCCGTGACTGTCTGAGAGCCTGCGTTCCGTTTAGGTTTTCGCGTTTTGTTCTGTGGCATTGGTTCACCTAAAGCACGTGCAGAAAATCTTCTTTAATAGTTCTTTCATCAGTAAAAAGTGACCCAAATCAGCAAAGTGTTTGGGCATCTGACTTTCCACTGAAAGGACTGACTTGTAATTAGCATTTATTTCCATGTGAAGGTAGGTGCTGGATGTAAGTTAGGAACGTAAATGTTTTGTTTGATTCAGACTAGGGAAAGCTTTTACTTTTGGTTGTTTTAAGAGGCTACTTTTCGCTACAGTGAATTAATTCTTCATAACTTTTTATGTTCAAAGTTGCTTAACTAATTTGGCAATTTCTGTCCCAGGAAATGAAGAGACGACGTATAGCCAAACCATTTTCAATGGAAAAGTTGCTTTATCAGATTGCAACAGCAGAAGCTAAAAAGGAGAATGGACCGACTCTGAGTACGATATCGTCACTCCTTGGAGAGCTCAGGTAACGAATTGGGGGCGTGCTGTACCTGTTTTGTTTTCATTGACAGACTCCAGAGGTGGATGACGTAAGTAACCATTTCAGACGCATGCATTGCACCTACCTAACCAAGCAAAAGCCCAGCACGCATACGTGAAGACAGCCATGTGTGGAAGAAGCAGTTTCCTTGGCTGTAACTGATGTGAGAGTGCCGGTGGTTAGGATGTCTTACTCTAAGAATTCCCTACTTTGGGCACCGTCAAAGAATTAAAACTGCGGTTTGGCTTGGGTTTTTATTTTGTTGATTCTTGGTGCTGAGAGTCAAGATTTCCTGATGCGTTACGTGAACTACGTGGTGCTACAAGGCGGTTAAATACCTTTCTTCAATTTTTCAACCTCTTGGTATCAGTAGCTACTGTCAAATCCATGACTGTCATGGGTTTTGCACCAGGAACCCTTGTCTTCAGCATCAAGATTGTTATACTGCAGTACAGAAGGTACTTTGTATACAGAAAGTTGTCTTGATTTAAACCACTGAGTGAGCAGTTTATGCATGGGTGCTAATGCATCTTGCATTAGAACCGTCAATGTTTTAAAGAAAAAAAAACAAACCCTCACACTCCTTTTTCTCTCCAGTATTAAGGAAACATGTTTAGGGTTTCTCTTAAGATAGGTAAAAAAAGAAAATATAATATTGCCTGGCTTCCTGTGTAATGATCTTCTCTTTTGTTCCCTACCATGTAGTTCCTACCTATCTTTCAAGTTTGTGACAACTGATACTCGAGATGTCAAGAAAATTTTGATGAATGGAATCCGCAAACTGTATTTAACTAACTAGCATGTTCATTTGGAAAATTTCCAGTGACATATTGAAGGGGAAAACAGCCCATGTGTTGTTTTAATGTTCAGAAAGAAATACAGAGGTGTGCTGACTGCTTTACCTGCAGCTGGTTCGCCTGTGGGAATAACCACTTCCAAGTGCTTTTTGCTTTTTTTTTTTTCTTTTTTCCCCTTGAAGAGGAAAAGTCTGCAAGTGAGAAAGGTGAAACAGAAATGTTGGTGCTTGCTGTTAGACCACCACATCGACCTCTATCAGAGTGGTTCTCAAACTTGTTCCTATGCTTAGGTTGGAATTCTCTGGAGGATATCGGTCCTTCCTGTGGCTGCTTATGTAAAACAAAATCCCAGACAACAAAACAGGAAAAAAACCTAACCAAAGTGGAACACTGTACCATTTTTTTTTCCTTTGTTTTGTTTTGCTTGTTTGTTCTGTGTCTTCTGCTGCCTCCTCTCCTGATCTGCCTTGGTTGCTCAGTTTGCCCATGCCACTTGCTTAGCTTGGCTCTCCACCCATCTTCAGCTGTGTCTGGTGGTGAGCTTTTTTATTCTCTTCCATCTGCTCGGCTCACTCCACACTTGCTGTGTCTTCCACTCGGCTCCAACCCAACCTGCTTTCCTAATGCTGTGTAGTTCGGCATAGGAAGTATTGTCCACCTTGCGGACACCGTGGGTGAAGGGCGGCTGGAGGGCTTAGTCTTTACACTTAATTGACATCTCCTTCTTTTTCCCCTGGGTGTACAGCAAGACCTTCGTCTTTTGGCAAAATCACTTGCCCTGCTCCCCTTTCCTGCCTGAAGCACCTCATGGCAGCAGGTCCTTGGTTCACCTCTGCCTCCTGAAGGTGGTTGTGTTACTCCTGACAGCAGCAGCTCCTCCTCCTCAAGGTGGCTTTTGGCGACTTCAGGAATGACAGTCAGTTAGCCACATCTCCCGACTTCTCCACATGGCCCTGAGCGCCCATCGACCTCCAGGAAGCACTCAGCAGTCCCCAGTTCTCTATGGAGCAGTTTGAGAACCACTGGCTTGATACAGTGCTCGCTGTTAAAACCCGGAGATAGCTTTTGCGATGAGGCAGCGTCTCCGTCTGTGCTGGCTGTCTCTCGCCATGCGTAGGGGACGGCACCAGCCTCCAACAACACTCAGGGCTTTGCTGTGGGCAGCTGAGGTTTCGGTGATGAGCGTGGTAAAAGGGTGATTGTACGTGGCTTTGTGGTGGGATGAGGCGATGCCGATGTCTGATTGCATCAAACATTCACAGGGACACGGAGCTGAGGCAGCGGCGGCAGCTTTACGAGGCAGGTCTCCATTCTTCAGCGCGCTATGGCAGCCACGACAGCAGCAGCACGGCGATGGATGGAAAGAAAAAGCCTCGAAAGTGGTTGCAGTTAGAAACATCAGAGAGGAGGTGTCAGATTTGTCAGCACCTGTGTTACCTGTCCATGGTGAGTAAAATCCTTCACCTCCGCGGGGGTACTGCCCGCCCTGCGCTAACGCTCTGTAATGGACTCTAAGCATTTGAGAGACCACACATGACCAGAGAGCCGTCTCACACAGCCCACGCAGGACGTGGAGAGGTTGATTTGGTTTGTGTCAGAACATTTATTGCCTTGGGCAGCGGTGACTGGAGACAACGGTTAGAGTCGGCTAGCTTCCCTCCCCCTGGAACGAAGGGATAAACTAGCCGCTCAGCCACTCTTGGACACCCACAAGCGTGTCTGCATAGCACTAGGAGTAACAAAGATACCTGCAGGTTGCCAGTAGTAGTAGGTCGTGGCAGAACGCTTCTCGGGGTGAGCCAGCAACTCAGTTGCGTGCCCCGTGTCTCGGGCATGCAAGTGCAGCCCGTGCTGCGACAGTTTCCCTGCAAGCCGAACTGCAGGGTAGATGTAGCCCATCTATCAAGCGGAGATGCTGTTTGCCAACCTGTCTGTTCCAAAATAGAAGTCAGGCCCGTAAACTTTCTCTCTTCCTAGGAGTAATTGCCTGCTGGCTTTTGAAGGTGTGCTAACCACTGTAGTGACACTTTCAGTTTTTTTGGTGTTTGCAGACACCCAGACAGCGATTTCATTAAAAGTACCAAAAGCCCGGCCCACAACCGTATGGTGCTACCTAATCCCAAGATCGGGTATTTAAATAAACATTAATGCAGTCCATCAGTCCACACTCAAGTCCTTTTTTCTGTCATCTTTCCGGGTTTTTGGTTATAAATGTTAGGGTTTTGATGGAAATACAATCTGTTAAATGATGAGATGTAGCTGTTTCCTTCCCATGGATCGAATACGCTGAGTTTATACCGGTCTTTAGATCGCTGAGCAGCTAAAACGTTTAAGCAGGACTAGCCTGAAGTAACTTTAAAATGGGTTTGTTTAAAAAAGCCAACCAACCAAAACCTCTAAATTCTGGTCCGTTTGCTCTGGAGTAACTGTAACCAAAGGAAGGATTTTTTCCTTGTCACTCTTCACAGTAGTGAGCGACAAAAAGTCAACTTGGTTATCAGATTCCAAGCTGGAGGTGCAGGCTTGGCAGGTAGCCAGCTGAGCAAATGTGACCTCTGCTGAATGAGACAGGAGCTGAGGGATCCTGTGGCTTAAGCTTCTGGTTTTATCCTTATTTAATTTAATTCCATTTAAAGTAATGGAAAACGCCTGCTCTCAGGGTATCTCAGGCTACATATTAGATCCCAATAAAGCTTTATGCCTATATCATGGCCTTCATTACTGTTGGTGGTTTTCTAAAAATTTGTATGTATTTGCCAGCATTGGTACTCAAAAAGGGATATGTACTTTCTTCTTGCACATTCTGAATCATTTCACAATGTGTAATGCGTCTTGTTTAAGCCTTCTTCCACTAACATGTAGTAAAGTGCAGGTTTAATAATTCACACATAATTCAATACTCTGTGCATACCATGGCTACAGTTTGGAGCTCACTGCACTTTCCCCCCCACCCCCTGCTTTTTTACATAGGTTGTACAGGAAAATGAAAATGTTGTCTTCTGCTTGGAGTGTGCCCTGCGGCATGTGGAGAAACAGAAGTCTTGTCGGGGACTGAAAATGATGTACCGTTACGACGAGGTCTGTATGATGCAGCTTTGCGATGCTGGGGAGCTTTGATACTGAAAACTTGGGAGTCAGCTTTGCCTTTGCCCTACCGAGACCCCTTTGCTCTTTGGGGTTTTTCCGGTGTGGGAAGAAGGCGCTTTACTATGAGCTAAGGAAAAGAAATAGAGGGAAACACGACTGCAAAGACGAAACCTGAAGCATAAACTGCACGAATGTGTGTTACAGAACAGAGGAGCCATTTAATGCTTTGGGGTGTTGTAGAACATGAAGCTATGCCTTGACTGGTTCATTTCTGACTACTTCTGTGCTGTAGGGTAACTTCTCTCTGTTGGTAACTGAACGTTCACGCTGACTCACTCCAGTCCAGCCTGAACCTTCTGTCAGGCAAACTTTTAGAGTACTTGCAGATGAGAGGTCCAGTAATGGCTTCAAGCAGATGTGACGATGAATCATCACAGAACTCCAGCTGGTGGTTTAGGACGGTGCCTGGGTTCTGGTACAGCCAAGTGGTGCCGCTCTGCCTGCCGCCTTGGCTCCGTCGCTCCGTTGTGTGCGAGGGGATAAGGGGGGTGGGGGGGAGCATTTGGTGGTTAGCCAGAGCTGTGGGTAGTGAAGCAGTGGGACAAATTAGAGAATCAGCTCTTCAAGAGCAGGGCTGGTACAAGTAGCTTTTTGAGGCAGGCTTCTCAGCAGTTTCTGATGTATGCGCATAGAGGTATGGGGGGAAAGAAAACCCCAAAGGTCAAAGTAAGCCTGGGGCAGATCATGTCCTTGTGGCCTTGTTCATTTTCTGTTCTCGTGTCTGGTACTGTAGATAGAAACATGCACAACATAAGAAGGCCAGACAACAGTGAAGCCGCCTTTGTAATGCGATAAAACACCGAATGGTTTCAGGAAGTTATTCAGAAATTTTAATGTATTTCACTTATTCTTGAGACTATTCAGTCCCTTACATCCTGTATTTTTGCAGATCTGTTAATTCTGTTGAGGATTTCAAAGCCACCCTCTCCAAGAGCATCACATACAATAATTATTTTTGCCGGGTTTTATAATTACAAAGTAGCTATTTTAGGCTGCATTGGGAAAGGCAGGAAAACCTCTCCTTCAGTACCAGATTGGAGGATGATGATGGTTTTCTTCAAATGTAAAAAAACTGTCACAAAGTTTCTACATTTCTGAAAGATACTAGCGGTGTGCCTGGTTATTATTACAGAATTTTTTCTGAGGGCTGTGAATGGGGAAAGAGATAACCTGCATGTCAAACACCAGTTGCTAAATCTATTTTTAACTCTGGGGTAGTCTTCACTGGACCCGCAGCCCTTTTCCTGCGCAGCAGCAGGCCGGCTTTCTCTGCGCGTGGGCTCAGAGCACCTGGACACCCAGAGCTCCTAAAAAGCATTAAATGACAGTAGCATCCCGCAACCAATGGCAACGATGTCACGAGGAAAAAGTGGAATCTTTTGGTTGAATCTCACAGAAATCTTTAGTAAATTGTAAGCTGTGTTACTGTAGATTTGAGTTTATGGCATTTATAACTTTGTTCAGCAGCGGGTTTTAAATTGTATCTGAAGAACATTTCGACCCCAGTACTGTAACCTTGCAGCCCAGCTGCTTTATTCTGGCTTAGTGGCCAGAGCTGAAGACCTTTCTGGTTCTGCTGATGAGTAAATTACTAACTTTTAAGCTTCAGCAAGGGCAGTATTTGTACTACTACACAGTACCCTTTACAAAACTCTTGGTTGTGAATAAGCAGCCCAGCTTCCGCATGTTTTGTGAATAGATGGATTTCTCCCCCCCCTCACCCCTCAGTTAAGTGCTTTCAGTCAGAAAGGCAGCGCTACGTCTCTGAAGCGACGGGAGAAAGAGCAGATGCTAACTTGCGTTTTGTTTTTCCCACTTCCTGAACAGGAACAAATAATCAGTCTAGTCAATCAGATCTGTGGAAAAGTATCTGGTAAAAACGGCAGCATTGAGAACTGTATCAGCAAGCCTACACCAAAAAGAGGACCTCGTAAGAGAGCGACAGTTGACGTGCCATCATCTAGGCTTTCATCCTCCAGTTCATCCAAAAGTGCTTCAAGTTAATCCTGAAGATGCCAACACTCTCATTTTGTCAATTTATATATATTTTTTGTAATTATTATACCATAGTTTGGAGTACTTGCTGTAGAATACAAGCTGTCTTTGCACTAGCTCTAAAGAAGATTTTCTTCTGGTTTTAGAGAACTAATTTTGTTTTAGCATTAAACTGTTGAATTTTTTTTTTTTTGTACTTAGAATAGATAGATACAGCAGTCTGATTTTTTTAAACTGCCGTATGTTCACTGTTTTAAAACCGGCAAGGGGCTGATAAAATATTAATTTGTACTGTCCCTATGGCTGAAAAAATAAAAAGCCTTTTTGGTAACTGAAAAAAGGCTTTTAACCCATTTTTTGAATAGGTTAAAGTTTGATGTGTTTTATAATTTGTTCTCCAGTCACATGAGCAGATTTTTCTAGAGAGAAAAGGGATAGGAGACAAAAAACTTGAAAGAAATTGCTTTACTTTGGCTGTCTTTTATTCTGTCACGGCAAGATGAGTTTTGTAATTTTTTAAATTGGAGAATACACACTTTCTTTGGGAGGTTATGGCAGCTGAAGATGGACTTTGTTTCCTAACTGTAGGCAAAAGGAGGAGATTTGGAGTATGTTCTCTTTTACCAGCACATCACTATGCATCTGTTTGGAGGGGGAAAAATAAAAATTAAAAAAAAAAAAAAAAAAAAAAAAGGAGGAAAA
>Ga0065711_1032021_pt1 | contig 28197 bp, 13 predicted proteins | sample Hoacrofraction12_FD_59098 | JGI IMG/M metagenome (GOLD analysis project Ga0065711, IMG submission 59098) | Hoatzin crop microbial communities from Cojedes, Venezuela - Epithelial fraction 12 v2 (version 2) | ecosystem: Host-associated > Birds > Digestive system > Esophagus > Crop | place...
TCCCCTCCCCTCCCCTCCTACCAGTCACTCTTTAGAGGTTTCTAGGTACTATGCAGAACTAATTCCTTCCATCATCTGCTTACCTAAAACCCATCTCTCCCTTCACATCTTTTCCAGTTCACTGTGGTGTTCAAAGTGCTTCACTACCGTTATCAGTCAGTCAGGTTAAGATGCAAATAACACATTCTTTGTTTTAACATCAGCCTTTTCTCACTTCCTCACTTGGCAGCTCTTCAGTGGGTTGTTTCGGGGCCTGTAATACTTTTGAATAAAAGTGCCTCCACTATGTGACTTGTAGTATGCTGGAAAAGATTTTAAAGAAATTCTGTACCTTAAGAGTCTAATAGTCTTTGTTTCATGGATTTCATGCAATTGTCCCAAATAAATCAAGATGCTGAACAGCAAAAACCGTGAGTAGGGTGTCAAAAAATCTTGAAATAATCAGGATTCATGTGACTTAAAATACATCATATGTTTATACAAACGTAGTCTGTCTTGTGCCTTTAATTATCTCAACTTTTGTATTCAAAAAAGTTTAAGAACACATTTCCATCAAACTAATTTTATAAATATTTTTGCAAATCCAGAAATAATCATGCTGTATCTCTTTCCTGTATTTTGCACAACAACATACTTCCTCTAACTCTGGCATGCAAGCCCATTCATTGTAATTACAGATGAAGGAAAACAAAGATTTTTTTTAAACACAAAGGTTCTTTGGAACTGATAGCAAATTGTTGACTAGAGTATAACCTGCATTTTAACTGCCTGAATAGTAACAAGAAACATGGGTTACATTCAGTTCCATAGCATTTATTTTCTTATTGATTTTATTAACACATATCAACAGAAACTTTTGAGTTCAGTGCACAAACATTTCTCACATCACTGCCTCCTCATCTCCTCATCTTGTCTGTACATTCTTGTCCCTATGTTGAAGGTTGCTACGGCACTATAACTTGGCAGATAAGAATAAAATTGAAAAAAAAAAAAAGATCATTACAATATCATCCTGGGCTCCTATCTTCTCCTTAATGCAAATCTCCATTTTGAAATTGTTACATTCTAAACCCAGAGGTACTGAACATATTTTTTTAATGTTACTAGCATAGCTTCTTATATCTGTCATGGTGGCAGTAACCTGTGCTTCGCTGAAGTGTATGAAACTATAAGTACTATGCTACAGATTTTCTAAGAAAAGAACTTGAAAAGATTCTGCAGTAGAATGTGACACTTTTTAATGGTGTGAGATAGAAGTTTAAAACTTATATTACTGTGATCCTAATTAAATTAGATAATTTTAAAGAGTAGTGTGTCTGCCTGTTATATAGCTAGAAACATGGCTCATCAAGAATTATTATTCTGAAAATATATTAATAACTATAAATCCTTCTTATAATTATAAAAAAATGTTATATTTACGTTAGTGAAAAGCTATATTTGAAATGACAAAAAAAGGATGAAAGAGTATGGGAAAATCAGATGCAACAGAATGCAGAAAGAAAAAGCTAATAATAGCCTCATTTTGAAATAAAATGTGATCATAAAAAGGAAAATTAGATGGAACAGAGGAATAAATTAACCTGCGTGTAACTGTAGCTCATAGTAAGAATATGCAGAGTTCTTTAAAAATCTTTAACCAAATTTTCACTTTATTATGCTCTCTTTTTATTTAGTGATATTATGTAAAAGGGATGAAAACTTCAGTTTACTTCTTCATGCAGGATAATGAATTACGTTCAGTGTTAGTGGCAGTGTCACAGAATTTGCACTTCTGAGAAAGCACAATATGTGAACTGCATGATCACTAGGTATTTTTATTGTTCTGTGTGATCTTAGATTCAGTAATGAGTATAAACACATTTTCTGACAGTTTGAAATGGGTTTATAAGAAAACTTACAGCTGCTGGCCTCCAGCAAAAAAAAGATACTGTGACCTATTCCTTCCTCTAACCTACTATTAAGAAAATTAAAGACAAAACACAACAAAATAGCTGCCAGGAGAAAAAAAACAAACAACCTGTAGAAAATACATCAACCTTCAAAAAAACCCCAAAACCATTCCAACAACAAAAAAAATCAACACCAAAACAATAAACCTCAGTTTACTCTACACTTTGTTTTTAAATACTGTCAAGAATATAAAAATCTATGTTTTAATTTAGTCACCATTTAGAGCAGGGTGGCAATAAACAGAGTGGCAGATGCTCTCTATTAACCCCTGTTCTCCTGCCAGAGGAAGGGAAAAAGGAGGAAATAGGAGAGAGACTTACAAATTGAATATTAAAACAGTTTTACTAAAAACACTAATAATATTAATAATATTAATAATAAGAGAAATAATGTAAAATATACAAAACTGATACTGAGTTTCCCGGAGTTGGGTGGCAGGGCACTGGTGTCCCACCAGCAGCTTCCAGGCAGCACCAGGAAGTCCCGAGCTGGACTCAGCAGTAGACGGGAACTGGACTCGGGAATGCACAGATCAGAATCTGGATCAGGATCACAGGCAGGACAAGAAGCAGGGTCCTCTTCAGTAGGCGGCCATGGACAAAGAGAGCAAGACCCTTATGATCTCCCAGCTTTAAACTATGACGTGCATGGCATGGAATACCTAGTTGGCCCATATCGTGTCACCTGTTCTGTCCACTCCTCCCTGCAAGTATGGCCCTTTATGACTCCTCACTTGCAGGACTGAAGACATCTATCAGTACCTTGGCTGCCATAGTAATAATTATAAACAGGGGCCTTTTTCTGCTTTCCTTTCCTACCTTTAGCTCAGTATAACCATAAACATTAGGTATTATCAGCTTTGGAGCAGACAGTGTCTGTAAAATAGGCAGCCATCTTCAGAAAAATGCAGTTCCTTAAAACTTAGCTGTAAGGAAGATTCACTAAAAGTGAATCAGTTCTGTTTTAACCAAAACCAGGACAATTTTCATGTGGAGATTTCTATAAAGATGCACACTGCTAAATTGCTGCTACATGAGTGAAGAGGCAAATTCTCTCACTAATTATTTAAAAAGGCATGGAATGGTTTGTTTGCTTTATCTACCTCTCAAACTAGCAACTCAAAATCAATAAAAATAAATAATAACTCTATATTCAGTATCTATTTTATTTCTATCTCCTGATAGGATCTTTTTTGTAATTATTAATACTATATTGACTATAGCAATAAATCAGAATTTGAAAAGAATTTACAGTTATAAGAAGGTATTATCTAGTCAAAATGCTTTTAGACTCATGAACCCATGGATAACAGATCAGAGGAGACATTAGAAGGACTCTAGCATCAAAATACCAAGAAATAAAGGGATATAAACCTATATTTTCAATTCTTTTTGAAAGAATTCTGTGTCATTGTCTCCTGTGTACAATTTGTAGCGCTGGATTCGAGATTATCTATGAATCATTTAAAAAATAAAAACCTGCTCATCATGTGTTTTAACCGTTCATTAAGTGTTAGCTAACCACAGGACCAAGTAATGATCGAAATTTTAACTTGAATGAAAATGTACACATCTACGCAATCACTTGTTAAATTGCATATTTTGTTCAACGAACTTAGTTCTGTAGTGTCTTTAATGAAAGCCAGTAGTACTTTGGGTTACCTTAAGTTTCTCAAAGTGAGCTGTCTAAAACTTAGATAGCCATAAGCTTGCATTTAGCTAAGGGAGATTCATCTTGCTGTAATCCAACACACATGAATAACAGTCTAGATTTACCCTTTTCTCTTCTGACTGCAAAGGGAGACAATGGGGATAGCTTTCATCTTGACACATAATTTTTCACTTTCTGAAGCTAAGGAGGCACACCAAGAAGTACTCTGTTTCAAATAAAATAAACAAATAATTAATACAGTTGTGTGTATGTGTATTTGTATGAGAGTGTCAAAGACTCAGAGATTTGTTTGCTTGTAACAGGAACTGTTTTTCAGAGGAAGTCCAGGTGCTTGCTGGAATAATATGTATGAGCACCACATTTATCTGTAAGTAACAAGAAATTTTCAGAAATTAAAAGAAGAAACTAAAAGAAATGGAACAGTTCTCCAATAAATTTAACAGACAGCTTGTTAGGGACATGTGTCTTTCTAGAAGAGATAAAGATACATATCATTATTGTTCATAATAATAGAGGTCTGAAACCATTGCTTGAGAGGTTTTTTCCAGGCGTATTTCTTACAATTCCAGTGAGCTGCCACGTCACTTTAAGCTGTATTTCCAATGATGTCAAGAATAACTTCAGTCTTTAACTGCTGAGCAGGTGGGCAACTCAACTCTCCATAAAAACTTTCCTCATTCATATATTACTTATACTTTCACTTCTCATTAACAGTCTTACAGTAGGCTACATTTTTAGAACAGAATTTAGATTGGTTTCCACAGTAAAACTAAATTAGGGAAAGGTATTCTTTCATCTCGGTGATTAGTAACTTCATGCAAACTGCAGGTGACCTGATTAAAATTTTTGCAACTCTGTGAAGAGAGTTTCCAAGCTTCTAACTTGCTATGAAATACATTGATGGTCAGAAATTCTCTAAGACAATAATGTCTAGGAATTGGAAACAAGAGTACTTCAGCTGCTCAAGGAGAACTATCTGCATAAGACATGCCTGATCCACTCAGCTAATGTACTGTACTTTGAATTACAGCATCGAACAGCAACAATGAAACGAAGACATTGAAAATTTTTTTTCTGATATAGTGGTCTTTGTGACTCTTTATAACAAATAACACCTTCAATAAACTATGAGCTTTGCTCATAAACAATACGGTGGTTTTTTTACAGCATTTGATTTAATTATGTCTTTTAAGATTTGATAGAAACCTTGGACAAAGAATTCGTTACTAAATGTTATCAAGCATTGAGTAAAATGCCAAACTCACCTTTTCTCTCTTTTTTTTTTTTTTTAAATTCGTTGATTCAGAAAAGAGAAATTGGTTTATTTTACCTGAAAAAAAATTGAAGGTCAAAATTAAGCAGTTTTCAGGGGAATTTTAATTAGATAAGGTTAAAGCCCCACAGAGCTTCTCTGTCTTCTATCTTTAATTCCCACTCTGCAGGAACCTTCTGAACTTGCCCTGCTGCTTTATTCAGATGTAATTTAAAAGAGAATTCACTATAGTAAAGTGATTCATTTAAATAGGTGAAAATGAATGCCTCTGATGGTAGCACTGCATGTTCTAAAATCAAGGTAAGGTCTTATAGGCCAGCTGTAACAACACTTCTCACAGCTGAACAAAATTTATATCTGTATATAGATATATCTACACATAAAGATATAGATATGCCTATATAAATAAAATTTATGATTGTCTCTCAGTGTTTTAAAAGCATTTTGGAAGTGTCTCTTGAATACTGAAATGTAAGTGAATGTTCTTTTGTTTTATTCCCCTTTATTTTCCAGATGAGTGTTGAATATAAGAAGCTCAAGAAAGTCTAAACTATTTATAGCCATATAGTGAGTCAAAAATGGATATGAAAGGAAAGAAACTGGGTTTTGTAATTCATAGTCTCTGGCAGTAATTAACAGGATACAACAAAGGGGATTTTCAATTACTTTACACTTGATGTAGGCATTTGTTCATGTACTGTAACTGTAACCTTCTGACAAAATTTTTTATCTGATGGCATTTTAAAATGTTCTTTCACTCATCCAGGTCAATATATGAGTGACTAAAGATATTGAGCAGCTTGAATAAAGAAAATAAAGCATATTGTCAAAACTTAGTGATGAAATACTTTTGCATTTAAAGCTATAGGATAGTGGAAAATCACTCGTCCTGCCTCCAGTGGAGGTATCAGTATTGCAATACATAAAAAGAGGCAATGTTTGTAGGAAAATATATACTCCTTCATTAGACCAGGTGTGTATTCAGAATAACTGAGAAGCTTTCAGGCACGCAAATCCATTTTTAGGGTTGAAATGGAAGCAACAAGCTTGAGATTACATGCAAGCTGAGAACAATTTGTTTGGAGTTTAATTTAAAAGTATGTTAATCATTGAGATAGTTTGATGGAAGAGTTCATCCATAGCCATACAAGGGAAAGAAAGCATTTCTAATAGGAAAGATGAGGATGTCAGTATCTCTCATGAGACAAGAAGAGACAAATCATCTAATAGTCGATGTTGGCACTAGTGTCATCTGTAGTGTACTGTGAAATATAAGCTCAGTGTCACTGAGATTGCATTTAACCATTTGGCTTACAAATATAGTTTCTGCTCTGTCTTTGTGCCTCTTGAATATAGTAACGGAGTCAGATACTGAGTGACCGCTTTTCAAGAAATAGTCTAGACTTTATAATTGCATGCTGGAGATCTTACTATTTTCTTAGACTGGACTATTTGGTGTAAATGATTACTACTCTACTGTGTAATTTGTTCCAAATTTTTGATGCCTGTAAATTATGCTGTCTTATAGGAGCCATATTCTAATGTCAAAGGCAGCGTAATCAATAAAGCTTATACATACTTTGCACACCTATACACACTTATGCAGAGAGAATGTGGAAGTGTAAGGTTATGTGGAAGGAACGTGTCTGCTCCTTTGAGGGCATCTGATCAAAAGAGCCACAAACCAGATCAAATCCAGCCAACGCACGATAAGGGAGGTCCTGGTAAGAACAAACCTGGTCAAAGGCATGATCTGGTAAGAGTGTGAGGGGTGTGAAAATATTTATTTTTTCAGCTGGGAGGATAAAGACAGAGCAAGAGACAAACACACAGAGACATAAAACCTGACCAATTAGCGCTGACAAACAATAACCAGAAACAAACCTGGTTAGTCACACTCATTGATGGGCTACTAAGAAACTACAGGCAAACTGGGACTTTGCAACTGGTAAGGATGCAAATCTGAGGGTCCTGCATGTTGGAGGGGATCCATGGGACAGTGCCACCTGATGAGGCAATGTGCAGGAGGAGGGGGAGCAGGGAGGAACTGAGAAGAGTGTAGGCTGACAGGGGTATGAAAGAGGCCATCTGTGAGTAAAACAGGGCTAGTCAGTATGCTTGTCTGGCTGAGCCCTGTGCCTGACAGCCGCAGTCTGTCCTGTCTTCTTATATCTTACTAAATTGTTTCTTAACTCTCTCTCTGTGTAATCTCGTTGTCTGTCTTCTGTGTGTGTGCTGCAAGGACTCAGTACCAGCTGGGGACTCAGCATCAGCAGCTGGAGTGAGTGGGAATCTTTAAACCCCAGCCTACTGGGCCAGGAATGATGTGTGTCCTGAAAACAAACTTCTGAGGGGGACCAAGGTGAGTGAGGCGAGTGAGAGGCTCAGCTTTGGTGGCTAGAGCAGGACTGTGGGTCACAGCCCGTGTGCATGGTGCCAGTTGCTGGTGGGTGAGTATCTGTATCTTCTCCAGACTGGGAGTGTGTGGGGTGTTTATATTCACTAGGAAACATTAAGCTGTACTCACTGATGACTAGGGGGGCCTCACATCTCAACAGGGGCATCAGGTGAGGGTGGAGTCTATGCTGGCGTTTGAGGGAGACCTACGAGTGTGGGGTGCCTGTGGGACGAGTGTGTAAGTGCTCTGTTAAAAGTGAGGTTTATAAAAGAATATTTTGTTTCACGAGACACAGTTGGTTTCAAAATACTTCATTCTGAATGAAAATAAAATTTTAGAGCTCAGAATCTTTTTAAAAATAATTCAGTAAAGGAAAATTGCATCTGACTCTATCCACAATCAGACCAAGAGTCACCCGTGAGAATCAGAGCATAGATACTGGATAGCAGCCATTTTAGACAAATTCAGGTGATATTATTTTGCTTGTAATAAAGTAGGGAAGATTCTCTAATCGGCCTTACAAAGTGACAACAAAGCTTGTGGCATGTATATATTGCTTTGATTCTTCTATCTATAAGTCTTTTGAGCCTAGGGGTATGTAGCCTACTTCCAGCTGAGGCTATGCATTACTAGTTACATGTGTGCAATAGCTAACATCTGGTTCATTGGAAATCTTGTGCTGAATTTATTTACATTTTTTTGAATTTTTTTGATTAGATGTTATAAAACACAATAGATTGCACACAGTACTCAGGGAAGAATGAAGTTTATCTTTTTACAAATGTTTTAAATTAGGTAGGACTTTATTGAGGGCAGTAAGACTGTTTAAAGAATCCAAAATATGTCTTGCATCAAAAAAAGAATAAATCTTCTTTATTTGAAATACAAGATTATAATTTCTCCACAATGGAAATAAGTAATTTGTCTTAGAGCTCATTTATTTAGAACGGATTGTGGTTTTTTGTGGACTTAAGAGTGTATTCTACATACTTACTAGCAGAGAAGATACTAAACATCAAGCCAGTGAACTGGAAAATCAGAATAACTACAGTACTTAGAGTATAATATTACTGCCCAGTGGGATTTTTATTAGCCACTAGCCGTAACAAAAAGCACTGCAATATGACTTACAGTATATAGAATTTTAAGCACTCATTAGTATTATACGACCATCGAGAGAAGAGTCGTAATTTTTACATAGCTGCACAATGTCAGTCAAAATTTCATTCTACAAAAACAAAAAAACTGACTGGAAATTATTTTCCATGGATTGAAAATTGCTCATTTAGTCCAAAGAAATTGAATCATTAAAGTCAGGGGCATAAACGTTCAAATGAGTTTTAATCAAATGTTTATTCAATAATAAAAAAAGCTGAATTTAAATCCAACATCAGATGATTCAAATGAGCATTGCTACGGGATGTACAAAGGTATGAATGATCTGCCATTTGAGACACAAATTACAAAGCATTCTGAGTCAAAGTCAGTGTCCTGGGTTCGGTCAGGACAGGGTTAGTTTTCACCAGAAGCCAGGAGGGGACACAGCCTGGCCGGCTGACCCAAACTGTCCAAACAAACAGGGTATTGGACACCATGTGCCATCATGCTGGGTTCCAAGTGGGGGAGCTGGACAGGGGCTGGAGGGGGGGAAGTCAGTTGCGGCTGGGAGGGCGTGGGGCTTTGGGTGGTGAGAGTTGTTCTGTGTATTCGCTGTTTGTTTCGTATATTCTCCTTATCAGTATTGTTGTTACTGTTTGCTTCATTTGCTCTTCTGTTAAACTGCCCTTATCCCGACCTACGAGTTTTGCCTTTTTCTTTCCATTCTCCTCCCCACCCCAGCGGGGGGAGGGGCAGCAGAGCGACTGTGTGGTTCTTTTTTGCGGGCCATGGCCAAACTGCAACAGTCAGGCAAGGACTTTTAGGCATTGCTTCTCTTGATGACTGGGTAACTGTTACATACTCCCTTCACTCACTACATATTGAAGTTTACTGATATTAAAGCTTAATTAAGACTAAATTTTGATCTCCCTGAGCACTATTTTTGCATAGTACTTATAGCAGAATACAGATTAACTGTTCTTAAGCATGGCAAATAATTCTTTTAATGAAAACAGCTACATAAATATCTTCAGTCTAAATTCCTACATCTCACTTGTACTCCTTTAAAGCTCCCATTCTGCTGTTCTCTTCGCATTTTGCTGTTAAAATAAGCTTCAAACCATTGACAGGTTCTTGGAATTAAAGCTTTTAAATACCAATTAACTTCTGACCAGGTAGCATTACACTCCACACCGTCATGTTCCATAATCTCATAGATTCTGAAATACTGAAATAAGCCTAGAGTAGAATTTCAAGAGACTAGAATTGTCACCGAAATTGCGAGTAAAACTTCTTAATACCAATGTAACATTAAAAAGCAGGCATTCTTTATTATGGTGCCAGATGCACGGGGGATCGCTCCTCCTAACATGCATGCCATATGTCGCCTCACCCCAAGCTTATATACCTCTGTTACATGCATGTGCATTAAGTTTCTCAGAATGATTACATACATATTAAATCTATTTCCTGGAACTAATTATCATATTTGCATAGTCATCACGCATGCATCTTTGGTCTCTGTGGGGCTTCCATGGGGTCCTCGATGGTCTCTGGTGGTCCCTGGTGGCTATTGAAGTGATACTTCCTAGTGTTCTGCCCATGAATTCTGAGTCTTTCCTGCCATATATGGTCATGAGTTGGCTCACTGAGATGTTTGTGGCTTTCTCAGGATCTTGATCTCTGCTGGTTTATCTGCACTTCTTTAGGATGTGCATGTTACATGTCATTTGGTGCATTCTTACCTGAGGCCTCTGATAGTCAGTCCTTTGTTTTCTGCCTAATCTTTGTGAAATTCCCTAGCGTTCTTATGCATCACATACCCCTCCTGTATATCACACCGTGCACCCTAGTTTACAACAGAATGGTAGAAGTAGGATTAGTCTTTTCAGACTAGTGTGATATATTTCATGTAGTTGTAATATGGGTTCTTAAGTGTAAAATGTGTTGCAAGTCATGCATTTAAGCAATTGAAGACAACTACAAAAAAATAAGGCATGGAAAAATCTTATGCAAAAACATTGTCAATGGCTTAGCATCAATTAATCTTTGAGATTTCTTTCGATATAGATACATCCCCTCTCATTACCAGAGCCCTGTACCTGTACTCCACCTGAATGTCTGCAACAGGGAGGAAAAAAAAGAACCTTTTAAATTTTTTTTCTCCAGATGAAAATTGCAAGAGTCCACTCTTTCTCCAGATGAAAATCACAAGAATCTACTCTTTCTCCAGATGAAAATCACAAGAATCTACTCACCAAGGAGCTGGGAACCCAGCTATTTGCTGAGACAATAACTGCCAAGAGAAATGGTTGGCTGTCAAGCAGGAATACTCTCAGAACAGACAGAGAAGATTTGTGCCTAGTTGCCTTTGGAAACTGGTAGTGAGGAATGCCATCAAACCAAAAGTGCTATAAATAGGTCATGTGAAAGAGAGTTAGGTAGTCCATTCAACAGTTAGTGTGAATGGGGTAACACCAAAGGCCCAGATATCCTGTTTGAGATCACCAGTCAGCTCAGCACAGTGATAGAAAAGGACACAGTCCAATTCATGTGACATAGACTAACAAAGGCATTGACCCGAAAGGGGCTTTGAAGGGGGGTGTAGTCATTGAATCTTCAGCTGCAGGGTGAACCTGATGCTCTTCTTTTAGGTGGCAGCTGGGAGTGACAGCAGCTTTGCCGGCAGGACGTGTGCTCTGGTCAAGCTGTTAAATCACAAAAGATGGATGAAGGAAACGGTGAGCAGACTACATAACATTAGGCAAGATATTTGGGAGAGTAAAAGGATCTCTGCAGAGATCTATCTGTCAGAGTCCAGAGCCTAAGTAAGCCCCATGTCACACAGAGGGAGGAACATTCAAAAGCTGTGCTTGAGCAGGAGTAGGACTAGGATTCCCAGGACCATGGGAGCTATAAATAAGAGACTCTCAGGCCTAAATAAAAGGGGCAAAGTGCAAGTGGTGATGTCCTCAATCATACTGTTAAAGGGAAAGGAGACAGAAACACATGCGTCCTTCAGGTCAAACCCTGGCTGCACCATTGTTGTCACATTCAGGGCCTTGGCTCTTATAACCATGAATCCACCTCAAGGAATAAGAGCTGCTTAAGAAAAACAGGGTTCACCTGATACAGTGGGGCAACACAGTTGACTAATGCTAACAGAATGAACAGAGCTTTAAGCAAGGTTCAGTGGAGAAAGGAGACCAAAGATAAATAGGAGAATATGTGTAAGAAAAGGCAATGGGGGAGATGCTTCCATTCCCCTTGAAACAGTGAAGTGAGCAGACATCTATCTGACCTGCCTTTGCTCTCGTGTGTACACTATAGGAAAGAAACAAGGAACTGGATGTCAATAAGAAACTGCAGAGAATTTTAAATATATAGCAGGTAGCATGAACAACTGCAATATTATTATGTATGGAGAGTAGGTCTTTGAAAAAGATAGGTAGAGAAGGTGACGAGGGGTGTAAGTAGTAGCTGAATGCAGGCCCTGAATGAGCTAACTTCAGGTACTGCTGTGCTTGTTCAGCAGCTGAGAAGTAAAGAATAGCGGGCTCCTTATAAAGATAATGGCTGGCAGCTGTGACTACAGTAACCCTGAGATGATAGAGCTTGAAGATCCTGAGGAAAGAGAAGGAGGTAAACTGCAAGGAATTTAGACTTCAAGAGAGCAAACTTATTCAGTAAACTGGTACTCAATGTTTTGAATTCCCAGTGGGAACTTAAACAGTGAACTTGCTGTCTGAATATCTGAAACAGGTTGTTTTGATTTTTACTCACAGTTCTATCTTTTATGGAGCTCCAGTTTACTAATCTTAATTTACAAGCATGGATTCAAAGAATCAGGGGAGATGATTGGTAAAAGGCCTAATTTTTCAAGACAAATCAAGTGTTATACTAGAGACTCCCCCTCAGCTTCAAAGGTATGTAGGCATTTATCTAATAGTTTATATATCATTGCTAGCCTTTAAAAAAATCATTAGCTATTTCATTATCCAAAGTACTTTAAGTTCCAATACTTCTGAAGCATACACAGTTAATTAATCTTCCTCTATGAATTAGTTGAGCATAAGTTCTAGTAGAAACCTTATTAACAGAACATGGCTAACACAATGTCGGCAGCAATGATATGGTAAAAATGCTTAATATATAGGAATTTGAGGTTTAGTTATATTTCAAATGTTTAGCCTAAAGACTAAGGATGTGTGCTCAGGTTTTCTTCTAGTTTAGCTGTCTTTAAATCTATATTCTACAGGACAAGCAGTACTGAGACTCCCTGTGTGGTCAATTGAAAGGTGTAAGTGCCTTTGATGAACAGTTTAGAACAACAAAAAGAAACATCTACCTCTTTATATATTGAAGTATTAACTAGAACAGGCATGAGCACCTCTGTAGGCAATTTAATGCTCTAACAATCGATCAGGAGCTTCATATAATCAGCCATTAGAAATATAAGATACATGGATGTGTTAAAGAACACTCATCTGAGAGCTGAGTGATCTTCACATCTCTTCACCTTGGAATTAGAATGCAACGTATTTTCCTGCAACTGGGTTCCTTACAAAGTAGAACGAAGAAGTTAGGTTATAAGTCTTTTCCATAATAGTAATTCAACAGGATTCTTTAAACACTTTTATCAGGTACTGACAGAAGAATGATTTCTGGGAAAGCTGTCTCTTTAGCCTCCTGATGAGACTGTTTATTTAGGAGACAGCTTCCTGTGCTCTGAAGATCTCCTAGTCCAACCTCCCTGCTGAAAGTAGAGGCACCTAAAGCTGATTGCCCAGGACTATGTCTGGTCAGATTCTGAATATCTCCATAGCTGGATACTCTGGACAATCTGTTCTAGGGCTTGACCACAGTCACAGTCTCCTGGTATTGTTATATGTATCTGTTTTCTTTACTCTTCCCCATCAGATACTTACACACATCAACTAGATCTCCCCTGAGCCTTCTCTTCTCCAGGTTAAACCATTTCAGTTCTCTCAGTGTCACATGGCATGACAGATGCTCGAATCCCTTAACCATATCTGTGGCCCTTCGGTGTGCCTGCTCCAGTATGTCCATGCCTTTTTTGTTCTGGGCAGTCCAGATCTGGATCCAACACTCCAGATGAGTCTCACCAGTGCTAAGCTGTGGGGAAGGATCACTACCCTTGACCTATTAACAGTGCTTTTCCTAACTCAGAACAGGATAAAATTGGCCTTTTTTGTTGAAAGGACACATTGCCCACCAGGACCTTCTGTGAAGAGCTTCTTTGCAGCTGGTCAGCTTTTGGCCTATAGTGGTACATGGGGTTATTCCCCTCTTAGGGTTAGGACTTTGAGGTTCCCTTTGCTGAACTTTCATGACAGTCCCATCTGCCCATTTCCAAATCCTGTCAAGGTCCTTCTGAATGGCAACAAAAACATTTGGTGTATCGTCCTCTTCTCCTGGTTTTTTATTATGTGCAAACTTTCTTAGCATGCACTCTGTCACTTCATCTATGTCCTTAATGAAAATATAAAACGTATAGTCCTCAGTATAGACCTTGAGGCGTGCCATTAGTGACTGGACTCCAGATGGACTTCGTGCCATTGATCACAATCCTCTGAGCCTGGCAGTTCAGCTGGTTTTCAGTCCACCTCACAGACCCCTTACCTAACAGGTAGTTCTTTAGTTTATCTGTGAAGATGTTATGGGCAGCAGTTTCAAAAGTCTTGCTTGATTTGAGAAAAACAACATTCACTACTCTCTCCACTTATGCACTGTGTAGTCAGTTCATGATAGAAGGCTATCAGGTTGGTCAGGTCTGATTTACCCTTTATAAATACATGTTGACTAATCTCTGTCACATTCTTGGCTGTTATTTCCTTCAAAATGTTTTCAGGGTTATTTACTTCATCGTATGAAGGACCAAGTTCCCTGGATCATTCTTTTTGCCACTCTTGAATATAGGAGATATCTGTTTCCTTCCAGTACTCTGGAACCTCCTCAGTCGCCATGACCTTTCATACATTATCAGTGTGGTTTGGTGACAATCAAGTCACACACTGGGTGCCTGGTAAAATAATTTGTCACTATTTGAAAATTTATGTGTCATGGTGAGCTAGGCTGCTGTTCACTCTCTTTGTGGTGATTTCCTTGCCCACACCTTCAAGAGTTAATTTATGAGCTGATCAGAAGTATTCCCTCAAGCACCTGACAGTGAATCTCCCTAGGTGTGTAACAAATGCTATTTAAATACATTAGAAAGGAAAACTCTCATTATTATTATTATCAAAGAGTATCCTTTATTTGTGTAATGATTTAACATATGGATTTCAACATAAATGTTTTCTAAATGTGCAAGGAGCAAAATGTCCTAAATGCATTTCTAATATATTCAATGCTGCTGAAACTTATAATAGATTTTTTTGCCAGCTGTGAAAATGATATATTTTGTGTGTTATAACAATGGGAGACTAGTGTAGAAGATGAAACTATGTAGATTCAAAATCAGCTTAAATAAATTATTTTTCTCACAGAAAAAAATATCTGATAAAATATCAAATATCAAGAAAGAAAAAAAAAACAAATGCAAGACACACGGAACAACACTGATATCACCTTGAAAGACAGATGATAGAAAAGTTCCTTTTTTAGTCTCCTGTTAAATTAGTTACTAATTGTGTTTCCTTGCAGAAAAGGATGGGCAGCTAATGCTGCAATGATTTAAGCCACTGCAGAGATGAACATCAGGATATAAATGAATCACAATCCACAGGAATATGTAGTATATGTTCCTCTTTTTCTAGAATAAAGAGGATGCTTCTCTAAGTAGCTGTTGCATCACAGTGACTTTCTTGACCTGTTTGGGTGCAGAAAGAGAGATGTGGGATCAGATGCTAAGCTTTATATCAGTACAGAATACTGAGCAGTAGAACTACACCTAAAATTCTAGACCAATATGGTGAAAAATATTATTCCTGAAATATTGAATTTTAACATACATTTAAATGTAATCATGTCTTGTGATTATGGGAGCAGTTCGGTTGCATAAACGTAGACATCTAGTGCCAGTTGCAATATCCTGGGATCTCAAAACATTCACGGAACATCGACAAGGGTCTCAAAGGAATTTGACACTACCTCTATGCTTCTGATTTGCAACCAGAGTCAATGGTAAGATCTAGAATAGGTCAATTTCCACCAGTGATTTGTTCTTGGTCAGCTAAAATGAGCCTCAAGGAGAAGAATTTACTGTAGATGTCTTCCATGCCGTTACATCTGCCTGAGTTTTTCATGTAGGCTTCTTTATACATAGTGAACAGAAGTAATGATTTCTGTGATGCAACTCATCTGATGTATTTCGTGTGTCTAGAAATGTCTCTGAGTTGATACATTCGGATTTAAAAGTGGAAATCAACTCCAGATTATAGAAAATAAATTTAGTCACCAAAATATGAGGCTTTACCTGTGAGTTGAACTGTCATTATATTCTGGGGGCAATCTAACAAAGCTTTTTAAAACGAAGTTTGCTATTAAGCCTTGTGTTACAGACGTCTGATTTTAGGTGTCTCCATGTCTGCTAAGTGATTAAGCTTTCATTATAGACAATGAGAACATAGTCAGTACACTCAGTGGATTTTGTCTTAGCTGTCCATAAAGTTGTACAGTGCTGTTTGAGATGCCCTGCAGCATCCTCCAGGTATCCAGCTGCTAATTTGGAAGGATGGAGGTACTCTGTAGATCCTGTGTCACATCTTCCAACCCCATGCAAATACTCTGGGTATCTTATAAACTCTCAAATAGTACTCAGGCCTATTTTTAACCCGCTGAACTGAGCCCTATTGGCTGTATTGACTGTGCCTCCATCAAATATGATAGCTTTTCAGTATGTACCTGCTTAAATACCTAATTCTGTCTAGATGACTAGAATATGGGGCTCAATTCCAGTCTGTGTGATAACAGTTAATTTTTGCCTGTCTAAGCACATTCATGTATAATTTATCAACGCATTATTAGATGATGTATTACTACTTCATTCCTAAAATCCATGCATTCACTTTTTCTGTCAAAAAGTAAAACTCTAACATTGTTCTTTGTTTACTTCTACCATATAAATGACAAATTGGCTAAACATCTCAGCTTTGTCATAACATTCTGCTGATATTTAATAATTGCTAAATTCTTAGACAACATCTGAAACCAGAAAAGACAGAGCTAAACTTGTATTTCTTGATTGGCAAAATGTTTCGGCTGCCAAGAATGTATCTTTTCTTCGTTATGTACTGCCTTTCACACTAATTTTTATTTTATAATCAAGAAAACTAAAAATCATCTCTTAAATTATTCACTGCATCAGACCTCGTAATCTGTATCTTCATCAAGTTTTGTGCAGGTAGACATTTTTAAAGATATGTATGTTCTTAATAAAAACTAAGTAAGGAAGGAATTCAAACATAATCCATTTTTAAAATGTTCTTAATGTGCTATAAATCTAGAGACATTTCAAAAGAAGGGCTATGTTTTAAAAATATTTTAGATGACACAAACAACTTTTCAAAATTTTATGAAATTTCACATCAGTATGCTACTTAATTAACACTACTGCAACCACAGTTCTGTAACATAGTGGAAAATTTAGAGTAGCTAACAAATGTATTCACAGGAATGAGAGTGTTACAGGTTTTTTTTTTAATATTCTGGAAGATGAAGCACAAAATAAGTCACTCCTTACTTTTATTACCAAGACTGTGTCATTTTCCTTCTCACCATCTCATGACAGTAGACATGAAAATATTGCACTTCACAGATCAGATAAAAACAGTCTTTCTATATATGTGCCTGAATTCCGTATTTTATTTGCACAAGTTTTCCTCTCTTGAACATTTCTCTTACAATCTCTTTTTCTGCTGTGTTTACTGGCATGGTAAAGCACCTTTGCACATAGTCTTGCTAAGACAGACAACAAGCTCTGTTTCATTCTACTAGTTTTTGCAGTGGTTTGTATTAATTGTACTAAATACTTTGAAACTTTACACTTTGGTGACAGCTGAACAGACCTTTTACAAAAGTGACTGTGGAAAATTGTGACAGACTTCAGTAAAGAGAAGAATCATTTAAAAGGCCTGTAAGAACAGAGAGCGCAATGCTGTCATGTCTGTTCTGTAAAGCTTCAACGTTTCACACTCTAAGGTCTAAGTAAAATGTCTTCAAATAACCCCTGGGTGAGCTACTTGCTAACAGGTTACATAACAATTAGTTGGGAGTCATAAAATGAAAGATTTTAAGATGAAAAAGAGTGCCTTCATTCACAGCTCCAAAGCATTTCTAACTGCATCAAACATTTCATTATTGATTTGATAGCACTTATGAATGCAGTTTAGATGTCATTGCTTCACAATGGAAGTTTAAGCAAGCCAGATCAATTTGAAATCAATAGTAGCATTAACAATTTAAATCTGGATTTACTTTCTCTCAAGAAGATAAAGAGGGGAGAAGAAATTACACTAGAATAATATAGTATATACTATCAGGAAGATAAATATAAATAAAAACAATTTCTAAATAACAATGATTAGTATTATCACTATACTGTTACAGTATATGGCAGAAGGGCTAAAGAAGGTTATGTGCACTATCTTTGCATACAATCCTCTCAGTACATTTTATTTATCTGATTTGCTAATTGGTAAATGAAAAAATGAATAAGGAGTCATGTGAAGAAAGTAGAATCCAGAGCTGTTCTCTGTTTGGGGAGATGTCTTAGTAATAAACTTCCTGTTCTTTGACTGCAGCCCTAGAAATCTTGTATCCTTCTTGGAATAGTACCAAAGTTTCCAAAATAGGGATAGAGACACTTTCTACTCTATTTCTCACTGGTATGGGACTGATAGAGTTAGCACAATCACAATGATGTGGAACAAGGCACCAGCTGCAGCAATTGCTCTGACACATTAGAAGACTAGGCTGATCTGAATGAGGAGAGAAGGAGGATACAGCCATGTGTGTCTGAGGCTGCAGGGAGTGCCTGCTGCTTCTCTCCGAGGCTGGGTTGGAGGCATCAGTGGCCTCAGAAGAAGGAGGCGCTCTGGGTGAAGCACCAGGGGAAGGAGCTGCAATAAGATGGCAAACAATGGTCGTGATATCTACTCAAAGAATGAACAGGAAATAGACAGATTCTTCAGAGAGACCCTGCAGAGACAAGATGCATGCTGCATAGGGACAGCTAAAGACTGCCAAATAAGGTGACCAGATATAGTTCACTATTGTCTACATGGTTAATTTTACTTCCAAAAACTGAAAAATCTAATTTAGACTGATTGAAAATATGATTGATATTCAGGTTTTTTAAACTTAAAATTTTGCTTAGTGACAAAAATTAATTTCAAAACAAATTTAGTATTTTCCAAGTATGATCAGAATCTTGGGAAAAAAAGAGGCTGTAAGGAGATCAAAAACTATGTAAAGAAAATGCAAACTGAAATTTGAAATCTAGCATCTTTCATTGTTTAAGTGCTGGTACAAAACTTTCTCCAAAATACTGCCAAGTCAGCTAGTTGGTTCTCGAACCAGCAGGTGAAGTGTGATTTTTTTTAGTTTGATAACAAATAAAGAAGTAAATACACAAATTAATAATATCTGTGTTATTCTGTTTGTAGACCCACCTAATCCCATTGGGTTGAATGAAATTACTCTGTTGCCTGTTGGCAATCTGATCCTACAAACTCCAGTTACAAAATGTTACATTCAGCCATGTAACAGGCAGACACATCAGTGATTACAGTCTTTATCTGGGGTTGATGAAACAAGAGTTCAGTTCTTGTTCAAATACAAGCGTCTTTTTAGTATTTAAGTGAATTTCCACAAATTATTTGTGCCTATCACAGTCACTACTGAGCTGCAATTTAAGAAGCTAGTCGTCTTCTTCTGCTAGATACTGCCTCTTAGCTGAGAAAGAGTACATCTGTGACACAGTAGAAAGGCCTGCCATACTCAAATGTATTTTGTAAGGCCCCATATTTGATATGTTAGCATTCAACCACTGAGTTTGATCAACTATGTATATATCCATCTAGGCCTACCTTGAAGTTTTCTGGACCTTAGTTGTCAAGCTCTGAATTGAAGTCAATAGTAATTTCCTGCTTGACAGGATTTTTCTAAGGATAATTACATTAGATATGCAGGCATATACAAATAGCATGGTATCTGAGATCATAAGGATAGTTTAACATCATTATAAGAATAGTCAGGTCATTTATACCTGGCTTAGTAATAGCTTATACCTATTTTTCACTCAATTGTATTGATTCAAACCAGTCTGTGTTTAAAAGACTACACTTTTTAAAATCTTCTGAAAGCATCTCAACCTAGATATGAACCTTATGACATTGGTTAACTTTGGAAATCATTGATTATTTTTAAATGTATGTGTTTGAAAACTTCTTAAATAATTAGAATGGTTCTGAAATAAAAAAAAAAACACACTATTTTTATTCCTCACTAAAGCTGTTATTGCAAGATCTTCCCATACCAGCTACTTTTTTGTTCTTACTCTGCTTTTTAGTTGGTAGTTAAAAATTAGTTTTAACTTCTAAAAAAACTTGCTTGTGTAAAGAATTTGTTAAAAGTCAAGGGCAATATTTCTTTGTTCGGGCTCATTAATTTTAAAGACTGAACTGTATGCAAATAGCAGCATGGAAAAATACACTCTAAAAATAATAATTATTTTACATTTTATTACCTGGCTCTTAGTTTGTAAGTAATGAAGAGTTATGAGTGCAGGTTTACTTTGCTTACATCTCGAAAGTTTTACGTACATTTTGTAGCATCTGAAGTAATTTTAAAACTGACACTCGGCTCATTTGTTTTGGGACAGTTTTATGAATTCAGGTGGAGATTTGGTTTTTAACATGTGATACACAATCTAATATTAAGCATGTTCTCAGAAATCCAGCAATTTAAGAAAGACTGGGGCAACCGTTCTTCTGCCATCTTACCAATGCATGTTATGGTCTGCAAGAAAGGAGAGAAAGTGTTAAGGTTAGACATATTTTTAACTGAAATTTACCTACTACACGTTATACATTGACAGTTATTTGCACTTTATTCATCTTATTTTCCAGTTCTTTTCCCCTGAAATAAGCAAATCAGAAATGCATTAAAAATGTTTAATGAAGAATACAGTTGAAACCTGTATGTTTCCTTTATTTTTGGAGCTGGGCCCAAGGCAGAACTGGAGAAAAAAATAAATACGACTACTTCAGTTGAGATTTTTTATAAGAGTTTTATCTATGGGCTGTAACTTCCAGTATGTGAGCCAAGTTAAAGTAGAAGGAATTGAAAATTAATCTCCTGCTTGCTCATGTTTTCCTTTCCTCCATCTTTATTTTCAGGCCAGAAACCTTCAACAGGTGGCAAGAAATTTTTCATAGTACCTGTTAAAGGTTCCAGAAAAAGTATCTTTTTTAATCCTTTATGAGTCCTTACTGCATATTTTTCCTCTTTTTTGTGTTCCTTGCATCTTCTCTTGCTACTTGTGTCTTCTGCATTTTACCTTGAAAATCTTTTCCTCTAAGTAACCAGAATCAGCAAAATCTCCTTGTGTCCCTAACTGGTTCCTCACGACTGAGTGTACAACAGCCACAAATTATCACATTACTTCTACTTCTCCTTGTTTACTTGGTTGAGTTGCTTTTTTCTATCAGGTTTCTTTATACTCTTGTCTTTAGTGGGTTTTTTTTAGTTACTGCAAGAAAGATTTTTAAGAAATAAGTCTTGAGGAGTTCATAAGTGAAAATATTTTCTCCTGCTTTTCACTGTGGATACATAAAGAAAATCTGTGGAACAAAGAATTTAATCACTGTTTTGTAATTAAGTAGACGTTTTCTCTGAATTCAGTATGAGACAGTTTATCTGTCAGGAAGGAGACAGTGATACCTGTTAGTGTTGGTATATCTCCCAGTTGTACACTGTGAATCTCTAGCTGCCACAGATTACCATGCAACTAGAAGTATCTTGTTGACTCCTAGGTAAACATGTTTAAGTCTTCTGTGCACATCAGAATAAGCAAGTAATTGAGGATGTCAAATTAGAATCAAATTACAAATCAAAAACTGTGTGATAGCAATTTTCTGGAGGAGTTTTCTAAAGCAGGACCAATATCCTCAAACTTTGAACAAATATGATTATATAGGTACTAGTACATCATTCAAAAAAAATCAAAACAAGCCATTAATTTTATCTTAACATTACAATAAATAACTTCCCTACATGGTTCACACATAGCTTTAGCTGTTTCCCTGGAAAGTAAGAAAAAGAAAAAAGAAACGGGAAAAAAATTCCCTATGATAACCAGTTACAATTCATAAAAATGTGTATCTATAGTTATAAAAAGTTGAGTTAATAATAGAAAAGGGGAAGTATGTTAATATAAAACTTTATTTCAGCTGGGTTAAAAAATTATATACACTCAACACACAATAAAAATTATTGTAGCATGATTAAAATATTTCAATTACTATCTTCTCATCAAGGATCAATTATGAACAGAAACTAGCAGGAAAGTCTTAACTTACCAATTTATCACTAGTAAGTGATGATTGTGGTATTCACCTGATGAAGTTGCAGGTCTGATGATAGAAGTTTCTTGTGGGAGGAAATGTAAAATTCAAACAAGCAAAAGCAGCAAGATAATAAACAAAGGCCTGAACACAAATTGTGTGAGTCTCATGGCTTAAAATAATCTCTTTTAAATTTAACATACAATATACACTCTGTTGTAATTTAATCTAATTTAAGCCATCGCCTATCAAAGAAAATGGGGAGAGGATTGTTTTTCTTCATTTACTGCAGATTTACTCTGAGAATAAATCTCTTTTGTGTGAACTGATATTTTTTCAGCCTCTAGTTGAAAACAGATGGAAATCTTTAGGCAAGCTGTCTCTTACACTATACAGACAACCCTCCAAAGCACAGCACAATCTAAGTTTGAACTGAGAGAAAATGTAGCTGTCTTCCAGTCCATGCAAAACAGGAACATCTTCATACCATCCCAGCTCAAAGAGCAGTAAAGCATAGCAGTTCTTCCTTGTGTTTGCTGGAGTTTCTCAGCCTCAAACCCATTGCACTTCCTGCATATTTCTGATTTCAAAATACATGACTTTGTTAAAAAACACAAAGACTACTTTTTATATTCTTTGAATATATCAGCTCTTAATATATTAAAGTATGTTCTATACCAACAAACAATAATAACAGCAATTATTTTAAGCTTTTGTATTCACGCTAAATTTTGCTGCGTCATATTTAAAGATCATTTATCCTCAAAAATACAGTTTACTTCCCCATTCTAGAATACTATATGCTATGCCATTTAGCCCTAGAATAATGAATAGCTTTCTTTTAAAGCCACTGCATCAAATATTTGCCATATATTGAGCAGCACAGTCATTTATTTCAGCTTATTTTGAGGGTCTATCTGACTTTCACTTCCAAGGGAGAAATCCTTCCCACGGCACAATTTTCAAAATTAATCGTAGAATCATAGAATCATAGAATGGTAAGGGTTGGAAGGGACCTTAAAGATCACGCATAGGAGAAATACATGAGAAATATTTTGCTTTTGCTCGATTTGAAATACAGTCAACTGAAAAATTAGTAGGACTCTTTCATAATTATGTACTCTTCCATACTACAGTATTTTTCTCCATGGCTGCATGATTTTGCAGTGTAAGCAGAAAACTTTCTTGTTTGTACAGTATACTTATACAAAGCCAACAGTCAGAAGATTTACTCTTTTCCTTTACAAGAAAATAGCAGCACTGATTAAATGGTACATTTTGAAAACGGAAAGTTAATCCAGCAGAAATCTACTTTAATGAAAAAAGGTTCAATCTTCACATAACAGCTGCAGATGTAACCCTTGAAGTATGAAATTCAGATAGAAACTCAAAATGTAGAAATGTGATGGAATGTGCTCAAATCACTGTTAAACAGGCAACATTTATGAATTATATATAATGAAGTTCAGCTACTAAAATATTTCTGCTCAATTCTGTGAGAAGTAACCTAATATTAAACTAGGAAAAAAACTCCACAAACATGTTATGTACGGCAATTTTTGTCAACTAACTATATTAGATCTTGAAGTCTAAATTCTAGGATCCTTACATTTTGTTCATTAAGCTTTTTAAAGAAAAATATGTTGATTTATTGGAAATTTTTGTCCAAGGAAGAGATCTGAGTACTGTAAGAATAAATAATATAAAACTGAAAATTATTTTAACCTTCACATTGATGTCAACAATCGTAGGTGTTAATGTGAAATAAAGTCAAAATATAATGGAAGGTTTTAAAGTGCAACTAGCCTTCCATTTTCCTCTGTGTTTAAGAAAATATTGCCATTCAATAAGATGCTTTCCTTAGAAAAAAAAAAAAAGACACACGTATAGTTCCAGAGCTTACCAATGGGATGTCAGTTAACTGTTGCTCATTTTTAGTTATTTCTTCTGTTGTAAGTACTTCTTGAGTGTAACACCTGATGTATTCTGGAAACAGTTTATTGATTTAATTAAGCTTTTATTACATTCTGTAAGCAAAAAAAAAATTTGAAGAATTTGCAGGTATTTCTACTATTAGGTCTTGTTTCTATTGGTCTTGAACAGCTGGAATAAAGATGTCTCTGTTGGAAACATGGCCCAGAATCTTCCAAACACAGAAGTAATTATTTAGTTCCTGCCTCTGAAAAATTGTTAGGTTGGCAGTCCTTCTAATTAGAAAATTGAATCCTTCTTCCCTCTTATCTGAAAGAAAGTTATTATAACCAAATCTTTGGCCAGCATATGTCACCATAGGTCTGTTTTCCTTATGTCCATTTCTCAAGAATTTAGTTCTTTTTCTTAAAACTGATGTAGACATGTATTTTAGGAACAAATTCTTGTTTTAGTAAATACTTTTTCTCAGTTTCTGCACATAGAATTATTGACTCTGGTTTTGCTACTTATTTCACATTTCAAAATATTCCTTTTTTCTCTTGCATATACTCTATTTGATATAAGGATAATGTAATACAGGGACTGGTGGCTTGATCTCTTTATAACCCTTTGAAACAATGGGACAGTTTACTCATCTCCTCGGTCCCATATAAATTATTAGATCTTCAAGATTGATGTAATTTATGAGCAGCTTCAGGTCTTACAGTAACAGATAAAAACAAAGATGCAGCAAGACACTAGCTTTGAACGTAATACTTGTAAAATATGAATAGAAGAGTGCCAAATACTTTCATAACTCTACTGGATTTTCATTGTACAGGTAAGATCACACACTAAGACTCTTACTGCAGGTATAAAAATCTATGTGAGCTCCTGTAGGGGAAAAAGATAGTCGCAGAAAATGACAGAGAACTGTCACCTACTACAGAAGTTTTGCCAGGCCCGGTATAGAAATGCATAGAAATGAGCTACAATTAAAAAAATGAATCTATTAATCTTTTTACAGCACATTGTTGAATATCAAAAAAAGTTGTAAGTGGTGGTACTGACATTAAAGACAACTGTTTTCCTTCTCCTGTTGGGCTGGATGCAAACCGCTACTGGAAGTTACATAAGGGCAATACAGGAGCATGATTTTGTGCTGTAACACAGTGAAAAAAAAAAAAAAAAGCTATTAATACTAAACTAGAAATCTTACTTCCAAAGTTTTCATTATCTTTATAGGTCATTATAACAATTATGACTCATACTACAGCCCTCATATGGACAAAGTTTTCTTATTTTTAAATAACATTTTTATCTAGAAAAATATCTAAAAGGCAAAGGTAAAATTTTTCAACACGTATTCATCATTATGTTAACTATAAATTATTCTGCATTTCTTTGCCACCATATGGAAGAAGAGAACATATGTAAGCTTCATCCTTAGCCTAATCTTCATTCCTGATTTATTCAGGCAAATCACTAAAGCTATTCTGATTCCATGACTCATCACTATGAAAAGAAATTCTAATATCACAAACAAGAAATCGTGTTAATGCGGTATGAATCATTGGCACAGCATTTGCAAGTCATCATATATTTAGGGGATTTTTTTCTACCGTATACATTAGCAGTGTTACCAATACTATCTCACAGTAGAATAAGGACGTGAAAAAAAGGGGAAATAGGATAGGACTAGTTGAAGTAAAGTGTGTCTGCATCAAGCACTGTTGGCTGAACTAATTTCAGAACATGAACTACCATACCTACAACATCTATGTCAGCACGATACTGCACCACTGTGTCAAGAATAAGGCTTAATGTTCTTTTTTAAGGACTCCGGCTGTCATTTTTCTATTATGCTGTATTCTGTGGACAATTCAGCCTGTCTGGAGCTCACACAGGACTCAGTACAGTGTTCTGTTTCATGCTATTGTTCAAGATTAAAAGAGAAAATACAGATTTTTACACCAATTTACATCCTAAAAATGCACAGGATTTAAAGTGATTTTTGCACAATCTGAGCACATAATTCCCCTTAGAGATGATGAAAATGTTCACATATATATCTAGATATATCTGCTACCTATCTACACATCTATGTATCTATCTATCCTAAATGTCATTCCAAACAACAAAAAAACTTGACTAGATCTCAGTAGTTCAACTGGCACTAACAGCATCAGCCATTAAATTTAATTAATTTTAAAAATAATTTTCTACTCTGGAAAGTAAGCACTTACTGTGCAGTTTATATTTAGGATTAGGATGTACGTGGATTTACTTGTTGGCATTTATTGTTATTAATTAAATACTTGTATTGAAGTATTGAGTGCAATAATTACAGATATGCTTTTCAAAGTATTATTTAAGATATATCTTTATTAATTATTCCTGCATACAGGTACTGTCCAGTGACTCAGATCATGAATTCATGCTAAATTCTGCTTAAACATATGATGTGAAAAGGAAGAAACAAAGTTCAAACACTAGCTGTTTATTAACTATAAACCTTATTAAAACTGAGAAATACATAGTTAAATTCAGCGCTAAATTCACCTTTGGTTCTGATCATTCGACTTCAGATAATAAGATTCCAAATTATGGTACAACTTATCAGCATAGCTTCAGTGGTATTATAGCAAAATATTAAATGCAGAAGAAAGTTACACGTAGCAGCTGATGTTTGAAAAATAAATTATTACCTATATGCTAGTAGCTGTTCTCAGTGACACTGGTAGCTGTTACATCGTAGTGTGTGATCAACCTGATAAACACTAAATACATTTGTGACGGGTTGTCCTTGCCTGGATGCTAGGTGCCCACCAAACCACTCTATCACTTCCCCTCCTCAACTGGACAGGCGAGAACAAATACAACAAAAGTGTCATAGGTCAACATAAGAACAGGGAGATCACTCAGTAACTGCCATCAAGGACAAAACTGACTCTGCTCAGGGAAATTAATTTAATTTATTGCCAATCAAATCACAGCAGGGTAATGAGAAATAAAACAAAATCTTCAAAAAAACCTTCCCCTCACTTGTTGGGCTCAATGTCAGTCCCAATTTTCTCTATATCCTGCCCCCCACGAGTGACACAGGAGGATGGGCAAGAGGGGCTGCAGTCAGTTCATCACACTTTGTCTCTGCTGCTCCTTCCTCCTCACACTCTTACCCTCCTCCAGTGCGGGGTCCCTCCCATGGGAGACAGTTCTCCACAAACTTCTCCAAAGTGAGTCCTTCCCATGAACTCAAGTTCTTCACAAACTGTTCCAGAGCGGGTCCTTTCCACAGAGTGGAACTGACCTTGGTGTCTGCAGAGTTGTTACTCTCACATAGTCTCACTCCTCTCTTTTGGTTGCTGTGGCACAGGAGTTTTTTCCCCCATCTTATCTATGTTACCACAGAGGCACTACCACCGTCACTAGCTCAGACTTGGCCAGCGACAGTTCTGTCTTGGAGTTGGCTGGCATTGGCTTTACTGGACATGGAAGCTTCTAGCAGTTTCTCACAGAAGCCACCCCTGTGATCCCCCCTGCTACAAACCCCCCTGGGTTTCCAGGCAAACCCAATGCAACATTATAAAGCTGCTGTAAGTGTGGATCACCCTTTTCTATGACATGTTTTCCTGGCAAAGAGTTAGTTTTCTTTCCAGTAGTTGCAGTGTTTCTGATTTAATATGAGAATGCTGATAATAGATCAATGTTTTTAGTTGTTGCTAAGAGATCAAGGGCTTTTCTCAGTTTCCCATGTTTGGCTAAGAAGCAGTTGTACAGGAGCTGGGAGGGAGCGTAGCCAGACAGCTAACTCATGGTGACCAGTGGAAATATTCCATACCATAGACATCATGCTCAGTTTATAAAAGGGGGTTGGCCACGGGGCAGGAATGGGCAGATTCTGTGACCTTGTCGAGTTCTGTAAGCTTGGCAAGTTCCATAAACTCAACATGTTCCACAAAATCTGTGAGTTCCATGATTGCTTCTCAGGAACTGGCTGTGCAATCGGTCAATGGGTGGTGAGAAGCATTGTATTATGTATTGCTTAGTTTGCATATTCTCAGTTAGTAGTATTATTACTATTCCTTCCTTTGTTGTTTTATTACCATAGTTTTACCTCAACCCACGAGTGTTACTTTTTGTCCATTCTCCTCCTCGTCCCACTGCAGGGGAGGAGGAGTGAGTGAGCAGCTCTGTGGTCCTGGTTGCTGGCTGCTGAGTGAAACCATGACACAAGAAATTCTTTACAATGAGGGTGGTGAAACACTGGAACGGGTTGCCCAGAGAGGTAGTGGAGGCCCCATCCCTGGAAACATTCAAGACCAGGTTGGACAGGGCTCTGAGCAACCTGATCTAGTTAGCGG
>Ga0065711_1032022_pt1 | contig 28197 bp, 39 predicted proteins | sample Hoacrofraction12_FD_59098 | JGI IMG/M metagenome (GOLD analysis project Ga0065711, IMG submission 59098) | Hoatzin crop microbial communities from Cojedes, Venezuela - Epithelial fraction 12 v2 (version 2) | ecosystem: Host-associated > Birds > Digestive system > Esophagus > Crop | place...
ATGTGCCGGGGCGGGTGGGCTGCCACGCGGCGAGCCGGCCGCTGTGGGAACGCGCTCCGGGCGTGAGGCGCCTTGGCAGGACCCTGTAGACCCGTGGGTGCTGCTCCCGACGCCGTGCCCACCCTCAGCCCCCACCCTGTGGGGGCTCAAGGTGTCCCCAGATTAAGGGGGGGGGGGCAGCTCAGCACCCGCTGGTGACCCCAAACCAAGGGGGAAGGCGTCTCCCAGCCCCTCTCGGCAATGGTGCGGGGGGCGTGGGGGCGATGACACCCTGGGGGTCTGTCTGGTCCTTGGGAGCTGGGCATCGGGGCTGCCCGAGGCTGGGGTCTGGCTGCCCCCCACCACCCCCAGCCCCCCCAGCTCGCTGCATCTCGGCGGGACTGGCCCCCAGTGTCGGGACCAGCGGAGATGCTTCCAGGGGTGATGCAGGGGCTTGGGTCAGGGGGAGGCGGGGGGTCCCACGGGAGCACCCCAAGGTGCCGCCGAGTCCCGTGGGTCGGATCAGGCCCCGGCAGGAGCTCGAGTGGGGCCATCCCCCAAGGACGGGGCAGCCAGCAAGCCCTGGTGGGGCCCTGGCCCCCCGCACCGTCCCCGGGCTCTGCCGCGCCAGGCGCAGGGGCGGCCGCGGCGCTGGCTGCCGGCTGTGTTTTCGCTGCGGAGCGGTTTGGCACCCCGAAGCAAACATGTCAGATCAGCAGGAGGGAAACATTTGCTGGTTCTGCCGCCTGCCCTTTGGCTTCGACGCTCGCCCCTGCGCTCGCTTGCATAACGGCGGGGAGGGGGGAGGCCGGGCTGGCCCCCCGGGGGCCACCGCACAGCCTGCCCATAAATAGGGGTTTGCTCGACGCTCCGGCACTGCGGCTCTGCCTGCTCCTCTGGCTCGGCTCGGCTCGGCTCGGCTCGGCTCGGCTCGGCTCGGCTCGGCTCGGCGGCAGACATGCACGCCCCGCTGCTCAGCGTCCTGGGGCTGGCCCTGCTCGGGGCACTGCACGCGCAGGACACCGTGCCGGTGCAAACCGACTTCCAGCAGGACAAGGTGACCCAGCCGGCGTCCCCGGCGAGGGGGTTTGGGGTGTTTCGGGGGGATGCTCGCCCTGGAAATGTGCGGAGAGGGGGTTGCCGGGGCCAGGCTGGCCCGCGTGCTGGGCAGGGTGCACCCGCAGCCCCACGTCTCGGGGGGTTCGGTGGCTCTGGAGGGGGGCAGGACCCAGGCTCCAGCCTGTGGGGCAGGGACCGAGGCGTTGGGGTCCTGTGCCGTGGGGTGGCTGTGGATGCACAGAGATTTCATAGCGGGGACCGAGAAAAGCCAGCCCAGTTCGAGAGGCAGCACAGAGATGGGTGGTGGACCACTCCCCAACACAAACCCCACCCACCCCCAACCTGGGGTCCCAAACAAACAAGGGCTGCTGTGCCGGGGGTCCCACACACCCCTCTGTCCTCCCACGCAGGTGCTGGCGTGCTCAGGGTGCTTGCACTCCCCTTCCTCCCCCAGTGGGCAGGACCCAGGGCAGGACAGCCCCGGCCCCGATGCACATTGGGGGCTCCCAGCCCCACAGCCCTGGGGTCCCACCGAGCTGGGGCAGGGGCCACGCTGCCTGCTCCTCCAGGGAACCCCAGAGGGGTCCTGGGGGTCACAGCCACCCCAGGGAGGGGATGGGGACAGAGGCATATCCTGCACGGGTGGGGGTCCGGCATGTGCTGCACAGGTAGTCCCAGCACAGCCCATCCCCGAGGCCCCAGGGACCGGGCTGGAACGGGGTCCCAACCCCTCCTTGTGCACCGGGATGGATGCAAATGGCACCTCAGAGCTGGGTGGTCCTGTCACCCCCGAAGGAAACGCCCCGAGCACCGGGCGTGTGGGAACCAGGGCTCTGCTGGGTGCTGGGTTTGGGGCTGCCAAGGGCTGCAGCAGCTCACCAGGGCCCAGGACCCGGCCACCGTCCCGCTGCGGGGTGGGAGAGGAGGGCTGGGCTGGCGGGCGGCCGAGGGGCAAGACGGGGGTCTGCGGCTGAGCGGAGGTTGTGTGCAGATCACAGGGAGATGGTACAGCATCGGCCTGGCCTCCAACTCCAACTGGTTCAAGGAGAAGAAGCACCTGATGAAGATGTGCACCACGGTCATCGCTGCCGCCGCAGATGGGAACCTGGAAGTCACCTCCACCTACCCCAAGTACGGGCACGGGGTGGGCGAGCGGGGGATGCCCCCCACGGTGCCATGCCTGGGGCTGTGTGTGGGCTGGAGCATCGCCCCCGGCCCCGCTGACGCCCTGCTTCTGCGCTCCCCAGGGGTGACCAGTGCGAGAAGAGGAACAGCCTTTACACCAAGACGGAGCAGCCGGGGCGATTCAGCTACTCCAGCCCCCGTGAGTGCCCGGCTCCCGGCGCGTCCTCCCGCGGGGCAGCCCTGGACGTGCACCCCGCTCCCCACCCAGCCCTGCCATCCCCTGTCCCTCGGGGCTGGCTGGGTGTGCGGGGCTGAGCTGTGCCCTCCTCGTCCCCCCAGGCTGGGGCAGCAAGCACGACATCCGCGTGGTGGAGACCAACTACGATGAGTACGCCTTGGTGGCCACCCGCATCTCCAAGAGCACCGGCTCCTCCACCATGGTGCTGCTCTACAGTACGTCTGCCCCGGGACCCCCCCCAGGACCCCCCTGGGATGTCCTGGGTGGGGGAGCTCTCCCCCAGGAGAAGGGCAGCGGCGTCTCCCAAGCCGGAGATGGCTGGGTTGGGACCCCCTTCCTGGTGATCCTGTCCCTTGCACCCCGGGGCAGCGTGACCCCTCGAGGTGGGGGGTGCGGGGGGGCTGCCTCTCACCCCGCTCTCGGCTGCAGGTCGGACGAAGGAGCTCGCTCCCGAGCGCCTGGAGAGGTTCACCCAGTTCTCCAAGGAGCAGGGCCTGACGGACGAGGAGATCCTCATCCTGCCGCGGACAGGTGAGAGGCTGGGGGGACAGGGGGGTGGTGGGGAGCGAGGGGTGAGGTACCCCAGGGGGCTGAGAGGGGGGAGACCCTCCTGGCTCGTCCCTGCCTCCCCGTGGGGCCGGCGCGGGGCCAGGCGTGGGGTGCTGCTGGGCAGAGCCCCATGTGGGGTCCCGCGGGGGGGCAGTGGTCCCCTGGCCCCCATCAGAGCTGACCTCTGCTTTTCTTCCTCCTGCAGACAAATGCATGGCAGACGCTGCCTAGGTGAGTCCTGCCTTCGCTGGGGCTCAGGCCAGCCCTGGGGGGGTCCGGGGGGGCTCAGAGTCCCCATCCCCTTCCCGACCCCCCCCCTCGCTGCTCCTCTTGCTGGGGTCCCCCTTACCCCTGCCAGGGATCCCGCGCCCCCTCCCCACGGGGTGGCTCTTTGGTTGCCCGAGGCCCTGGGCGGTGGGTGCCCACCCGCTCGGCGTGGGGCTGAAGGGCCGATGTCCCCCCGTGCGTCCCCCTGTCTCCCCCCAGCTCAGCCGCGCTTGCCCCCATCTCTTCCAGGCAGACCCACCAGCTGCCGCCGGCCGGACCCCCGCAGCACCGCGAGCCGGTGACCACCCCGTCCCATCCCACCCCGTCCCGTCCCCAGCGCACCCCCAGCACCGCAGCAGCCTGTGCTCCCTGGCTTCGCACCCCACACCTGTACCCCCGTCCCCATTAAAGCCAGTATAAACCCAGCCCCCCTGCCCTCGTCTGCTGGGCCGTCGTGGGGGGAGCCCCAGCGTGGGGCGATGGGGAGGTGGTGGTGGGCTGGCCCCAGGGTCAGGGCTGACCCCAGCTCCCGGCCGTGGGACCCTCGGTGCTGCCTGGCCACCAGACCTGCCCCGTCCAGGGAGAAGGACCCCCGGGCTGGGACCCACTGGGGGGGGATTGGCTCCCGCCTGTCCCCACCGGCACCCCAGGCTGTGCCAGCTGCCCCGCCGCGGTTTCCCTGCCGGGGACCCGGCCGGCAGCATGGGGACAGGGCGATGGGCTGTCAGAAGAGTGGGGTCTCCAAAAGTTTGGGGAAGGATGGACATGAACCAGAGGGACGGCTGCGAGCGCTGCGGACCTGCCTTCCCACCACGCCGGGGAAGCCCCCAGGGTGGCACTGGGGACACCCTCACCCCCTCCCCAGACGCAGCAGCAGGCACGGGGCATCGCCCGGTCCCCAACGTGCTCGGAGCTGGGTCTCACACAAGGCTGCATTCATCCGGACAGGGCAGTCGGAGGGGGCAGGGGCCAGCGCTGTCACCTAACACGGGCACAAGCGTTCCCTGCGCTTGTGTAACCTGTTGCATAAAGCGGGGGCGGGCAGGGGGTGCTGCCGGTGGCGGGGGCTATAAAGGTGGGTGCGGGAGAGCCAGGTCCGTGCATGCTCTCCTGCCCGCATCCAGCCCTCGGAGCCGGGACGATGGTGCTGCTGCCCAGCCTGGCGCTGGCCCTGCTCTGCCTGCTGCGGGCAGGGGCCGAGGTGCCCGTGCAGCCGGGCTTCAGCGCCGAGAAGGTAACGGCACAGGGTGCCACGGGTGCTGCCTGGGCTGGGGGGGCTGCCCGGGGCAGGGTGACCGTGCTGCGGCCCCGGGCACGGCCAGGGTACTGCCCGGAGGGTGGGATGCCAGCGCAAATCTGGGTTAGTCCTGGCCAGTCCTGCCCGCTGTGGCCAGACCCAGCAGTGTCCCCGCCGCAGGGACATGAACAGCCGGGGCTGCAGTGGCCCCAAGCGGGTGGCATTTCGCCGGGGAACACGGGCCAGATGCTGCGCCCACCCTCCTGGCACAGGGTAGGGCAGAGTGTTCTGCATGCAGGAGGGTGGCAGGTCCCTGCGTCAGGCTGGCAGGTCCCTACAATGGGCTATCAGGTCCCTACGATGGGCTATCAGGTCCCTACAATGGGCTGTCAGGTCCCCCATCGTGGGTGGCAAGTCCCCCACTGCAGGCTGGCAGGTCCCCACAGAGGCTGACGTGTCCCCACAGACAGTGGTGGGTCCACACCGCAGGCTGGCAGGTCCCTACAATGGGCTATGAGGTCCCTACAGTGGGCTATCAGGTCCACACAGGGTGGCAGGTCCCCTGCTGCAGGCTGGCAGGTCCCCACACAGGGTGACGTGTCCCCACAGATGGTGGTGGGTCCTACACAGCAGGCTGGCAGGTCCCTACAATAGGCTATGAGGTCCCTACAAGGGGCTATCAGGTCCCCCGTGGTGGGTGGCAGGTCCCCCACTGCAGGCTGGCAGGTCCCCACAGAGGCTGACATGTCCCCTCAGACAGTGGTGGGTCCACACCGCAGGCTGGCAGGTCCCCTGTGGTGGGTGGCAGGTCCCCCACTGCAGGCTGGCAGGTCCCCACAGAGCGTGATGGGTCCTCACAGAGGGTGGCAGGTCCCCCACCGCAAGCTAGCAGGTCCCCCGTGGTGGGTGGCAGGTTCCTGGCAGGTGACAGGTCCCCTCGGCTTTCCCAGACCCCACCGGTGACATCCTGCTGCAGTTTGCAGGGACGTGGCATGTCATAGCCACCGCTTCCAACTGCTCCGTCTTCCTGAAGATGAAGGATGGGATGAAGTCGTCCATCACCACTGTCACCTTCAAGCCGGAGGGGGACCTGGCTATGGAGATTCTCTGGCCCCTGTGAGCGCCCGTCCTGCTCGCCGGGTCCCTCTCGGGCCGGGGCACTCCCCTCCCCACCGACACCCAGAGCCGCTGCCCCACGGCACCGGTGCTGCCTGCGCCCCGGCGTGTTCCCCGGGCAGGCTGGGGTCCCCCCCGCCCCGCCACCCCGCTGGCCTCCCGCATGGCCTCCAGCCACCTTTGCCGTTTCCATTTTCCCTTTCCAGGGAGGACGGATGCCAGAAGCTTGAGCTGCTCTTCGAGCACAGCGGCCAGGCAGGGCACTACGTGGGTAGGTGTGGGCAGGGGTGACCGGAGGCACGGACCCCCCGAAACGGCGGGTGGGCATCACCAGTCCCCTGTGCCCGGGGAGCAGCGGGAGGTGGGTTTGGCCCCGCTGCCTCCATCGCCCGGCGAGAGGTCGTGCTGCGGCGGGCGCCCGGCTCTGCCGGGTCACACAGCGATTCCCTTCTCACCCCCCTGGGAAAATCTGAGCCGTGACCCCAGCGGGGGCCGCGGAGGTGCCCGGGCTGTGCCGCGCTGCCAGACCGGGCACCGTCTGGGGTCCTTTAGCAGCACAAGAGAAGCGAGACCTGCGCGTGGTGGAGACGGACTACAGCCGCTACGCCATCGTGCACCAGCTCCAGCAGCGAGGGCACGCGCCCAGCGCCGCGCTGCAGCTCCTCGGTGGGTGTCGGGACGGGGGATGGGCACCCACAGCTCCTGGCGGGGGGGACGGACAGGGGCTGGGCTCCCCACCGCCAGCGTGTGCCACCACGCTGGCACCCAACATGCTGGCACCCGGGCACCCAGCCACAGCCTAGGGATTAATTTTGGGGTGAATGAAACCTTGCACTGAAAATGCCCCCGGGTGACTGCGGTATGAACCAAAGCCCCCCTGCAGTGTGCCAGTCCGGCTGTGGACCCCCAGCCCCGCCAGCCGCCCCGTACCCCCCAAGGTGGGTGGGTCACCCACCCCAAGGGGTTTGTGCCCCTCCGCTGCCAGCCCAGGGCAGCCATGGGGTGCCTGGTGCCCACCCTGCACCTCCACGGCTTCGCCTTTGCCCTTCCCCGGGGTCCTGTCACTGCCCCGTGGGAGCCGGACCCCCGGCGTGGGGCTCGCTGCTGGGTGCCCCCACACCCACCAGCCCCCGCTTCGGGTGTCTGGCTGCAGTGAGGGGGCAGGACGGGAGCCCCCAGCTCCTGCAGAAGTTTGAAGACCTCATCCCCACCGTGGGCCTGACCAAGGACATGATGGCAGTCCTGCCCAAGTCGGGTGAGTGCCCGGCGGGCGCGGGGTGGCACGCACAGCCCCCCTGCACGGGGACGCTGCGCGGGGGCTCGGGGCACTGCCGGCAGCACGCTCACCCCTCACTTTGCTTCTCAACAGATCAATGCACCAAGACCATCAGGTGAGCGTGGCCAGCGAAGCCGGGTCTCCCTCCCGGTGTGGGCCGGGCTGAGCAGGGGCTCGCAGCCCCCCCGGCAGCCCCCCGCCTGCCTCGGGGCTCCGCACTGCAGGGGCTCGCCCCCACTCTAACCGCTCGTCCGTCTGTCCTGCCTCCCCGCAGCTGAAGGGCTGGGGGTCCTCCAGACTGGGCTCCGCTCCCCCCTCCATGGTGCCCCGTCCCGTCCCCCCGGCCGGGCTCTGCCAGACCCGCTGCCCCGTGCTGGGATCACGCCTCGCCCCCCCCTAAATAAATAGGTGCAGACACTGCCCCAGAGCTGGGTGCTTTTGTTGGCGGGAGCAGGGGTGCTGCCAGGGTCCCCAGGCACCCTGAGCCCAGCGGCCCTGCATCCCACCCTTCCACAGGGGTGCTGGGGGGCTCCTCTGCTGTGCCCGCCATGGGGAGCAGAGGGTGGGGACGTGGCGGTGGGCAGCCACCGGCGATGCGGGCAGGGGAAGATGGAGCTGGGTGAGCAGGGCTAAGCTGCCCAGCCCTGCCTGCACCGCGGCACGCTGCTTGTCCCCAGGACCCCCGTCCCCTGCTCGGTCCCTGCCGGGGTGCCCAGGGTAAAAGCGTGGCAGGACTGGGACCCCCACGCCCGTCTCTTTTTAGCAGGGCCTGTAGTGATAGGACAGGGGGTGATGGCTTTAAACTAAGGGAGGGGAGGTTCAGACTGGATGTGAGGAAGAAATGTTTTACGCTGAGGGTGGTGAAACCCTGGCACAGGCTGCCCAGAGAGGTGGGAGATGCCCCATCCCTGGGAACATTCCAGGCCGGGTTGGATGGGGCTCTGAGCAGCCTGGTCTGGCTGAAGATGTCCCTGCTCACTGCAGGGGGTTGGGCTGGGTGGCCTCTGAAGGTCCCTTCCGACCCAAACCAGTCTGTGACTCTGTGATCTCCCAGCCCCCTTGGTCTCCCCATCTGCCCGCGGACCAAGCTAGCACCATGCTGCCATGAGCCCCGAGGGCAGCCAGCACCCCTCCTCCATCCCCCCCCACCTCCCGCAGAGCAGAGGCAGCCCCTGGTCCCCCCCACACCCCCCTGCCCCGGGGCGGGGGTCCCCGGTGCCCAGCCAGGCGTGGGGCTGCGGGGAGGCAGCACGGACCCTTTTGGAACTGTGATGCCAGGAGCCCGTCAGAGCCAGGGCACAGGGGACAGGGGACAACACACCCCAGGAAGGAGAGGACGCAGTCCCGCAGCGACACAATCCCCATCTTCTGCCCGCCCCGCTGCGGGTGCACCCCGCTTTGCGGACCCCGAGTGCCCCGGAGCGGGTGGGTGAGGCAGGTGGGGACCATGGGTCGGGTCTCGCCGGCAGCGTGCCGACACCTGGGCTGGGGAACGATGCCCACGGCAGCCTCAGAGCAGGAGGGAATGGCCACCGAGCCCTTCGTGACGGGTCACTGGGCAACGCTGCGGCCATCGCCCATGCCAGGAAGGACCTCCCTGCTCCTCCTGGCAGCCCTCCGGCAAACCGGGAAACAAAAGCACTCTCTGTTCTTTCACGAGGGACGAAAGCAACCGGGAAAATCCCGAATTGCAGCCCTGGTGCAACAGCTCCTGCAACCCCTCTGCTCTGGCCCTTCCCGGAACTTGCGGGCGCTTCCCTTCTGTCGCAAGACAGAGGCCGTTTGCCCCGGGGTGCCTTCACCCCTCGAAACCGCCACCTTGCCCAAGCCGACACCGGCAGCGTCACCGTGCCGCTCGGCACGCCGCGGTGCGGGGTGGGTGGAGCGGGGAGAGCTATAAAGCCGCCGGCCCCGGCGCCGCTCTCCGTCCCGCTGGCGAAGCCGGAGGAGGCTGCGGCGAGATGAGGACCGTGGGGCTGAGCCTGGGGCTGGCCCTGCTCTGCTGGCTGCGCGTCGATGCTGGGGGCCCCGGGGCTGTGGGGCTGGACAAGAGCAAGGTGATCCGCAGCATCCCGGGAAGGGAGGGTGGGAGCGTGGCCTTGGGTCACCACGGTGGGGACCGGGGAGGTGTTTGGGTACCGGGGACACCACAGCCACCGCTAGCTCTGCTGTCACAGCCGGGGGACGGCACTGACCCCGCTCCAGCGCAGGTGCCACAGCGGGGGTTGCAGTGTCTGGAGGGGACGTGTGAGTCCCACGGCATGAGGGTGTCCTGGCTCAGTTCCGGAGCTGGAGATAGCCCCTGCCTGCTCCTCCGAGCTGGGGACAGCCCCTGCCTGCTCCTGCCTGCTCCTCGGGACTCACAGCCCACCCTTGCTGCCAGATTGAAGGGAGATGGTACATCGTCGCCCTGGCCTCTGACTCCGAGGGATACCGCCGGGAGCAGCCCCAGCTGAAGATGGCGATGGCCACCATCAAGGTCCTGGACGAGGGCAACCTGAAGGTCTCCTTTGCCATTCCCAGGTAAGTGCCAAGTGCTTTTCTCCATGAGCTTCACTGACCGACGCCCTCCCTGGACCTTCACTGGTGGGTGTCTACCTGGGAGCCTCCACCCAGCACCCACCAAAGACCTGGGCAGGGGGTGAGGCAGGGCCACCAGCCCTATGGTTTAAACCAGGGGCTCGGGAGAGCTCCATCATGGGGACCCCTTCTTCAGGGCAGGCCAGGTGGGCTCAGGGCAGCACCAGCCAGGAGTGGTCCCACCACAGAGACTGAGGCACCCCCCTGCTCCCAGCAAGGACGCAGCAGGGTGATGAGGGACCCTACAATTCAAGCTTTCCCAGCAGGACCAGCCTCATCCCAGAAGCTCAGAGCATGACCAAGGGAACGGCTGTGTGACTCCCACAGGAGAACCCGTGGGTGCCAGCGCCGTGCGCTGCCAACCCCAGCACCCATTGCCCCAAGGGTGGCATCTGTCCCCCTCCTGCCCTGGCCACACCATCCCATCCCTGACCAGTCTGGGGCAGCGACCCCAAAGCCAGTGTCCCCAGGGGAGGGGACGGGCGGTCACTTCACCCCAGCCAGAGCATCCTTCGCTGTTTTGCAGCCCAAAGGGATGCAGGAAATCGCAGTGGATCTACAGGCAAACAGGCGTTCCCGGAGAATACTACTGCCGCGGTGAGTGACTCCTCTGCAGCCCAGGGCTCGTCCCCGTCCCTCTGCGCTGCTGCAATCTGCACTGCTGCCCCAGGCTCTCAGAGGAGCCTTAGCAAGGGGAGAAACCAGGAGGGCGAGACACGGAAGAAGGACCGGCTGGGTGGCCTGGCCCTCGCACCCTGATTCACGCTCTCGCAGCCCTTTTGCAGCGCGGGAGCTCTCAGGAGGTCATTAATTTTTTGCTTTCCTCCACGTCCTTTGGCAGAGAGGCAGAACACAAGGGTGCAGCTGGTGGATACCGATGGCGAGACGTACATGGTCATCTTCGCCTCCAAACTGGTGGACGGGAAGACCTTGCATATGCTGAGGCTCTACAGTGCGTCGCCAGCGGCGGTCGGAGCGGGCAAACAGCTCAGAGGCGTCGGGGTGCTTCGCGGTGTGCCGCGGGACTCAGGGGGCCCGCGGGAGAGACCCCCTCCTCACCGCTGCCCTCCCGCAGGGATCTTGTGCCCCGGGCGGGGGGCAGGAGCGGGGCCGGGGCTGCTGCGTGTGCCCTGCACGGCAGGGGAAGGGGCATTGATTTGGGGCTGGCAGGGGAGGCTGGGGCTCCGGCCGGGGGTCCGTGGCCTCGGGTAAGTTGCTTGGTGAAATAGGGGGAAAAGTGGGGGTCCTGCTGCGAGGGGGACAGGAATGGGGGGGATGGGAACCAAGAGAGGAAGCACTGTGCTGGTGCACTCTGCTTCATCTTGTCCCCTGGGAGGGGGGTCTCCTGTGCCTGGCCACCACCGCTCTCCAGGATCTCCACCACCACCTCCAGCCTTCTCCCAGGGACCATCAGCCATCCTGCCCTCGGTGCAGGGACAGGCCACAGCCTAACTCCTGTCTTTGCCTTCAGGCAGAACCCGGGAGGTGAGCCCCAGAATCACAGCGCGGTTCAGGAAACTGGCGAGGGAGAAGAACTTCACCGATGAGATGGTCAGCATCCTGCCCAGACAGGGTGAGCGCTGCCCAGCAGCACGTCGGGCTGGCTTGGTCAACACGGGGGGCCAGGACGTGCCGGCAGGGACCAGCTTGGCCCATCGCTGCCACCACTTTGTGGTCTGAGCTGGCAGAAGGCACTCTGGCTTGGCATGTGGTGGCTTTTGCCTTGCTCAAGTTCATTCTTGGGTTGTCTGTTTTGGGTGCTAAATGGGACTAGCCAGGCCACCACCCCAGACTCAGCCTTTCTCTTTATTTTCACAGACAAATGCACCCTGGACAAAGCGTAGGTGAGTGGCTGCAGTGCAACGTGGTGTTTGCAATGGCCTCCACTGGAAATTGCCCCCTCTTGGTCCACCAGCAAGGGCCACCATGAACTGCTTGAATTACTCTGGGGGCTGAGTTGTTTGACACCGTGCTGGAGCTCACACCCAGGTAGGACGGTTCCCGTTGGAGCTGCTCTGCAGCGGGGACCCCCAGGGCACAGCTACCCAGCAGTGAGCAAGGGCACTTGAACTGAAACTGCTGGCTCAGTGGAGAAACGGCTGCAGAGCTCATCCAGCAGCAAGGACCTGGACGCTGGCTCTTGTCGAAGGGACCTTGGGGTTATGGACCAGCAAAACTGGGTAGAGGTTGGGTTGGTGTCTCACCACTCAAAATGTGGTTGTTTCTGGCCCACCCTGGCACGTGAGTTCCCACCCAGTACACATTCAGTTGTAGGGGTTAGCTAGAAATCCATCGCTGGTGATGTCTCACCCTACAGAGCTGGGGAGAACTGGAAGAGAAAGCACTGGTCGTGGTGGAGAGCCCTGCTGGGCCCTCTCCGTTGGCCTCCTCACCTCAAATACTCATCCCACCTCTCCTGGCTGTTTTCTAGGAGGTGCGGGCTGGCTGATGGATGCTCCTGCCAAGCGATGCAAGACCCATGCTCTGAAGCTCCAGGCTTGCTGCTCCACCATCCCTCTCCCGAGCTTGGCTGCCAAGGCTCTGACATGCCTCCTGCTGCTCCAGGGCACAGTCCCTCCTTGTTGCCAAATAAACAGAAGCTTATCCCAGAGCTTGGTGTAGCTGTCTGGGGAGAACCTGGGGCGCTTGGACGTGTGGTCCCTTCTGTTGTCATCCCAGGGTCTGTGGATGGTGAACAGCCAGGGGCGATGCTGGCCTGAGCTCACCTGAGCAAGGGCATTTTTGGAGCCCACCAGGATCTTCCCTCCTGGGTGACTCCCACAGGGCAGGACCATGGCTAGGCAGAGGTGAAGCACAGGGTGCAGTGAGGCTGGAAATCCTGTGGGCACGAGGGGCTGGGTGGAGAAAGGTCGTGGGATTTGGCTCACAGAAATTGAGTTTGGAGTTTGGAGGGCTGCGACCACTGCCACCATCCTACTCATCTTCCCTCTGTTCGCCCCACTGTGATTGCAGCCCTCCTCTCCCCTGGACCCCGTCTCGTCCACCAGCTCAGGGCAAGACCTCACAGCCCTATGGTACTGCAGGGCTGGTGGAAGGTGGAAGGTGGAAGGAGGTGTCTGAATCCTCCAGATCCAAACCCAGAGAGCTGGTGTGGGGCATCGTGTGGTCTCTGCCCCTGGGCACCGCACAGAGAAAGCCCCCGCTGGGGTCAGATTGTCTGGTGGTGGTGGACATCTGCCTCCAAGACTGTCTTCCTTTGAATTTATATTTCTGAAATCCCACTCCTTCCTTCCCTTCTTGCTCTGTTCAGCTCCTCAAATCCACCCGGGAGAAACCACAGCTCACCCAGGGTAACCCGTGTCCCCACCTCACACATGCTCATCTCCAGGGCTTGGCCAGTGCTCACAGGCACTGAGATCTGGCAGGGTATACAGCAGCTTGTGCCTCTCCTGGAGAAGGAAGTTCCTCCAAAATCCCCTCTGCTGGTCTTTCTACCCTGCCCATCTCTGGCCAGTCACCCGGGAGCTCATTTCAGCCCAGGATCTGCCTCGCTTCTGCGTGATGGTAGCAGGTACGCCTGGAAGGTGCTGCCCCAGCAGCTGAGCACCTTGGGATGTTCCCAGGTGCTTCTTCTTCCTCCCAGGGACCGGGAAAACACATCTGGGAAACCACCCCTCGCAATCACGAGAGCTGGACACGCTCCGGTGGTGGCAGGGCAAGGGACCGCGCTGGGGCTTCCCAACCCAGTGACATCTCCGCCCTCTTTGGAAGAAGCCCAGCCTTTCCAGCAGGAATCCTTCCCGGCAGCTGGGACTGGAACAGTTCCACATTTGCCGTGCTCCCAAGAGCGCCGAGCCCACACGCAGCTTTGCCTCGGGGCTGGCTGTCGGCGCACGTCTCGATGCCGATGGAAACACACTGCTGCCAGCAGTGCCCTTCACCAAGGGCTTTGTGGGGCGCGGAGTCCTGGTGTCTCCACGCCGCGCTCCAGCCAAATACTTCGCTCCTGCCGGGCGGAGGCATCGCCCTGCCAGACAGCGCTGAGATCCTCTGCCGCTGGCATTTTCCACTCCTCCTTTTGTCCGTTTGTTTTCTCCTCGTGCGCCGGAGCAGGACGCACACAGGCTGCAATTTCAGCTCTTTTCTGGGGGTGAGTCCCCCTCTGCTCTGAGCAGAGCAGAGCAGGCTGGGGGTCCCCACCGCAGCCCTCCATCATCCTGCAGCCCTCCCATCAAGCCCGTCCCTTTACCTGCTGCTCATCCAACGCTTGTCAGACCGCGCAGCCCCTCTCCCAGCACCCTCCCTTCAGCAACAGGCAGGTACAGGGGCAAGGAGAAGCATGCAGGGATGGGGTGAAAGGAGGGTTGTACCTGTCCCCCTTTAACCCCCAGCAAACCTGGCCAAACGTCATTGTGTATTTAATGACAGGGGACTTCTCATTCCTGAACGTCTCTAAGGGCTTCCTGGGGTGAGGCACCTTCTCAGCACTGGTGGCTTCCCGCAGCGAGGAGCTTCACCACCCGTCTCTGCACTCCCGTTCGCTTGTCGCAGGGGTTTCACTTGCAGCTCCTTGGCCGGGCGCTGTGGGAGCGCGCTAGTGGGACAGGCTGGTAGGGACCGGGTCAGTGCAGCCAGGCACCAGGGCCCATCAGCTGCTGGAGACAGCGGAGGGGTGCTGTGGCAAGGGAGGTGCTGGACCAGCCTTTGATGTATGAGGAGCCGCGGTGATTGCTGGTGATGGGAGACTCTCTTTGTTCTTCATCCTTTTCGTGCTGTCCAGGAGCTTAAATCTTTAGTAAGTCTCGTTGCTCTCCCAGCTGTGCCTCTCATCCTTCTCTCTTCCTCCCCTGCTTAGGCCCTGCCCCTGCTGGGGCTGGGTGACCAGACCTGGACCTCCACCCATCCAAGGAGGTGTGGGTACAGCTTAGATTTACAGGGTGCTTTGTCCATTCCCCAGTCTTCTCATAACTTCTCCTCAGGCTGCATCTGCCACCTTTGGCACCTGCTGTGCGTGGATGAGACATTTCACAAGATGTCTGTTGGCACAGTGAGCTCCCTGGGTGATCTTCCTCCCTTTTTTGTCTCTCTCAGACACTCATTTATCCACGTGAGGATCTTCCTCCCTAGCCTACGGCAGCTTGCCCTCTGCAAGCTTTGACAAAGACCCTTCCCAGCTGACCAGGCGATGTCCAACACCCACACAGTGTTAACCCCTCCAGAAACTGCATTTCTCAGGTGTGATTTTCCTGTGCAAAAGTTGGATTCAGTCTCCGCTGTGACCTAATATGCCCATACATCAACCAGGTCTGCCCTTTATTGCAGCTTTTATGAGTATCTGCCCGCTCTGCATCGTAGATCTACCTGTCTGTCGTCTTTTTACCCCCGACAACCTCTTTAAATACAGCATATTTCCTTCTTCTAGTCTTCTGGTGAAAACTAGAGGTAGCAAAGGTGAGTCTAAGCAGCAGATGACATACTACAGTGAGAAGTATGAGTTTCATACCTGACTGATGTTGACTGGAAATGTTATCTGCTCTGCCTTGCTCTTCACTTTCCCTTCTGCATTGGTAGGACAGATCTTTTCAAGTGTTCGCAAGAGAGGCCGTCTAGCGTGGGGATCCACCAAAGCTCCTCCTCTGCCAAGGTGGATGCAGAGTTTCTTCACTTTTCTATCAGCTTATTTTCATTGAATACTCACTGTGAATTTGACTGGCTACCTGTCAAACATTCTCTAGTGTTCAATTCCCGCTCATGGCGCCTTTGAAGAAAGGAACATAAGTGCAAATGTCCTTCCTCAGAGTAGAGGAGCAAGGGGCCAACTTCTGGTGCCTTCATCGTCTGTCTTACATTGCTGCCAGTTAACTTACCAGGAGGCATTTTAATTTCTTCATGCAGATACAGCTTCAGCAAGTTTAAGAACATTTATCTTGTTTCTGATCAGCTGCCTTAAATCGATTTAATCACGCTGGCTTTCATTTATGCTTTCCCTTTGCGACACTGTTTAGGTTTGTATTTGCTAATATCAGCTTAAGTGCTCAGGGTGAAGCTAAGCTGGTCCTTCCAGGCAATCTCTGTGCCATATGTGGTATTTAATCCTCTAGACTTTCCATTTTTTCCCCTTTCTAAAACAAAAAGCAACTGTATCGGACCATCTCTTGTTCTAAGCATAGCACTGGCTGTCAGGAGAATGGCGTTTTGGTGTCAGCCCGTGAGCCAGGTCCCTCTTGCTGCTCAGGATTTGTGGGCTCTTGGCCATCCCAAACACCTGAGCCCACGGGTGCCCATCCAGCCACGTGTTAGAGCCTCCTGGATGTCCCTTGGCGTGTGATGTCTCACAGACCAGCATCACCGGCTGGCGGTGTGGTCACCACAGCAGGAGTCACTCCAACGACATGCGGCCATCAGGTCCCATCTGTCTGCCTTGTACGGAGCAGAGCGAGGCCATGGGGTTCCCCGAGTGCCGCTGGATGTGGGACCTGGCGGGTGCCAGCCCAGCTGAGCCCTTCCCCACCCTCCAGCCTTGGGGACAGCCCCTCACCGGGATCCGGGCGATGGTCGTCAGCTCTTGACATAAACAACATGAACCCCCGCGGGCCAGGAGTGAGTCACCTCTAAATTGCCAATTACTGCTTGCAGATACCTCTGTGCTGGTCTGAGCCCCGCAGAGGAACAAACATTGGTTCTGCTCCCTGGTTTGTGCAGGGCCAAGTATAGCTCCTGTCCCCAAGCATTGCGGTGGCACAAGCCCCCTGGAGCCTTATCAGAAGTTAAGTACACAGAAGTTCCAAAACTTTTAATGACATCAACTGAGACCCAGTAAGAGTGAAGCAAAAATCTCAGTGCTGCTGGCGCATCATGGTGCCCTTTCGGGCCACAGCTTCACGAGGCACCAGCACCCGAAACACAACCAGCTTTGAATGTTCCTGGTTCCTCCAGGTGTTCAAAGCTATTGAAAGCGTGTAGATATTTCCAACCTGGATCATCTCAGGATGTGGCTTTATACCCTGGCTCCATGACTGGCTGGCCCAACACAGCTTATGGGAAGTGTTTGGTGGCCAGACGGTGGGAAGCAATGTGGCTGGGGACTTCCCAAGCTGCCAGGGTCAGCATCTCCCAAGATGCGTGAAGATGCATCAGTCCCAGTAATGCCCAATATCAGTGACAACGTGCAAGCTTTGGGGACAAGAAAGCTTTGGGGACAGGTTGCTATGCTGGAGCTGCCGTTCAGAGAAGCCCCAAAATGGCGTAGCATAAACCTCCTGATGTCCAGCCAAGGCAAATGCCATGTCCTGCTGCTGGGCTGGGCTAACCCTCTGCAACTGGGCAGACTGGGCCTGCAGGAGATGGCAGCACTGCAGGAACAGCCCTGCGTGTCCAGTGGGCAACAAGCTGACCATCGGTCAGCAGAGTGCCTGCACAGGCAGCAACAGGCATCCCGTTCTGGGTTAGCGAAGGGCAGCCATCAGCTCGAGGCAGCATTAGTCAGACCACGCTGGGAGAGCTAGGTCCAGTTTAGGGCTCCCCAGTACGAGAAAAGTCCTCACAAATCACAGAGAGCCCAGTGGAGGACAGAGAGCTGGTCAGGGCCTGGAGCACAGCACGTACGAGGAGAGACTGAGAGACGTGGGCTGGTCCAGCCTTTGGAAGAGAAGGTGAAGAAGATATCTGGCTGCTGTCTCCAGTTGTCTCGGGAGGATCTGGAGAAGATGCAGCTGGACTCCTCCCGGAGAGCTCACTGGTAGGATGAAGGGCGATGGGCATGAGCTGCAACATGGCAAATTCCAATAGGACAAAAGGAGAAAGGTCTTCATCATGAAGGTGGTCCTGCAAGACAGTATGTCCAGAAATGTGGTTGAGTACCTCCCCACCCTTGGAGGTATCCAAACTGAGGGGGACAAGTCCCTGAGTAACCTGATCTAGCTTTAAAGCTGGCCCTGCTCTGAGCAGGGGCAGGATCAGAGACCCCTGAGGTGCCTTCCAGCCAAGTCCTCCTGTGACTCCCCGGGCCATGGAGATACGCAAACAGGACTGATAACAAAGAGCCCAGCTGAACACGGCCAGCTGAGCACCAAACACTCACAGAAATTATTTATTCACTATTGACCACCTGTAAATTAATTCTAATTGTGGCCAATACCAGAGAAGATGTCCACTCCTGACATGCTTGCTCTCAGTGTGCTCTCAACCCCCTTCCTCTGCCCCTGCAGCCATCCGCTGCGCTACCGGCGGCTGCCAGACCCCTGCGGGCAGAGCAGCAAGCGGCCGAGGCTGCTATGGTGCAACAGGAGGGAGACTTTAGGCTCCAAAACGCACTTGTGCACGCTGAAAGGCTGAGAGAGTTGGGGCTGTTCAGCCTGGAGAAGAGAAGGCTCCGGGATGACCTTAGAGCAGCTGCCAGTGCCTGAAGGGACCTACAGGAAGGATGGAGAGGGGCTTTGCACAAGGGTGTGTAGGGATGGGACAAGGGGGAACGGCTGTAAACTAAAAGAGGGCAGATTTAGATTAGATATTAGGAAAAAATTCTTCACCATGAGGGTGGTGAGGCACTGGCCCAGGCTGCCCAGAGAAGCTGTGGCTGCCCCCTCCCTGGCAGTGTTCAAGGCCAGGTTGGATGGAGCTCTGAGCAGCCTGGTCTGGTGGGAGATGTCCCTGCTCAAGAGGGGTTGGAACCAGATGGTCTTCAAGGTCCCTTCCAAACCAAACCATTCTATGATTCTATGAAAGTGGGAAGAGGGGTGGAGTTGGAGGGGCAGGGAGAAGTGCCGCATCAGAGAGAGGTGCTACTGTTTCTGTCCAGTGCCTCCATCGCTCTGCTCTCCCCAAAGATGGGGATGCTCTCGGGCCTCACCCTGACCTTTGCAGATTGGTGCATCTGGGGGGGAACTTCCCTTCCAGATCGCCAAATTTCTCAGAGGTGGAAGGTCTCTGAGCAGCGGTTCAGAGAAGCAACGCACCTTAGGCTTGCTAGAGCCCCTGAAGTCACTCTTAAATCTGGAGAAGCACGTCTAAAAGAAGCCAAGGTTACCCAGAAAAGCCAGGAGGTACCTTGTTGGCTGAAGAAGTGGGGAAAACAAGCTAGAAAAGGAAAGCACAGGCTGAAGAGCCAAACTCTGACATACTCCTGGTCTCAGGCTCTTGCTTAAGGGTGTCTCTGAGGCACTCTGGCTGCGGAGCCTGCCGTGCTGCTCCAGCCCCACCGCAGGACCACCCCTCCAGGTCAGACCACCCCTCTGGCTGCCAGTTCAAAGGCAGCTTCAGACCCATCCCCCAGTCCTGGTCCCCGGAGTTCTGGGGCCTCTTTGTGGGGATGCTGTGGAGCACCCCTCGGGGGATGCCCACCGTCGGGCACCGAGCACGGGACCCAGCACACCGTATTCCCTCGCGGTGCTCCCCTGCTCCAGCAGCATCCCAAAGCGCCGCACCCAAGGGGCTGCGCGGAGCAATTATGGGCTGTGCTGTAACAGGGGTTCATTTCCCAGGTGCCCCCCAGGAGTGTGTTGAAATCACCCCCGTGTCCCAAACTGCCAGCGCTGCCAGACACGCCTGGTGTGAAGAGAGGAAGCACCTTCCCAAGGTAAGCCGTGCAGGCGCTGGCTCACCGGTGTCCCCGACATCTGTGCGGGTGAGCGCTCGAGGGCAGCTGTAGGATCGAGGAGGGATGGAGTCAGCCCCACGCCGGGGTCCCACGAGGCCAGCTCTGCCCTGCTCTGCCCCATGCCCCTCGCCCACGGCCAGGTCCGTGGGTGTCCTTGCAGCCCCTCTCATGGTCCGGCAGCCAGACGAGTACCCAGGTGCCTGGTACACATCTCGAAGCTCACAGCACCGCAGCCCACCCTCTCGCAGCACGGCAGGAGCCCTCTCCCTGGCTCGCCCGTGGCACAGCCTGCTGCCCGTCGGTGCTGCCCGCGAGATCGTGGTGCCAGGATGTGCTTCACACGGAGCAGCGCCCGAGTCTGCCTTGAGCTCGCTTGTCTCATATTTGATTGCAAATCAAATGCAATTTGGTTAGCAGAAAGGCAAACAGACACTTCCAATGACTTCCTGCTAACGACTATCAGATGAGCAGATGTAATTGCAAACCCCGACAGCTATCGGAAAATGAAATGAAGATGCCGCTTGCATCCCGGTCGCATGACACCTCTGACGTCTTCTCCTTCCGTGGTTCGTGGGCTGGAGGGCAGTGCTGGGGGACACAGCATGCCGCATCCCTCCTGCTCCCTCCACCTCCCACTGAGGCAACTGGTACCAGAGACGCCAAGCTGGTTTTCTGGTAGCCCAGGCTGCAGCGGTTCCATGGGGACACCAGATCCTGGGTATGCCCCCGGTTCTGGGGAGGCCATGAGGTGCAGGGCGGGAGCTGGGAGTGGGTGCCCTCCCCAGGGGTCTCGCGCTGGGTTTGTCTGTGTGCCATCTTCCAGGTGAACCAGATGGGTAGTTTTGCACCTCTGCTTCATTAAACCGATGCAACGGCTCTGCAGATACCTACTTATACCTACAACAGGTTTATTTTAGGTAAAGGGAAAAGTTTTCAGTGGTGACAGAGAGATCGAGGAACCAAAACCCCTCCTGCCTTTGCCCCTTGATGAGAGCGCTTTGGGCCCCAGACCTCCTGAGAAGGCACCACGTGAGACCTCAGCTCCTTGTCCAGACTCTGGTGCATTAGATCTAAGGAGATGATTCCTGGGTCAAAGTCATTTTTGAACCTGAGTTTAAGCTGCCAGCTCTTGCAGGCTGGTCCATGCCAGGGTCACCCACAGCAGCATGCTCGAGCGAAGGGCTCTGCTCCCCGATGCCGCAGCCCTCTCCCTGCTTGGCTTTGCTTCTCCAGGCTGACCACGTCACACCGTGTTCTCTCCCATGCATCTCCCCTCTCCAGGTGTCCTGGCAGCCCAGTTCAGCTTCCTCCTCCTGGAGTGGGCTCCCCACTCTCTGTGCACCACCGGGCCAGGTCTCAGTACTGTACCACAGCATCAGTGTTTTCCCACACGGACTGGAAACCTTTCCGCTGTCCCTGTGGCCAGTACAGCATCCTGTGCCCCACTCGCTGCTCATGACCACCCTGAGCTGACCAGACCACTGGGTCTCCAGCCGAGGACCCTGCAGGCAGGCAGACTGCTCTCTAATCCCAGAGCTCCTGCGTCCATGTAGTTTTCTTTCCTTTTTTTCCCCCTAAAGCCTTGCAAACACCCGGCGCAGGATTCCTCTCCTTGCACTGGCCGCAGCCCGCACCACGAAGACGCTTTGCACCCTCACTGCAGGAGCAGCAACGCTCATTCCTCCCAAATCCAGACGCAGCCACGCTCCCCTCCCGCAGCCCTGCTGACACGCAGCAAACCCCTGGAGACTGTCCTCCCCCCATGATACTGCTGTCCCCGTGCCCCCCACTTTGTCACCAGCCACCCCGCCTCTGCCATAAATTGTCATGGTCCTCCTAGAAAACCGGGAGTGAGCGATGCCTGACTTGGAGGGCAGTGAGCTGAGCCGCACCGCGGGGCTGCCTGTCCTTTGGCTTCACGGCTGAAGGGCGTACCGTAATCTCATAACGCCACGAGCAACTTCCACAGCCTCCCCTCACTCCTCCGTCTTTCAGTGCAGACTTTGCTTTCCAGGCTCTTTTCTGTCCTTGCAGACTTCCCACTCTTTCCGAATACGTAAACATGTTGCTTGTTTGCTTAGGGGAGCAGCCCTGCTCCACCAGCCTCTCCCTTGTGCTCGAGAGGGTGTTTTTAGCTGGATTTTGCACCTTTGCCCTCGTGAAGTCCCAGCTCTTTTCTATGTTTGCATGCTTGACTTCCTAAACCTGCCCAGCTGCAGCCGCCAGCTCCCCTCGCTTGTCCACATCCTGATTTGTGCTTGTTCCCAGCCGCAGCCACCAATCTGCTCCTATTGATCTGTCTGTCTACGCAAAACGGCATTGACTCATGCCTGCTCTAGCTGAAGTTATTTTCTCAGATAGCTCTTCTAAAAACAGCCTGTTTTTCAGGAACAGGTACAAAAAAAACCCCCATCAGCTCGCTTCATGCTGTGACCTGGTGAAGAGATATGTGAGACATCATATCCAAGGATGTCTGGAATGACCACTACAGACAAAGCTGTGATTTATAACCCCACTCCCCTCCAAGAAGTTACTCTTCCTCGAGGATTTTTTTCTCCTGGGGCTTTGTGTTCCCCCCGGTCTGGCTAGGGGATCTGCAACAGACTCCCAGCACCACCCATGCAGACCTTCCTCTCCCTCCTTCCCAAGGTGATTCAGATCCGGGAAGATCTTTTGATGGTGCCTTTCAACGTCTCGTGCTGTGCTACCTTTCCTCCTCGCCTCCCTTGCTTTCCCTCTCCTCCTATGCCCTCCGTTGCCTCTGCTCTGGTCACACCAGCCATTTCACTGACCTCTGGGAACATCTGCTGTCACGGATGGCTCCGTGTAGTAGTGTGAGTTCCTCCACACCAGCTTTGCATGAGGCCACATTCGTTTGTGTTATTTCCTACGGACCATCTGCTCCTCCTGAGCCAGAGGAGACCCAGCCCTTTGCTGCCTGTGCAGCGCTCCCGGCTGCTCTTATCTCTACAGGTGCTCCCCATCCCTCCATGGTTACGTCCTTGTTCATCAGCTCCTACTCTTCCAGCACAACCCAAACCAGCATGGAGAGTACATGGCTCTCCTTCGACCTCCGTTCCCTTCATGGTTGAGAGCCTGGCACCAGAACCCAAAAGTTTCTCCCCTCCCGCCATCATGCCTCCTGGCATTAGGAGGAGGGTGTCCATAGAGGATCCCCGCTGACCAAGCACCCAACGCTCGCCGCGGGACCCAGCCTGGGGCTGGCTGCTCCCACCTTGCTGCTCGCACACCCACCCGGCTGCTGGGCACCAGGACAACACATGGCCTGTCCTGAACCTCTGCGCAGAGGAGCACATCCCCAGCGTGGGGGTTTGTCCCTGTTGCCCCTCGGAGGAGCCTGCAATGTCCTTTGAGGGTGCTCAGGTCTTCTCAGCCTCTTCGCTCCAGGCAGATGTTCCCACACTTCTCTCTGGAAAGACCTGGTGACAGCCCTGTCAGTACCAACAGCTTCTTGCAGGCTTGTGCAAATCTCTGATCATAGAATCATAAAATCATAGAATCGTTAAGGTTGGAAAAGACCTCTGAGATCATCAAGTCCAACCGTCAACCCAGCACCATAATGCCTGCTAAACCATGTCCTGAAGTGCCACATCCACACATTTTTTGAACCCCTCCAGGGAAGGGGACTCCACCACTGCCCTCGGCAGCCTGGCCCAATGCCTGACCGCTCTTGCAGTACAGAAATTTTTCTCGATGTCTAATCCGAACCTCCCCTGATGTAACTTGAGGACATTTCATCTCATCCTACCGCTAGTCTCCTTACTGCTCTTCTAGTGGATTCAGTCGTTTTAGGTTCGCACTCAAAATCTTCTGTATCTCATCTTTGCTTATCCCTCAGCTCCAGTTTCTCGTTAGAGTCAGAGTCTTTCCCTTTTCCTGCAGGCTAGTGCCTCTGCTGTTCCTTGCCACCCTCAAGCTCGTTTGAAGCACACAGTCACCTTCAGATGCCTTTCTGGTCCTCCTGTGATCTCTCCGAGGTCCCTCCCTCACATTGCTTTCTGCATGTGAACATGAGGTTAACATCTACTGCGCGATATTTGCAAGCAGACACTTTCTTTGTAACCTTTCGAGATTGCTTTTTTTCATTTTGCGATCTGCTCCCACAGTCTGTGGTGGAGAGAGGAAGCAGGAGACCTTCCTGTATCCTCACTAACGGTGCAAACACCATTTGCTCCCATGAAAGGCAGCAGCTGTTCGGCAAGGCAGGGCCCAGCCTGCCACGTTTTGTGGGATCTTTAGACCACGCTCCAGCTGCAGCCCAGGGAAACTGGAGGGAGCAGAGGGGCTGCTCTCATCCGCTCTGCTTTAACAGTCCCTGGGATCCTCGCTGACCGCAGTGGGGGGTCCCAGCTCTCCCCGGTGTCCTTCAGCTGACACAGAGTTGGGGGTTGCCTTGAGGATTGAAATCCCGTGGGCTAAGACCCATGACCTGCCCCCACAGACCCCCTAGAAGCCCCTGGAGCGGGGCATGAGGAGTGCCGGGCAGTGGCATGGCTTCAGGAGGGCTGGTGATGTCCCACGGCAGGGACGAGCGCTCGCCCTCCTTCTACCTGTCCTTGTCTCCTCCTGCTCTCCCTGTAGATGAGTCCCGAATCCCTGCAGCAGGGAAATCTCAGCCGCCCCACCATGTTCCTCCTCCTGGGGTTTTCCAGTGCCTACAGAGCACAGGTGACCCTCTGCCTGTGCTTCTCGCTCGTTTACCTGGTGACAGTGCTGGGGAACCTGCTCATCGTGACCCTCGTCTGGCTGGACGCCCACCTGCACTCCCCCATGTATTTCTTCCTGGGCCACCTCTCCTTCCTGGACATCTGCTACTCCTCCGTCACCCTCCCTAAGATCCTTGGGGACTCCTTCTCACCACAGAAGACAATCTCCTTTGTGGGCTGCATCATGCAGATCTACTTCTTCCTCTGCTTTGGGGGCTCCGAGTGCATGCTCCTGGCTGCCATGGCCTACGATCGGTACCTGGCCATCTGCCACCCGCTCCACTATCCGGCGCTCATGAGCAAGAAGACATGTCACTGCTTAGTGGCTCTTTCGTGGCTGAGTGGCTCCTTCTCGTCTCTGATCCAAGCCTTCCTCACAGCCCGCTTGCCCTTCTGCGGGTCCAATGTGATCAACCACTTGTTCTGCGAGATGCCCTTCCTGCTGAAGGCGTCCTGCAGCCCTAACGCCCCCCTCAACAAGGCCACCTTGTATGTTCTGGCTGGGACTATTGCAATGGGCTCTTTCCTCCTCACCCTCATGTCGTACGTTCACATCCTCGGGACTGTCCTCCAGAAGGGAGCAGGGACACAGAGGGCCTTTGCCACCTGCACCTCGCACCTCACCGTGGTGTCCCTGTTTTTTGGAGCCGGGGCCGTTGCCTATCTGGTGCCTCACTCCAGTGGCTCCAACGAGATGGGCAAGGTCGTTGCCCTGCTGTACGCCGTTGTGACCCCCATGCTCAACCCCATCATCTACAGCTTGAGAAACAGCGAGGTCAAAGGAGCCATCAGGAAAGCCCTGCACAGGGGGGTGTTGCAGATGTCCACCGAGGGTTCAGGCAGGGCCGATGAGCAATGCCCACCCTCCCCACGGCAGTGCTGCGGCTCTCAGTGACCCAACACACGAGGGGTCCGGGGGTCCTGGTCGGGCGGTGCCACGTGGTGCTGGTGGCAGCACAGCCGGTGGCTGCTTGCTCTCCCTCGACGACGCATCCAATGCTCAGACCCATTGTGGCCCGGTGGGGACTGGGGCTGGGTACCTCCATCACAAGATCATCTCTTTGTGTCTGAAAGCCCCTAGCACAGCTCAAACTCGCACTGCCGGCTTCAGCAAGCCCAACCGACGCGGGCACGGCCCCGGGCAGGCGAGCGGTGGCTCTTCCATCCCAGGAGCCGGTACCGTCCCTCCAGCGCGGAGCACTGCAGAGGTCTTCACCCTCTCGAACTGGTGGTAGAAGGATGGCACGCAACGTCCTCTAGCGACCTGAATAGACTAGGAGGGGATTTCGTAAAATTGCTCATTGCTTGGCCATGGGAGCTCTCCCAATAAGTAATTCTGGGAACTTTTTTCCTAAGAAGTAGGTATTGCCCGGGTAGAGGAGCTGTACTGGCTGTCCACACGCTGCCTTTGATGTGACGGTGCCCTTGGCAAGCCTTGTTTTTTTTTATCATTTATCTACACCAGGGCTTTGTCAGGCTTTCTGGAAAGAGCTTTTATTCCTAAGCTGAGCCCTTTGTGCGGTGAAACACTGCAAAGCACAGCAGTAATGCCTGCTGCTGTTTGCATCTCTTTTTAAGTGGTGAATAATCTCGTCTGGGCTGGACCTGCAGCCACTGCAGAGCCGGATGTCTTTCCCTTAATGCAATAAAATATGTATAAGTAGGAAAACCATTGCCAGGGGATTGATCTTTCTAGTTTCAGGAGTCAAAGTTAATCCTGGGAATGGAGAGCTGCTTCCACGTGCCAAACGCTGGCGACGAGGCTGCGGGTGGTACCTGAGCACGTCGGGGAGAGCAGATTAATCTGGCCCACGACCTGCCTTCAGGAGGGGTTCCGGGGCCCTCAGCAGCACGCGGAGCTGGGGAGGTGTTACCCGGTGGTCGTAAATCAGCGGGTGTGACAGGACGCTGCGACCACTGCTCAGCGCGTGCGAGGGGATACGCCTGCGGGCAGAGCGGAGCATGTCCTCCTCAGACCTCCGCTGGATGCCGGGTTGGGATTTCTTGACATGCAAGGATCTGCAAGACTCCTACTTAGCAGAAATTATGGGAACTGGTTTCCTGTGATTGGAAACCCCCCCGTTGCCGCTGGGGCCAAGGATTGCTTGGGAGGAACCCATCGTGCCTTACCCTGCTCAGGTCACGGTGCAACACGTTCTCCCAGAGCGCACGGACGAGGCACGGCCCATCGGGGAACCCAGTCTTTAGGACGTCTACAAAACTGGCAGCTCCTGTGGAAAGAGAAGAGGATTTCACACCCCTTCCCACCCGCAGTCCTCAGGACAGGGCGAGGGAGAGCTTCTGACAGGGAGACCTGGGATGGGTCAGGACAGCTGCTGCTGCCAGTGGGAGCTGCTGCAGGGTTCGGCCGGGCGTGCGTCTCTGGAGGTGACGGCCAGGGCAAGAGGATGGGGATCTCCTGCGGCAGGGAACGGTCGGGCACCACAAGTCCTCAGCGTGCCCAGTGCTCAGCCTTCATCAACTCTGGACACTGATGGGTGAGACCACACCACGGCATGGACCTGTGGAGCTTGCCGTGAAGACCAGCAGAGTCACTGGGGATAAAAACCCCATTTATCCCTTTTATCAGAGTCATCTGCCAGGGGAGATCCTCGCTTTCTCTACAGCAGCAGTCTCCAAAGCGGGGTGCGTGCACCCCAGGGGGTGTGCCAGACAATCCCTTGGGGTGCAGGAAGAAAGTGGGTTTGGTGCCATCATTAAATAAAGTAAAACAAAATTAATATTTTAAAACTAGTGTTTATTTAATCTTCATCTTGCCTTTTAAAAATGTCTACTACTATGTCTGTTTTATAATGTACATTTATATAATTTATGAATAAATACATTTTATAATGTACTTTTATATAATTTATGAATAAATATACATATGTTGATGGGTCATGCTCACAAGTCTTTCACTGACAAGGGTGTGCGACCAATAAAGTTTGGAGAGCACCGCTCCACACCACCACATCTGAGCAAAAAAGAGTCTGGGGGAGCGAAGCTTCGCCCACAGCAAAGGAAGAACTTGGGATGAAATGGGGCTCACTTACGCAGACAGGACATACCCAGCCCCTGGCCCAGGCGGGACGTGCCCCAGGGTACCGAGGAGCTCTGCTGGGGCTCTCCATCACCCTGGAACCTCTTGCTTGGACCCCGTGGAAGGCGTCGGTGGGGCTGGGGGCAGCAGGGAATTCCTCACCCCCTCTCCCTGCCCTCCACAGAGGATCCGGGGGTCGCTCTCTCTCAGACCTCAGTAGGAACACGGCGTTCGGCTGCAGGCGGGGAGAAACCCAGCCGATGACGCAACCTCACACCAGCCGTCGCATGGATGGGGGACGAGGGAGGGTTTGCTCGGCTGCCCCCGAGGATCCGCGTGCAGGGGTGAAAGCTGGAACATGCCTGTGGAGCTCATCTTTCTCGCAGGCGTGCTGAAGATGAAGGTCATTTTCTTGCTCCTGGAGCTGACATTTCTGCTGATGCTTCACGCCCAGGCAAAAATCCCTCTGAAAGAATGTTTTGATGGAGAGAAGGTAACGCCATGGGAGGGAGTTTTCCCATGGTGGAGAAGATGATGGTGGTTCCCATGGCAGGGAAGATGCTTTGCTTGGACATGCTCTCCATGAAGGAGCAGAGGTCAGCCAAAACCCACCTGCCTGTTTTCATACGGACCCCAGTTCCTGCTGGAAGTCAAAGCCTCTCAGGCCTCCTGGCTTTCGCCAGCGCGACGTCCGGGTGCTTGAACACTTTGGTGGAGGAGTCAGCGGGGCAGTGAGAGTCCCAGAGTACCTGGGTTTGGCCAAGTGGTCTTGCATCTGGTCAGCTCCTTGTGGCAGCCCGCTGCTCTGCCTGGCAGAAGAGATCCTGGTCCACCTGTCAGCAGCCCGGGCAGAGGAGGTGGTGAGGGGTTCTTGCTCTGCCCCTGAATCTCTCGTTGCTCTCTGCATTAATCAGCGTGGAGCCATTCTCTCTAGCTCGCTGGGAAGCGGCATACCATCGCCATGGCTTCCCTTTCCAGCTGGATCGAAGACCAAGAAAAGCGGGAAGGTGTCTGTGAGCACTGTATAACACTGTGGTGGTGAAATAATCATCAAAACTTTCATTCCTCTGTAAGTGTCAGTGCAAATATTCTCATTTGCTACAGCTTTCACCTAGGGCTCCTCTTCCTCTTGCTCTTCACCTTGGTGAGCTCTTCAGTTCGGCATAAAACGTAGGAAGGAAGAACTACGCAGGTCTGCGGGGGATCACAGAATCACAGAATCACAGAATGTTCGGGGTTGGCAGGGCCCTCTGGGGATCCCCCAGCCCAACCCCCTGCCCAAGCAGGGTCACCCAGAGCAGGCTGCACAGCACCGCATCCAGGCAGGGCTGGAATATCTCCAGAGAAGGAGACTCCACAGCCTCCCTGGGCAGCCTGGGCCAGGGCTCCGTCACCCTCAGAGGGAAGAAGTTCTTCCTCGGGTTCAGCTGGAGCTTCCTCTGCTCCAG